>Ga0075163_10014862_pt1 | contig 10032 bp, 7 predicted proteins | sample JI1023141ADNA_FD_71478 | JGI IMG/M metagenome (GOLD analysis project Ga0075163, IMG submission 71478) | Wastewater effluent complex algal communities from Wisconsin, to seasonally profile nutrient transformation and Carbon sequestration -... | ecosystem: Engineered > WWTP > Effluent > Algae... | reverse complement strand
GAATCGCTTTTGCGCTGTGGATACTCTACCGCCACCGATTGTATTTCTTCGGGTTTTTCCCTGAAAATGATGCGGTCCGACCATTCGTCGTCGCCCAGCAAATAACGCACGCGCAGGGAACCGACGAAGGAAGGAATGTGTACCACATAAGGCGCTTCGGCATTCTCCATCATCATGAAGGTGCCGTGCTCGTCGTTGGTGACGCCCCCGACGTAGTAACTTTTCATCAACTGGTTGTCCTTGTCATATATCTCCACCTTGATTCCTTCAGCGGCAAGGCTTTTCACCATCGCTTTTTCGGCAGCCTTGGGCGGCACATACCAGACATTTACTTTGGCAATGGTTTCGAGCAGGGTGGCGACGGCAGTAGAGCGGGCGCGCACCTTGCCGTTGTACACCCAGTAATCCGCTTTCCGCTCGAGGGTGGCGGTGCGGCCGTTTCGGTCGGCCAGAAAAATTTTATAGATGTCCTTGGTATTCGTCACGGCAAAATCCATGTCCCATGAATTCACGCTGCCGGTTTTGGATTTCATTTTCAGGGCATACCAGGCGCCTCCGCCCAAAACGAGGAACAGGGCCGCCATCAACAAGGTTCTTTTCATAAAAATTTGATTTTGAATACACAATGCGCAGAAGAATCACACAGTAAGGCGCATCGGTTCGGCAGGCAATCGGATTAACCGGGACAAAGGTAATAAATTGGGGATTTCGGATTGGGGATTTCGGATTGGGGATTGCGGATTGCGGATTGGGGATTGGGGATTGGGGATTGGGGATTGGAACAAAAAAAAAGTCTGCCCCGCATTGCGCGGAGCAGACACATCAAAACAAAACGAAAAACCAACTTTTACTTTATTTGATCTTTGGAGACATGCAACCATAGACGTTGGAAAGAACAAATATGTTGCATGCTTTTGCCTTCTTAAGAGGGCGATATTTTGGAACATCAATTGTCGTTGCGGGTCTTGAGCCGCACGTTGACGTCTTTTTCCTTTCCGTCGCGCATCACCGTTACCGTCACTGTTTCACCCAGTTTGGAACGTCCCACCAGTTCCCGGAGTTCCGAGGTGCTTGTCACGTTTTTGCCATTTATTTTGGTCACGACGTCGTTCACCTGGATGCCACTGCTGGCTGCCGAGCCGTCGTTGTACACTTTCATCACGGCGACACCCTGAACGTAGTCGATACCGAGTTTATTGGCCAGGTAAGAGTCCATCGGCGCAATGTCCACACCCAGGTAGGCGCGGCGGAATTCACCGTATTTGATCAGGTCGTCGGCAATACGCTTGACGAGATTGACGGGTATAGCGAAGGAATAACCGGCAAACACGCCCGTGGGTGTGGCGATGGCCGAGTTGATACCAATCAGGCGGCCGTTCACATCCACCAAAGCGCCGCCAGAATTGCCGGGGTTGACGGCAGCGTCGGTTTGGATAAACGATTCGATGGCCGAACCGCCTTTGATGATGTTGATGTCGCGCCCTTTGGCACTGATGATACCGGCGGTCACCGTGGAAGTCAGGTCAAAAGGATTGCCCACTGCCAGGGCCCATTCGCCCACTTTCACATCGTCGGAATTGCCGATTTCGATGGCCGGCAATTCTTTGGCATCAATTTTAATAACGGCCATATCGGTGCTTTCGTCGCGGCCGACGAGGCGGGCCTTGAATTCGCGGTTGTCGTGCAGGGTGACCTCAAATTCGTCGGCAAATTCGACCACGTGGTTGTTGGTCAGGATGTAGCCGTCCGAAGTGTAAATCACGCCGGAGCCGGTACCCGAACGCGGTTGTGTCTGATAGTCGAAACTGCGGCCAAAGAAATACTCGAATGGATCGGTATAGCGGCGTTCCTGCTGGCGCTGTTTGGCCAGTTGCTGGCTTTCGGAAGCCTTGATGTGTACGACGGCCGACATCGATCTTTCGGCGGCTTTGGTAAAATCAAAGGGAACGGGTGCGCTGCCATAGTTGACCTGTCGCGCTGTCGGTGCCGGCGTGTTGTAAACGACTGGTGGCGTGTCGAAAATTTTGGCTGCGCCAAACGTGAGAAGACCGCCTGCGGCGCCTGCAAGGATGGTTGACCAGAATTTATTCATAGCTACTGCGGTTTAAGATTTTATGTTTGCCTAACTTTGTTTGCAAGCATTGTTTGAGAAAACGAAGATGTGTATGGAATGCTGCCAATAACAAGCACTTTAACATCGTTTTAACCACACCCGCTTTTCTTCTCGCAACGCTGCCGTTTGGCAACAAAACCTGTGCTAAACGTTTGTTTTTTGACATTATGTCAGCCCTGCTGACTTTGCCCGACCAACTGTTTATCCCAAACGACAAACACCGCCGATGAAGCGCCTTTTGGACAAACCGCACGCTCTTGAAGACTTGCTGCAGCCTGAAACTCCGCTTGAGAAATGGCTGCTCGCCACCCCGGAATTCCAATACGGTTTGCGGTGGGGCGAACCCCGCTTCGGTCACCCGGAGGGAACTGTCGCCTTCCACGTCCGCGAAGTGCTCGACAACATCGACCTGATTGCGGGAGCTTCGGCCCTTCAGCGCGAGCAATTGCGCCTGATCGCCCTCACCCACGACACCTTCAAATTCGCCGAAGACCGCAGCCGCCCGCGCGACTGGCAAAAACACCACGGCCTGCTGGCTCGCCGCTATCTGGAATCATATACGAGCGATACCGTCGTGCTGGATGTTATCGAAACGCACGACGACGCCTATTACGTCTGGCTTTGCCAGCGGTCGGGCACAGGTCCCGAGGGCAAAACACTCGATGCCTTGCTCGAACGCGTGCAGCATTGCCTGCAACTTTATTACCTGTTCTTCAAATGCGACACCCAAACCGGCGACAAGACGCCTGCGCCGCTCAAGTGGTTCGAGCGCACGGTCCAGGGCATTGAAATTGTCGAGGTTCGGGAATTGTTGCTTTGATGGCAGTCGCTTTCATGAAGGGTGATGCGAACTCACGGCTACCGGCTCCCAGGCTGAAAAAAACGCCCTGGGGTTTTGGCCGGTGAAATCCTTGAATTCCCGAATGAAGTGTGATTGGTCGGAATAGCCAAAATCATGGGCAACATCCGTCATCCGGGCATCCCGATATTTTTGGATGTAATGGATGGCATCGCGGAAGCGCAGCATGCGGCTGTAGGTTTTGGGGCCAAAGCCCAGTTTATCCTGAAAAGTGCGCTGGAGCTGGCGCTTTCCCACGTATACCTGTTCGCTCAAATCGTCGAGTGTGGGAGTTTCCGCATTGTTCCGGATGAGGCGCATGGCTTCAGTAAAATAGGAAGGCACTTTTTCTTCATCTGCCCGCTGAAAAAATTCGCGCAAAGCAGAAAACACGACTGCCGTCAATTCCTGAAAAGTATTTGCTGTTTCCGCCAGCGTCAGCAACATTTCAAACAGCGGTTGTCCGCTTGTCCGCAAATCCTCGTAGCGTTTTTCGCGCAGGACAGAAGGCCGGTCCACAAACAATTCCATGGTCTCCGGCAACAGGACAATCCCGAACATACGGGCGCCGCCCGGCACCTGCCAGTACACCGGTTGGCCCCGGGTGGCAAAACCGGCGATTTCGGGCATCGACACCGGCTGGCCGTCCACGACCACTTCCAGACGCTGCGGTGTCAGGTGAAAAATCAGCTCCCAGGCGCCATTGGGAAGGCAGCATTGCAAAGGAGACATCTCGTTCGTCGGGCCGTCGCAAATGGTAATCCACATTCCGTCAATATAACGGGCGAGGTCCGCCGGGGCGGAGATTTTTTCGTTTTTGATCTTCATAGTTTTCCACTTTGGAAATGCAAAGGTCGGGGGTAAACCCGGGGATGAATTGGACAAAAACGACAAGTGTCGGGATTGGCACGACAGATCACCTCCAAAATACCTGCCCGGGATGGGCTGAAAAGAACTTTTCTCTCGCCTTTTTCAGTTTCTCCCGCCGTACTTTTGCGCCTTTCAGTGCCGGGGCGGAAACAGGGAGGACTGATTTTTGCCTTCCGCCCTTTACCATAAAGAAATTGAAATGAAAAAGAGATACCTCGTCACAGCCGCCCTTCCCTATGCCAACGGCCCACTCCACATCGGCCACCTCGCAGGCGCCTACCTGCCCGCCGATATATACGTGCGCTACCTGCGGCTGATGGGCAAAGATGTGGTTTTTGTGTGCGGATCAGACGAGCACGGCGCCGCCATCACCGTCAAGGCGCGCAAGGAAGGCACTACACCCCGGGCCATCGTGGACAAATACCACGGCATGCTGCGGGATACTTTTGAAAAAATAGGCATCGAGTTCGATATCTATCACCGCACCTCGGAGCCGATACACCACGCTACTTCGCAGGATTTTTTCAGAGAACTTTATAAAAACAAGGAGTTCATCGAAGAAACCACCGAACAATACTACGACGAAACAGTGGGCCAGTTTCTCGCCGACCGCTACATCACGGGTACCTGCCCTGTGTGCGCCAACCCCGACGCCTACGGCGACCAGTGCGAGCGCTGCGGCTCCACCCTCAGCCCGACCGATCTGCTCCAGCCCAAATCCATGCTCAGCGGTTCGGTGCCGGTAAAACGCCCCACCAAACACTGGTTTCTGCGCCTCGACCAGCACGAAGCCTGGCTCCGTGAATGGATCAATACCGGCAAAGCCGACGGCAAGCAACTGCACGACCCGGCAGCCTGGAAAAACCACGTGCTTGGCCAGTGCAATTCCTGGCTCGACCAGGGTCTGCAACCCCGCGCCATGACCCGCGACCTCGAATGGGGCGTGGACGTGCCGTCCGAAATCCCCGATTCTGCCGGCAAAAAACTGTACGTGTGGCTCGACGCCCCCATCGGCTACATCTCGGCTACCAAACAATGGGCACTCGACAATGGCAGGGAATGGGAACCCTACTGGAAAAGCGATGATACGGCGCTCATCCACTTCATCGGCAAGGACAACATCGTGTTCCACTGCCTGATTTTCCCGGCCATCCTCAAAGCGCACGGCGGTTTCATCCTGCCCGTCAATGTGCCGGCCAACCAGTTCCTCAACCTCGAAGGCCGCAAACTCAGCACCTCCAAAAACTGGGCGGTCTGGGTGCATGAATACTGCGAGGAATTCAAGGGGCAGGAGGACGTGCTGCGCTACAACATGATCAAAAAAATGCCGGAGCAGAGCGACAGCGAATTCACGTGGAAAGGTTTTCAGGAGACGAACAACAACGAACTGGTAAACAACCTCGCCAACTTCGTCAACCGGGTAATGGTGCTGTCGCACAAATACTACGGTGGCGTAGTGCCCGCCATTGATGCCGATTTGACATTCAAAAGCGGCTGGGCGGCAGAAACCACCGGTCAGTTCGACGAAGAACTGCACCTGCTGCACCGCAAACTGGAAGAAATGGGCGCGGAAATTGCCCGTTTCGAGTTCCGCGAAGCGCTCAAAAAACTAATGGAAATTTCGAGCGCCGGCAACGCCCTGCTGCAATTCAACGAACCCTGGAAAACCGAGAAAGAAAACCCGGAAATGGTGAAGGTGGTGATGAACCTGGCCTTGCAATACGTCGCCGTGCTATCGGTGGCGGCCCGGCCCTTCCTGCCTTTTGCCTCCGAAAAACTGCGCAAAATGCTGAATCTGCCGCCTTTGCACGACAAGGGCGGGCTGCTCGATATTTTGAACGAACTCGTGGAAGGTAATCCCATTGTCCAGCCCAACCATACACTGGGCCAGGCAGAGCATTTGTTCGGCCGCATATCCGATGAAGTTATCCAAAAACAAATAGACAAACTCACCGCCGCCGAACAGGCCAACCAGGCTCAGAATGCGGCGCCCGCAACCATTAACTACCAACCCGTGAAAGAAACAATCCAGTTCGACGACTTCGCACAAATGGACATCCGCACCGGCACCATCCTGACCGCCGAGAAAGTGGAAAAATCCAAAAAACTCCTGAAACTCAGCGTGGACCTGGGTTTTGAAACCCGCACTATCATGTCCGGCATCGCCGAAAGTTTCACCTCGGAAGAAGTAGTGGGCCAACAGGTGATCGTGCTGGTCAACCTCGCCCCGCGCATGATGATGGGCACCGAGTCGCAGGGCATGATCCTGCTGGCAGAAAGTGAAGCGGGCAAACTGAGTTTTGTAAGCCCGAACGACGGCTGGGCCAACGGGATGGGGGTGAAGTAGTAAAAAAAACCGCTACTGTCGCACCAATTCCACCCTCCTGTTTTTTGCTTTGCCTGCGTCTGTGCCATTATCGGCGATGGGGCAGAGGTAAGAAACACCCTTGGCAATCAGGCGATTGGCGGCGATGCCGTGTTGTTGAGTCAAATCGTCCACTACGGCCTGGGCGCGTTGTTGGGAAAGTTGCTGATTGAAATCAAAACCTCCGTCGCTGTCCGTATGGCCGACGACGTAGATGTTCAAATCAGATTTTTCCTTCAAAAACTTGGCGACTTCATCCAGCGCAGGCTTTGACTCGGGTTTCAATACGGCCTTGCCGCTTTCAAAATAAACCTGCTGAATGACGGCTTTGCCCGTTTTTTCAAAATCAGTTTTCAGTTGCGCCGCCGACACGGTGACTTGCCCGGTTTTCATGGGTTTCATCTCCACCACGTCAAGCCGGGTGACAGGGCCGTCGTGGGTCATCACGAAAAAAACGGCGACATACTGCGTACCGTTGTCGTCGCTGCGCTGCATGGCGAGGTAGCGTTGCTGGTCGGTAAACCCGCGTACATGACCCATGTTGCCGGACGGATACGAGCCGCTGAAGCCATTGCCACAGGCGTCAAGTTCACATTTGTACAACTGCTCGAAGCCGCCTTGCACGAGCGCCTGTTCGTAGTTGCGAAACACCTCCAACACGCTGTTTGTCTTGGGGCTTTGATAAATAATACGCGTAACGACGCCCTCCAACTGCTGCTTTTTAGCGGCTGTTTCTTTTCCCCTTTCAATGGGGCCGAGGCGCAGCGCGTAGGCGTCAAAATTCTTCTGGTCGTAGAACTTTATGACCGAACCCGCGAAGCGCGACACCGCCGGGTGGTCCTGGCTGTTGGGGATGTCCTTGACTTGAGCGCGCAAATTTTGAGGTAAAACAAGCAGGATTGGAAAGCAAAACAGGAAGATTGTTTTCATGGCCAAAATCAGTTTTTGATGAAAAAAAGAAAGAAAAGCAACGACGAAAATTCTAAAAGTTTGCTGAAGGGCAAAGAATTTTTTAAATAAAAATATAGCGGCATTTAGAAAAGTGTGTCTTCCATACCTCCCCCCAATTGTTCCCGTCACTGTTACCCCTTGACTGTTGAAGCAGGCAACCTATTTTTGCACCGATGACCAACGAGCAGTTCAAAGACTTCGCCCCCAGCATACCGACCGCGCCCGGCATTTACAAATACATCGACGCCGAGGGTACCATCCTGTACGTGGGCAAGGCCAAAAACCTGCGCAACCGCCTCTCGTCTTATTTCGGTGATAAAAAATACCAGCTTGCCAAGACGAAGGTACTGGTGCGCCATGCCCACCACATTGAATTCACCATTGTGGAAACGGAACACGACGCGCTGCTGCTCGAAAACTCGCTCATCAAAAAACACCAGCCGCGCTACAACGTGATGCTGAAAGACGAGAAATCCCCCCTCGTCTACATCTGCATCAAACGCGAGCGCTTCCCGCGGGTGTTCCTCACCCGCAAACCCTTCCGGGACGGCTCCACCTATTTCGGGCCTTATTTGCAAAAATTCAGGGTGGAGCAGGTGGCCGAACTGATCCGCAAACTCTTTCAACTCCGCACCTGCACGCTCAACCTTTCGCAGGAAAACATCGACCAGAAAAAATTCAAACCCTGTCTCGAATACCACATCAAAAACTGCGCAGCACCCTGCATCGGACTGGAAACCGAAGAGGCTTACAACCGCAAAATCGAACAAATCAAAAACATCCTGAAAGGCAATTTCGCGGCAGTAAAAACCCACCTGAAGGAAGAGATGCAGCGCTACGCGGAAAACATGCAGTTCGAGCAGGCGCAGGCGATGAAGGAAAAACTCAACCTGTTCGAAGACTACCAGGGCCGGAGCACGGTGGTGAGTCCCAACATCCGCGACGTGGATGTGTTCGGCATTGCCGATGACGAAAAGGAGGCTTTTGTCAACTACCTCAAGGTGGTCAACGGCGCGGTCATCCATACGTACACGCTCACCCTGACCAAAAATCTGGACGAAGATCGGGAAACGCTGCTGGTGTACGCCATCCAGAACCTGCGCGAAAAATTCAACAGCATCACAGAAGAGATCATCGTGCCTTTCCCGGTCGTGCTGCCGGAAAAAGACCTGGTCATCACCGTCCCAAAAATTGGCGACAAGAAAAAATTGCTCGAGCTATCGGAGAAAAACGTGCAGTATCACCTGTTGCAAAAAAAGAAACAGGCCGCGAGCGCCACCGGCAAACAGACCAGCGCCGAACGCATCCTCCGCACCTTGCAAGCCGACCTGCACATGGAAGACGTACCGCTCTGGCTGGAGTGTTTTGACAACTCCAACCTGCAGGGCACCAACCCGGTGTCCAGTTGTGTCGTGTTCAAAAACGCCAAACCCTCCAAACGCGACTACCGCCACTACAACGTCAAGTCAGTGGAAGGTCCCAACGACTTCGCTTCGATGGAGGAGGTAGTGTTCCGTCGCTACAAACGCCTGCTCGCCGAAGGCCAGGGCCTGCCCCAACTCGTCATCATCGACGGCGGCAAGGGCCAGCTCAGCGCCGCCATGAAAAGCCTGCGCGCACTCGACCTCGAAGGCAAAATGACCGTGGTAGGCATCGCCAAGCGCCTCGAAGAGATATTTTTTCCCGATGATCCCGTGCCCGCACTCATCAATAAAAAATCGGAGTCGCTCAAACTCATTCAGCAGGCGCGCAACGAAGCGCACCGCTTCGGCATCACCTTCCACCGCAATCAGCGCAGCAAAAATTTCATCAAAACCGAACTAACCGAAATACCCGGTATCGGCGCCAAAACGGCAGAGAAACTCCTGCAGCAATTCGGCTCGCCGGCGCGGCTGCGGGCGGCGGCAGCGGAGGAAATTGAAAAAGCGGTGGGCAAAGCAGCAGCAGCGAAAGTGGCGGCGTATTTTGCGGAAATGAATGGAGACAGCCAGAACCCGGATGTGCCGGAGGAAGAAGCATGAGCGCACCGGCTTTTTGAAATGAGGCGCCCGGAATCAATATTTTCTAAAAAAAACACTGCCGGGCCACCAAACCGGAATCAAACGCATCTTGCCCTTATACACCGCATCCATCCTTTCCCATTCACCGTTTTTTAAACACAACACCCATGAAGATTCCAGTACTGTTCCTGTTTGCCAGCGTGGCCTTGCCCCTTTTTTGGAGTTGCGAAGGCGACCCTTGCGAAGACCGCGAGTACCAGCCCCTCAACGAGGTGATCGCCGGGCACATACCCTATACCCAGGGCCAGATCGTAAAATTCAAAACCAGCGACGGCGAAACCTTCAACGCCACGGCCGAGCGCCTGCGCGAAGTCAACCGGCCCGATGCCCCGCTGATCTGCCAGGATTACCTGTACGTCACGCTGAAAACCGGTGGCAAACTGTACGCGGAATACGTTGAGCGCGGATCGGTAGAAAAAGACAGCATCCTGCAATTGAGCATCTACACGCTCCGGACCAGCACCGGAGGCGGCGCCCAAATTGCCATTTCTGACGCGGGCGCCATGACGTGTATCTTTTCCAACACAACTTCAACACAACACCCTTCCATTGACATCGATGGTAAAACCTATGAGCAGGTGCTGGAGATCAATTACAGCCCCAATGACATTCCTTCCAACACCGACCTGGTGCAACTGTATTACAACAAGGCTTACGGGATCATCCAATACACGACCCTGAGCGGCGTGACCGTGACGCGGGTGGATTGAGATTTTACCGACTTGTGATACACCCAGTTCATTCCGGGTTAATGCTTACTGTTTAACTCCCGTAAAACTCATGCCGGGCGGCATCAATTTCACCCCCGTCACCTTGCCGTTTTCGCGAATGAACT
>Ga0075163_10014861_pt1 | contig 10032 bp, 6 predicted proteins | sample JI1023141ADNA_FD_71478 | JGI IMG/M metagenome (GOLD analysis project Ga0075163, IMG submission 71478) | Wastewater effluent complex algal communities from Wisconsin, to seasonally profile nutrient transformation and Carbon sequestration -... | ecosystem: Engineered > WWTP > Effluent > Algae... | reverse complement strand
ATCCTCGCGCTCGAGCCGCCGCGCGGGAAGAACGGCGACATCGCCTGGAAGGGCCTCTGAGCGCCTCCATCGCGAAGAAGCTCGTCGCGTGCGGCGGCGCCGCAACCACAGGGACCACTGGGGCCACCATGCTCTGATAGCGTGAGCTCGTGACAGGGAGCCACGACGACGAGAACCCGCCGACCAGCGCGACCGCCCGCCCCGTGTGGGACATGCGAACCTACGGCCCGGGCACGCCCTGGCAGATCAGCGGAGGGAGCATGACCTTCGGCGCCTTTCGCCACATCGCCCGATGGGTCCTCCCGGAGGGCATGGCGGCCCCCGTCGGCGGATTGAGCCTGCGGATCGGCGGCGCGGAGCTCCAGCGCCTGCGTGACCACCTGGAGCGGGCGCTGCGAGCGCTCCTCGAGACCTACACTGCGCCTTCTCCCAGGAGGAGGAAGGTCACCCGGCGCATCGTGTTCGGGCGCGAATACGTCTTCGATTCGAGCCAGGACGAGAGCGCAGATCTCGCGCTCTACCTGGAGATGGTGGAGTCGTCCCTCCAGGCAGGCGAGCCGCTCTGCTTCGATTTCCTGGACCAGCCTCCGCCGTTCGAAGGGGGCGTTGACGACGCGGAGAAGTGATATTGGCACGAGGCGAAGAGGCGATCCAAGACCCCGGGCGCTCTGCGTTCGTATGGCACCAGCTCGAGATACTCTCCGCGCTTGGTTGGATGGACATCGGGAAGCGATCGAGATCGATCCTCACCTCACCCTCACCGACCCTGGCCACGGCGAGGCCCGGCTTGAAGGCCACCGCCGCGCGGCGCTCACCCTGATCGTCCTCGACGAGGTCCCCGACCGCGGCGTCCGCTTCGTGCAGCTCGGCCGGATGGACGAGCAAGTGGTCCCGGTCTCGTTCTACGGGATGGGCCGGGGCGACGAGGCGTGATGGAGTAGCCTCCTCGAAGGAGGCCTCATGCCCAGGACCACCGTGGTGGATCGATCCACCTCGCCGCCCCGCCTCGACATTCCCCGCGACTACAACGCCGCCTCCGACTTCGTCGATCGCCACGTCGACGAGGGCCGCGGCGACAAGGTTGCCTTCATCGACGATCGCGGGAGCCTCAGCTACGCGGCCTTCGCCGAGCAGGTGAACCGCGCTGGCAACGCCCTCCGCGCCCTCGGCGTGCGGATGGAGCAGCGGGTGCTCCTCCTGCTCCACGACTCGACGCGCTTCCCCGTGGTCTTCTTCGGGGCGATCAAGATCGGCGCCGTCCCCGTCCCGGTGAACACCCTGCTCACCAGCGAGGACTACGACTACCTGCTCCGCGACACGCGGGCCACGGTGCTGATCGTCTCCGCCGCGCTCTACCCGAAGGTCGCGCCCATCCTCGCCGGGCAGCCATTTCTCACGCAGATCGTCGTCGACGGCGCGCCCGAGCCGGGCACGCTCGCGCTCGACGCGCTCCTCGATCAGGCGAGCCCCGCGCTCGATCCCGCGCCCACCACCGCCGACGACGCGGCCTTCTGGCTCTACACCTCGGGCTCCACCGGCAAGCTCAAGGGCGCAGTGCACGCCCAGTCGGATCTGGTCTACACCGCGGAGTATTACGGCGTCGCCGTGCTGGGTATTCGCGACGAAGATCGGGTGTTCTCCGCCGCCAAGCTCTTCTTCGCCTACGGCCTCGGCAACGCTTTGACCTTCCCGCTCCACGTCGGCGCGACGGCGGTGCTCATGGCCGAGCGGCCCACCGTCAACGCTGTCCAGCAGCGCCTCGTCCAGCACGATCCCACGATCTTCTACGGCGTCCCGACCCTCTTTGCCTCCCTCCTCGCCGACGCCGAGCTGCGCACCGGGCGCGCCCTCCGGATCTGTACCTCGGCGGGTGAGGCGTTGCCGAAAGACCTCGGCGAGCGATGGAGAGATCGCACCGGCGTGGACATCCTCGACGGCCTCGGCTCGACCGAGATGCTCCACATCTTCCTCTCCAACCGGCCTGACGAGGTGCGTTATGGCACGACAGGCAAGGTCGTCCCCGGCTACGAGCTGCGCCTCCTCGACGAGCACGGCGCGCCGGTGCCCGAAGGCTATGTCGGCGATCTCTGGGTCAAGGGGCCCACCAGCGCCAGCGCGTACTGGAACAAACGCGAGCTCTCCCGCGCGGCATTTCATGGGCCGTGGACGCGCACCGGCGATCACTACCGCTGCGCGGAGGACGGCACCTGGGTCTATCAGGGGCGCTCCGACGACATGCTCAAGGTGGGTGGCATCTACGTCTCTCCCTTCGAGGTCGAGGCCGCGCTCATCTCTCATGACAAGGTGCTGGAGGTGGCCGTCGTCGGGCACGCGGACGAGCACGACCTGATCAAGCCCAGGGCCGTCGTCGTCCTCAAGGAGGAGGAGCACGCCTCCGAGGCCCTGGCCGACGAGCTGCGCGCCCACGTGAAGGCCCGGCTCGCGCCTTACAAATACCCGCGCTGGGTGGAGTTCGTGCGCGAGCTGCCCAAGACGGCGACAGGCAAGATCCAGCGCTTCAAGCTGAGGCAGAGAGGGTGAGGAGGCGAAGGGCGATGAAGGAGCTGCGGAGCCGAGCTGCTCGCCTGGGGCCTGTCGATGGATATCTTCGCGCGCGACGAGGACGGAACGGTGGTGCGTGGGGCGCGATGGGGGGACGTGCGGCGTTTTTGCGACCACGACGTCGAGCTCGCCGAGCTGCTCGCCCGAACGCCCGCGGCGCATGGCTTCGCCACCGCCGGGCCCCGCGCCGACGACGAGGTGAGCCGGCGGGTGCGCCTGCACCAGGCATGGCGAGGAGGCCATCAGCCATCGTCAGGCGGCAGGCCTGACCCTCTCGTGTCGTTACGATACGATGGGACGCTCCGGGGAGCCTTCGCCCCTTGGCCGGGCCCTTGCTTTGCCGCGGACATGCCGCGGGATCGTCCAGCGGCGGATTCCATAAAACCCACGTGCTTTGCTCGGACGCCCTCGGACTTGCTCGATTTTTCTCCACGGTGGACTGGGCTGCCCGGCCGCGCAAACCCTGCACCCCGAGCGCAGGGCCCGCGCGGCGAGGCAGACCCGCTCCACGAAATGGGCACGTCGTTCCGATCGATCGCGCACCGTGACAGCCGGCCCAACACCGGCGTTGAAGGAGGCGAACCCAATGTTTACCCCAAGAGCGACAGCCAGATTGCTCGCTGCGACGTTTCTGGGCGGCGTGCTGGCCGTCACGAGCTGCGGCGGTGATACCGGACCCGCGGGGCCAGCCGGCGCCGACGGCAAGGACGGCACCGACGGCAAGGATGGTATCGACGGCACCAATGGCACCAGCGGTGTCGACGGCACCAACGGCGCCGACGGCAAGGATGGTATCGACGGCAAGGACGGTACCAATGGCACCGACGGTACCAATGGCACCGACGGCAAGGATGGCACCGACGGCACCGACGGGAAGAACGGCGGCAACGCCCAGATCGAGAACTTCCACGGGACCGCGGCCCTGCTCAAGCAGGCGATGGATGAGAACGGCAAGTATTATGTCGACGCCGTGATCACCGCCGCCAAGGTGATGAACGGCCAGCTCACGGTGGAGTTCACCGTGGCCGACAAGGACGGGACGCCGCACCCCGGCGTGCCCACCGTCACGGGCGCCGTCGCCAAGCTCGTCCCGCCCGCCGCGGGAGAGGGTTGGAACAAGTGGGTCCCCTACATCTACCGTAGCCAGGTCGTCAGCGGCTCGGCGAACGGGACCTGGCCAAACCCCGACGGAACGGCCGCCGATCAGGGCTATCGCGAGAACAATGGCACGCTCACCGACCACGGCGACGGGAGCTACACCTACGTCTTCAAGACCGATCTGATGACGGTCAAGACCCCTGTCGGCATGGCCGACGTACCCTTCGAGGCCAACCGGCGCACCCGGGTCTCGATCATGATGGGCGGCGGCACCGGCGCCACCGCCGACGCCAACTTCGATTTCATGCCCGACGGCTCCGCCCTGGCGAGCGCCGAGTCCCGTGAGATCGTCACCACCAACACCTGCAAGTCCTGCCATGGGCCCGAGTTCGCCGCGCACGGCGGAGACCGGCTCAGCGTGGAGAACTGCGTGACCTGCCACGCGCCCGGCAGCAACGACCCGCACGGCGGCGAGACCCTCGACTTCACCGTGATGATCCACAAGATCCACGCCGGCGGCGAGCTCTTCACCATCCCCGGCGCGGACGGCATCGTCTGGGACAACCCGGCGACGGGCGTCAACGAGGCCGCCGACAACGGCGAGTATGCGATCTGGGGCTTCCAGAACCAGAAGCTCGAGTGGTGGAAGGCCGGCTTCCCGGCCGTGCTCGACAACTGCGCCAAGTGCCATGACAAGACCGGGGCCCAGTCTGACAACTGGAAGAACAAGCCCTCTCGCAAGGCCTGTGGCTCGTGCCACGACGACATCGACTTCGCCACGGGGAAGAACCACACCGGCGGGGCGATACCCAATGACACCAACTGCAACCTCTGCCACCAGCCGGCCGGCCAGTCCATCGGTCAGTCGGTGACGGCGGGCCACGATTTCATGGCCAAGAAGGAGCAGAACAAGCCGGAGTTCAAGGTGAACATCACCGTGTCCGCACCGGCCAACGGGAAGTTCTTCATGGCCGGCGAGAGCCCGGTCGTGACGGTCCAGCTGAAGGACCTCGAGGCGCCGGGCAGCCCGGTGATCGACCACGCCAACCTCACCGCCGACGCGAGCGCCGAGGGCTGCCTCGTGAGCCCCTGCCCACCCAGGGACGGCCTGCTCGCGACCGCGAATTTCTTCGTCCACGGGCCGCGCGGACAGCGCAACCCCGTCCTCACCACCCGGGCGCGCGTGAGGGTCACCAGCGTGGGCGCCGGACCCTTCGACATCAGCGCCGCCGGCGCGAAGCTCGACGTGAAATTCGACGGCGGCAAGGACCTCTACTTGACGAAGAACGGCGGCGTGCTCGCGGCCGGCCTCGTCAGCGTGCCTGTCTCGAGTGGCACCTTCGCCAGCACGGCGGCCGCCACGGCCGACGAGGTGGTGGTGTGGCTCAACGCCAACGCGGCCTTCAAGGCCCGCGGCATCGCCTACAAGGAGCCGAACGGCAACGTGTCGATCCGCAGCCGGAACCTCGGCGAGCTCTTCGCCGTCCAGCTGATCAACGGGCCGGTGAGCTGCGTCGGCGTCTTCACGCCGATCTGCTCGGTCTTCAACAACAACATGGCGGTGATCACCGTCGGAGGGTCCACGCCCTCGAACTCCATCGTCAAGCAGGCGAACCCGGCGAACAACGACCCCAAGGTGCAGTGGTTCGCCGATCACGTCACCTACAACCTCGATCCGGTGGACGACCTCGCCCCGGGTACGTACATGGTGACGGCGGAGATCACCGATCGCGGGCGGAAGAGCGCCACGGACTACAAGACGCCCAGCGTCGCCAAGGTGGCCTTCCAGGTCGGGACTGCCACGGCCGAGCTGCCCCCGGCCGGGAACTGCGACTCTTGCCACGAGTCGGACGACGGCGCGGGGCTCATCCTCGATTACAGCCGTCACTACAAGATCCTGGACGAGACCGCCCTCGATCAGTGCGGCGCTTGCCACGACTACCAGTCGCAGACCGCGGCCGGCGACTGGGCGGGCGCGAAGCCGATCTCTCGCCGCGTCCACGCGGTGCACAACGGCGCGGCGCTCAACTACCCGCTGATCACGGTGGGCTACTCCAACGGCGACCCGCTCGCCGGGCGCAACTGGGACATCACCCTGTCCCAGGACGTGCGGAACTGTGACGTGACCTGTCACCAGGCCGACACCACCAGCGGGAGCTGGAAGACCGCGGCGGCCCGCGGGCCCTGCTACGGCTGCCACGACTCCGACGCTGCTCGCTCGCACATGAAGATCATGACCTATGATCCGACGCCCCTCGACCCGTGGAGCGGCGACGAGGAAGAGTCCTGTCAGGCCTGCCACTAGGCCCCTCCGAGGCGGGCGGCGCCACCCTGCGCGCCGCCCGTCCTCTCCTCTCCTCGAAGCGCGACACTCCTTCTCCAGGACACCGAATCATGCTCTCTCTCCGGCCCTTGCTCCCCCTCCTCGCGCTCGCGGCGGTCGCTTGCAATCAGGCCTCCAGCGCCGAGCCTCCGCGTGATCCCAAGGCGCCCTCGGCCGACGCGGTCGCCGTCGTCAACGGTGTGTCCATCAGCGATCGTGACGTGCGCCTCCGGGCCCGCGCCGGCGAGGGGCACAAGGATGGGCGCAAGGCGGATCCCGCGGCCCGCCACCTGGACGCCGTGCTCGACACGGTGATCAGCGAGGAGATGGCCGCCCAGCGAGCGACGGAGCTCGGCCTGGACGCCGATCCCCGCTACCACGAGGGCCTCGCGCAGCTCGAGGCCCAGGTCATCGCCTATCGACGCAAGGCGCTCTCCGAGCTGTTCTGGGAGCGCCACGTCGAGCGGCGCGCGGCGCCCGGAGACGCCGAGGTGCGGGCCTATTTCGACAAGCACCAGAAGCAGATCCGCACCCAGATCCACGTCAAGCAGATCCTCCGCAAGGGGCGGGCGGCCATCGACGAGGCCAAGCGCCAGATCGACGGCGGGACGCCCTTCGAGGAGGTGGCCCGGAGCCAGCTGCCCAACCTGCCTCCGGGGGTGACGCCCTGGGATCTCGGCTACCTGAGCTGGTACAAGGTGCCCGAGGCCTGGCGGCCCGTGGTCTACGATCTCGCGCCGGGCACGATGAGCCCGGTGATCGCCGGCCCGAACGAGCGCTTCTGGCTGGTGATCGTGGTCGATCAGAAGGAGGACGCGACGATCGATTTCGAGGCCGTGCGCGCCCCGATCGTCACCGATCTCACCCGCCAGCGCGTGGACGCGGCGCGCGACGCGGCCGCCGCGGAGCTCAAGGCGCGCGCCAAGGTCACGCGCCTGCGCGCGCCCACCCCCGAGCCCCCTCACCCCGCCGAAGACTGAAGCGCTGCGCTCACCCGCGCGTCGCGGCACCACGTCAGCGGCGCTTGGGATATAAGAGAGGCATGCTCCACGCCTCCGCGCCTTCCTTCGCTCGCCGCTACGCCCGCTTCGTCTCTGCCGGTGTCGCGCTGCTCCTCGGCGGAGGGCTGCTCGCGGCCTCCGGCTGCGGCGGCGGCGGGACGGAGGGCACCGGCGGCTCGGCGACCACCGGCGTCACCACGGGCACCGGCGGCGCGGGCAGCACGACCAGCAGCACCACGTCGACCTCCAGCGGAGGCCAGCTCTGCGGGCCAGGCACGGTGCAGTGCGGCGAGGCCTGCGTCGACACCAAGAACGATCCCAAGAACTGCGGCTCGTGCGACATGGCCTGTCCGGGCGGCCAGGTCTGCGTCGGCGGCGTGTGCTCGCTGAGCTGCGGCGGGGGCACGACCAAGTGCGGTGACACCTGCGCCGACACCGGCAAGGACGCCGAGAACTGCGGCGGCTGCGGCGTCGTCTGCCCGCCCGGTCAGGCCTGCTTCGGCGGCGGCTGCGTGCTGTCTTGCGCCGGGGGCACGACCAAGTGCGGCGAGGTCTGCGCCGACACCAAGAACGATCCGAAGAACTGCGGCGCCTGCGGCACCACATGCTCCGGCGGCAAGGTGTGCTCGATGGGCGCCTGCGCGCTCTCGTGCGCGGGGGGCACGACCAAGTGCGGTGATCTCTGCGTGAGCACCGACAACGATCCGCTCCACTGCGGGAGCTGCGGGAGCGAGTGCGCCACGCAGTGCGCCGGCATCGGGACCGGCTGCGGGCAGTGCTTCGACGGGATGTGCATCTGCAACTCGGGCGGGACGCTCAAGTGCAACGGCGTCTGCATCGACGTGCAGAACGACTCCAACAACTGCAACGGCTGCGGCCACACCTGCGGCCCCAACGGCACCTGCCTCGACTTCAACTGCGTCTGCCCGGCCGGGACCGCCGACTGCGGGGGCGGCTGCGTGGATCTCGTGTCCAACCAGGCCCACTGCGGCGCCTGCGGGAACAGCTGCAGCCCCGCCGAGACGTGCACCAACGCCGAGTGCGTCCAGGGGCCGGGCACGGTCAACCAGATCGCCTCGCCCGCGAGCGGCAACCTGGGTACCACCAAGCTCACCCTGGCGAGCGCGGCGGGCTTCGCGGCGGGGCAGCAGATCTTGATACACCAGACGCAGGGTGCGGGCGCGGGGGCCTGGGAGATCGCCGACGTGGTCGCGGTCGCGGGGAACGATCTCACGCTCGGCGCGGCGCTGCTCCACAAGTTCACGACGACCGTGGGGACCAACCTCCACGCGCAGGCGGTGATCGTCGAGAAATACGCGACGCTCGACGTGGCCGCGGGCAACGTGCTCGCGGCGCCCGCGTGGAACGGGCAGACGGGCGGCATCCTCGCGTTGAACGTGACCGGGGCGATGACGGTCGCGGGCGTGGTGAGCATGGCGGGGCGCGGATACCGCGGGACGGCGCACTCGTGCGCGGCGATGGGCGGCGTGCGCTACACCTGCGTGAACGGCTTCGCGGGGGAGTCGTCGCTCGCGCCGGGCGTGATGAGCCTGCTCAACAACGGCATCGGCGGCGCAGGCGGCGCGAAGGGGCAGGACTGCGGCATGGGCGCGGGCGGCTCCTACGCGACGGCCGGGCAGGTCGGCGTCAACAACGCCAGCGGCAACTGCACGGAGAGCCCCAAGCCGGCGGACAGCCTCGCGGGCACGCTGGTGGGCAACGCCAACCTCAACGTCAGCATGTTCTTCGGCGGCGCAGGCGGCGAGGGCGGCGCCGACGAGGACGGCTCGCACCCCGGCAAGGGCGGCAACGGCGGCGGCATCGTCTACATCAAGGCCGGCTCGCTGGCCGTCACCGGGACGATCATCACCAGCGGCGCGCCCGGCGGGAACGGGAACTCCAGCGCCTGCGGCGGCGGCGGCTGCGGGATGGCGGGCGGCGGCGCGGGCGCGGGCGGGGCGATCCGGATCATCGCGCCCACGGTCAACCTCACCGGCGGCACGGTGACCAGCCTCGGGGGCACGGGCGGCACCTGCACCTGCGGCGGGAACGCGGGCAACGGCGGCAACGGGCGGATCGCGATCCAGGGCATGCTCGTCGGCGTCACCACGCCGGCGCCCTTCAGCGGGTGATCGACGACCGCGAAGGCCCTGGATCACCCGGTCGATCGAGGCCCGGCGCGGGCCCTGTGCCCCCCGCGCAAATCTGATATCGTGATCGGATGCGCGTCGCTGTGCCTCTCGCCTGCTTGCTCTTGACCACGACCGCCTGCAACAAGGGCACACCGAGCTCGGGTGCCGGGGGCGGGGCGGGGTCGACGACCGCCACCACCGGGAGCGGCGGCAACGGTGGCAACGGTGGCAACGGTGGCAACGCCGCAACGACCACGAGCACCACGGGGAGCGGCGGCACCACCAGCAGCACGACCGCCACCACCGGCTCCGGGGGGATGGGCGGCGCAGGAGGCGCGGGCGGGATGGGCGGGACGGTGGTGTGTGGGCCGGACATCGCGCCGGCCGCGCCGACGATCCTCGATCCGGTGGTGGGCCGCTTCGACCTCGTCCCCGAGACGATGACCATCGGCGCCTCGGCCTTCTCCGATCCCGACGCGGGCGACCTCCACGGAGGCAGCGAGTTCGAGCTCTGGACCCTCGAGAACGGGGTGATGAGCGAGCGCGTCTGGCACGCTTCGGTGAGCGATCCGGCGATGCTCCAGGGCCTCACCCTGATCGACGGCTTCTTCGAGGGGAGCGCCTCCGGCAAGGGGCTGAAGAAATGGACCGACTACGGCGTCCGCGCCCGCTACCGCGATGATCACGGCCCGTGCAGCCTGTGGAGCGACTTCAGCGCGCTGCGGACCTTCCGCACCGACGACGGCAGCTCCACCCTCTTCGACCCCAACGTGGTGCGCGACTTCTACCTCGACATCCCGCCCGACAGCTGGGCCAACCTCAACGCGGAGGCCTACCCGCCCGGCTGCGTGCCTTACACGCGCAATTACTACAAGGGTACGCTGCGCTTCGAGGGGAAGACCTACGACGACGTGGG
>Ga0075163_10014860_pt1 | contig 10032 bp, 12 predicted proteins | sample JI1023141ADNA_FD_71478 | JGI IMG/M metagenome (GOLD analysis project Ga0075163, IMG submission 71478) | Wastewater effluent complex algal communities from Wisconsin, to seasonally profile nutrient transformation and Carbon sequestration -... | ecosystem: Engineered > WWTP > Effluent > Algae... | reverse complement strand
TGGCTTCTGATGTTCTATCGATTGTTGGTGAGAATGGGGTTGCTACATTGTACATTGGTACACCAAAATCTGATAACTACGGAAGTTCGGCAGATTCGTTTCAGTTAGATTTGGGTCCGTGTGAGAAGGAGTTTGACCTTCGAATCCCTATGGAAATCTTCAAAGTGATTCCGGGTGCGTATAAGCTAGTTGTTGACAGCAATCTTTTCATTCATCTTGCCTCAGTTGATACTTCCTTGGAGTATTGGATTGCGGCCCAACCAGATTCGAAGGTATAATGAATACAAATGATGAGCAGTTTCCGTGGGTTGAGAAATATCGCCCTCGCACCGTGAAAGAGTGTATCCTTCCGAAGCATTTGCTGGACACGTTCACCGAGTTTGTCAAGAATGGTCAGATTACCAACATGACCTTTGATGGTCCGAAAGGAAGCGGGAAGACCACCGTAGCCAGAGCCTTGTGTGAGGAACTGGGGTGTGATTTCATCTTCATCAACGGGTCTGAGGAAAACGGCATTGACATGCTTCGCACCAAGCTTCGGAATTTTGCCACGACCGTGTCGTTTAACGGCGGGGTCAAAGTCGCTATTATTGACGAGGCCGAGTATCTGAATGCAACCTCAACACAGCCAGCGTTCCGTTCTTTTATGGAGGAGTTTAGCAAGAACTGTCGCTTTATCTTTACGTGCAACAACAAAAATCGTTTGTTGCCAGCGTTGCTGTCTCGTGCCCCTGTCATCGATTTTAAGATTCCTGAGGACGAGCGGCCCAAGATGGCCAGTAAGTTCCTTGCTCGTTTGAAGGAGATTTTGGCGGCAGAGGGTGTGGAGTATGACGAGAAGGTGCTGGTTCAGGTTGTCTTGAAGTTTTTCCCGGACTATCGTCGTATCCTTGGTGAGCTTCAGATTTACAGCTTGAGTGGAAAGATTGACGTAGGTATCCTCGGGAAGTTGGTAGACACCAACCTCAAGCCATTGATTGACATCTTGAAGGAGAAGGACTTCAAGAAGATGTGTCAGTGGGTGGTAGACAATGAGGTTGACGATTCAATTTTTTCTAATCTTTTTGAAGAAATTAACGATAAAATTGTAGAAATACCACAGTTGGTCATACTTTTGAATGACTATTCTTTCAAATCTTGTTTTGTTACCGATAAACAGTTGAATTTGATTGCATTTTTCACCGAATTGATGGCTACAATAAACTTTAAGTAAGTACAAATCAGCCTTTGTATAAATACTCTTGTCTAAATAGGAGAATTTATGTTCAAAGAAAACAAATATAGTATTTGGTATTTTAATCTAATTGCTAAGGCTAACAAAAGAAATCTTATAAAAGGTGTGGAAAGGCATCACATTATACCAAAGTGTTTGGGCGGGAAAAACACATCAGAAAATATTGTGAGGTTGACTTACAGAGAACATTATATAGCACATGTTCTTTTGACTAAAATGCATGACTCAAAAAAACTCATAAATGCATTATGGCAAATGAGTTTCAAAAACAAAGGAAAATATTTTAATAGTCGTTTGTACGAGTTTTCTAGAGCTAAATATGTTGAGTCAATTTCTGGTGAAAATCATTGGTCAAAAAAACCCGGATTTGAGACAAATCGATGGAGTGATGAGAGAAGAAAATCTTTTTCAGAAGCGGTATCAGGAAAAAACCATTTCTCTAAAAGAATTGATATGTCAAAACACACGGAAATGATGCGTTCTAAAATAAGTGAACAAAAAAAGACGGAAATTATCGAACATGCAAGAAAAAGGTTTATTGAAGATAACCCGATGAAAAAAGAACGAAATAAAATCTGGGCAAGAAAGCCAAAAGAAATAGTTGAATGTCCATACTGCAAAAAACAAGGCGGTAAACCTGTTATGATGAGATATCACTTTGAAGAGTGTAAACAAAAATGACACTTGCTAAAGTACTTGGCATAAAGCCAGAACCAAAGAAGGTTGAGGAAATTGAGAAGAAAAGGCCAAGTATCAGCCCCTTCGATTTCGTCAAGGACATTCAGCACGGGCATACTAATCTTATTGTCGATGAGTGGTCTGAGAAACAGTATAATCCTTTTATGATTAATAGAGCCTTGGGTTTTTGCCAAGACACTGTTATTCAAGCCAATGAAATGAACAGCCGACCCGGATTGTCAAAAAAGATGCAAAATCTGTTTCTTCTCAACACGATTCGTTCAAAGAAGCGATTTGCTCCTTGGGTTAAGGCTGAGAAAATAGAGGCATTGGACTTGGTGAAGCGTTATTATGGATATAGTAATGCTAAGGCTCGTTCAGTTCTGAAGGTTCTGACAACCCAACAAATTGACTATATAAAAGAAAGACTGAACACAGGTGGTTGAATGCGCCTAAGAGAACATTTTTGACCATTCAAACCGTGCCATTGAACTAGTAAAGCCTTAGTCATAATTTTTCCACAAACCACACACTCAAACCGAACTCTTTTTTTAGCAGATTCCGACATTAGTATTTTCGTTTCCTCGGAATGATGTTCTCCTTTCATTGGGGAAATTCTACCCATGTTTGCTTTACTGATTCGTGCCTTTCTTTCATCAGAACACGGTGGCAATTTCATTCCTGTGGTGATACCACCCCTCTTTTTTCTAGCTACAGACATCTTTTGTCTATGTTCATAGGATTTTGGTTTACCCTTTAAAGCATTTGAAACAGCCAGTCTGCGAGCCTCTTCTTTGGTTATTTGACCTGACAGAGCCATCCACGCTATATAATCTTCTTGTCTACCGTGTTCATCCCATAGTTTTTTGTGAGCTTTAGCATGTTCTTCAACCGTAAGAAGAATAAGATTAGATGGTTCGTTTGAACCATTAGCGTGTTTGGGAATTATGTGGTGTTTGTGGTATGATATTGACATGGTGTTGTTGGTTGAGGTTCAACCTTATTTATACAATGTCTATTTCTTATAGAACCTAAACGAAAAAGATGATAGTTATAAATACACCTGTATGTTGTGAAAAGTGGAAACAAACTATATAAACAGGTGGCTAATCATGTCCCAAGACCTTTTCGACCTTCATTTCCCAGACATAGAATATTTCCCGGCTGAAGTATTTCTAAAATCCCCAGACGATTTTCTTAAGATTCGTGAAACTCTTTCCCGCATTGGGGTGGCTTCACGAAAAGACAACACACTCTATCAGAGTTGTCATATCTTACATAAACAAGGTCGTTATTTCATCACGCATTTCAAGGAGTTGTTTGCGTTGGACGGAAAGAGTACTGATTTTTCTTCTAACGATGTACAGCGTAGAAATGCTATTGCCCATTTGTTGGCCGATTGGGGATTGTTAGAAATCGCAAACACCGATGCGTGTGAGGATGTGGCACCCATGTCTCAGATTAAAGTGTTGTCATTTGGCGAAAAACATGAATGGAACTTGGTCACAAAATATACCATAGGAAAAAAGAAATGAGACTGTTGCTTATTATGTTAATTTTGAGTGTGACGGCGTGTTCTCCTTCGGTTGAAACCACACCAACCCCGGTGGTGAGCGATACGACCCCGAGATTTACGTTTGAGTCGGTTATGAGAAAGTCCATTCAACGCAGAAACCCATAATGTTCAAACCTGTGTATGCCATTGGGGATTCCCATAGTGGAACTTTACACCCATGGTGTCACGCGATTAACTGTGGTGCAGAAACCATCTACACCTTGACAACAGGACGAACCGAACGTATTATTCTAGGGTTGACTCAAATGGGTCAAATTTCCCGGAATGCATTGTGGGTATTTTGTTTTGGAGAAATTGACATTCGGTGTCACGTTCATAACCAAATTCATGTCAAGCATCGGGACGAACACGAAGTACTTTCCAAATTGGTTGATGACTATCTAGCCAAAATTGAGACGTTGCACGATGATATCGCGGTCATGAGTGTAGTCCCGCCAGTGTATTATGACAACAGAAAACATGAGGTTGATGCTGACCCCGCTTCGTTGATTTATCAAATTCGTGGGTCTGATGAAGAGAGAAGTCGGTATACCGAGTTCTTGAATTTATATTTGGAAGAACAATGTGCGAGTAATGGGATTCCGTATCTGGACATTTATTCTCTGTACAAGGACGAAAAGGGAATGTTACCGATTGATATTTCAGACGGAAATGTTCACATACTAAATAGAAGTAAAGTTGAAGTGTTTTTGAAGTCGATAGGTTTAATTCCATAACAAGTGAGGATAACATGGCAGTAAAATGTGTTCGTTTGACTACCGGAGAAGAAATCATTGCTGATGTAACAGAACATGAGGGCGGGATGACACTTTCTGTTCCAGCAAATATTTTCTTGCAACCCAATAACAAGGGTCAGGTAACAGTATCTCTAATCCCGTTGTTTCCATACGCGGAAAAGAAAGAGTTCGTGTTCCCCGCCTCATCTATCGTGGTATCCTTTCATCCAAGTAAGGAACTACATAATGAGTATAATCGTTTGTTCGGAAGCAATTTGATTATTCCGACTGTTGATTTGGACCGGAAGCAACTGATTACCGGATAGGGCTTGACAACGTAGGTGTGATGTGGTAGATTATGATGTTGGTGAGTAGTAGTGTCATTGCGCTTCGGGGTGGTTTCCGCGAGGGTCCACCTGATAGATACGGAAGCGTTCGTGGGCCGAACAAGGACGGCGTTAGTAGCGAAAGTGTGAGGCGTCCCCAAGGGTTTTCCGGTTATTCTTCTCCAAGCCGAGAAGTGTTTTACCCAAGGGTCATCTACTCATCAACAACATCATGATTGTTTTACATTCAAGCTCCGGAGTGAGTGAATGCGGTTTTACACGAACGTGGCCAGCCACGGTAAGTTTTTGTTGGTGCGTAGTATTCAGGACGGAAAGCATGTTCAAGAGAAGATTCCGTTCCGCCCAACCCTCTTTGTGAATTCTGCCAAAGAGTCAAAGTACAAGACCCTGAGTGGGCGTTCGGTTGAGCCAATCGAATTTGATGACCTCAACGAGGCCAAAGACTTCCTCAAGCGATATGAGGATGTCACAGACTTTCCGATTTACGGAAACACATATTTTACCTATCAGTATATTTCCAAACAGTATTCAAACAATCTTGAATACGATTTGTCTAAGTTGCGTGTATGTTCGTTGGACATTGAGGTAGAATCCGAGAGCGGGTTCCCCGAGCCACGAGCCGCAAAAGAAAAGGTATTGCTCATTACCTTGCGAGACAAGCACACCAAAGAAACCATCACGTTTGGAACCAAACCGTTTGATGTGTCTACTATCAAACATTTTGACCCCACCAACTATACCTATGTGGAGTGTCGGGATGAACAAGAATTGTTCCGAAGTTTCCTTCGGCATTGGAAGAATGCCTACCCAGATGTCGTTACAGGGTGGAACAGTCACAACTTCGACCTTCCCTATCTTATCAACCGAGGATTCAAGATTCTTGGCGAAGGGGAGATTCTAGACATTTCCCCGTGGAGAAATGTCCGCGAACGCATTGTTTTCATCAACCAGCGGGAAGTTCAGAACTACGACATTGTCGGAATTGCCAGCCTTGACTATCTAGACTTGTACAAGAAGTTTGGTTCCTACAATGTGCAAGAGAGTTACAAGCTGGACTACATCGCCAAGCAGGAACTAGGCCGTCAAAAGCTTGAGAACCCTTATGATACGTACAAGGAGTTCTATAGGAAAGACTGGAACCTATTTGTGGAATACAACGTAGTGGACACCCTACTCGTAGACGAGTTGGAAGGCAAGATGAGTTTGATTGACATGGCCATCGCCATGGCGTATGACTCGCGGTGTAACTATGTGGACGTATACCACGCCGTGCGGTTGTGGGACTGTATCATTCACGATTTCCTCATGGCCAGAAACATTGTGGTGCCACAACGCCCAAAGGATTTGATGGTGAGGAAGATTGAAGGGGGATACGTCAAACTACCATCCCCAAATCGATACAACTGGATTATGAATGTGGATGCCGCGTCAGAATACCCATCCATCATCATGCAGTGGAACATGTCTCCTGAAACATTCCGGGGGGTGTGTCCAGATGTTACCGTGGAGAAAATGTTGCAGGGGATTCGACCAGAACTGAATGAGGATGTGTGTCTCGCCGCCAACGGTGCGATGTTCAGTAAAGCAAAAAAGGGAGTTTTCCCAGAGATTGTAGAGAAGATTTTTGCTGAACGTGTCTTCTACAAGAAGAAGATGATTGCGGCACAGAAGGAGTATGAGAATACAAAGGATGCGTCTTTGTTGAAAGATATTTCCAAGTACAACAACATTCAGATGGCCAAGAAGATTCAGTTGAACTCGTTGTATGGGTCGTTGGCCAACGAATGGTGTCGATTCTACAACAGCGACATTGCCGAGGCGGTGACGATGACAGGTCAGTACGTCATTCGGAGTGTGGGTACCGGGATTGACAAATACCTGAACAAATTGGTGGGAACCGAGGGTCTTGAATACACCTTCTATTCAGATACCGATTCCTGTTATATCACGTTTGAGCGTTTGGTCCAAAAGCATTTCTCAGGAAAGACGCCGGAAGAAATTGTAGACCTGTTGGATAAGATTTTTGAAGACAAAGTAAGCAAGGCTATTGCCAAGGTTACTGATGATATCTTTACCTTTACCAACTCACTTCAGCAGAAGATGTTCTTCAAGCGGGAGTCCATTGCCAACACAGGCATTTGGGCGTCGGCCAAGAAGCGATATGTGATGAATGTGTACGATTCTGAGGGGGTGCGATACAACCCACCAAAAATCAAAATCGTAGGAATGCAATCAAATCGAAGCGATACCCCAGAAGTGGTGCGTGGCAAGTTGAAAGAAGCTTTGAAAATCTGTCTCAACGGGGACCAAAAGACCATTCAACAGTTCATCAAGAATTTCCACGACGAGTTTGTCCGGATGCCTGTGGAGAAAATCTCGTTTCCCAAGGGTGTGAATGATTTGGAGAAGTATGCTAACGCTCGAAGCATATATAGTAAGGGTACACCGATTCACGTTCGAGCGGCGTTGCTGTTCAACCATATGGTAAAGAAGAACGGGTTGGAAACAGTGTACGAGGGAATTAAGAGTGGTGACAAGATGAAGTTTGTCTATCTCCTTGAACCAAACCCCGTGGGAGAAAACGTAATTGGGTTTGTTGGTTCATTGCCCAAAGAATTTGAGTTGGAGCCGTATATTGATTATGAGAGAATGTTTATGAACTCGTTTGAAAAGCCGATTACTTCGACACTAACGGTTATTTCATGGAATGCACGACCACAGGCTGTTTTGAATTTTCTACTAGGAGATTAACATGGGATTGATTGAACGGTTGTTGAAGAATAGCACCAGTGACTTTACTGATGTGATGGCGGATTCGGAACTTTTTGGACAGAAGGATTTTGCTCCTACGTTGGTTCCTGCCGTGAACTTGTTGTTGTCCGGTTCGTTTGCTGGGGGTATTTCCCGTGGACACACCACTTTTGCCGGGGCGTCCAAGCACTTCAAGACGGCGTTCTTGATGTTGTGTGTCCGGGCATATTTGGACAAACATCCCGATGGCGTCTGTCTTTTCTATGACACGGAGTTTGGTGCCCCACAGGAGTACTTCACCACATTTGGTATTCCCCTTGATAGGGTGGTACACACTCCAATTCACAGCGTGGAAGAATTGACACACGATATCATGACGCAGTTGAACGACCTCAAACGTGAAGACCACGTGATTATCATTGTGGACTCATTTGGTAACATCGCGTCAAAGAAGGAGCTTGAGGATGCGTTGGAGGGTAGTGAGAAAGCCGATATGACTCGCGCCAAGAAACTCAAGGGGTTGTTCCGCATGATTATCATGCAGTTGAACACAAAGGACATCCCGATGATTAGCGTGGGACATACCTATAACACCTTGGAACTGTACAGCAAGCAGATTTTGTCTGGTGGCACCGGATACTATTATGGAGCTAATGATATCTTTTTCGTTGGGCGTAATCAGGAAAAGAACGAGACTACGAAGGAGATTGAGGGATTTAACTTTGTTTTGAACGTGGAGAAATCGCGTTTTGTCCGGGAGAAGCAGAAGATTGCGATTGAGGTAACCTTTGACGGCGGTATCAACATGTGGTCAGGGTTGCTAGAAATGGCTCTTGAGAGTGGGCATGTCATTAAGCCCAAACAGGGGTGGTATCAGAAAGCCTCGGATTCTAGCAAGAGCTACCGAGAAAAGGATACCAACACCGCAAGCTTCTGGCTCCCGATTCTTGAAGACGCCACGTTCAGCGAGTGGGCTGAGAAGAAGTATCGTCTGGCCAAGGGGGAAATCATCAAGGACATTACAGACGACGAAATCGAATCGGATATGAATGATGCCTAGATTCGAAGTGGTGGTGATTGAAACGGATGGGTTTGGTTGGAATCGCCGTCTGGAAGATACCGTTTTCTTCCAGACGGAAGAGGCGGCAAAGGCGTTTCAAAAGGCATACAACGCAGAAGGAAACATGCCACAAATTGAAGGAAATATTATGATTGCTCTTCAACCAAAGGAAGTACCAAATGACCAACAATGACTATACAGGCCCGAAATACACCGTACACGATTCGGCCAAGCACGAGGAAAAAGGAATCCCGACGAACTTCTACATCAGAATTGAAAGCGGTCCTTACGCTGGTGTGGAATATACCTATTCAAAGGTGCAGAACAAGGGTGTTGACGATGATGACCAGTACCACTTGACTTTTGACTATGTGGTGCTATATTCCCCACCGCACCTCCCTCGGGTTGTTCAGCGGGATTTCGAAGCGGTCTTGTGGGAGATTTTGTGTGTCGTGCTTGAAGAAACCGCACAAGCTATCGCCAAGAAAGAACTTGATAAACTAGAGGTAGAGTTTGTAGACGAGTTAGACACAACAGTTCCAGATGAATTTCACCCAGAAGAGTTTGTTCAAAAACCGGAGAGTGACTAATGATTCGACGTTTTACGATGTACCGTCGTGGAGATTTGTCCGCTACACACAACGACCAGCTTGTGGCCCCACCAGACCAGCCCCAGTACGAAGGGGTGGTGTTCAGCGACGGCACTACGGTGTTGCGTTGGTGTACCCCGTTGAAGTCTACTTCTGTATGGGCCTCATTGGAAGATGCGCTGGGGGTTCACGGACACCCGGAAGAGCGATATGGTTCTGAACTAGTGTGGCATGATTAATGGTTAACATGGAATCCCTCATCATCACGCATTTGTTGCATGATGATGAGTATATGCGAAAGGTGTTACCGTTCCTGAACTTGGATTATTTTTCAAGTTCAGGCGACCGGAAAATTGTATCCATGGTTCAGAAGTTTGTGGAGCAATACCGAGTTTCTCCGACGGTTGAGGCGTTGAACATTTTGGTTCAACAAGAAACCAACTTGAAGGAAAACGAGTATAAGGAGATTGTTTCCACGTTAGAGTCGTGTGTCAAAAAGACCGATACGCCATTGAATTTTCTTGTTGACGAGACTGAAAAGTTTTGTAAAGAGAAGTCTTTGTTGAACACCATTCGTCATTCGCTTAAGATTATTGACGGGTTGGACCCCAAGTTTAGTAAGGATTCTCTTCCGGGGTTGTTTCAGGAAGCCTTGGCGGTTGGGTTTGACAACAGCGTTGGTCACGATTACACCGAGGATGCAGAAGCCCGATATGAGTATTACACGAACGACGAAGTTCGTATTGCATCAGATTTGGCCATGTTGAATCTTATCACTCGCGGCGGCGTCAAACGTAAAACGTTGAATATCATCATTGCGGGTATTCACGTGGGAAAGACCATGGTGATGTGTCACCTTGCCGCCGCGTACAAGAGTTTGGGATATAACGTGCTGTACATCACCATGGAAATGGGTGAGGAAGAGATTGCCGAGCGTGTTGACGCCAATTTGATGAATGTGGCGGTAGACGATTTGGCTACCATGCCAAAGAATATGTTCATGAGTCGGATTGAAAAGATTCGGAACAAGTCTGAGGGTCGGTTGATTATCAAAGAGTTTCCGACATCTGGCGCACACGC
>Ga0075163_10014859_pt1 | contig 10032 bp, 1 predicted proteins | sample JI1023141ADNA_FD_71478 | JGI IMG/M metagenome (GOLD analysis project Ga0075163, IMG submission 71478) | Wastewater effluent complex algal communities from Wisconsin, to seasonally profile nutrient transformation and Carbon sequestration -... | ecosystem: Engineered > WWTP > Effluent > Algae... | reverse complement strand
ACGCCGGCCGGACTCGCCACGCTCGACGATGGCTTCAGCGTCACTCAGGGGGCGTTGGGCAGGCTACTCGCAACCGTGACCACGCCTGGTGTCATCCGAGCGGGGCGCACCTATACCGCGAGGATCGAGTACCAGAACGTCGGCAATACCGACCTGGTCGCGCCGCTGCTCATGCTCACCGCGACGAACGCAAAGCTGCGGCTGCCCAGTTCGCTCTTCAGCGACGGCGACGAACTGATGCTTCTGGCCACGAACCCCAGTGGTCCGGCGAACGTTCTGTCGCCGGGGGCTCGGGGCTTCATCGAAGTCGAATTCGTTCCGAGCAGCGATGCGAGCCTTCGCCTGCTTTCCCTGGACGATCCTTCGGCACCGGTCGATTGGAACATACTGAAGGCTGCTTTCAAGCCAGCAGGCGTCAGCGATGCCGGCTGGGACGCGACATTCGCGAACTTCGTGTCCGAAGTGGGCACGACCTGGGGGCAGTTCCAGCAGCGTGTCGCGGGTGTCGCCGACGGCCGGGAAGGCACCGGCGCCATAAACGACGTCGCGACGCTGGTCAACGAGATCCTCAACGCCGCTGACGGCTTCGGCTCGGTATCTTCGAGAAATGCGGATAGCGCCGTCGGACTCGGGCTGCCCGATCTGATGGACGTATCCATCTCGGTCGACAGAGCGGGCGATGCCACGATCAAGGTCGGCGACCGCATACGGTCGTTCATCCGGCTCGCCAGTGGCGAATATGTCGGCCGGCCAGGCGAAACCGCGCAGCTCTCCCAAGTCGGCGGGCTGTTCAGTCTGCGGCAGGACGGAGGGCTGATCTGGAACTTCAATGCCGACGGCAAACTCGCCAGTGTGCGCGATCCCAACGGCAATGTGGATACCTATGAGTATACGAATGGCCGGGTCAGCCGCATCGTCACTTCCGACGGCGATACTTATGCTTATGAATATGATCCTCAGGGCAGGCTCTCACGTGTGACCGACCCGCTCGGCCGTGAACGTACGTTCTCGCATGATTCCCTTGGCCGCCTCGTCACGATCACGGACAGCAGCTCGACGGTCAGGATCACCTACGTCAGCGATTCCGGTCCCGGTGCGAACGCGATCGCATCCATCATCGACGACACAGGACTGATCGGCAGCTTCCAGTACGACAGCCGCGGACGACTCGTCAATATCGACAACGGTGGAACGGGCGGCACCGCGCTCGATTACGCTTCCGGCCGAGTGACGATGTCCAGCGCCGGGCGAAGTGTGAACGTATCGATCGACGAACAGGGACGAATTCGCAATTTCGCCGATGCGTCGGGCGCCACGCTCAGCGCCACTGCCGATGACCGTGACGGCTCCGTCTCGACGGTCGACTCGATGGGATACCGCTGGGAATACGTCTACGACGACTTCGGGAACCCCGTGTCGATGCGTGACCCGCTGGGAAACACCATGTCGGCGGTGTATGACCCGGGCACGACGACGAACAGGATTCGCCGCTTTACCGACCAGCGTGGCAACAGCGTCAGCTACGATTATGACGCCGCGGGCAACCTGTCGAGGATTATCTACCCCGACGGTACGACCCGCACGCTGGAATACGACAGCGTCGGCCGCGTGACCAGCGTGACCAATCGCCGCGGCCAGACGACCAGCTATACCTATGACAGCAAGGGCGAACTGATTTCGATCACGCGCCCGGGCGGTGTGACCGAGTCGCTCGTGCGTGATTCGGCCCGCCGGATCGGTTCGATCACCACGCCAGTCGGCACGGCAAGCTTCACTTATGACGCCGCCGGAAGGCTCAGCGGCTACACCGACGCCCTGGGGCGAACCGTTCAGTATTCGTTCGATGCGCAGGGACGCTTCACGGGCATGACGGCGCCCGACGGGCTGAACGTCGCCTACGGCTACGACGCAGAGAATCGATTGATTTCGATCGCCGACGGCAACGGTAACCTCACCACTGGCTACGGTTACGATGTGAGCGGCCGGCTGGTATCCTTGACACGTGGCAACGGTGTGACGACATCGTACACCTATGACCTGGCCGGCATGGTCGCCTCGATCGTCAACCGGGCACCCGACGATTCCGTCATTTCCCGATCCGACTACACCTACGACGCGAACGGGGTGGTCACTTCCGTCACCACGCTCGATGGCGTGACCACGTTCACGACCGATCCGCTCGGACAGATCGTCAGAGCCGATCTTCCAGGCGGGCGGACCATCGAATATGCCTACGATGCGGCAGGCAACCGGGTCGTCGTGAGCGATTCCGGAACCGAGACCGTCTATGCCGTGAACGCGCTGAATCAGTACACGTCCGCTGGCCCGGCGACCTTCACGTATGACTCGGACGGTAACCTCGCCAGCCGCACCGACGCCACTGGCACCACCACGTTCGGATACGACGAGACGAACCGGCTGATCTCCATCGTCAAGCCGTCATTGACGATCGCGCTGACCTACGATGCGAACGGGCGTGTGATTCGCGCCACCCGCAACGGCGTGGCGACCGAGTACCTTTACACGCCGGACGGGCAACTCCTCGCCGAATACGGTCCGGGCGGCTTGATCGCCCAATACGTTCAGGGCGAGGGACCCGTCGCGCGCATCGCGGGTGGCTCGACGGCCTATTACATCTATAACCGCACAGGGGACGTGACCGAACTCTCCGGCTCGGACGGGGCAGTGCTGAACCGCTACCGTTATCTGCCTTTCGGAGAAATCCTCTCGTCAACCGAATCGGTCGCAAATCCGTTCAAGTTCGTCGGCGGCGCGGGTGTCCTGAGCGACTTCGACGGGCTGTATCTGATGGGCAACCGGCACTACGACCCTCAAACAGGGCGGTTCGTCTCGCCGGACCCGGTCGGTATCGAAGCCGGTGAAGCCAATTTTTATCGATACGCCGGCAACAACCCCGCGGTGCTGGTCGATCCGGACGGGCTTTCCGGGCTCGGCATGCCGAACATCATTCCCGGAGTCAAAGGATTTGACCTTGTGGAGTTTGCGAGACGCGGCGCAGGTGAGGTCGTCAATGGGATTGAGCAGACGATCGCCGCGACCCGGCCTTATCTTGAGCAGGTCGCCCGTGCTGGACTTCGCAACGGCGGTGCCGTCGTCGAACCGTTCACCGAGCGCCTGGCGCTTTACGGAATGGAGAGCCTCGAGAGCCAGATTGCCAGGCTCGAATCCAACATCAAGCTTTACGAAAAACTCGCTCCGGAGATGGCGGACAAGATTCGAATCGCCGGCGATCGGGCGCGAAAGATGCTCGAAGACGCTCGACCGGTGCTCGAGCGCATCCGACAAGGCAACGCCGCCGCCGCGAAGCTGGCGGAGCGCGGCGTCGAACAGAAAGTCATCGAAACTGCCGCGAAAAAGACAGTGGAAACGACGGTCAAGAACGAGATCGCCGAACAGGCCACTGTGAAAGTCGGCGGTCAGATCGTCAAACAAGGCGGGAGGCGGCTCGCCGCACGGGCGATACCCGTCATCGGCAATCTGTTCATGGCCTGGGAACTCGGCAGTTTCGTCGGCTGGCTGGCGAGGCAGACGCCCGGCGTCGACGAATACTGGACCGAGTGGCTCACTCCTCTGGCCGACGCCACATACTGGACGGACAGTCGCGATGAGGTGCTCGGCGACCGTGCCTGGGAGTTGTTCCGGAACGGATGGCAGCCGAAGAGCGAAGCGCTCGCACGGTTGCTAGCCTCCTCAGATCCCAACGATATCACCGGCCCCGGCGGCTACGGGCCGGAGCGAAACATCACTCCTTCGCAGAGCCTCCCTTACCGCATCCGGTTCGAAAATCTATCGACTGCGACCGCGGCAGCGCAGGAAGTGTTCATCGATCTCCCGCTCGACCCGGATCTCGACTGGGCGAGTTTCGAACTCGGTGACTTCGGTTTCAGCGGAAACACCTACGAAGTTCCCGCCGGGCTGCGGTCCTATTCGACGCGCATCGATTTGACGTCGTCACTCGGATTCTATGTCGACGTCGACGCCGGCATAAACCTTTCGACAGGAATCGCTCGATGGACATTCCGTTCGATCGATCCTCTGACCAGCGATCTGATCTCCGACGCGACGAAAGGCTTCCTCCCCGCGAACCTTAACTCGCCCGAAGGGGAAGGCTTCGTCGATTTCCTGATCCGTCAGGATGCCACACTCTCCAGCGGTACGACCATCAACGCTCAGGCAAGGATCGTGTTCGATCTGAACGCTCCGATCGACACCAACGTCTGGAGTAACACGATCGACGCGACGCCTCCCGTGAGTGCGGTGACGCCGCTTCCGTCATCGAGCGACTCCCGGTTTCTCGTTTCCTGGTCCGGAACCGATGCCTCCGGAATCGCTTCTTATGACGTGTTCGTATCGACCGATGGCGAGCCGTTCGTGGCCCTGGTCACCGGTACCACTGCCACTTCGATCCTGTTCGACGGCATCCCGGGCAAAACCTATGCCTTTTACAGCATCGCGACCGATGGCCTATTTCTGCGTGAGAACGATCGGGGCACGGCGGATACCGCCACGACCGTACGGCCATCGTCACCAGGCTGGACCGTACTCCACGACGGAGTTCCGGTCGCCGAAGGTCAGTCGACCTCTCTCGGCATCGTTCCCGCGGGAAAACCCGGACCGATCCGATCGTTCGAAATTCGGAATGACGGTTCGGATCCACTGGTCACGCAGGATCCGGTCTTGCCGAACGGCGTGATCCTTATCGAAAATCCAGGTTCCATCGCTCCCGGCGAATCCGGATGGCTCAAAGTCGCGATCCTGAGTCCCGCGAACGATATCTCGGGCCGAATCGAAATCCCGACGGACGATACTTCCGTAACGATCCGAATCGACATCACGGGCCGTGCTGTCGACGGTCCGTTCGTGGTTGCTCGAGATGTCGTCATTCTCCGGCCGAGATCAAGTTATGTCGGGGGTTCGAAAGGCCGTTCTCCGTTCGGTGCACCACCATCGGCAATCGCAGTTCGCTTCGCACTGGATAATCTCGGCAATGCGAAATGGCGGGGGCTTATCGGTTATCGGGCGATATTCGAAAATGTCGATGGAACGGGCCCCCCGATCGTCATCGATTCGCCATCTTTCACAAGGAGAATTTCCCTGAAGCCTGGTTCGATGACCAGCCACGGACTCAAGTTCCGCATTCCGGAACCTGCCGCGGACGGCCAGTATCGGCTCATTATCGTTCCGACCGGTGACAGCGTTCCCGACGCCGGCACATCCACCGCAACAGCTCAACGACCGGTACGCATCGAACGGCCTCGTCTGCATGCGGAAGTCGTCATTCCGAATGATGTTCCGCTCGTGCCTGGGAAATCGGTCCGGCTCGTCTCCGAAATCCGGAATCAGGGCAACGTGTACTGGCATGGACCGATTCGATTCGACCTCGTCGCGGTTCGTTCGAGCGATTCGAGGGACCTGTTTCCGCTGGCCGAAGGGATCGCATTGAGAACTTCGATCGCCGTCGGAAAATCACGTCTGGCGAAATTCCGGATCTCTGTGCCGGATCGACTGCCGGACTGGATCGCTGAAGGTGCTTACCAGTTCGAAGCAATTCCGCATGGCAACCTTTCAGCGAAATTGCGAAAACGATGAACCCCATGGGATCTCAGTTCGATCGGGCGTGACCGGATCCTCTTGGGGTTTTGCTGCAGATGATCATCGTTCCCCTGACGGATCGTCAGCCGTCGCGGAATGCCGTCCCTGTTTCGTCGGCGGCAGATTCTTTCCGATGCGTTTCGACGATCTTGTCGGCCAGCTTATCCCCACCTATTCTCTGGTATCCGCCGGATGAATAAACGCCTTGGCAAGCCCCGTGGTTTCCGGACAGCGAAGGATCTGCCGTCAACCTGGCTGACGTCAGGCCTTTCCGAACTTGCCCGCCGAGAAAGCGGTTCGAGAGAATTCCGTCCGTATGTTGGACGAAATTTCGTCAGCCATTTTGGGTACTGAACCGGACCTGCTCGCGATCTGGCCGATATCCGCCTGCGTGCCGTTGAAATCCACTTCGTCCCCAGGTGCCAGACCATTCCGATGCGACCGCGACATGCTGCCTGGGCACATGCGGATCTGGCCGAGGGGCCGAGAATTCCGACACCCTTGCATGCACAGCCTTCACGAAGGCGATCGGTCGATGCGGACGTCCGATCCACAGGAATGCCGATCCCTTACGATTACGACCATTTTCGCCCGGTACTGATGACCGTATTGTAATGCCGGGCATCCTGCTGGTAGATCGTACGAATCTGTCCGTACGCCCGAGTCTCGACCTCGGCAATAAAGCAAGATCGACAGGCGATGTTCTTGTGCTGCCTCCCGAGCCGAAGGCGGGTCACAGTCGGTGCCCAGCAGGTTCTGGGTTTTTTCGCGGCTTCGAGCCATTAATGCACAAACATTTAGGAGAAAGCACGGGTTCAATCCACTTGCGCAGATGCTGACTCACTCGCTTGGAATTCATTCGAGAACTGACAAGGAGTCGCTGGACGAATCTGAAGACGCCTCAACGATTAAGGCACTTAAGGTCTCGCTCGTAACATCAGCAGAAAGCACTCATCAGAATCGATCGCAAATCGGTATACCTGTCGATCATCCTCGCAAGTTTCGTACGAACCCGATTTCATTGGATTCTGTTCTTGGTGAAGCTCACGTTGTACGATACTTTTTTCTCGAGCCAGCTACTCATTCCATCGGAAGTTGCTGATGTCGAAATCACTCCAAATTTCAGGAAGAACGCTGGGGCGTAAGAAGCCGCTTTTCGCCGATTTTTCCGTGCCGGCACCCGTGTCAGCCGAGACGACGCTGCGCCGGCTGATAGACCACGTCGTGCGGCACGAGGTCGCCGCGTTTCATGAGCGGCAGGCGGAACGGCGGCTGACGCGGGCGATGACGGCCCGGCAGATCGAAGAGGGCCTGGCCGCGGGCAAGGTCGATGCGGGCGGCAGCACGCTCGATCAGAAGGTGGATGTGGAACAGGCCGTCGCGACGGCCGTCGAAGCGTTCACGGACGGCCTGTTTCTCGTCGTGCTCGACGAGGTCGAGGTGAAGGATCTCGATGCCCCGCTCACCCTGACGGAATCGAGCCGGCTGACCTTCATCCGTCTGACGCTCCTGGCGGGGGGCTGATCCATGCTGAAGTCCGAAGACGCTCGGCGGGAACTGGCGAAGTTCGTTTCCGACAGCCATCTGAAACCCCGTTTCGCCCGGCTCAAAAAGTTGCCGAAGGCCACGGCGGAAGCGGGTTTCGGCCTGCTCAACCGCAAATCGGACGGAACACCGATCGAGACGAACGAATACGGGTATTTTCCGGGGCCCAATCAAACGCTCGGTCGCGACGCCACGATTCGCGGCGATGTCCTGACGGCGATGTTCCCGGGTTTCGTCGACGTGATCGAAAGCGGTGTGGACGTGTTTCGCCGTCTACCGTTCGCTGAGAGCTCTGCGCGGCGGCCATTCCGCGCGCCGAACCGGCCCGACTTATCCAGCGGCCGCATCGCGAGATACGTGGGCAGCGTCGTTCAGAACCTTTCGAATGTCGACGAAAAGGTCCTTTCGCCGGATTGGGTCGCGACCTGGGCTGTGCACCTACGATACAACTGGAGTATGGGACCCCTGTTCGCAGGCCAGATCGATGCCGGCAATGAACAGGTGTTGGAGATTCTCAGAGACTCCGCCGCGGGCCGACATGCCATCGGCGGGCCGAGTCGGGCCGCGATCGGCGGGCTTCTGAGCTGCGACAACGCGGAAGCCTGGGATTTCGTCGCCAGCCTGCTCCTGGCCGCCCAGCGTCAGGAAGGCCTGCGGCAGGTGATTCTGGAAACGGTCGATGAGGCCCATCCGCAGGCGTTCCGGAAGATGCTGGACATCGTGATCGATCAGAACCTGATCCGGTTCGCGTCCGTGGCACGTGCGGCGAGCGTCTGGCTTGGCGAAGAATTGATGGTCGAAGACACGAAGGCCCTTAAAGACGCCCTGTCGGCGATCTCCGACGCCTTGAGCGACCCCGGCGCACGTGACAGGGCCATCGCGAAGGGCGATCCTGCAGCGACCTATCGAGGTCTCTGGGCGCTGGCGTTCGAGGATCTCGAAAAGGCCGTCGCCGCGACTCAGCCGATCTTTCGTGAAATGGACCAGGGGCGCAGGATCGCGGCCCTCAAGCTGCTGGCGGAATCGCAAACGACGCTCGGCGAAGACCTGGTGAGACCCCTGCTCAATGATGCCGACCCGGCGATTCGTTCATCCGCGCTCGCGTACTATGTTCGGCTGAGCCCCGATTCCGGCCGGAAGCCCGGCTCGCTATACCCGCCCGACCTCTTCGAAACGCTGGAAAAGATCCTGCCGGAACTTCCGGCGAAGCCGAAGGCCTTGCCCGGCCCGGTGCCTTCCTGGCAGGTCGCCGACCTGCATGCCGAGCCCGTGGCCGATCTGCTGGATGGTTGCCTTCAGGATCGACCTGTGGAGCGGCTCTTGCCGTGGCTCAAGTCGATGAGCACTTACCGCCGCGTTTCCGTTCTGGGCAAGCTGTGCAGCCCACGTACGCTTTCGAGCCAGGTGCGCGAGACGCTCATGGCCTGTGCAGCTGAAACGAACACGGCCGTGCGTGAAGCGGCTCTTGAGCACCTCAAAAAATGCAAGCTGGCCGAGGACGAAGCCCGCACGCTGGAAAAGCTCCTCACCCGCAAGCCGCCCGATTTTCGCCGGGGCGTTTTCGAGCTGTTGCTCGGCCGGCCGGACAAGCTCGCCGTGCAGTCGGTCGAACGCCTGCTGGCCGGCGATGCCATGCAGCGTGCCGGGGGCGTCGAAATCGCCCGGCGGCTCGTCGAAGCCGGACGTGCCGTCGAGGCTGTCCGTGCCTTGCTCCATGGCTTTCTCGCCAGGAAAGGCGCCAAACTCCCCGAAGCCGACCGAACCGCGATCGAGCGGATCATCAGCCCTGAGGCCGCCCCGGAGACTCTCGAAGACGGCCTTGGACTGTTCTCCCCGGCGGACCGCAGCCCAATCGTGAAACCCCAAAAACGGAAAGTGAAGCTGACGAGCCCGGCGGCCGTGGCGTTTCTGAAGTCGCTCGATGACCTGATCCACGAACATCGAAGCAGGACGTACACGATTAGCTCCGGCAAAGAAATGGTCCTCGGCTCGACCCAATGGTACCAGTGCTTCCCCTTGACGCTTCCCGGCAAATCACGTGAGGAAAACCTTGCGTCACTTCCACTGAAAGAGCTCTGGCTGGATTGGTTCCGGGACCGCCCCAAATCGACCCGCGACACGGACGGGCTGGAGCACGTTCGAGCGATGGCGCTCAATCGCGTTCATGTCCGCGAAGGCGAGGAAACGGACACGGCGGATGAAGACAATACCGATCTCGGATCCGCAACCCGGAAAGCGATCCGGGAAGCGTATCCGATTTCGAGCGTCAGACTTCGTTACGAACCCGTGATCGAAAACCTGCTCAAGTGGTTTTTGGACCTGTTTACGCCGGAAGGAGTGACGCAATTTCTGCTGGACGCCGCGGAACATTCGCTGGCCTGCGTGCCGGAATCGCTTCTGGCGGACCTTCCGGACACAACCGACCAAATGAAGGGCAAACTCAGGCGCGACTGGCGTGAAATCTGTTCTTACCGCGTCAAGGAAACGGACGTCTTCCCCCGTTACCTTGAACTGGCGACGGAATATGAACGCCGAAACGAGGACAAATTCGGCAAGGTCGAGATCGTCAGGCTCTATCGGCTTCATCGGTGGCTTGAGGAACCGCGGCCCGGCGCGAACCGCATTCGTGTCGACCTCGACTTGATCGTCAAGGCTTACCGGCACGGTGCCGCCACCCTGGACGATTTTTACGACCACTTCATCGGCCCCCGCATGCAGCAGCAGTACGGCGTGGAATCGTTCGATTCGATCCGTCTGTTCTCTTTCGATGAATTCAGCCGCAAAAACCTTTCGATCGGTTTCCCGCGAATCGACGATTTGCCGGCCCTTCGCGAAGCGGTTCAGAAGACGTTCGACCGAATCGTCGAAGTCGAA
>Ga0075163_10014858_pt1 | contig 10033 bp, 8 predicted proteins | sample JI1023141ADNA_FD_71478 | JGI IMG/M metagenome (GOLD analysis project Ga0075163, IMG submission 71478) | Wastewater effluent complex algal communities from Wisconsin, to seasonally profile nutrient transformation and Carbon sequestration -... | ecosystem: Engineered > WWTP > Effluent > Algae... | reverse complement strand
TTTCAGATGTGCCAAGGCCTTCGATCTTCGCGCCCATCGCAATCAGGGCATTCCCCTGATCGATGATCTCTGGTTCGCGGGCGGCGTTAGAGAGAATCGTTTCGCCTTTGGCAAGGGTCGCTGCCATCATGACGTTTTCAGTAGCACCTACCGATACTTTAGGGAACAGGATGCGTCCGCCGCGCAGGCCGCCTTGTGGCGCTGTTGCGCGAACATATCCATCAGTCAGTTCGATCTCTGCACCCATGGCGCGGAAACCTTCAAGGTGCATATCGATCGGGCGTGTGCCGATAGAACAGCCGCCCGGCAGGGAGACTTCGGCACTGCCCATACGAGCAAGCAGCGGGCCCATGACAAGAACGCTGGCGCGCATTTTGCGCACGAGGTCATACGGGGCTTTGGTAGAGGTGATATTGTCTGCCTGAAGAATGGCAACGCCATCACTGCGCAGCCCAACTTTAACGCCCATCTCTTGCAGCAGAGCCGCGAGAGTCTGAATATCTTTGAGGCCGACAGGAGCATTGGTGAACTGAACCGCTTCTCCCGTCAGGAGCGTGGCGCAGAAATGCTTCAGGGCAGCGTTCTTCGCACCACTGATCTGGATATCACCTTCAAGGCGAGTGCCGCCCTGAACGCGGATTTTATCCAGTGACGACGCTTTGATGACCGCGTCGGGATTGATCGTCAGGAATTCAGGTTGCGCTGCTGCGACTTTAAGTACGAGGGAGTGTGACACCGGTTTGTCCCATATATTTACCTGCACGGTCAGCATAGCTGACTTCGCAAGGGCTGGAGCCTTTGAAGAAGAGGAATTGGCACAGGCCTTCATTCGCATAAACTTTTGCGGGCAACGGCGTTGTGTTGGAAATTTCGAGAGTGACATGACCTTCCCAGCCCGGCTCGAGCGGGGTGACGTTCACGATCAGGCCGCAGCGTGCATAGGTGCTCTTGCCAAGGCAGACAACCAGAACATCTTTCGGGATGCGGAAATATTCAACTGTGCGTGTCAGCGCGAAAGAATTCGGTGGAATGACACAGACAGGGGTTTTGCGTTCAACGAAAGACTGGTTCGAAAAATCTTTCGGATCGACGACGGCGCTGTCGATATTGGTGAAGATCATGAACTCGTCGGAACAGCGGGCGTCATAGCCATAGGACGACAGGCCATAGGAAATGATTTTCTGGCCATTCACTTCGCGGTTCTGCTTTTCAGCAAAAGGCTCGATCATTTTATGGGTCTGGGCCTGCTCGCGGATCCAGTGATCGGGCATAATTCCGGGAACGGCCAGTTTGGCAGCTTCTTGTCCCGTTTCCTGGGCTGGGTCTTGGTGAATGGCGGCTTTCATCTGTCTGATCCTTGCTCGTCAGCCTTTGTAGCAAACTTCGGGGGTGTTCGGGGTCACAAATGACCGCTAACCCACCGATTCTTAACAAAAAAATATGGGAATTTGGGGTTCGGAATAAATACACAGAAGCGGGCCGGAGTGCCAGAAAATTAGTTGCAGCCCCCCGGAATCTGGTGTACCAAGGCCCGTCTTTTAAGACAGGCTGCCGTAGCACAGTGGTAGTGCGCATCCTTGGTAAGGATGAGGTCGGAGGTTCAATCCCTCTCGGCAGCACCATTTTCCTGTTATTTTCTCCGGTTTTTCCGGAGATAACCGGGGCGGGGGAGCCAGCCGGGGATATTGCATCCGAATCCATTTCAAAATGTCCGATGTCTTAGAAACCTGTGATTATTATGTAGACACACAAGTTTGGTCGATTGATGTCTCCATCGACGCAAGACGCTGGCTGTCAAACTTTACGGCGGATGAGCTACCTTATGCTGAGGATCTTTTAACAGCATTTACTTTCATCAATGCCAAAATGTCTAAGGCTATCCTTCGAAGCTGCATAGAAAGACTTTCCAAGGTCTACATCCCCACCTCAGGTCGCCAGCGTGCCTTAGACTGGAAAGCTTTCCTAAGTGAAGCAATATTTACAACCATAGATATTGATGATCCAAATCTGACTGCTAGCGGACCACAAATCTGTCGTTGGGCGCGTTATCATCTTGGCATACCAGAAAATCAATTTTTGACGAAAACAGCGGTGTTAGGGCGAATAGCCTCTGGTAAAGCCTCCTGTGTCATCCTGCTTGACGATATTGTAGGGTCGGGTGATCAGGTAATTGAGTCCTGGAATTCGGAGGTCATGGTAAGTGGAAGTCTTATGAGTTTTCGTTCCATCTCAAATGATAAGAAGATACCTATAACGTATGTTCCTCTAATTGCTACTGACTATGGACTGACCCAAATCGAGGCGCAGTGTGCAGGGTTAGCTGTTTATCCAGGTAACGTGATCGATAGTAGTTATAGCGCCTTGAGTGAGGATTCTGCCGTCTGGTCTCCGCAAAATAAGGCTGGAGCTCTTAACTTTCTGGAGGTTACATCAAAACGGGCTGGCATAGATAACTGGAAGGGGTACAATAACCTGGGATTGACGTTAGCGTTCTCCCACAGCGCACCAGATTCGACGTTGCCAATCTTTTCTTGGAAGAAAAATGGATGGAAGCCACTGATAAGATGGGAATAGTACAGACTTCTGGCCAGCTTGAGATGCTCAGTAGGCTCTTCGGAAGTTATAAAGCGGAGTGGCTTCAAGATTCATTGTTCGATCTCTACACTGAACCTTCATACTTTCCGGAGTTAACTACCGCTCGTCCGTGTGTCCTCAACGGGGGCCGCGGAACGGGTAAAACAACGGTGCTTCGCTCGCTCTCATACTTAGGTCAATGGGAGATTTTAAAAAGACGGCCAGATGTGTCCAATTCACAAGATTTAACCAGACTATTTGAGAGCCTGGGGTACGTTGGATTTTACTATAGAGTAAACACGCCACGCGTGACGGCCTTTCAAGGTATCGTTCTCGATAACGATAGTTGGCAAAGGCTTTTTACACATTATTTGAATTTACTTTTTTCGCTACAAATTGCGAAATTTCTTCTTTGGTATCGGAGCAATGTGAGTTCAACGTTTGCCTTGCCTCCAGAAGTTATGGCCTCAATGTGCCTTATTTTAGGCGTTGGCGCGGTTTCTGAAGCTAAAGATTTTGAAAACCGCATCACATTAGCTCTGTTGGAAATGGAATCTTACATCAACAATGTCGACATTGATGAGCGTCCTCGCCTATCGCCAGCGGGCGCGTTAGATTCGATCTTTTCTTTATTGGCAACTGTGCCGGAGTTCAAAGGTAAAACCTTTTTCCTTATTATCGATGAATACGAGAACTTTCGTGACGAGCAGCAACAGATGGTCAACACTTTGATCAAACATACGAGCTCATCCTATACCTTTAAAATCGGTGTGAAAAAATTAGGTTGGCGGGTTAGAAATACTTCAAATCCCAATGAAAATCTGATCAGTCCTGCCGATTATGTTTTAATTGATATTGCCGACAAGATCACTCCCTCCGAATTCAATAAATTTGCTGAAAAGGTTTGTAACTCGCGAATTACCAAGCTTCTTGAAGGGCAGAGCGAAACACTGGTTACCGTTCGTGATTTATTCCCTGAGTTAGCCCTGGATGAGGAAGCTACTCTTTTAGGAATTCAAAATCATACTAATGTTGCACGAAAAACTCTCGAACGAGACGCCTCCGCAGAAGTTACAAGTTTTGTGCATGATATTAAAGATCTTGATCTATATTGCCTGATGTATTGGGCTGAAGGTGATAATGTTAGCTTAGAAACTGTATTGCTCGACTACAAACGGCATCCTGAGCTGTGGAAAATGCGTATCGAAGAATATAAGTATGCTTCGCTCTTTACGATTAGAAACAAAGTGCCTGGTATTAAAAAATTTTACTCCGGTTGGGATGTCTTTTGTAGATTGTCGGCAACCAACATTCGCTATTTATTAGAACTGGTTGAGCAGACGCTTGTACTGGAATTGAAAAAACGGGGCAAAATCGGATCAGCTATTGCGCCTGAAGTTCAAACCTCGGCAGCTGAAGCCGTAGGTAAGCGAAATTTGCAGGAGTTAGACGGCTTATCAACTTATGGTGCAAAACTTACCAAGTTAGTTCTAGGTCTTGGCCGGATTTTCGGTGAGCTTGCAGAGGATTCTGCTGGTCACGCTATCGAAGTAAATCAGTTTCGTGTCAAAACTTCTAAAGTCGAAATAGATCCTACCAGTGCCGAATGGCTGTTAACCTCTGAAAGCCTCGCATCAAAAATACTCAATGCTGCAATTATGCACCAAGCAATCATTCCATTTCCGGGCAATAAACCAAAGGATGAGGGGGAAACCAAAGATAGCACCTTCCAGCTACATCCGATTTTCGCTGCATATTTCATTTTTAGCCATAGGAAGAGAAGAAATTTAGTTCTAGAAGAATCTCAAATTACCGGGCTTATCGATAATCCGAGATCCACCATCAAAGCTGTGTTGGCCGCAAATAATCGATTGCAGGAGGGAGATCTTCCGGAGTAATTAAAACTCTTTAGCTCGTATTACGTTTAAGATGATTAACGCAATACACTCCCGAAGTTTTGCGCCTACAGAAAAACTGCCGTTGGAGCCAGGTACCTATCTCTATGGTCAGTTAGAGGAGCGTAGCTCTCATATGGATGTGGCTGAGTATCCTCATGTAAGGTTTTTAAAGATAGAGGAATCTGAAGACGGGCTGGCATTTGGATGGGATAAAACAGGATTTCTTCCCAAACTTGCTTCCTCTTTTCTAAGGCTGCTGGACGCGGTACCTGCTGGAAAACTATATTTAGATATCACAGGTTTGAGTCACTCCATTTGGGCACCCATTTTAAAATTTCTTATTGAACGTAAGCTCGATTTTTTAGTTATTTATGTGGAGCCAGATGACTATTCGCGAACTTTCAGTATTGATCATGGGCGTATTTATGATCTGAGCGAAAAAGTCAGGGGAATGTCCCCAATTCCAACGTTCGCAAGTTTTCTAGGAGACGAAGAGAATTTTGTGTTCGTGCCGATGTTAGGATTTGAAGGGGCGAGATTCCTTTATTTTCTCGATCTTATAGATCCAATCGGGGACTACGTTTTTCCAGTCATCGGCGTACCGGGCTTTTGTATCGAATATCCCTTTTTTGCTTATCAAGCCAATCAACTTGGGCTCAATAAAACTAAAGCTTGGAAGCGAATTATTTTTGCTTCCGCTGATTGTCCTTTTGCACTTTTCTACGAAATGGAACGGGTTGCGCTAGAGAACAGCGGCCTTTCCATGCGGATCGGCCTTACGGGAACCAAGCCTCATTCTCTTGGTGCTGTGCTTTATCGCTTAGTACATCCGGAAAAAACAGAACTGCTTTACGATCACCCAATCAGAAAGCAAAAGAGAACAAGTGGAATTCGACAAAAACATATCTATGATGTTTTAAGTTTCCTTGATGGATCAGAGGATACACGTACGATTCTCAAGGGTGGAAGATTAAGGTAGCTATCAAAAATTCCGCCCTTTTCGAAAATATTTATTTTTCGGATTGAGTGCAAATGCGATTTCTTGGAAATCTTGAACGCTGTGGATTGGGTAGGCATTTGTAGTTCCTCATGTAAAAACCTTTTCTGATCTTAATATGTTCTAATATCAGATCAATTTAACAAGGAAAATGTCTAAGTCTCTGCCAATTAAAACCAAACTCATTTTCTAGAATTTAAATCTCGTAGCATGTTCAGATAAAACCCCATTTTTGTCCTGATAAAATCGTATTAAATCTTGAACACACACAATATCTGCGAGTTTTATGCGTTCATGCCATAGCGAGTGTGTTGCGCCATAAAATTGACGATTAGATCCTTCCTCGCCAACGAGGTAGCTTCTTACTGAAAAGTTTTCTGAATAGCTATTTCCTATTTGCCAACAAATTATCGTATTGATGTGGTTTTGGAATTTTACTTCCTTAGCATAATCGGCAACTAGCCCGTCTAAATCAAATTTATATTCAAGGATGAAAGGACGTGACTCTTTGCCAGTTATAATCCGACTACTTATGCCGAGCGGTTCTAACTGAGAGTAGGCATGAGCTTTATCATAAAAGTTTACGTAGCAGCTGTCATATCTATCTAATTCAGACGTACAGAGGAAGCGAATTCCTTTTATAGCTTCCATTCCAACTAATTCATGGAATACAGATATAACATCTTGTTCTGAGCGAGGAATAGCCGCAAAAGCCATTTTTCGATCATTCAAGGAAAATTCCAAAGGATGCTTGCTTCGATACAATTTTTTTTCTTCAAGCCAATTATAGGCCTCAGTATCGTCTGCGTTATTTGCTGATCCAGTATCTTCCCGCATAAGATAGAGATACTTCTTAAAAATATTTACAACTTGTCTCGATAAAGATTCCGCAAGTGCTCTAATTTCAGGCTGGAAGACTTTACGGCCCATATCTGGATTACCGTCATGGAAATGAATTACTACTTGAGTATTGGCCTGATATCCGATTGTAGAAGTCAGGGGGATAACATTCAAATCGCCCTGTACCATGTAATCGCTAGCGATTAGATAGCCTCCTTTTGAAATCAGTGGGTTTGGTCTGATTTTCAATACGTCTTTTTGAAACTCACCCCAGCGTTTAGATGAGCTGAAGAAGCATCCATATACGGACACATTATGTTTCCGAATTAGCTCTTCTTCAGATGGATCAAAATGTTGCCCAGAAAAAACAGAGTGTTCTTCTAGTATATCTTCTGCTCTCCAAACTTCATACATTGCATCGAGCATCTTAAAATCTTGAGGAATTTTACTATTATCCCCTTCGAGTCCAGATACAGCAACCTTGATTTCTTCTAGTGAACGAACTTTGGGGAGTACCTGGCTCATTTCATGAGGATAGAAGTACTCAACGAAGTCATATTGCTTCTCTGTGCTTGTATTCGCGAAATCTGTGACCGCAATAGTTACATTTATCTTTGGCGCCTCGGTTCCTGTTAAATAAATGCCACCTAGCGGTGTACGCATTCTCAGGATTTGATACCATTGTTCTGCTGTTGTGGCTCCCCACCAGCCAAGATCTGGACGCTGGCCAGGAGCGATGGAGATTTCAATGCAGGTTCCTGATGCATCATCCCGTAATTGCGGCACATCAAACTCTTCGAGCTCTAATTTCGGACGTGGATACGAATTGGTTTGATCGTCTGCCCAATGTCTGCCACCTGTCAGTTGAACAGAAATTAGATCGTCGTCTTTCTTTGTCTGCATACGAATAAGTCCGAAACCATAAGCAAGAAATGTCGCTCCCACTCCCTTATGGCCACGTGATTTTTTTCTATCCTTGAAACTCACATTTGGGCGGAAGCAGAACTTTACTTCCTCAGGAGTCAGGCCGCAGCCGTTATCTATGATCTTGATTTTTCTATGAGCTATATCGATATAAATCCACAGTCGTGGTTTAAAGCCTTTATTCGTAGAAGCCTTTTTTTCTAATGCATCGAGAGAATTCTGAATGAGTTCGGCAAAAATATCGAAGTAACCTGTGTAGCTCTTTAAGATATTTTGTACGACTCTTTGTGTGGCTTCTTCAAAAATACTCCGGTCTTGCGGGCGAAGCGCGGCTCCCTCTGATAGGGGATCAAAACCCTGTAACTCATCTACGGAGAACTGAATGTCGTTTTCATTACTAATCTGGTTTGCTGTTAGATTGATCATGTTGATGCCTTTGCTAGGTTATATCCGTTACACACTCTCTTAATAACCTCAAAACAATAGATCTACTTACTAACATAAGCTTTCCCTAATATTTTCGCTTAGGTTAGGGTTACATTTTAATGAATGGGGCCGATAATCACCTTGTGACTTTATCTTCATCAACCAGACCGTTATGGTTAGGTCGGATCAATCAGGGCTTCGAATGATCCGGGGCTTGATAACCCCTCTGTTGGCGGTGACGTTCCGTAAACGTTGCTTCTCGACCTATGGTCGGGAGGCGGCGGCGTATGTCCAAAGCTTCGGCTTAAAGGCCGTCGCGGTCGTCTAACAGCGGCTTATCAACTCCCGGCCACCAGAGCCCTGCTGGTGGCTATTTTTTACGGGAGAATAAACTATGCCTCTAAATTTCAAAAAAATATTTACCCCTACCAAACAGGAAACCCACTGGCTAATTTGCCTTGGAACTGTTTTTCTTGTTTTTGGATTTGCAGCAGGCTCTAGAGGGCAAGACGAAGTCACCTCACCTATATCGCGAGCCACTTCACATCAACCTGTAACGCTGCCTCCTCAACAGTCAGATATTGCCGCCTCTACATCCACAATAAATCGTGATGAAGAGATAGCACTAACAGAATTTACCGAAAAGGATTTCTACTGGGACAAAGAAACAAAACCTTGGAAATCGATTATCATCAAAGGCGTAAATAAAATTCACAGAGATAATACCAAATGCGCCAAACTTGATCCAAAGTCAGCATACACATCAATGAATAAAGGAACAAAAAGTAATCCTGTATTCTATGTCACCTGCGAACCTCCTGGCGAAACCGTCTTTAATGTATTCTTCTCCAAGTCTGATGTTGATAGTGGAAAGCCTATGGGAGAAACCCCACATATAAATCAGCGGGCCGCACGAGAGCTCTGTCAGAAATATGCCAAAAGTGTGGCTCAAAATCCCCAAACTGTAGATTTTTCAAACTTCATCGATTACGGAATTAAAGAATATCCGAATGGAAGAACAAGGGTCATATCGTCATTCAAAGCTTCAAACCTGATGGGAGCTACTCAGAAATACCGAGTTGATTGCTTATTCGAAGCCAAGGGCCTAGTCGAAGGTAGCATTACAGACCCCTCTGCACCTTAACGGGAGACATAGGAGAGCGACTCTGTAATCAGATCGATTATAATATGGGTTATGCTACCTTATGAGCCGATACGCGAGCGAGCGCGAAACGAAGACCTATTCTGGACGTGCCGAATCATTATGGAGTGGGAAGGTAATAAGAAGATAGTGATAATACTGAAGAGGTGGATTGTTATCTAGATTAAAATTCGACTTTAAGCAGAAAAATTACATCGAAGAGTGTATCTGGTTTTGTTACCATCTCCATGCTTACAATAAGGCGTGTTTATAATTAAGTGATCGGACTCTGACTGCATGAGATTTTTTTTCCTGGCTCTGTTAGCAAGTTCGTTGTTTGCATCGCTTGCTATAGCTGATGAAACTATCCCGCCAGGCCTTGATGTCGTTCCAAGTTCTTCAACGAAAAGTAGCCCCAATTATTTGTCTAAAGCCCATTCTTTTAACGAATGCCCTAAAGCCGAGGATAAACCTGATTCTGATGCTATTATTAATTACTCTGCGGAGAGGGCAAATAAGGAATTTTATCAGGTTAAAAATATCTATATTACATCTAGCTCTCGTATCCTTAAGCCGACTGACCAATCTCCAAACTACATAGCGTCAAAAGGCAGTATTTCCGAGAAAGAGTTATGTAGGCTCACTGAGAAATACTTATCCAATAATCTCCCTCCTTCAATATTTATCAAAGGCTGTGCAGATCCAAAAACCCCTGGTGTTCCTGGGAAATTCCATAGTTGCACTATGGTAGTTGATATAAAATTGAAACATTTTTCAGGTGAGTTTTTTTCTGAACCGAATACTCAAGATATTTCTCTAGTGCAGATTACCCCTCATAGATTTTCTAATATGAATAGACCTGATTGGTATCTGGATACAAACGCTTATATCGCAAGTGAACTATCATTTCCTATCTCAAACAAGGGAAAACAAGATTTGGTTAAAAAGGATTTAGAGAAATTATTGGCTCTCCATCTGGATTATTTAATAGGAAAGATAAAGGCTGAGTAATTATTTTACTGTGTGACTGAGTAATTTTACAACCCTCAAATCGGAGTTACTATGTCAGCAAGTTCTCTTAAAAGTGGCGTAAAATGGGATATCAGCTCTAGCACAAACCTTTCCTTCGGATTTCTAAGCAGCGATACGGATGTGCCGTATTATTTTGATAGTGGTTCATTAAAAACTGCCTATTCGAGTTTCTTAGGAACCTTGTCTGGAGGTGGTTATTTT
>Ga0075163_10014857_pt1 | contig 10033 bp, 8 predicted proteins | sample JI1023141ADNA_FD_71478 | JGI IMG/M metagenome (GOLD analysis project Ga0075163, IMG submission 71478) | Wastewater effluent complex algal communities from Wisconsin, to seasonally profile nutrient transformation and Carbon sequestration -... | ecosystem: Engineered > WWTP > Effluent > Algae... | reverse complement strand
CGACTCAACCTAATCTCGATTCCATCGGCCGCAGTTCGGCTGGGAGGGCGTCCGCTCGGGGAGACGCCGATCTTCGGCCTCGAGCTCCCCCCGGGAACCCATCGCCTCGAGCTAGTGACCGCAGACGGTCATCGTCAGACGATCTCCGTGACGATCACGAGCGGCGTCGTCACCCGTCGCCGCGTCGAGTTCTGACGACCCTCACGGCCGCGTGTACGTGATGACGATCCTCGGTCGCGTCGTGGCGTTCGTGGCTTCACGAGTCGCCCACGCGTAGGGGCTCGCCGTGTTCCCACCGATGTTGGTCTCTCCGATCCGGAATCCGAAGTTGGTGGCCGGAAGGTCGAGGAATCCCTGAACGTTCGAGACGAGGGTCCCGCCACTGATCGTGACGGTGGAGCCCACGCCGGGAGTGGTGAAGGTCGCGCTGGTCGAGCCGTTCACCGACGGATTGCTGCCGCTGAGTGTCGACGCTTCGGTCCACGCCGCCGTGATGCGTCGGAGTTCGTGGGCGGGACTGGCGCACACGCAGGCGGCCGTCTGCGTGAGCGAGATCGTGACCGCAGTCACCGTGGAGCCGCTCGGAATCGTCCCACCCTCGGCACAGGTCCCGGTCAGGTCGAACCTCACGAAGCCGAGGTACTGCTGAGCCCCCGTGTTCGTCGTCGACATCGTCGGATCCGAGTTCGTCCCCGTGTTCGACCCATCCGCCGACGACACGAGCGTGCACACGCCCGTTCCTCCACCGCACGTCCGATCCTGCGTGCCGTTGCCGTTCGAACACTCGAGCGCGATGTATTCATCCGCCGCGCAGACGTGACAGGCCGTGCACGCTCGATTCGTCGTCGCCGTCGGCAGAGTGCTCTGGAATTGCCCCATCGTGCAGTTCGTGAGCAGGGTGCAGACACGGTCCTGCGTACCGTTGTTGTTGGCGCAGGCCGTGGTCTCGTACTCGGAGACCGTACAGACGTCGCAGGTGCCGCAGGTGCGATCGCTCGTCGCCGTGGGAGGGATCGTCTGGAACTGCCCGGTCGTGCATTGCGTCACGAGCTGGCACGTCCGTGGCTGTGAACCGTTCCCGTCCGCGCAGGGCTGGGTCTCGTATTGGGTCCCCGAACAGGTCACGCACGTGCCGCAGACGCGATCGCTCGTCGACGTCTGAGGGCTCGCCTGGTACTGGCCCGTCGTGCAATTCGAAATCGGCAGGCAGAGGCGATCCTGCGTGCCGTTCCCGTCGGCGCAAGCCACGGACTGGTAGCTACCACCGGCGCACGTGGCCGCGCAGTTCGCGCAGACGCGATCCGAGCGCGCCGTCGGCGCGGTGAGCTGGAATTGGCCGGTCGAGCAGGTCGCGTGGGGCGTGCAGATCCGGCCGGTCTCGTCGTCCGGAGCCGGCGCAGGGAGGTCGGTGCAGAATTGATCGGCCGCGCACGGGTTCGTATCGCAGGCGTCGAGGACGTTCGACGCATCCATCGCGTCACACCGTCCGTCTCGACAGATCGATCCGCTTCCGCAGCCGAGCGTCGCGGTCGACGTCGGCTCGAGCATCACGTTCACGCGACCGTCGTCCTCGTCGATGCGGACCGGCACGCAGCTCGAGACGACCGCATGACAGGTCTGGTCGAAGCCGCGCGCGTAGAAGCCGTATCGTCCGGGCGCGAGTGACTCGAGCGCGGGAAGCGCGTCGCGCTCGTCGCGCGCGAGCCCGAGTCGCGCCACAGCCTGCTCGATCGGGGGATCGCCGACGTCCACCGAGCTCGCGTCCGGACAGCTCGGGAGGACGAGCAATTCGATGTATCGGACGCTCGATGGATCCACGCTCGCCTCGAAGGCGAACTCCAGCTCGTAGTCACCTCCGCCGCAGCCCGCGACGAACGCGACGAACAGACCGAGCATCGGATACGGAAGGCGATGCACCGTCCCGAGTGTATCCGAAAGCGCCGCGTCCGGATCGCCCGACACCTTGACGCCGGGTGCGCGGTCGGAGATGACGGTCGACGATGCCGAAGATCGATCCGGAATCCGGTCCGGGTCCCGAGCGTTCGGTGCGGATGCCGCGCACGGTCCGGATCCTCCGCGCGACGGCGATCGCGCTCGTCGTCGCTTACGCTGCGGTCCTCCTGGTGTTCGCTCTCCTCCAACGCACGCTCCTCTACTTCCCGACGCGCTGGTCTCCCGCGGACGAGCCACGGCTCCTCGCGGCGTCCGGCTTCGAAAGCATCCGTGGCCGCCACGGCGACGTCCTCGGCTATCGGGCGGACCATCCGGGCGGCGGTGAGGCGACGCTGATCGTCGCCCACGGCAACGCCGGCGCTGCGATCGATCGCGGCTACTTCGTGGAGCTCGCGCGCGCGAGGTCCACGCGCTTCGACGTGATCCTCGTCGAGTACCCCGGCTACGGCGCGCGCACCGGGTCTCCGTCCGAATCGGCGAACGTGGACGCGGTGGTCGAAGCGATCGACCTCGCGAAGCGATCCGGGCGACCGATCGTCCTGCTCGGCGAATCGCTCGGCTCCGCCGTCGTGTCGCTCGCCGCGGACCGACGCCGGCACGACGTGTCGGCGCTCGTGCTCGTCACGCCGCTCCCTCGCCTCGCGTTCGTGGCCGCACACCACTATCCGTTCATCCCCAGTGTTCTCCTCGCGGACCGCTGCGAAGCCGACGCCGCGATCGCGAAGTTCGCGAAGCCCGTCGCGTTCGTCGTCGCGCGTCACGACGAAGTGATCCCCGCGCGGCTCGGTCTCGCCATGCACGCGGCCTATCGCGGTCCGTCGCTCCTCGTCGTCGACGAAGATGCGACCCACAACACCGTCGACTACGAACCGGATGCCCCGCAGTGGACCCGCGTGTTCGAGTTCGTCGAGGCCGCCCTCTAGCCCCGCTTCGCGAGCAGGGTGTCCTCGAAGAGCGGCAGCACCGCCGCCTTGATCCGCTCGGCCTGCTTCGCGCTGAAGTCGCCGCGGAGCATCTCGCTCAGCACGAGGCCCTCGAGCCCGAGCAGGAGATGCGTCACGCGGAGCGGATCGAGCTTCGTCCCGGACCTCCTCGCGACGTCGTCGACGATGAACGAGACGACCCGCTCGACCGCTTTCGCCCGCGTCGGCGCGAGCGGACTCCCGGGACGTTGGGATTCGACGAAGAGGTCCCGCGCGAGGCGTCCGTGTTCGCGGAAGAGGTCGAGGTACACGTCGACGGCGGCCTCGATCTGCTCTCGGGGCGACGCGGTGCGCGCGGCGCGCTCCATCACGGCGCGGATCAGTGTCTCGACGGAGCGGACGAGCAACGCTTCGGCGACCTCGTCCTTGCCCGCATACCGCTTGTAGAAGGTGCGTCGCGAGACGTCCGCTGCGACGAGGATGTCGTCCACCCGCGCGTCCCGGAGGCCGAGCTTCGCGAACGCGTGTTCCGCGCCGAGGAGGATGCGTTCCATCACCGGCGGTCGTCGGGCGATCGGTCCCGCATCGTCGGTCTCGGGGTCGTCCTGGGTACTCACGATGTCCGCGAACACCCTAGCACGAAGGGACTGGACGTATACACGATGTATCCAGTATACGTCGTGTATCCTCGGGAGGACCGAGGCAGGAGGCAGGCATGCTGACCACCGAGACCCCCGTTCGGACGTTCCCGACGAAGGACCCGTACATGGTGCACAAAGGCGGCTTCGCGACGCTCGATCGCGAGATGCGGTTCGAGGTCCCGAAGAGCGCGATCCTCGGACGCGTCCCCGAAGCGGTGCGCGGGACGCTGCACCGGATCGGACCGGGACGGAACGAACGCGGCGGACAGAAGTTCGGACATTGGTTCGACGGCGACGGGATGGTCCACGCATTCAGCGTCCGCGACGGATCGGTCCACTACCAGAACCGGTACGTGCGCACGCCGAAGTGGAAGCGCGAGGAGGCTGCCGGCCGGATCACCGAGCGCAGCTTCGGGCAGAACCGCCCGGGCGGGGTGCTCGCGAACGTGGGCCGCATGCCCGCCAATTGCGCCAACACCGGCATCGTCTTCCACGGCGGCAAGCTGCTCGCGCTCTGGGAGGGTGGCCGACCCTATCGCCTCGATCCCGCGACGCTCGACACGATCGGCTCGTATACGTACGACGGCCGCCTCGGTCGGCTCAACGCGTTCAGCGCCCACGGCAAGGAGGATCCGCGCACGGGTCGCTACTACAACTTCGGCGTCCGTCCGACGCTCGGCGGCTTCGCGCTCGACGTGTACGCGATCGGCCCGAGCGGCTACATGGTCCAGAAGGGCGCGTTCGACGTCGGATGGCATCCGTTCGTCCACGACTTCGCCCTCACCGAGAACCACATGGTCTTCTTCGTCTCGCCCTTGGTGATGGACGATTTCGTGCCGTACATCCTCGGCCGCACGACCTTCGATCGGGCGATGCACTACGACCCGAGCGCAGGGGTCGAGATCGTCGTCGTGAGGCTCTCCGACTTCGAGGTGGTGAAGCGGATCGAGACCGACCCGTTCCTGGTCGTCCACTACGCGAACGCGTTCGAGGAGAAGGGCGAGATCGTCGTCGACCTCGTCCGCTTCGAGAGCTTCGACGTGAACGAAGCGCTCCGCGACGTCTTCACGACGCGCAATCAGGAGGGCGGGAACCTGTATCGCTACCGGATCGACCCGGAGCGCGCTCGCGTCTCGTCCGAACGCCTCGGCGACGCGGCCTTCGAATTCCCGCAGTTCGATCATCGCTTCGGCGGGAAGCCCTCGAACGTGGTCTTCGGCGCGGCGCTCCTCGTCAACGAGACCCCGGGCTTCTTCAACGGCCTCGTCCGTCACGACGTGGCTTCCGGACGACAGCGGATCCGAGACCTCGGACCGGGGCGGTTCACGTCGGAGCCCATCTTCGTCCCGGCCTCTGCGACGGCCCGGGAGGGCGAAGGCTATCTCCTCTCGGTGGTCTTCGACGCCGCACGCGGAGCGAGCGAGCTCGTGGTGACCTCGGCGGAGGAGCTCGATCGCGACGTCGCGCGTGTGCTCCTCGACCACCACGTTCCGTTCGGTTTCCACGGCGCGTTCACCGAAGCGCTCTTCGTGTGAACGACCCGGAACCGTCGTCGTTCCTGGGCCATCCGGAACCACGTGCTAGCGTCGGAGCATGAGCTCGAACGAAGGATTCGTGCGCCGGGGCCCCCCGGTGGCGATGGACGAGCCGAGGACGATCGTGGTGGTCGGCGTCGCGCGGGGAGGCACGTCGATGGTGTCGGCGGTGCTCGACGCGCTCGGCGTCTTCCTCGGCGACGAGGCGAGCGCGCCGCGGTTCGAGGACGCGCGCCTCGTCCGTGCGATGCGCGGCGAGTCCGGCGAAGACGTCGAGACGATCGTCGCGGACTACGACGGTCGCCATCGCGTCTGGGGCTTCAAGTATCCGCCGGTCGCGCAGGAGCCGGAGCTCCTCGACGGCGTCGTGCGGAACCCCGTCTACCTCGCGGTGTTCCGCGACCTCCTCGCGGTGGCGAACCGGCGTCAGCTCGCGCACGGACGCGATCTCGCCGAAGACCTACGCAACACCCACGAGCACTACGGTCACGTCGTGCGGTTCCTCGCGGACACCGAGCGACCGTCGCTCCTCGTCTCGTACGAGAAGGCGTTGCTCGACCCGCACGGGTTCACCCGCGCGATCGCGAGCGTCTGCGGGCTTTCGGTGTCGGCCGACGACATCACGCGCGCGTCGCAGTCGGTCGAGGCGTCACCGATCGCCTACACCGCGACGAGCACGAGCGCGCGTCGACTCGCAGGCTTCCTCGACGGAGTGAGCGCGAACGGCGTCCGCGGCTGGGCCGTGGGAGACGACCACGACGATCCGTGCGAGCTCTTGCTGCTCATCGACGGCGTCGAGATCCGGCGGTTCCGCGCGGACGGATACCGACCCGACCTCGTCGGACGCGCCCATCCGAAGGGGATCTGTGCGTTCGAGGTCGACGATCTCCCGGACGGCTTCTTCCCGAAGGGATCGGAACTCCGGGTCGTGCACAGCTCGGACGGTACCGACCTGCACGGGTCGCCGCGTCGCGGCTGAGAGCCGGTCTCAGACCGGCTTGCCGGCTTCGCGCGCCGCGGCTTCCGCGCCGAGGAATCCGAAACACATGGCTGGGCCGATCGTCCCACCGGCGCCCGGATAGGTGCGGCCCATGATCGATTGGCTGGTGTTGCCCGCCGCGTAGAGACCGTCGATGACCGATCCGTCTTCGCGGACGACCTTCGAATCGGTGTCGGTCTTGAGGCCGCCCTTGGTGCCGAGATCGCCGGGGAAGAGCGGGATCGCGTAGTAGGGAGCCTTCGCGAGCGGCGCCATGCAGGGATTCGGCTTCACGCGGTCGTCGCCGTAGTAGCGGTCGGACGCGCTGTTGCCGCGGCCGAAGTCTTCGTCGACGCCCTTCAGCGACATCGTGTTGTAGCGGCTGATCGTCGCCGAGAGGCGATCGACCGGCACCGAGAGCTTCGTCGCGAGCTCTTCGACGGTGTCCGCCTTCACGAGCATCTGGGTGCGGACCTTCCGCGGGAGCGTGGAGTCCGGCATCGCCTTGCCGGGGCCGACAGGGCCGGCGATGTAGTTGTGGCGATAGCGCGCGTCGAAGACCATCCAGCCCGGCACCGTGTTGCCGGTCTTCTTCTGGTCCTCGTACATGTTCACGACGACGTCGACGTAGGGGGCCGCTTCGTTGGTGAATCGTTCGCCGTTGCGGTTGATGAAGATGCCGCCGGGGAGGCTCTTCTCGACGACGAGCACCCAGCCGCTCTTCACGCCGGGGAACTGCGTGGTCGGCGTCCACCAGGCTTCGTCCATCAGGCCGACGGCTGCGCCCAGCGTCTGGCCCATCGTGATGCCGTCGCCGGTGTTGGTCTCGGCGCCCGCGGTCCACTCGGTCGATGCCGGCTTCGGGCCGTACTTCTCGCGCATCTCGAGGTTCCGCTCGAAGCCGCCGGCCGCGAGCATCACGCCGTGGCGGGCTTCGATGCGGACGAGCTTCCCGCCGCGCTCGACGACGGCGCCGACGACGCGGCCGTTCTCGGTGACGAGCTCCTTCGCCGACGTGCTGAGCCAGAGCGGGACGTTCCGGTCCTTGAGCGACATGCGGAGTCGCGCGATCAGGGCGTTGCCGTTGGTGAGGTACGGATCGCGTCCGCCCGTGCGGGCGCGCTTCGGCGCGCGGAAGAAGTAGAGCAGGAGGAACCACGCCATCTGCATGAGGGCGAGGAAGTCGAGCATGATCATCCGCTTCGCGATGCGCGCGGTGATCATGAACTTGCCGAGGATGAGCGCGCTCGTCGCGGGCCGGCGGAGCAGCGCGAAGTCCTCGCCGAGCTCGGAGCCGTCGAACGGGTCCGGCTCCATCGAGCGTCCGCCCATCTTTCCGCCGGGCGATTCGGGGTAGTAGTCGGTGTACTGGTCGAGCGCGTCGAAGGTGAGCCGGGTCTTCTCGTGGAAGTAGTCCGTCATCCGCTTGCTGTGATCGCGGTAGGCGATGAGGAACTTCTCGTCGACCTCGCCCTTGGTGATCGCCTTGAGGTAGTCGAGCACCTCTTGGTCGCTGTCCTTGATGCCGTATTTGCCGAGGTACCGGTTGTTCCCGACCCAACAGACGCCGCCGGACATCGCGGACGAGCCTCCGTAGACCTCCGCCTTCTCGACGACGAGTGTCTCGAGTCCGAGATCTTTCGCCCGGACCGCAGAGGCGAGTGCCCCCGCGCCCGAACCGACCACGAGGAAATCGACCGACTGATCCCAATCCGCCATCGCACAGCTCCGCTCTCGACCGGGGCGAATCTGGGGAGGGACGCCCGGCCGAACTGAAACATGTTCTAGTTCGTCGGCGCGGGAATTCAAGGGGAACGTCCCCGGAGGGGGACGTGCTTCTTCCGCCTACCAGCCGGCCATCTCGGAGGTGACGTCGTCGGTCTGCTTGGTCGCGAGCAGCGCCCGAAGGCTCATCCGGACCCGCTCGACGCTCTCGCCGAGCGAATGGAGCTCCGCCGCGCCGCCGACGGGAACCGGCCGCGTGAGGTTCCCGAGGCTCATGTCCTCGGCGGCGTCCCGCAGCTTCTCGAGGGGCTCGGTGACGCCGGAGCGCACCCAGCGGAGAAGGACGAACGTGAGTAGAAGGCTCAGCACCGTCGCGGTGATCTGGACGACCACGAGCGACGAGACCTTCGATTCGGCCTCGCCCTGCAACAACGTCACCACCGCGTCGAGCTCCGCGAGGAGCTCGGTCTCGGAACCGACGATGCCGCGTAGGCCCGCGGCCCGCTCGTCCGGCGTGCCGTCGAGGATTGCGTGCGCCGAGCTCCGATACGTCGCGTAGACGCGCCGCACTCGTCCGATCCGGTAGGCGACGTTCGAAGAGGCGGTCGGGAGCGCGCGAAAGGTCGCCATGTGCAGGTCGAGTGGCGCGGGCCCGCCGCGATCGAGCGCATCGAGCGTCGCCTCGAAGACCCGGGTCGTCGTCAGCACCCGCTCGCGAGCGTCCTGGGCGTCGATGCCGGCGTCGATCCGCGAAGCGTACGTGAGGAGCTGGTGCGTCATCCGCTGCGAGAGCATCCGCTGGCGGCCGGAGAGGTTCACGACGACGCCGTCGTCCTTCTGCTTCTGCAGGATCACCGTGGTGGCCGCGACGACGCCGATGAGGAGCACGACGTACGTCGCGAAGCTGTAGCCGAGACGACTTCCGACGCGACTCATCCGCTCACCTGCTGCTGGAACCGCGTGATCGATTCTTCGACGAAGCGCTCGCGCGCGCCGCCGGCCGGGATCCGGTAGGCGAGGAGCATGATCAGGTCGCGCACCGCGGCGACCGGGACCCTCGAGGGGGCCGCGCCGATCGCGCGGAGTTCTTCGGCGAACACGGCCTTCGCGGCCGGGCCGAGCACTCGGACGTAGCCGTCGAAGAGGGCGCGGATCGATTCGCTCGCCGCGTACGCCGGCGGTGACTCCGCTGGGATCGGCGCCGGCATCGGCGTCGGCACCGCCGTGCGGACGGGCATCGCCATCACGACCGTCTCGTCAGGCCGGCGGCGGAGGCTCGAACCCTCGGATTCGTCGGTCTGCCGCGTGACCTCGAGGAGGACGGCGTCGGTCGACCAACGTCGCGTGTCCTCGTCGTCCCACATCGGAAAGTACCTCGTTTGGCTCGCTTGGCTCATGACGAAACCTCGACCCGAAGGACCCGGAGAGCGGACCGAGAAGTCGGTCCCACGAGTCGATTTATCGGGACGCGCGAGCATCCTCAATGGTGACCCCCCGCGAATCCGGCCTATTTACGGGCGCGCAATCGAAGCGACATGGTCCGAGTCCGGACTCGAAATACTCATGCTCGTCGAGTCACTTTGGAGCCGATGTCGGCGCGTCCCGGCGCTTCGTCACGCGGATCGTCTCCTTCGCCGGGACCGGGAACGGATCCTGGACGACGTCGATCGGCCGGCCGCCTCGGGGGAGGACGACGTCGTAGTTCCGGACGATCGTCGCGAGCGTGGCCGCGAGCTGACTGTCGGCGAGCGCGGTGCCGAGGCATGCGTGGGCGCCGACGCCGAAGGGCGTGAAGGTATTGCCGCGGGAAAGCGCAGCGCCGGCGCCGAGGAATCGCTCCGGGTCGAAGCGGAACGGATCCTTGAAATACTCGTCCATGAACAGCGTCGCCGAGATGCCGAACATCACGTCGGCGCCGGCCTCGACCCGGTGGCCGCCGAACTCGAAGGGCGCCACGCAGCGGCGGATCGACACCACCGTCACCGGATAGCGCCGGATGCACTCGGTCTTCACCGACTCGATCCTCGGCAGTTCGGCGCGGAGCAACGAGCCCGAAGCCGCGGCGTCGTCGACCTCGGCGCGCAGGGTCGCGACCAGGGCGGGATCGCGGAACACCGCCGCGAGCATGAACGCCATGCTCGACGCGACGGTGTCGAGCCCGGCGAAGAACGGGATGAGCGCGAGCATCGGCACGTCGTTCTCGGCGACGAGGCCGGCCTCGAGCGCGCGGCCGATCGTCGGGAACAATCCTTCGCTCGTCTGCGAATCGCGGAGGGT
>Ga0075163_10014854_pt1 | contig 10034 bp, 8 predicted proteins | sample JI1023141ADNA_FD_71478 | JGI IMG/M metagenome (GOLD analysis project Ga0075163, IMG submission 71478) | Wastewater effluent complex algal communities from Wisconsin, to seasonally profile nutrient transformation and Carbon sequestration -... | ecosystem: Engineered > WWTP > Effluent > Algae... | reverse complement strand
CATCAGCGGCGGGCTGCGGTGCTTGAGCTGGATGTTGGCGGTGGGAAAGCCGATGGTGCGGCCGATCTTGTCGCCGTGCATCACGCGCCCGCTGATGCTGTAGGGGCGGCCGAGCAGGCGCGCGGCGTGGGGCATGTCACCCTCCAGGAGGGCGGCGCGCACCGCCGAACTGGACACCCGCTCGCCCTCATGGACCAGGGTGTGCATCGATTCGACGGTGAAGCCGGCGTGCTGCCCGGCGGCCTGCAGCATGGTGAAGTCGCCCTTGCGGGCCTTGCCGAAGCAGAAGTCGTCGCCGATCAGGAGGTGGCGCACGCCGAGCCCGTGGATCAGCACGTCTTCGATGAACTGCTCGGCGGTGAGGCCGGCGAAGCGTTCGTTGAAGCGGGCGATGTAGAGGCGGTCGACACCCTGGGCGGCGAGGCGCTGGATCTTCTCGCGCAGCGAGGTGAGGCGGCGCGGCCGGTTGTCGTGGGCGAAGAATTCCCGCGGATGGGGCTCGAAGGTGAGGACCGCGGAAGGCAGGCCGGTTACCCGGGCCTTGTCGGCGAGCTTCGTCAGCAAGGCCTGGTGGCCGCGGTGCACGCCATCGAAATTGCCGATGGTCAGCACGCAGCCGTGTTCGGCGCGCTCGGGGATGCCACGGAAAACCTGCATGGGACGAATTCGGGGAAAAGCGCGGATTATAGCGTGGGGTGGGTGGGGAGTTGGAAATGGGAAGTAGGGAGTGGGGAGAGAGCCTTTGCCCGAGATCCGCGCGATTCTGGTCGTAAGCGCAAATGGGCCAATACCGGCCCACTTCCCACTGCCCATTCCCCGCCTAGCCTCCTGCCCGCTCCCGGTGGAAGCGCGCCACGTAGTCGGCGAGGGTGCCGCTGGCGATGGCGTCGCGCAGTTCGCGCATCAGCTGCTGGTAATAGTGCAGGTTGTGGATGGTGGCGAGGCGGGCGCCGAGGATTTCGTTGAGGCGGTTGAGGTGGTGCAGGTAGCCCCGCGAGAAGTTGCGGCAGGTGTAACAGTCGCAGGATTCGTCGATCGGGCGGGTGTCCTTTTTATGCACGGCGTTACGGATCTTCACGTCGCCGTGGCGGGTGAACAGCCAGCCGTTGCGGGCGTTGCGGGTGGGCATCACGCAGTCGAACATGTCGATGCCGGCCTGCACCGAGAAGACCAGGTCTTCAGGCGTGCCGACACCCATCAGGTAGCGGGGTTTGTCGACGGGCAGGCGCGGCGCGGTGTGGTGGAGGATGCGCTGCATGTCCTCCTTGGGCTCGCCCACCGACAGGCCGCCGATGGCGTAGCCGTGGAAGCCGATGTCGGTGAGGCCTGCCAGCGATTCGTCGCGCAGGTTTTCGTACATGCCGCCCTGCACGATGCCGAAGAGGGCGTTGTCGTTTTCGAGGCGGTCGAACTCGTCCCGCGAGCGCCGGGCCCAGCGCAGCGACAGGCGCATCGAGTCGGCGGCCTCGGGCACGCTGGCAGGGTAGGGCGTGCATTCGTCGAAGATCATCACCACGTCGGAATTGAGCACCTTCTGGATGCGCATGGATTCTTCAGGGGTGAGAAAAAGCTTGTCACCATTGACCGGCGAACTGAAGCGCACGCCTTCCTCGGTGATCTTGCGCAGGGCGCCGAGGGAGAACACCTGGAAGCCGCCGGAGTCGGTGAGGATGGGGCCGTCCCAGGCCATGAACTGGTGCAGACCGCCGAAGGCCTCGATGACTTCCAGCCCCGGCCGCAGCCACAGGTGGAAGGTGTTGCCCAGGCAGATCTGGGCGCCGATGTCGCGCAGATCCTGCGGCGAGATGCCCTTGACCGTGCCGTAGGTGCCCACCGGCATGAAGGCGGGCGTGTCGACGGTGCCGTGGTTGAGGGTCAGGCGGCCGCGGCGGGCGGCGCCGTCGGTGGCGAGGAGTTCGTATTTCATGCGGAATCCCGGGTCAGGAACATGGCGTCGCCGTAGCTGAAGAAGCGGTACCTGGCGGCGACGGCGTGGGCGTAGGCGCGGCGGATGACGTCGATGCCGGCCAGGGCGGAGACGAGCATCAGCAGGGTGGATTTGGGCAGGTGGAAGTTGGTGACGAGGGCGTCGGCCACCTGGAATTGATAGCCGGGCAGGATGAACAGGTCGCTCTCGGCCTCGCCGGCCTGAAGCTGGCCACTGCGGGCGGCGGATTCGAGGGCGCGCATGCTGGTGGTGCCGACGCACACCACCCGCTTGCCGGCGGCCTTGGTGGCGGCGATGGCGTCGACGGTGGCCTGGGGCACAAAGTAGGCCTCGGTGTGCATCTTGTGCTCGGAGAGGTCGTGCACCCGCACCGGCTGGAAGGTGCCGGCGCCCACGTTGAGCGTCACATAGGCGCTGTGCACACCCTGTTCGGCCAGCCGGGCGAGCAGGGCTTCGTCGAAGTGCAGGCCGGCGGTGGGCGCGGCCACGGAGCCGGGGTTGCGGGCGTAAACCGTCTGGTAGCGGGACTCGTCGGTGTCGCCGGCGGCGCGCTCGATGTAGGGCGGCAGTGGCAGGCGCCCGTGGCGCTCCAGCAGCGCGATGAGCTCGTCGCCATCGGGAAAGCGCAGGTGGAAGAACTCGCCGGCGCGGCCGAGCACTTCCACGTCGAGGGCGTCCTCGAGGCGCAGCCGGGTGCCCGGCTTGGGCGACTTGCTGGCGCGGATCTGGGCCAGGGCCTCGTGGGGGCCGAGGGGGCGCTCGATCATCACCTCGACCTGGCCGCCGGTGTCCTTGGTGCCGAACAGGCGGGCGTGCATCACGCGGGTGTCGTTGAAGACGAGGAGGTCGCCGGGCGCGAGGAGGGCGGGCAGGTCGGAAAAGTTGAGATCGGCAAGCTGCGGTGAAACCCGCAGCAGCCGGCTGTCGGTGCGGCGAGCGAGCGGTGCCTGGGCGATCAGTTCTTGCGGGAGCGGGTAATCGAAATCGTCGAGTGTCCAGGCCATGAGTTGATGCACAGAGAGGTTTCGTAGATAATGCGGCGCTTCTGTGCCGGGATGGCGGAATCGGTAGACGCAGCGGATTCAAAATCCGCCGCCGCAAGGTGTGTGGGTTCGAGTCCCACTCCCGGCACCAGAAAACCCACGATTATATCCAAAACCAGCTCTCTCCCGCAGCTGAACGGCTGCGTTGCAGCGGTGCCCGCAGTCGTGCGCCTTGCAGGGTAGGAGACGCGTTTGCGTGCAGCCTCGCCAGACGTCGGTGGTCTGGTTTTTGGGCTTATTTCCGTTCATTCCCCGTTTGCTGTAAGCCCTTTTTGCCCTATCGCCCTTTTGGCGCCTGGCCATGAGGGCCGCTTTGTTGTGCCTATATGCTGCAGGGGAGGCGGGGCGCCTCCCCGTGTTTCCGGCGTCAGTCGAAGCTTGGCAGGCTCGGCTTGGCAACCGGCTTGCCGGCCCCCGTCCAGCCGTCGAAGCCGCCGGCGATGGATTTCACGTGCAGGTAGCCCATGTCGTGCAGCGTGCAGGCGGCGAGGGCCGCGCGACCGCCGGTCTTGCAATAGACGACGAGCTTGAGGTCGCGGGCGCTCAGGCTCGGGTCGCCGCTGAGCTTGAACTCGAGCAGGCCGCGGGAGATATGAACGGCACCGGGGAGGTGGCCGGCGGTGAATTCGTCGGCTTCGCGTACGTCGATCAGCACGTCCGCGTCGCGGATCGCTTCGTCGGCTTCGTCGAGGGAGACTTCCTGGGTGCGGGCCTTGGCGGCCATGACCAGATCGTGGGCTGTTTTCATGGGTGTCTTACCTGTGTCGAGTGTGGGGCGGCCGTGGGCTGCGTGCCCGCCGGGAATGTTTCGGCAAATATATTAGCAAAGACTAATTTTATTTGGGGCGCAGGGATAGCGGCTTGCCGCGGCGCCCGGGTGAGGTGGCAGCCTGGAGTGGTTTACAATGCTGCACTGCGGTAGGCTGATTGCCGCCGCCCTGACTCATTGATCATCCGGACATTCGCCATGGCCCTCGACCCCCAAGCCCAAGCCTTGCTCGATATGGTGTATCGCATTGGTGCACCGCGTTTTCATGAGCTCGACGTGCATCAGGCTCGTCATTCCTTCGAGAAGCTCCAGTTTGCGCTGCGGCCTGTGGTGCCTGCGGTGGCGTCGGTGACCGACGTGCCGATCCCCGGCCTGCATGGGGGCGGCGTGCTGATGGCGCGGCTCTATCGCCCGATGTCCACGGGGCCTGACGAGGTCTTGCCGATCGCTTTCTACTTTCATGGCGGTGGTTGGTGCGTGGGAAACATCCCCAGCTACGACGTGCTGTGCCGCGAGCTGGCGAACCATTCGGGTGTGGCGGTGTTGTCGGTCGATTATCGGCTGGCGCCCGAACATCCTTTCCCGGCGGCCGTGAACGACGCCCGTCATGCGGTCGAATGGGCCCTCGAGAACGCCGGCCTGCTCGGTGTCGATCCGGCCCGGTTTGCGCTCGTGGGCGATAGTGCCGGTGGCACCCTGAGCGCCGTCACGGCGCTCCAGCTGCGCGATGAAGGTGGCCCCCGGGCGAGCCTGCAGCTGCTGATTTATCCGTGCACCGAACTCATCAGCCAGCGCCCGTCGCGTCTGGCTTATTGCGATGGCTATTTCCTCGACAACGAGACCCTCGACTGGTTTTGCGAGAAGTATCTGCCGGAGCCCGCGGACAGGCTGGATTGGCGGGCCGCGCCGCTGCTGGCCGGGCGTTTCGACGATCTGCCGCCGGCCGTCTTCATCACGGCGGGCTGCGATCCGCTGACGGACGATTGCAAGGCCTACGCGGCAGCCCTCGAGGCGGCCGGCGTGCCGGTGACGCTGCATGAGTTCGACGGGATGGTTCACGGCTTCTTCACGCTCGGCAAGTTCTTCCGGCAGTCGGGCGAGGCGGTCGAGCTGGCGGGCAAGGCCCTGGCCACGGCGCTCGTCGGCTGAACAGCCGAAAGCGCTTGCCGGTGGCTCGCAAGGAAACGCAGGGCCGCCCCACGTTTCCTTGACCCCTACGGGTGGCGGGCTGAGCGGAGTACGGCGCCGAAGGCGTTCAGATACAGACGAAGTTGACGACCTGTGGGCTGTTGGCGCAGCTGCGCCCAAGGGCAAACTGACCACGCCCCCGCAGCACGACCTCTTCGCGTGAGAGCAGGAACTCCCGCTCGCCCTCGATCTGGACGAAGGTGCCGTTGCTGCTGCGATCGATGAGCACGAACTTGTCGCCGCGCAGCTCGATCTCGGCATGCCGGCGGGACGACTGGGTGTCGCCGATCACCAGATCGGCCAGCGGGTCGCGCCCGATGCGCGCGCTGGGCCGGGTGGAGTTGAGCACCACCGACTTCGAGTCCATGTAAAGCCGCAGTTCCGGTTCGGTCTCGAGCAGGAAGTGGTCGTTCTGGACGACGGTGAGCTCGCCGACAGCCTCGCACATCACCTCGCAGAGGTCGGCTGGCTTGGACAGGCCGCGGATCACCCGCGGCGGCAGGGTGTGGATCACCGAGCGCCACTCAGGGCCCAGGCGGCGCGCGGTTTCGGCTGAGGTGATGGCCTTGCCCGGCGAGGCCAGCTCGGCCAGACGTGCTGCGAAATTGACCGTTTCGCCGAAGACGTCGGTGCCACTCGCGACCACGCCGCCAAAGTGAAAGCCGATCCGCACGGCGAGCTTGTGATCGGGGCCGGAGGGGAGTTCCTTGACCGTCTGGTGGATCGCAAGGGTGGCGTCGGCCGCGCTGTCGGCGTCACGGAAGACGGCCATCAGCCCGTCGCCAGTGTGCTTGACCACGCGCCCGTTCTTGGTCTCGACGGCGATCCGCATGGTGCGGATGCAGCGATCGACGAGTTCGAAGGCAGACGTGTCGCCCACGCGCTGATAGAGCTGCGTGCTGCCGACAAGATCGGCAAACAGTACAGCGCATTCATTGGTGGGCTTGGTTGGATCCGACATCTGGTTTCGGGCTGCTTCGGAGGCGTGATTCTAGCGGAGTTTGTGACATCTTCCGCAGCTGGGAAGGTAACAAATTTTCGATTCTCCCGCGGTGCCGCTTGTCGGTTGGACGGCCTGGATGGGCGGCCCGGGGCGGGAATTTGAATTTACTTGACTAAAGTGCGTCAGGCGCTGCGGCACAGTGAGATAATAATGAATTAAAGCCACCTATAAGCCGATAATAGCCTGAGTGGTGCCCCATGTTCGTCTGGAAGGAGTTTCATGAAACGAGTTGATGATTTCCGTCTGCGCTTTGGCAAGCAGGAGCTGGTGCCGATCGTGATTGGTGGTATGGGGGTCGATATCTCCACTGCAGATCTGGCTCTAGAAGCGGCGCGCCTGGGCGGAATTGGTCACATCTCGGATGCGATGGTCAAGACGGTTGCCGACCGTCGCTTCAACACCAAGTTCGTCAAAGAGAAACTGAAACTCTACAAATACAACGTGGAGAACCCCGACAAGTCGGCTGTGCAGTTCGACCTGGGGCAGTTGGCCGAGGCGACCCGTCTGCATGTGGGCAAGACCATGGAGGCCAAGCGTGGCCCCGGCATGATCTTCGTCAATTGCATGGAAAAGCTGACCATGAACGCACCGCGGGAAACCCTGCGCGTGCGTCTGGCGACGGCGCTCGATGCGGGTGTCGACGGCATCACGCTGGCGGCGGGCCTGCACCTGGGTTCGTTTGCCCTGATCGAGGATCACCCGCGCTTCCGTGATGCGAAGCTCGGCATCATCGTGTCGTCGCTGCGGGCCTTGCAGCTGTTCCTGCGCAAGAGCGCCCGCACCAATCGGCTGCCCGATTTCGTGGTTGTCGAAGGCCCGCTGGCCGGCGGGCACCTGGGGTTCGGCATGGACTGGGCCCAGTACGACCTGGCGACCATCGTCGCAGAGATCCACGCCTGGCTGGTGGCCGAGAAGCTGGATATCCCGCTGATCCCCGCCGGTGGCATCTTCACCGGCAGCGACGCGGTGTCCTTCCTCGAGAACGGCGCGGCGGCGGTGCAGGTGGCGACCCGCTTCACGGTGGCGCGCGAGTGCGGCCTGCCCGAAAAGGTGCAGCAGGAGTACTTCAAGGCCAGCGAGGACAAGATCGTCGTCAATCAAATCTCCCCCACCGGCTACCCGATGCGGATGCTGACCAGCAGCCCGGCGATCGGCTCGGGCATCCGCCCGAATTGCGAGGCCTACGGCTATCTGCTGGATGCCAACGGCAGCTGCGCCTATGTCCAGGCCTACAACCGTGAAGTGGCCGCCCACCCGGGCGCGCGGCGCGTTTCGGTGATGGACAAGACCTGTCTGTGCACCCACATGCGCAACTTCGACTGCTGGACCTGCGGGCATTACACCTACCGCCTCAAGGACACCTCCCGGAAGCTCGAGGACGGCAACTACGAGATCCTGTCGGCGGAGCACATCTTCAAGGACTACCAGTTCAGCACCGACAACAAGATCGCCCTGCCGGATTGAGCAAGGCAGGGCGTCAAGTAAAAACCGGCTGCAAGGCCGGTTTTTTATTGCTAGAAGAAGCGTTGCGAGGCTTTGTCGGGGAGCGTCATCCCCGTGGCGCGGGCCCGCTTCAGGAGTTCCCAGTAGTAGCGGTAGGACGCCCGGTCGTGGAGTTTGCCTGCATGCTGGATCGGGCCCCAGTGCTTGTCCTGGGCAGCGATGAGGATCTCTGCGGCCTCTTCGACCTCGGTGAAGTCCGGGCGCATGGCCTTGATGATCGGCACGATCTGGTTGGGGTGGATGCTCCACATCCGGAGGTAGCCGAACTCCTTGCGGGCGCGCTCGGCGTCGCGGCGGATGTAGTCGATGTCCTTGAGCTCGGTCGTGACGTTATGGGACGGCACCACGCCGTTGGCCAGGGCCGCGGCCGAGATGTTGCACTTGGCGCGGGCGACCAGCGGATGCTCGAACTGGCCGGGGCTCCGCATCGCCGAGCCGGGGATGGCGCCGTGGTGGCCGCTGACGAAATCCATCAGGCCGAAGTCGAGGGACTCGACCCGGTCGAGCGCGGCGATCTCCCAGGCCTCGCGGAGCGCACCATGGGTTTCGACGAGCACGTGAACCGGGATTTCCCGTTCGATGCCGTGGCGCTCTTCGGCGCTGCGGATGCTCTCGATCTGCCGCGCGGCGTCGGCGGCGCTGCGCACCTTCGGGATCGTCAGGAAGGCGAGGCGGCTGCCGGCGAGCCCGACCAGGATGTCCACATCCTGCTCCCAGTGGGGGTGGGTGATGTCGTGGATGCGGGCGCCAACCCGGCCGAAGCGGTTGTCCTCCGACATCACGATGCCGGCTGCCATGCGGGCGTGTTCGGCCTCGGCGCCGGCGTGGGCGCCATCCTCGCAGTCACAGGTGATGTCGAAGACCGCGCCGAGTTCATGCTGGACGGTGAGCGCCTTCTTCATCAGTTTCTCGCTGCCGGCGTAGTGGTCGACGGCGGGCAGGATGGGGAAGGGCTTTTCGCCCTGGAACAACACGTGATCGGGGTGGGCGTGCTCGGCCATGCTGGATGCTCTCGTTTTATCGGCTGCTGGAGATTAGCAAAAATGCGCTCTCCGAAAAACAAAACGCGAGGGCTTTCGAGGCCCCCGCGTTTCGGGTGATGCGTAGGAAGTGCGGAGCGATCAGCCCAGCAGATCCTTCACGCCATCACGCTCTTCGAGCAGTTCGTTGAGCGTGTGGGTCATGCGCTCGCGGGAGAACTCGTCGATTTCCAGGCCCTGGATGATCTTGTACTCACCGCCTTCGGTGGTGACCGGGAAGCCGTAGATGATGCCTTCGGGGATGCCGTAGGAGCCATCGGACGGGATGCCCATGGTGACCCACTCGCCGTTGGAGCCCAGCACCCAGTCACGGATGTGGTCGATCGCGGCGTTGGCGGCGGAGGCAGCGGAGGACAGGCCGCGGGCTTCGATGATCGCAGCGCCACGCTTGCCGACGGTCGGCAGGAACACGTCGCGGTTCCAGGCTTCGTCGTTGATCAGGCCCTTGACGTTGTCGCCGTTGGAGGTGACGGCGCGGTAGTCGGCGTACATCGTGGGGGAGTGGTTGCCCCAGACGACCAGCTTCTTCAGGCTGGACACGTCACGACCGGTCTTGCCGGCGAGCTGGGAGAGGGCGCGGTTGTGGTCAAGGCGCAGCATGCCGGTGAAGTTCTTGGCATTGACGCGGCCGTATTTGACGGCGATTTCCTTGGCGATGTAAGCGTTGGTGTTGCAGGGGTTGCCGACGACCAGCACCTTGACGTCCGGATCGGCGTACTGGCCGATGGCAGCGCCCTGGACGGTGAAGATCTTGGCGTTCTCGGTCAGCAGGTCCTTGCGCTCCATGCCGGGGCCGCGGGGGCGGGCGCCGACCAGCAGGCAGACTTGCGCGTCCTTGAAGGCGACGTTCGGGTCGTCGGTGGCGATCATGCCGGCGAGCAGCGGGAAAGCGCAGTCTTCGAGTTCCATCATGACGCCCTTGACAGCCTTCTGGGCCTGCGGCAGGTCGAGCAGCTGGAGGATGACGGGCTGGTCCTTGCCCAGCATTTCACCGCTGGCGATGCGGAACAGGAGGCTATAACCGATCTGGCCGGCGGCGCCGGTGACTGCTACACGAACGGGGGCTTTTGCCATTGTTGAAACTCCCTCTACTAAGAAGTGTTAACGACTTGGTGGTTCCGACTCGCGCCGGCTTTACTTGGAAGGCGCCGCTAAGGTGAATCAGTGCGGACACGATCCTGATGCTTGAACGGTCGACATGTGAATCGTATGAGCATTTCGGAGGGCTGTCAATTCCATGTCTTATGTCTTATATAAGACATGGTTTCATGAATAGACTGTCAACCAAAAGTGTGCTTCAATACACAAATGCGACCGGATTCGCCCACCTTCAGTCCACTCTACCGTCAGATCAAGAATCTGATGCTCAATGCTTTGGAGTCGGGCGAGTGGCGTCCTGGCCAGGCGATTCCGAGCGAGCAAGAACTTGCGCTCCGTTTCAGCGTAAGTCAAGGGACGGTGCGCAAAGCCATTGACGAGATGGCGGCGGACAATCTCCTTGTCCGCAAGCAGGGCAAGGGCACCTATGTGGCGTCCCATA
>Ga0075163_10014852_pt1 | contig 10035 bp, 9 predicted proteins | sample JI1023141ADNA_FD_71478 | JGI IMG/M metagenome (GOLD analysis project Ga0075163, IMG submission 71478) | Wastewater effluent complex algal communities from Wisconsin, to seasonally profile nutrient transformation and Carbon sequestration -... | ecosystem: Engineered > WWTP > Effluent > Algae... | reverse complement strand
GACGAGAGCGAGCCCGGCACCTTCAAGGACCACGTGATCATGGAGCGCAACCCGCACCTCCTCATCGAGGGGTGCGCGATTGCCTGCTACGCGATCGGCGCGAAGGTCGCCTACATCTACATCCGCGGCGAGTTCTACCACGTGCAGCAGGTGCTCGAGCAGCAGATCGCCGAGGCCAGGGCGAAGGGCTACCTGGGCAAGAACATCTTCGGCTCGGGCTTCGACTGCGAGGTCTACGTGCACCGCGGCGCGGGTGCGTACGAGGCGGGCGAGGAAACGGCCCTGCTCGAGTCGCTCGAAGGCAAGCGGGCCCAGCCGCGCAACAAGCCGCCCTTCCCGGCGGTCTACGGCCTGTACGGCTGCCCGACGGCGGTCAACAACGTCGAGACGCTCGCCAACGTGCCGCTCATCGTGCAGCACGGCCCCGAATGGTTCGCCGCGCTCGGTCCGGAGAAGAACGGCGGCCCGAAGCTCTACTCCATCAGCGGCCACGTGAAGCGCCCCGGCGTCTACGAGGCGTCGATGAACGTCACGCTGAAGGAGCTCATCTTCGGCGAGCAGTACTGCCAGGGCATGAAGCCCGGCCGGACGCTCAAGGCGGTCATTCCCGGCGGCTCCTCGGTGCCGATTCTCCTGCCCGACCAGCTCGACGTGCAGGCCAGCTTCGACGGCGTCGTGAAGGCCGGCTCCATGCTCGGCTCCGCGGGTGCCATCGTCCTCGACGACACCACGTGCATGGTGTGGCTCGCCGAGAACCTGCTCCACTTCTACAAGCACGAGTCGTGCGGCAAGTGCACGCCCTGCCGTGAAGGCACCGACTGGCTCTTCAAGCTGCTCCACAAGGTCGAGAGCGGGCAGGGGACGATGCGCGACATCGACCTGCTGTCGAGCGTCGCGGCGAACGTCGGCGGCAAGACGCTCTGCGCGTTCGGTGACGCCGCCGTGACGCCGGTGCTGACGACTATCAAGCACTTCCGGCACGAATACGAAGCCCACGTCCGTGAGGGACGCTGCACGCATGTGGCCGACTGGCGCGCGCGGCAGCCGGTGGGAGCGCACTGATGTTCAACGCCATCAGCTCGAACTCGTTCTTCATCGCCCAGATCGGCATCGCGGCCGTCGTCTGGTTCCTGCTGCAGATTTCGGCAGCGGTGATGGTGTACTTCGAACGCAAGGTCTGTGCGTGGCTGCAGCAGCGCGTCGGTCCGAACCGGGTCGGCAAGGCTGGCGTCCTGCAGCCGATCGCCGACGTGGTGAAGCTCCTCTTCAAGGAGGAACTCAGGCCGGCGGCGGCAGACCCGCTGCTCTTCGCGCTCGCGCCGATCATCTCCGCCACCGCGGCGTTCGCCGCTTTCGCGGTCGTGCCGTTCGGCGGCTACACCACGCTGCTCGGCCTCCTCACGGAGCCGCTGCCGCTGCACGTGGCCGACGTGAACGTGGCCGTGCTGGTGGTCTTCGCCATCACGTCGATGGGCGTCTACGGCATCGTCCTCGCGGGCTGGAGCTCGAACAGCAAGTACTCGCTTCTCGGCGGTCTGCGCTCCTCGGCGCAGATGATCAGCTACGAGCTGTCCTACGGCATGGCGCTGGCGGCCGTCCTGCTCCTCGGCAACTCGATGTCGCTCCGCGACATCGTCAATGTCCAGGGCGGCGACCTGAACGTGTTCGGGCTCTTCTCGATCCCGCACTTCCGGTGGTTCCTGTTCTTCAACCCGCTCGGCTTCCTCATCTTCTTCACGGCCGGCGTGGCCGAGACCAACCGCGCGCCGTTCGACTTCCCGGAAGCGGAGCAGGAGCTCGTCGCCGGGTACCACACCGAGTACAGCTCCATGAGCTTCGGCATGTTCTTCCTGGCCGAGTACATCAACATGGTCACGGTGTCGGCCGTCGCGGTCGACCTGTTCCTCGGCGGCTGGTTCTTCCCGGGCATTCCCGAGTCGCTCGGCTGGCTGGTGTTCCTCGTGAAGATCAGCGTGCTGCTCTTCTTCTACCTGTGGATGCGGTGGTCGCTGCCGCGCTACCGGTATGACCAGCTCATGGCCTTCGGCTGGAAGGTCATGCTGCCGGCTTCGGTCCTGAACGTCATCGCCACGGCCGCGGCCGTGCTGTATTTCGGACTCTGACGCTCATGCTGTTCTACTTATTCGGCGCTGTCGCGGTCATCGCGTCGCTGCTCGTCATCGCGCAGCGCAACCCGGTGTACAGCGTGCTCCTGCTGATCACGTCGTTCGGCGCGCTGTCGGGACTCTACGTCCTGCTCGACGCGCCGTTCGCCGCCTCGATCCAGATCATCGTCTACGCCGGCGCCATCATGGTGCTCTTCCTCTTCGTGGTCATGCTGCTGAACGCGCCCCACGAGGACACCGACTTCGACGAGCGGACCCACCCGATGCTGCGGCCAGGGCCGATGCGCTTCGGCGCGCTCCTCGCAGTGGCGCTCATTGCCGAACTCGCCTGGGCGCTGGCCCGCTCGTCACCGCTCACGACGTTCACGAACACCCCGGTCACCTCGATCCAGGCCCTCGGCCGCACGCTCTTCACCGACTACGCCTTCCAGTTCGAAGTCACCTCGGTGCTCATCCTGGTGGCGATGGTCGGCGCGGTGGTGATGGCCCGGCGGGAAGACGCGCCGGGGGGAAAACGCTGATGCCCTCGCTCAACGACTACCTGATTCTGTCGGCGGTGCTTTTCACCATCGGGACCGCGGGCGTCTTCGTCCGCCGCAACCTGATCACGATTCTGCTGTCGGTCGAGATCATGCTGAACGCGGTGAACCTCACGTTCGTGGCGTTCGGCCGGGCCTTCGGCACTGTCGATGGCCAGATCATCGTGTTCTTCGTGATGACGGTCGCTGCGGCGGAAGCCGCGGTCGGACTCGCCATCGTAATCGCGCTCTTCCGCCACCGCGAGTCGCTCAACCCGGACGCCTTCACGGCGCTGAAGTGGTAACGCCGCGATGATGCTGCTGCTCATTCCGCTCTTCCCGTTCCTCGGCTTCCTCGTCAACGCCTGCATCGGCAAGCGGCTGTCCAAGTCGGCCGCCGGGTCGGTTGCGGTCGCCGCGATGGTGGCCTCGTTCGCCGTCGCCCTGACCTCGGTGATCCAGCTCGCCGGACTCCCCGAGGAGTCGCGGCACATCACTCAGACGGTGTTCACCTGGATCACGTCCGGCGACTTCACCGCGAACTTCACCCTCCGGGTGGACCCGCTGTCGGCGCTGATGATCCTGGTCATCACCGGCATCGGCTCTCTGATTCACATCTACTCCACGTCGTACATGCACGAGGAGCCGGATTCGGAGTACGCGCGCTACTTCTCGTACCTGAACCTGTTCGCGTCGTTCATGCTCGTCCTGGTGCTGGGCTCGAACTTCCTCGTGATGTTCGTCGGCTGGGAAGGCGTGGGTCTGTGCTCCTACCTTCTCATCGGCTTCTACTACACGAAGAAGTCCGCCTCCGACGCCGGCAAGAAGGCCTTCATCGTCAACCGCATCGGCGACTTCGGCTTCGTGCTGGGCGTCCTGATGCTGTTCGTCACCTTCGGCTCGATCGAGTTCCAGGAGATCGCAGCCAAGGCCGCGACGATGCACCCGGAGCTGACCTTCGGGACGCTGTCGCTGGCCACGCTGCTGCTGTTCGTCGGCGCCACCGGCAAGTCCGCCCAGATTCCGCTCTACGTCTGGCTGCCGGACGCCATGGAAGGCCCGACCCCCGTGTCGGCCCTCATCCACGCCGCGACGATGGTCACCGCGGGCGTCTACATGATCGGGCGGAACGCGGTGCTCTTCAGCCTCGCCCCTGACACGCTGATGATCATCGCGGTCGTCGGTGCGGCCACGGCGTTCTTCGCCGGCACGATCGGCCTGGTGCAGAACGACATCAAGCGCGTGCTGGCCTACTCGACCGTCTCGCAGCTGGGCTACATGTTCCTGGCGATGGGCGTCGGCGCCTACACGGCCGGCATCTTCCATCTCTACACGCATGCGTTCTTCAAGGCGCTGCTGTTCCTCGGTTCCGGCGCGGTCATTCACGCGCTCGCCGGCGAGCAGGACATCCGGCACATGGGTGGGCTGAAGGACAAGCTCCCGATCACCTACTGGACCTTCCTGATCGGCTCGCTCGCCATCGCGGGTGTCCCCGGCCTCGCCGGCTTCTTCAGCAAGGACGAGATCCTCTTCAAGACCTACGAAGGGGGCCACATGATCCTCTGGGTCGTGGGGATGCTCACGTCGCTGATGACCGCGACCTACATGTTCCGCCTCGTGTTCCTCACCTTCTGGGGTGAGCGGCGTCACGCGCCGGCCGGACACGGCCATGCGGCGCATGGCCACGGTCACGACGACCACGGTCACGACGCGCACGGGCACGGCGACCACCTGCACGACGCGCCGAAGCCGATGGCGTTCGCGCTGATTGCCCTGACCGTCGGTTCCATCCTCGCGGGCTACATCGGCCTGCCGCACGCACTGGGCGGCTCCAACCGCCTCGAGAAGTGGCTCGAACCGAGCCTGACTGCGCCGCATGTGGTGGCCGCTGCCGGCGAAGCGCCGGCCGGTGAACCCGCCGTGGCCGCAGAGGCGGCCGCCGAGCACGGCGAGGAACACGGCGAAGCCGTGGGTGCCGGCGTCGAGCTCGGGCTGATGGGGCTGTCCTCCGTGGTCGCGCTGACGGGTATCGGCCTCGCGTGGTTCTTCTTCGTGTCCGACCCGAAGCGGTCCGAGTCCGTGGCGCAATCCTTCTCGGGCCTGCGGACGGTGCTCCTGAACAAGTACTACGTGGACGAGGCCTACAACGCGGGCGTCGTCCAGCCCATTCGCGTCACCTCGGAGCAGGTGCTCTGGAAGGTGGTCGACGTGGCGGGTATCGACGGCGCCGTGAACGGCACCGCGGAGTCGGTCGGTGGGTTGGCGGAACTGCTGCGCCGTGTCCAGACCGGTTCGGTGCGCGCCTACGCGGCGTCGCTCCTGCTCGGCGCGGTGATGGTGTTCGGGTACTACCTATGGCGCTAGCGGATGCCACCCTGCGCACGTTCACGAGGCCAGAAGCCGGAAGGCCCCGAAGCCTGAAGCCGGAAGTCCGAAGCCTGTTTGATTGACATGCCGATAGTCACCTCTCTCATTGTCCTGCCGCTCCTCGGCGCGCTCCTGCTCTTCCTGGTGCGCGACGACGAGGCGAACGAAGGCTTGATTCGCAACATCGCCCTGGGCGTCTCGCTCGTGGTGTTCGCGGTGACCGTCCTGATGTGGATCCAGTTCGACCCCACATCCGCCGACTTCCAGTTCGTCGAACGCTACGACTGGATCCCGGCGTTCGGCGTGTCCTACGCCGTCGGCGTGGACGGCATCAGCCTGTTCCTCATCGTCCTGACCGGCTTCCTCACGCCGATTGCGCTGCTGTGCTCGTGGGAATCCATCCACAAGCGGACGCGCGCGTTCTGCATGTTCGTCCTCGCGCTGGAAGCGGCGATGACCGGCGTGTTCGTCTCGCTGGACCTGTTCCTCTTCTACGTGTTCTGGGACGCGATGCTCATCCCGATGTACTTCCTCATCGGGATCTGGGGCTACGACCGCCGCATCTACGCGTCGATCAAGTTCCTCCTCTATACGATGGCCGGCTCGGTGCTCATGCTGCTGGCCATCCTCGGCCTGGCCGTGATGCACAGCCAGCAGACGGGCAGCTACAGCTTCGACCTGCTGAAGCTCTACGAGCTGTCGATTCCGTCGAGCATCCAGTTCTGGTTCTTCCTGGCGTTCGCGCTGGCATTCGCCATCAAGGTGCCGCTGTTCCCGTTCCACACGTGGCTGCCCGACGCCCACGTGCAGGCGCCGACGGCCGGCTCCGTGATCCTTGCCGGCGTGCTCCTGAAGATGGGCACCTACGGCCTGGTGCGGTTCGCCTTCCCGCTGTTCCCGGAGGCCGCGACCTACTTCGCGCCGTACCTGGCGTTCCTTGCCGTGGTCGGCATCATCTACGGCGCGCTCGTCGCGATGATCCAGCCCGACATGAAGAAGCTGGTGGCCTACTCCTCGGTGAGCCACCTGGGCTTCGTCGTCCTCGGCATCACGGCGATGAACACCTACGGCATGCAGGGCGCGGTCTACCAGATGCTGAACCACGGCATCAGCACCGGCGGGCTCTTCCTCATCGTCGGCATGCTGTCGGACCGTCGGCACACGCGACTCATCTCCGAGTTCGGCGGCCTGAAGAAGGTGACCCCGCGCCTCGTCGCGGCGTTCCTCATCATCACGCTGTCGTCGATCGGCTTGCCGGGGCTGAATGGCTTCGTCGGGGAGTTCCTGATTCTCCTCGGGGCGTTCGCGTGGAAGCCGATGTATGCGGCGTTCGCGGCGACCGGCGTCATCCTCTCCGCGACCTACATGCTGTGGATGTTCCAGCGGGTGAACTACGGCGAGGTCAGCGAGAAGAACAAGTCGCTCCCGGACCTGAAGCCCAGGGAGTGGGCGCTGCTGGTGCCCATCATCGCGATGTCGCTCATCATGGGCGTGTTCCCGAACCTCTTCATCAAACCGATGGCTCCTTCGATTGAACGGATGCTCACGCAGGTGCGCCGCGGCACGCAGATCCGGGTGCAGGCCGCTCCGCCGGCTCCCGGCACGACGCTCGTCCAGGCGCTGCCGGCCGCCGAGGTGGCGCGCTAATGGGTGCCCTGCACGCTATCGTCCCGCTCCTCTGCGTGGTCGCCGCCGCGATCGCCTCGATGGTCGCGGAGGCCTTCCGCACGAAGGGCGAGCGGATGCCGATCGCCCCGCTGGGCATCATCGGCCTGATCGGCGCCGCGGCGTCGACCTACCTCCTCTGGGGGCAGAAGGCCGAGAGCTTCGGCGTCGTCGTCGCTGACAACTACGCGCTCTTCGTCATCTGGACCCTCATCATCGTCGGCGTGCTGACCATCGCGCTGTCCATCCCGACGATCGAGCGGGAGAGTCTCCCCGCTGGCGAGTACTACGCGCTGATGCTGTTCTCGCTGAGCGGCATGATCCTGATGGCGATGGCGACCGACCTGCTCGTCATCTTCCTGGCGCTCGAGGTGCTGTCGCTCGCGGTGTACGTCCTCACGGGCATCCGGCGCGACTCGCCGGTCGCCGTCGAGGCCGCCTTCAAGTACTTCCTGCTCGGCGCCTTCGCCAGCGCGTTCTTCCTCTACGGCATCGCCTTCACCTACGGGCTGACCGGCAGCACGCGGCTCGACAAGGTCGCGCAGTTGTTCGCGTCTGCCTCCATGGACCCGAAGCCGCTGCACCTGATTGCCATCGGCCTTCTGCTCGTCGGCTTCGCCTTCAAGGTGTCCGCGGTTCCGTTCCACATGTGGACGCCAGACGCCTACGAAGGGGCGCCGCCCTCGGTGACCGGCTTCATGTCCACGGGCGTCAAGGCCGCGGCGTTCGCCGCGTTCACGCGCGTGTTCCTCACGGCCTTCGAGTCCATGCACCCCGACTGGAGCCAGGTGCTCTGGGTCATCGCCGCTGCGACGATGATCCTCGGCACGGTTGTCGGCGTGGCGCAGACCAGCGTCAAGCGCATGCTGGCCTACTCCAGCATCGGTCACGGCGGCTACCTGCTCGTCGCCCTGATCGCCGCGAATCAGACCGCCAAGAGCGCCATCCTGTTCTACCTGCTCACCTACGCAGTCACGAACCTCGGGGCGTTCGGCATCATCGGTCTCCTCGAGTCGCCCGAGCGCCCGCGCGATCAGGTCAGCGACTACGCCGGGCTCTGGGAAGAGAATCCTGGCCTTGCCGCGCTGATGGCGATCTTCCTGCTGTCGCTCGGCGGCTTCCCGCCTTTCGGCGGCTTCATCGCCAAGTGGTATGTGTTCACCGCGGCGATGGAGGCTGGCTATTCGTGGCTGGCGATCATCGGCGTGCTGACCAGCGTGGTGTCGGTCTTCTTCTACCTGCGCGTGGTGGTCATGATGTACATGACGAAAGCGGGCGCCCCGATGCAGCTGCCGTCCGTGCCGCGCTTCGCCGGAGCCGCGCTGGTCGTCTCGGCGCTCATCATCGTCTACCTGGGCGTGCTGCCGACGCAGGTCATGAACTGGGCCGCCGCGTCGATCGGCACCATCTTCTAGGCACCGCCAGTATTCAGCACCGCAGGCACGGGAGACCGGACCCCACTCCGGTCTCCCAGCCTCGCCCCTCCCGCCAGACCGCCCCTCCGCATTTCAACTCGCCCGGCCGCCGCCTCGCTCGAGCAGTGTCGCCAGATTCCGCAGGGACACCCTGAACCACTGTGTGAATGCCCACTGCACCGGGAACACCAGCGGTCTGAAGATCGCCGGAGGCGTGTACGCAATCCGGTAGCGCAGGCGCGTTCGACCATTCGGTAGAACGGAGGTCTCGACGAGCTGCACCATCCGGGTCGCGAGTGGCAGCGACCAGCGTGAGACGTACGCAACCGACCGGGTCGACGGGTCGTGCTCCACGACGTGCACGCGCATGGTCATGAAGCTGTAGAGCTCGTCCATGACCGCGCCGTCGAGTTCACCCTTCGGCGTCCACCAGTCGACTCCCTTGAAGCCCGGAGACCAGGGCGGTTCGCCCACGAACGCCAGGAAGGAGCGGTGGACCACCTCTGGAGGCGCGTCGTAGTCGTGGGAGAGATCGAACCCGTGGCTGGCTGACTGCATCAGCGACAAATCAGCGGGGGCCAGCCGAAAGAACATCGGCCAGCGAACAGCGGTTGGTGCGCGAAAGTGAGGGGTATTGGACATGTGTCGGAGCGGTCCCTCGACACATCGCGTGTTAGCGGGACCGAATTTTCATCACCAGCAGGAACAGAGCGAGAATCAGCGTGAGTCCGTTGGTGACGATGAGCGGGAGGGCACTCGTGACGAAGCCGTAGACCGCCCAGAGGGCGACACCGGTGGTGAAGGTGACCAGCATCAGGAGGGAGAAATCCTGCACCGAACCGGTCCGCCAGGCCCGAACCACCTGAGGCACGAAGGCGATGGTGGTGAGTGCCCCGGCCACCGAGCCGATGAGATCCGCTGAGAGAGAGACCACGAGGTCAATGGTATGCTAACGGCTCCCCCTCGAAGGTCATGACGCCCGAACCACCCAAATTCCGGCCACTCGAACGCTTCTGGCCCTACGCGGAACTCGCGGAGCAGCCGACCGACGAGGAGCTGGCTGCGCTCGATCCCGACCTGCACGAAGCGCTCTTCGGGAGCACCGGCCGCCCCTTCTCCATCACGCTGCTGTTCCCCGAGCTGGAACATCCGAACTTCGCGGCGGTGCTCGAACTCGCCCGTGGGGCAGAGGAGTTCAGGGAGACAGGGCTGGGGAGTGCTCACCGATACCGGGTCCGCTTCCTGTCCTCGGATGCGACCCGCCTCCGCGACGTGTTCCAGGTCGTCGGCACTGTGGACGCGACCGAGGTGCTCATCGACGATCGGCCGGTCCCGTACGCGCGGGAACTCTGGCTTCCTCTCGTCTGGTTCCTGCTTCCACGGTAGACGCAGGTGGCGCAGACCGAACACGAGAAGGAACTCACGCGGCTCGAGGGCGAGCTCAAGCAGCTCGAGGTCGAGTACAACATGTTCTTCGCCGGCCGGCTGGCGAAGCCGCCGTGGGACACGCGGACTCGCGTCGACGCCATCGTCAAGAAGCTGGACCGTGCGCCCATCATGAACACCGGCACGCGCTTCCGCTTCCTCACGCTGCAGACGCGCTACGCCACGTTCATCGACCTGTGGGACCGAGGACTGCGAGCCCGTGAAGAGGGACGCCCCGGGCCGTTCGCCCAGCCGCCGCGAGAGCAGCCGCAGGAGCGCAAGCGCGAGCCGGGGACGAAGGTGCTGCACGTGGCCGCATTCAACGATCCGGCGCACGAGATGCGGAAGCTCGAGGAGCTGTATGAGTCGCTCTCGACCGCCCGCCGGGAGAGCGGCGCCGCGCCTGTGCCGTTCCACAAGTTCGCGTCGCTCGTGAAGACGCAGGTCGAGAAGATGAAGGCCTCGGGCAGTCCCGAGGTGGCCTTCCGCGTGGCGGTGAAGGACGGCAAGGTGAACTTC
>Ga0075163_10014851_pt1 | contig 10035 bp, 4 predicted proteins | sample JI1023141ADNA_FD_71478 | JGI IMG/M metagenome (GOLD analysis project Ga0075163, IMG submission 71478) | Wastewater effluent complex algal communities from Wisconsin, to seasonally profile nutrient transformation and Carbon sequestration -... | ecosystem: Engineered > WWTP > Effluent > Algae... | reverse complement strand
CGTCGCCCCAGGAGGCCCCGGTCGTGGCGCGGTCGCAACGACCGCCAGCCGATAGGTCTCCCCGTGGTCGCCGCGAACCCAGGTGAACACGTTCTTCTGCACCGTGCCGCCGCTCTGCCTCGTCTTCGACAGCGAACCGGTCATGAACACTTTGGCCGCCGGCGTAGGCTGGCGCGGCGCGTCCGCGCTCGCCGCGACGATGGCATCGTGGACCCTGCCAATCGGCACGTCGCCGCGTGCAAGGTTCCAGGTCAGCACCACGCCGCGGGGCCGCTCGCGGTCAACCAACGAGACCGCCGGATCGTAGGCCAAGGTGACCGTGATGTGCTTCCGCCCCCGCGCGCGCATCATCGCCGCGGGCACGGGCACATCGAAGATCAAGACCTGATCGACCGCGATCTCCCCTTCGAAGTAGAGCGTCATGTGCCCGGGCCGCGAGTACATGGCGCGGTCGAGGTCCGGCACGCCGAAGCCACACGTGGCCATCACGAGGTCTCTCGACCAATCCTTGACCCCGTCGGGTGGCTGGGCGGAATGCACCAGGAGCGCCCGAACCAGATTCGCGCTCGCGCTCGGGTAGCGATCGAGGAGGAGTGCCGCCATGCGAGCGACTCTCGGAGCGGCCACGCTGGTACCCAGGGTGTGGTCGAAGAGCTTACCCGGACGATGGCTCGTGGTCGGCACGCCGACTCCAGGGTCGTTGCTCACCCACTGCCTCACGTTGATCGCGTAGTTGCCACCTTCCTCGACCAGCTCCGGCTTTACGACGCCAGGCAGCCCACCCGAACGCGTGAAGGGCGACGGCGCTCGCTTTGGTGCCACCGTGGGAAGCGCATGAGGATACGGGTCGCTGTCGCGCGAGATGGCGCCAACAGTCAGCGCGTTGAGGGCCTCCGCCGGCGCCAGCACGGGCAGCTCGATCAGATAGTCCGGGTACACGAGTGCCTCGCCGCGATTGTGCCGCTGGGCCGTGTTCTCGTTTCCCGCCGACACGACGAACAGGACATCGTGCTCGCGGGCGAGCGCGTCGAGTTCCGCCGCGTACATCGACGGCGCGCCATCGCACGGCGACAGCCCGAGGGAGAGGTTGAACACGCGACAGCGGTCGCGGTGATCTTCGATGATCCGCCTGACCAGGGGCATGCGGTCGGGCTCAAGCTCGCCGTTGTCATCGAGGATGCGCGCATTGATGAGCCACAGGCTGGCCACGAAATCGCGCTTGCTCAGACACGCCGCGACGTCCCCGTACAAGGCCACGCCCGCGACGTTGGTCCCATGGCCGGCTCTAGTGACCGGTGGCGTCGGAACCGGCGGCCCTAGCGACCCCGGATACGCGCGGGAACGGTCGGCCATCATCGCCGCGGCCAGCAGCGGATGCCCTTCGACGACGCCCGAGTCGACCAGGCACACCGCCGGCGCGGTCGGCGGCGGCTCGGAAATGGCCGGAAGCTGATCGACGTCGGTGTGCAGCATGGCCGGCACCAGCACGCTGGCCTTCGGCGGCAGGTCGACATAGGCGACGTCGTCGCGATACTCGAGGAGCGTCTCGAGGGCCTGACCGCGCCCACGGATCCGCAGCGCCGAAAACGTCGGCGCATCGACCTGATCGACGACCTTGCCGCCCGCGACCTGGAGGAACCCCGCGATCGCGTCGATCGCCGCACGATTCCGCGGCCCCGCGGCCGTCGGCAAGAGGACGAGGTCGAGGGTGTACGTCTCGTCGCCCTGCAGGATCTGCTGGTCGCCTCGCCATCGGTCGATACGGGTCCACGGACCGAGGTGCTCAATCTTCGCGAGGGCGGCCAGCGCTTTTCGCTCGGCCGCGTAGGCGTTGACCTGGCCGCGGAGGCGGGTCGCCTCGCGCTCGGGCGCATACGCGGCCACGACGCCCCCACCGCGTCGGAACACCGGTTCTAGGCCAAGCCGACGCAGGTCGACATCTGGGACGTTGTGCCCCGGCGCGAAGCTGACGCGCAGATAGGGCACGTCGGTCGTGAGGCCGGGCAGTCGCGCCGCGTGCTCGTCCAGGCGGGCGCGCACGGCCGCGATCTCGTCGCGCAGGCGCGCCCCATGCGTAGCTGGCACCCGAGGGGGTGGCCCGGGCGGCCGTCGCACGACGCGGCGCCGATCGAAGGCCTTCGGGGTCAGGAGTCGGAGGTGAGGGAACCGTTCGTCGCCCGCCATCGCCCACTATTGTCTAGGTCGCGTCGCAACGAGCGCAAGCCGTCGCTGCTGTTCCGCAAGCTCGCCCAGCAGCATGTCCTGGGTGAGCTCCTTCCGTCCCGCCAGGACCATCGCCTTCATCGCCTCGTGGCAGACCCTCTCGGCATCGGCGAACGAGAACCCACCCATCCCGGCGACGATCGCCGTGAGGTCCGCCCCGCGCTTCCGGACGCTGCGGAGTCGAAGCTCCAGCAGCTCGAGGAGCTGCCGCTCGTCGGGCTTGCCGAAGAAGAGCACGTCGTCGAAACGCCGCCACAGGGCGTCATCGAGGAGCCCCTCATGGTTGGTCGCTGCGACCACCAGCTCGCCGCGCGGGTGCGAGTCGAGCAACTGCAAGAAGCTGCCGACCACGCGCTTCAGCTCGCCCAGCTCATGAGGGTCGTCGCGCCGCTTGCCGAGGGCGTCGAACTCATCGAAGAACAGAAGCGACGGTCGCCGCCCGGCGTACTGGAACACGCGGCGCAGGTTGCTGGCGGTCTCCCCGAGGTACGACGACACGATCCCATCGAACCGGGCGTACACCAGCGGCAGCCCCAGGTCAGCGGCCAGCACCTCGGCGCACGCGGTCTTGCCGCAGCCCGGTGGCCCGACGAACAGCAGGCGTCCCTTCGGCGCGAGCCCGAGCCTGGCCAGCGCCTCGCGATCGCGATGCTCGGCCTCGATCCGATCGAGCTGGCGGCCGAGGTCCGCGCCGAGGATCAGCTCGTCGCGAGCGCGGCCCGGCGCGCGCACCTCGACCAGCGCCGCGTCGCGATCGGGGTCGCGCGGCAACGAGCCGAGATCGATGAGTCGTGGCTGCGCCATGGTGACCCCGGCAGGATCGCGCGTCCCGCGGCGGTTGTCCACCTGGGACACCGGGCGGTCCCGCCGAGGTCGAACGGGCCCACGTCACGGCGGCGCCGCGGGTCGCCAGTGCCGCTGGTAGAGTCGGATCCAGTCGCGCAGTAGCGGGACGGCGATCGACGCCTGGCTCTCGCCGTCGAGGACCACGTAGCCATCGCGGGCCAGCTCGACCGCAGGCCCGTCGGCCTGGCCGGGGCCATCGGTGGTGGCCAGGCGCAACAGCGTGGCGCGCTCGGCGTCGGTGCGGCGGGGGCTGTCCCAGGCCTCGAGGAACACGTGGTCGCCCTCCTGCACGACCTTGTCGAGAGCCTCGGTCAGCTCGGCATCGGTAGCAAGCCGTAGGCCGCCGCGCGCGTTGAGCAGCTTCACCAGATTGTCGCAGGTCTTCTGGACCAGATACGGGTGGCCCCGGGTCGCGGCGACGATGCGCTCGACACCACCCTCCGGATAGATCGCCGGGAAGTCGTCGACGGGAAGGCAGATCAGCTCGCGGGCATCGGCGTCAGCCAGGTATGACAGCGGACGCACCGTCACGCTGATGAGTCGGTCGGTCCAGTGGCGCCCCAGCCGACGGAGCGTATACGCCGACAGCAGCAGGAACCGGATGCGCAGCAGATCCTCGCCGGCGGCGCGCAGGAAATCCAGCACGTCGGTCGTACACCATCCGGCGACGATGCCGTCCTCGATCCGCTCTACCTCGTCGATCACCACCAACAACCGGCGCTCGCCAAGCTCAGCGTCGACCGTGCGCAGCCAGGCCAGCGCCTCACCCCACGCGGTCGACGACGGCGCCAGCTCGGCGGACCATGGGAGCGACGCCGCCACGTCGTCGATCAGCCGGCGATGCGGGTGGCGCTTGCGGTCGTCCTCGGTGAGACGCTGGAAGTTGCTGACGACCACGGTGGTGTCGGTGCCCAGGCGCTCGCTGAGCCAGTTGCACAACGACGACTTGCCGATGCGTCGTTGACCGACGATCAGGAGCACGCCTCGCCGGTCCGGTGCCAGGTCGTGGCGGAGGAGGTCGATGACATCGCGACGCCCCTTGAACAGGCCCCGTTGCTCGGCGATCGCCGGCGTCAAGGCCAGCCCTGCGACGAACACCGAGGGGACCTCCGGGCGTTTGCGCGTCTCGCGCTCGAGGCGCTCGCGGGCGTGGTGGACGTAGTCGAGCCAGACCTGGGCCGTGGGGAGCAAGTGCCGGTCGAGGTCCCCCGGCCGCTTCGCAGCCGTGGTCGCGACCTGGAAGTGCTCGAGCGCGTGGACCGCCCGTGCCAGCGCATGCTGCCGCGCCCGCTGGCTCTGGCCGTCGAGGACCAGGTCCTTCGCGGCGTCCCGAAACGGCCGGACGGCAGCGTGCTCAGCCCGAGCGAGTTCCTCCTCCGTCGGCAGAAACGGCAGGTCGAGGCCGGCGACCGCCAGGAACGCCTCGGTCCGCACCGCTTGTTCGAGGGCACGGCGGCGGAGTTCGATCAGCGTGCGACGAGCGACGCCTGCTTGTCCCCGGGAGGCCGCGGCGCGCGCGAGCAGCTCGCGAGCCGCGGAGGGCTCCACTTCGGCCACGGCTAACAAACAAGGCATCAGGCCGGGCAACGGGAAGGTGATGAGATCATCGTGCTGGTGAGGCAACCACCGAGCCAACGCCACGCGCCGGTCGGGCGTGCTCATCCGCCGGGACAGCACGAGCGTCATCGCCGCTTCGACACCCCAGACCGGCAGACGGAGAATCCCAACGGTTGCAGTCCCTCCGAATACGACACCGACCGGCGCACCGAAAAGGACTCCCCCCACCACGCCGAAAAGCAATCCACTAGCAACCGCGAGTACCACAGCAACCATCGGGCCTTCGAGATGCCTCTCAGGGCCATGGAAGTTTGCGCCGACCGCCAGACCGAGTGCCGCGCCAAACGCTGCGTTGCTTGTCGATCCGCCCCCATCTAGAACGAGGGGGCTCAGCGCGCCCATCATCAGGCCGGTTGCTGGGCCGCGCACCGAGTCGAGCGCTACCCATGTAAGCCCACCCGCCAGCCCGGCGCTCGCCACTCCAATCGCCAGACTCACCCGAGAGGAGTCGCCCTCTAGCAGCCATCGCCCCACGGCCACCGCAACCGCGATGACGGGCATCACACCCCACAGCAACGCCAGACACCGGCGTCCGACCTCACGAGCCGGAGCATGCCCCTGCCGAGCCCGTCGCCACAGACCGATCGCCCCCACATCCGGCGGAAGGCCCCAGGCCATCATCCGGTCGTGCAGCCGGATCGGCTGCATGAACAGCAGCCAGGCGAAGGACGCCAGCCCCGGCACCGGCGGCGCCTCCAGCTCGGACCCGGTAGCGTCGTCAGTCCGCACGGGCCACGAACTCACGCCACAGGTCCGGCTCGATCGCGAATCCGCCGTCACGCTCGCGCACGAGCCCCCGCTCGGCGAGCCAGCGAAGCCCCTGCCGTGCCTCCCGCGCCGCCGGGACGCACGGCTGCGCGCGATCGCAGCAGGCCTTGAGGAGTCGTTGGCGCTCGGTCTCAAGGCTCGACCACCAGCTCTCGAAGATCGACTCGCTCTCGACCGCGAAAGCGTCGATGGCCTGCTCGATCGCACCTGGGCGCCGGTGCAAGAAGTCGCCGAGCCACTGAAGACCATGGGCGAAGCCGCCCACCGCAGCGGACATCTGCGCCGCGATTCGCTCGTCCCCGACCCGCGCCGCCAACGCCCGCACCGAGTCGTCGTCTAGGCCACCCAGATGGAGGCGCTGAGCGTTGTTCAGGAAGCGCGAGGTCAGCCCACGCGCCTTGAACCCGCTGAACAGATCCCGGTGCGAACTCGACACCCAGGTGAGACGCCCGCCCTCGACCAGCGCGCGCAGGCGTTCGAAGAAGTCCTGATCGAAGCCCCGCCCGGACCGCGCGAGGTTGTCGACGTCGTTGATAAGCAGCACTAGAGGCATCAGCCGGTCCAGGCGATTCGCCGCCTCATCGCCGGGTGTCGAGCGGTCGAGGTCCCGCGCTACGTCGTGTCGCTGCATGCTCGCCGCGATCGCGCCCACGAGCGCCCCCGGCGTGGTCGCGTAGGCGGCGTCGAGCCACACCACCGGCCGGTCGAGGAAGGTCGTCCGCTCGACCCAGCGCAGCATCGATGACTTGCCGACCATCCTCTCGCCCAGAATCTCAACGGGCATGCGCTTTGCGAGCGAATCGCGCAGCCATCGCTTCTCGTGCTCGCGCCCGACCAGCTCACGGTCGTCGAGGAGCGCTCGGCCGAACACGAAGGGACGCGGCGCCGGCCGAGGTCGAGCCAGACCGTCATCGAGCTGAAGGCCGTAGCCGAGAAAATCCACCAGCACCGCGGCGGCGGCACACGACGCCAGGCCGTGGAACCTATCGTCCTTCAGCTCGTCGCCAAAATCCGAGATCCCTCGCACGACCAGCCACGGGAGGTTGTGGCGACGACAGGCGTCGACCAGACCCGCGGCCTCCATTTCGCCGACCTCGACCTTGCCGTGAAGCTTGCGCACCGCGAGCAGCTTGGCGGGATCCCGGAGCAACTTCTCGCCGCTGGCGATCGTGCCCAAGCGGGGCCAGACCGCCGTGGCGACGTGCTCGCGGTACTCGGCCGTTCGCCCGGGCGGTGGCACCACCGGCTTGCCGCCGGCGCGGTCAAAGGCCTGCCGCAGGCGCTCGGGATCGGCGCGGTACGCGACCGCGTCCTGGATCATCCCGTGCGGCGCCCGGTCGATCTCGGGCCGAGGCTGTTCGCGAGCGCCCGTCGCCGTGCGGAGCAGCGCCGCGGGCTCGTAGGCCACCACCCGCTCGGCCAGGATCACATCGCCGATGCGGACCTTGCCGCGCACCCCGGCGGCGATGCCCATGAGCAGGACGGCCCGCGGCCGGAACGCACTGATGGCCGATGCGGTGGCCGCGGCGGTGCCCGGGTTGCCAGCGACGCCGACACAGCCAAGCGCGATCTGGTAGTCACGACCTGCCAGTTCGGACCGGAGCTGGCCCCGGTAGTAGACGGCGCCATCGTGCTTCTGCCGATGACGATCGTCCAAACCCAACGCGCGGCGCGCGGCCTCCAGCTCGGGCGGTACGACCGTGAGCACGACGACGTCGACGCGGGCCTTCCCAGGGTCGCCTGACACGCTCCGATCGAACCATCGCGACCCGGCTGGTGCAAGGCCATTTCGCCCGAAGTCCACAGATCGCAGGCTTGGCCATGACTCGCCGCCCCCCGCGCCCCGCTACCGCAACAGCACCTCGTCGAGGACGCGGACGCAGATGTTCGAGGCGGCGTGGACGCCGACGGCGGCGCCGATCGAGCCGGTCGCCGAGCGCAGCCAGCCGAAGAGGAGGCCGGGGAAAAACGTCGCCAGGGCTCGCGGATCGCCAGCCTTCGGCAAGTGGATCACCGCGAACAAGGCCGACGACACGATCAGGGCCCAGCCGATGCCGCCGCCGAGCCAGCGGCGGGCCGGCGGCCAGCGGCGCTCGAGGAGGCCCTGGACGCAGCCGCGGAAGAACAGCTCCTCGGGCAGGGCGACCACGACGATCTGGACCAGCATGAATTCGGCCAGCGCCCCGAGCTGGCGCGGCCAGTGAGGATCGAAGCCGTGCCAGTCGCGGCAGGTCCCGGGCTCGGCCAGGGCCCGCAGATCGGGGTCGGCGCACACCGTGTCGTAGAAGCCGACGTAGCCGAGCGCGAACAGCGGCAGCACCACCGCCAGCACCGCGCCGCCGTAGCGCAGGTTCTTGCCGAGCGGCGCCGCGGTGAAGCCGTAGTCGAGTAGATCCTCGCCGCGTCGGGCCGCCACCACCACCGGCGCGTACAGGAGCGTCACCGCCACCAGGGCGCTGCCCAGGTGGCCGACCAGCGGCAGGGTCACGTCGATGCGCACGACCGACGCCACGATCACCGCCACCGCCAACCAGGCCAGGAGCGCGTCGCGCCCGGCCCGCCGATCCTCGGGGGTCACCACACGAACGCGATCGACGACTGGAACGTGAAGGAGCTCGACGCCTCGGTGAGCTGCTTCTTCAGCGCGTCGCCGAACAAGAGCAGGCCGGCCTCGAGCGACGCGCGCATGTTGCCGGCGAAGCTGGCCTTGATGGCGAGGTCGAACTCGGTGCCCAGGTACTTGGAGTCGGTCTCGTCGGGGGCGCACTCGCCGTTGGCGCCCGAGCACGCGCGGAAGAGCGCGGTGCCCGCGGTGGCCAGGGTGTCGACCCAGGCCATGAGCACGCCGGCGGTGATCTCGGTGTCGGCCACCGGGGTCGGGCGGAACCGCGCCTTGGGGAAGACGTAGTTGGCGTTGATCACGCCGCCGTTGGACATGAGACCCAGGGCGCCCTGGGGGTTCTGGGTCGAGAAGAACGGCACGCCGTAGACCCGGGCGGTCAGCTCGCGCAGGGTCTCCTCGAACAGGATCAGGCCGACGTTGAAGTCGGGGTGGATCGCGCGCTGCTTGAAGTGCTCGTCCTCGAGCTCGTCGTCGCCCGAGGCGTGACCGACCTCGAGCACCGCGTCGAATTTGCGCTCGAGCCAGGCGAAGCGCGCGACGCCGGCGCTGATGCCGGCCTCCTTCTTGCGGTTGGCGCTGGGGAACGGCACGCCGCCGAAGGTCTCGCCGCCGATGTAGTAGGCCTCGCCCTCGGTCATGAGCTTGCCGTAGCGGATGCGCCACCACAGATCGGCGATCCACACCGCCGAGCCGGTGTCGACGCACGGCTGCGGCACGTCGTCGAACTCGCCGCAGAAGTTGGCCGGATCGAGCACCGACGGGTTGGTCGAGCCCTCCTCGGACAGCCGCAGGACGCCGTAGACGCCGACCCGCAGCTCGTCCTGGAACGACTTCTTGTCCCAGTCCGGGTCGTTCCACACTGCCAGGACCACGTGCTCGTCGACGTCGTCGTTCTTCCCGCGCGAGATGAAGCCCTGCTGGCCGAACGGCCGGAACTTGCGCTCGAAGTTCTCGAACGGCAGGAGCGGCGACTCCGACAGCTTGTCGAAGGCGTAGCCGACCACCAGCGGGTGCTCGACCTTGCCCTTCTTGGCCAGGGTCCGATAGATCGTGATCGGCTTGGTGATGAACAGGATGCGGTCGGCGCTCGAACCGAAGTGATTGTCGCCGAAGTCGTCGTCGAAGAAGTTGTCGAGGACGCGGCGCTGCGGCTCGCCCTTGGGGGTCTCGGGATCGATCCAGCCGGTGCCGCCGCCGTTGGCCAGAAGGCCCATGCCCCAGTGCGACGGCATGCGGCCGACGCGCATCACGCCGACCGGCACCGGGAACTGCACCCAGGCCCGCCGGATCGTCACCGAGTCGCCGATCGGGCCGCCCAGGTAGCCCTGGTTCGAGCCGTCGGTCGCGAACAGCGGCGCCGTCGACAGGCCGTTGTTGTCGCCCCACAGGATGTCGTCGAGGGCGTCGATCTGGAAGTTCAGCCGGACCTGCTTGCCGAACTGGAGCGACGGCATGAGCCGCAGCCGGCTCATGATGTAGCTGGTCGAGCGGATGTCGGGGATGACGAGCTGCTCGCCGGTCGGCGCGTAGGACGTCACCAGGCGCGGCTGCGGCGCCAGGTTGGTCAACATCACCGTGCGGGTGCGGAAGTAGCCCTCGCTGGCCCACTTCAGCTCGGTGAGGTCGGCGCGCGCGGGCGCGGCCACGGCGAGGGCGGCCAGGCCAGCCGCGGCGGAGATCAGGCGTCGGAGCATGGGTCCCCCAAGCATGTTGGCCACGATAACAGAACTCGTCGGCCGTCGCGCCGGGCCGGCCGCGCGATCGGTCGGCTGGGGCCGGTCCGCGCGGGAAGGCGGCGACCGGGGGGAGGGGCGGCGCCTGACGCCGGGGAGACCGAGGCCGAGGCCGAGGCAGAGACCGAGACCGAGACCGAGACCGAGACCGAGACCGAGACCGAGACCGAGGCCGAGACCGAGACCGAGACCGAGACCGAGACCGAGACCGAGACCGAGGCCGAG
>Ga0075163_10014849_pt1 | contig 10036 bp, 3 predicted proteins | sample JI1023141ADNA_FD_71478 | JGI IMG/M metagenome (GOLD analysis project Ga0075163, IMG submission 71478) | Wastewater effluent complex algal communities from Wisconsin, to seasonally profile nutrient transformation and Carbon sequestration -... | ecosystem: Engineered > WWTP > Effluent > Algae... | reverse complement strand
CCTGGTCCTTCGGGCCGAAGTCGAGGACCGGCTCCGGCAGAGTCTCGACCTCGGCGATGTCCGTGTATGGGTCGTGCTTGCGCGTGAAGGCGTCGAGGCCGAGGGCGCGCAGCTCGTCGAACATGGCGAGGCACAGGCCCGGTGCCGCGGGGTAACTTTTGTGCGAGAAGCTGGACAGGAGGTGCTCGTACTGCGCGCGGGTGAGGCCGTAGGCGTCGGCGACGACAGCATCGATCGCGGCGCGGACCTGCCAGCGGGTGTCGTCACCGTCGAGCACGGGCCAGGTGTGACGCGGGGTCGGTTCGCGCCACTCGTCGCCGAGCTGCTCGCGCCAGAGTGGGTCGTAACCAGCGTGGTTGCAGGTCAGACGAAGGGCGGCGTGAGACAGGAAGCGGCCGCGCGGCGTCTTGTGTAGCCCCACAGGTGCTGGACAGCCGTGGAGAAGAAACAAATTGATCGTCGCAGCGACCTTAACTCTCAGGGACCAGTCAAAAGCGAACGAATTACACAGGGCCAGAACGATGAGTGCGTATGATGTGGGCCGCTCGATCACCCGTTCACAAGGGGCCTTGTTATTCGCTACTACGCCGGGGGGTAGGATTGTAAAAATACCTGATCGCTCGTCGGTTGAGCGCGCGATATCACGAAAAGCGAGGCGATAATGCCTTGCGAGCGTTAAAACATCGGGCTTCTCCAGGAGGGTGTCAATGCTAACAAGGTAGCGCGGGCGTTGATCCCACCGATCGTTGTATTGATGGAAGTGCTTGCCCTCATACAGCGGGATGTAGCCGCGAGCCCTCAGCATCGCAGCCGAGGCAGGATCTCGAGGGTCCTCGGAGCCATCAAGGATCTTGTCTCCAGGCGTGAACCTCCAAGCATCGTCGGTCATATGAAATTCGCGCCCCAGCCGAATATTGTGATCGGAGAGAAGCGTTAGAAAAGAGTGGGCCTCCTTGTACATGGCTGCAGCGATGGTTGCATCGTCAGCCGTGCGAAGCTCGATCAGGGATAGATACTCACCACCTGTCTGGGTGACGAACTCAGGCTTAAAAAGTAGCACTGGGTTTGGATTGCTGAGCCACTCGAGGTTGTGCAGATAAAAGGCGCACCGGCTCGGCTGCCCGGTGTGGCCGTGGCGGGCGGCGACGACGGCGAACTTGAAGCGCGAATCGATCTCGAACAGCTTATTCGCGTTCTCGAACGAGAAGCAGGTCTCGAGCTGGTTCTCCTTCAGGTAGAGCGCGCGCAGGCCGGTCGCGCTCTGGTTCGCGTGGAAGGCGGAGGGGAGGACGAGGCCGACGCGGCCGTCGGGGGCGGTCCAACGGGTCAGCGCACGCTCGGCGAAGGGTTGCCAGAGGTCGATCACGGCGCCGCTCAGCAGTCCGCCTGCCTGGCGGTTGATGTGCTCGTAGAGGCGGCCGAGGAGGCGCTTGCGGTGTTCGAAGCCGGCTGTGTAGTCGTTGTAGAGGCTTCGGATCGCGGGGTCCTTCTGGACGCGCTTTTCGACCTCGGTGCGCTCGCGCCGGGTCGGTGCGTCGAGGACGCGCAGGTCGAAGGCCGCGAAGAACTCCTTGGCGAGCGGCTGGAGCGAGTCCCACGGCGGATTGCCCACGACAGCGTCGAAGCCGCGACGTGGACCCTGCGCGCCCTCCGGGAAGAACACCTCGGGGAAGGTCAGTTCATACGGGACCCCCTCTGCGCCAGCGGTGAGCATCGCCACGAGGCGCGGGTGGGCCACGACCACCTCCTCCGATGGTTTGCCCTCGGCGACGGCGTGCGCGAGGGCCTGATAGCCGCTGTCGTCGATCTCCGCGAGCGGGAGCATCGCGCCGCCGGTCCATGCATGGGCGAGCTCGATGAGAGGGGCGAGCGCCGCATCGGCGCGGTCCTTGGCGGCTTGCTTGGTCAACAGGTCGGCCGGCGTGACGTCGATGCGTGCCTCGAGGAAGTCACGGGTCTCGCGTAGTGCGGTGTAGAACGCGGTGGTCAGGCGGTCGGTGAGGCCGCGCGCGAGCACGTCCTCGGCGGGCTGCCCCGAGCTCGGGAGTTTAAGTATGTCGTCCCAGCTCGGACCGATGATCGAGTCGCCGCAGACCAGGCGGTGGTTGAGGAAGGTCAGCGGAAAGCCCTCGGCGTGCGCCTCGAGCCAGAGGGCGACGCGGGCGAGCTCGACGGCGAGGGGGTTCTTGTCGACGCCGTACAGGCAGTTGACCGCGGCGAGGCGGCGGCAGAGGGCGCGGGCCTTGCCCTCGGAGAGCCCGCCGTCGCCGCCCTCGTGGACGCGGCTCGGCAGGTAGCTGGCGAGCGCGCCGTCGCGGGAGAGGTGCTCGACGCGCTGACGCAGCTCGGCGGCGCGGGCCAGGTGAGCCTCCTTCGTGGACGCGAGGGTCGACTTTTCGGCCTCCTGCTCGGCGTGTGAGGCCAACTCGTCGCACATGCGGCACGCCTCGTAGAGCTTGTCGCCGAGCAGCCGGCACGCCTCGACGAGGAAGTGCCCGGAGCCCATGGCGGGGTCGAGGACGTTGAGGGCGAGGATCTTGCCGGGCTGCGGGTCGGCGTCGCTCGAGCGCGCGGCGATCTGTGGGGCCAGGGTCTCTTGCAGGAGGAAGCGGACGAACGCGCGGGGTGTGTAGTAGGAGCCGGTCGCCTTGCGGCCGAGGCCGACGCGCAGGTAGTAGCGACCCTCCGGGATGTCCTCGACCCACACGACCTTGGTCTTGCTCTTGCCGTCGTCGTCGTCGCTCTCGTCATCGTCCTCCTCGGACCCGTCGGCCTTGTTGTTGCGGTAGGCCGCGCCCTGGACGATGGGCACCACGATCTCCAGCTTGGCGCGGCGGAGGCGGCACATCGGCGCATCGGCGATGCCGGGCTCGAGCTCGAGCAGGGCCTCGTAGACGCGGCCGAGTTCCTCGACGTCGAGGCTGCCGTAGTGCACGCGCTGGCGCTGATCGCGGCCCGCGGGGGTCCACAGCAGGTTGTCGAGTAGCACCGCGACGGCCTGCTCGCTCCAGTGGAGCTGGGTCAGCAGCGGGGTCGTGTCGCTGCCGAAGATGGCGCCGCCGAGCGGGTCGACGCGCAGCTCGAGGGTGCGAAGGCCGCTGGCGAACATCTCGAAGAGGGCGCGGAGGCCGTCGGCGAGGAAGCTGCCGGTCTCTGCGTGCTGGTCGAGCACGCGGCGGACGACGGGCGGCAGAGCGGAGCGCGGGGAGTAGGTGCCGCGCCAGAGCGCCGTCGAGGCGAAGCTGAACCGGCGCGCAGCCTCCGGCGCGTCCTCGAGGCAGAGGATTAGCAGGAGGCGGTAGACGATGATCAGCGCCTCGTGCCAGAGGTCGCGGGCGAGCTCCTGGCGCGGCCTGTCCGTCGGCAAGCGCCCGCGGTTCTCGTCGGCGTCGAGCAGGCCCTGCACGAAGCCGACGACGGCCTGCTGCGATTGCTGGCGCAGCTTGGTGGTCACGCGCGACTGGTTGAGGCGGGCGAGCTCGGTCAGCTCGCCGATTCGGCCGACGCCCGCGGGGCTGATAAGGGCGTGGACGAGGCGGTAGGAGTCGGGGAGCGAGCGGGCGCTGCGCCAGCCGTTCCCGGTCCCGAGGTCGACGTCGAGGTGCGTGTAGCCGGTGCCGCCGCCGCCGCGCACGAGGATCCGCAGGTCGGCGCCGTTGGTCAGCAGGGCGATGCGCTCGCCGAGGGAGTCGAGCACACGCTCGGCGATCCGCGTCGGGCTGAAGCGGTAGGCTTCGCCGCGCCTGCTCGGGGCGTCGAGGTGGACGTCGTGGGCGCAGCTCCACGCGCGCAGAGTCGTGCCGTCGGCGGCGACGAATTGCCAGCCGGCGTTCTCCATGCCCTCGAGGGTCTGGGTCTCGGCGTCGCAGCGCTCGACGCGGGCATAGCCGAGGTTCTCGGCCAAGGGCTCGAGCACGTGCGAGCACACTCGCTGCGGGCCGCCCTCGTGGAGACGGCGCAGGCGCTTGCGGTAGACCTCCCAGCGCGCGGCGAACGCCTTGCCCGGTTCGCCCGTGGGGCGCGGCCACAGCTTCAAGCGGGCGAGCTGCGGCTCGAGATCGAAGCGGACGAATGGCTCCGGCAGCGCCGGTCCGAAGACCCGGATATCACTGAACTCGGTCACGCGCGGGCGCCTCCGGATCGCGGCAGCAGCATCAGGAGTCCGAGCGGGACGGCCTCGGGGGGCGCGAGGGTGGCGCGGCGAGCGAGCTCGTCGCGTCGGCGGCGGTAGAGGTCGAGTACGCCCTGGGCCTCGCTCCGCGAGCGCGGGGCGACGGTCGCGTCGGTCGCGTATGCGGCGAGGCGCTCGGAGTCGTCGACAAGCGTCTGCCAGACGGGCAAGACGCTGTCACGGGGCCCGAAGAGGGCCTCCTGCTTCGTGCGAGGGCCGCAGAGTGCATCGGTGCGGGCCCGCAGCCAGCGCGTCAGCTCGTCTCGCTCGGCGGCGAGCGACGCCTCGTGGCTGGTGAGGAACTCGGCCGCGGGTCCTTCGGAGAACGCCAGGGTCGCTACGCGGCAGGGCTCGGGGTCGTTGGGGCGGGCCCAGGTCGAGAAGTGGGCCTCCCAGGCGCTGGCGGGCGGTGCGCCGCGCCTCGGGTCGGTCCAGGAGAGCCACTCGTTCGGCGCGAGCATCGGCTGCGTTGTGCCGTCGCGGTGGTGCACGACGGCGAGGACACGCTCGAACTCTCGGCCCGCCCCGCTCTGGACGCGGCCGAGGTAGGTGCGCAGCAGCGCCGGTTCGGCGCCGTCCCACGCTGCGGCGCCGACGCGCCGGTCGAGCTCGATCTGGTTGCTGCCGAAGCGGATGTTGCGGACGCGATCGAGGGCCCGCGCGACGATCGGGTGGGCGCGCCCGAGGAAGCCCAGCTTGCGGCCCTCGGCGTCGTGGGTCTGGTTCATGTCCTCGGTGAGGCGCAGAACGCGGGCCCCCGCGTCCCACCCTGGGATCTGCGCGTCGAGGCCGAAGCTCCAGGCCGGCGGGAGCTGCAGCGTCCACTGGCCCGGGCCGACCTCGCGCACCGCGTCGGGGTCGGTGGAGTCGGCGAGCACGGCCGAGGTGACGAAGGCGACGAGGTCTCGGACGCCGTACTCGGCTCCGCGGCGGATCGCCCTGTCGGCCTCGGCGATGCTCGCTTCGTCGGCGTTCAGGCCCTGGTGCCCGAGCCATACGTGCGTCTTGCTGGTGCGCTCGAACTCCGCGAACACGGAGTCAAACTGCGTGAGGATCTCCTTGAACGCGGGCAGATCTTCGTGCTCGGCGGCGTGCACCTGGCCGTCGGCCTGGGCCGCGAACAGCGGGGACGGCTCGTTGCCAGCGAAGCTGCTGAGGATGCTGCGGTCGAGCCGATCGTCGCTGTCGATCGTGAAGCCGAGGGTGTTCGGCACGCAGCCGAGTGCCTGGCGCTGGGCCTCGTACTTGCCCACCAGACGCATGAGCAGGTGCTCCTCGAAGGAGCCGGCGAGGAAAAGGTAGAAGATCTGCGGATCGTGCTGCTGGCCGAAGCGGTCGATGCGGCCGTTTCGTTGCTCGATGCGGTTCGGATTGTAGGGCAGCTCGAGGTGGATCAGGTGGTGGCAGCGGTCGTGAAGGTTGAGGCCCTCGGCGCTGGCGTCGGTGCTGACGAGGATCGCGTCGTCCTCGCCGCGGAAGCGGGCGGTCCGCTCGGACCGCCGCTCGTCGGAGTCGGCGCCGGAGATCGTCAGGATCTGGCCGGTGAGTTCGCCCCGCGTGCATGCGCCGCGGAGCGCTTCGGTGAGGACCTCGAGGCTGTCGGTGTACTCGGTATAGACGATCACGTTGGCGCGCGGCGCCTGGCGGCGGATGTCGAGGATGCGGGCGACGATCTCGGCGACCTTCGGGTCCTCGGACTCCGCCGCGGCGGCGAGCGAGATCAGCTTGCGCAGCTCTTTCTCTCGCCGCTCGAGGGCTGACAGGCGGCCCTGCTCGCGCCGACGACCGCGCTGGGCGTCGTCGATGTCGTCCTCGAGCAGTGCGAGCTGCGAGGCGATGTCCTCGGCCTCCAGGGCCTCGCGGTCCAGGGTCTCTTCCTGCGACAGGGACCCGTAACGCTGGAGCCGCCGCCGGAGGTCCCGCAGGGTCTTCAGCCGCTGCACGCGCGCCTCCTGGGCCTCGGCGCCGCGATCGCCGAGCTCAAGCAGGCGATCGGCGATCACGGCGAGGGTGGTCTTGCAGGCGTGGAGCGTCGACACCGACCGTTTGAGAAGGGCCATGAACGCGAGCACGTCGGCGTAGCTGCGGGTGCGCATCGCCCGGCGCAACGCGGGAACCACCAGCTCGGCGAGGCCGCGGTAGAAGGCCGCGACGGGGCCAGAGGAGCCCGTGCGGACGGCGATCGGGTGGACGCCACGCTCGCGGAACATCGGCTCGCGGGTATGCGGGTCGACGATGTGGCGCTTGAGCCGGCGCACGACGTGGGCGCGGTATGCCTCGCCGCGCAGCGCTCCGCGACCATCGACGAGGCTGGGGTCGAGCAGCTCGATCAGTGAGGCGAAGTGCGGGTCGTAACCGTCGTGCGGGGTCGCGGTGAGCAGGAACAGCGCGTCGGCCTTTCGCGCGAGCACCTCAGCCAGCCGGCGGCGCCGCGAGTCCTCGAGGTCACCCGCGCCGCCGAGGCTGGCGCAGTGGTGGGCCTCGTCGAGGACGACGACGTCGAAGTGGCTGCGGTCGATCTCCTGCAGGACCGTCTCCTGCTTGGCGAAGTCCATCGAGATCAGGCCGAGCGCGACGTGGTCGAAGGGGTTGGCGCCGAGCTCGCTGCCGCGGCGGATATCCTTGAGGGCGTCGCTGTCGAGGATGCGAAAGCGCAGGCCGAAGCGCTCCCGCATCTCCTCCCGCCACTGCGAGAGCAGCGGTCCGGCCGGCGCAACGATCAGGATCCGGTGCGCCCGGCGGCGTGCGATCAGCTCGGCGAGCAGGAGGCCAGCCTCGATCGTCTTGCCGAGGCCGACGTCGTCCGCGAGCAGCAAGCGCGGGCGCGGCATCTGCAGGGCCCGAAGGACGGGAACGAGCTGGTAGGCGGCGAGCCGCAGGCGGCCAGGCTGGGCCGCGAGCAGGACGTTGGGACCGAGGGCCTGCTCGAGGAGGAAAGCGTCGTGGTAGACGCGCCACTCGACGAGGCGCGCGGCCCGGCGGGGATCCAGCTCGGTCGCCAGCGGCTCGATCTTCTCGAAGGAGAGGACGTCGAGCTCGTCGATGCCGAGACTGCGCTCCAGGCTGCGGAGGCGGTACAGCCGGTGTTCTCCGGCGGGTTGGGAGAAAACGACCTCCCAGCGCAGTCCTCGCGCCTTGACCTGGGTGCCTGGGAGAAGCTCCGTCACGTGCGGGGATGGTACCCGCTTCCCGCGCCGATAGCGCGAAAGAGGACAGGAGGCGCCCTGGGCCGCCTTCATGCGACGCGCCCGTCCTCACTGCTCCACGTAGGGTCGACGACGTGGCGTCGGCGCCGCCCTTGATGGTGCTTCCACCGGCCGCGGGCAGGGTGTTCCACGCTGCCGCCTGTGCCCTGAAGGACGGCGAGGAGGGGTCGGGTCCGCCTGGTCCGCAGCGCAGTCTGTGCACCGATTTGACATTCTCGCAATTTAATTAGACAACAACGGCATGGCATCGCGCCGCGCATCTACACCAGCAGACTGGGATCCGAACCTTACGAGGACACGTCTGCGTCAGCTCACGACAAAAGTCCGCACCACCTACGACCGCGCCCACAGCCGCTGTAAGCGCGGGACCGATGGCCTGCCGTCCGCCAGCTTTAATCGGATCGACGCGACGTTGCGCCGGCTGCAGCACCTGGAGACGGAGGTCACCTGGCTCAAGGTCGAGGGGAAATGGAACGCCTATACCGTCTGGCTCGGGCCAGACGAGCGGGGCCGTACACCGCTGCGGATCTGGATTTTCGACAAGCCGTGCCCGCCGGTTCTGGCGAATGAGGCGGCCTATCTTGCGGGCAAACGGCAACTCGACCTGTTCAGCGTGCTCATGCCAGACCGGCCACTCGATGCCGACGACACCATTCTGCGGCTCGTCGTGGAACACAACATGGCTCCAGCCAGCGAGCGCCGCGCCGTCTCTGTGTGGTTGAAGCTCTTGAGCCGCGACGGCTCTGCGTGTTACCAAACGTGGCACCTCTGGTCCGCCAAGGCCAAGGTACTGCCCACCCGGCAGCTCGCCATCGCCGCTGGGCCTTCTGTCCCACACCTGGTGCCCGCCGACCCCATCGCTGCGGTAACGGTGGAGCTCCTCGACGACAAACAAAATGAGGGTACTTGAGCCGATTCATGCTGCGACGCTGCACCCCGTTGCCCTTGTTCGGGCACGGCAGCTTCGTAGCTTGACGCAGCTCGAACTCGCCGACGCCGCCGGCATCAGCCGGCAGCAGGTCAACAATTTGGAGCGTGGCGTGAGCGGTGCGCCGACCGCCGGCACCGTGCATTCGCTGGCCCAGGCGCTGCGTGTGCCGGCCCTCTACCTCGCCACCGAGCCGGGGCCGGTGCCGCCCGCGGACAGCCTGCACTTCCGCGGCAAGATGCGGCGTCCGCCCAAGCTCGTGGAGGAACTGCAGGTCCGCGGCGAGCACTTCCAGCGGCTGACGAAGCGTCTCGAGCGCAGCGCCAAGCCGCCTGAGATGCTCGTGCCGGAGCACTGCGGCGGCGACGCTGAGGCGATTGAGCGAGCCGCGGAGATGTGCCGCGTCGACTGGGGGCTGCGCACGGACAACCCCATCCTGAGCGTCACCCGGCTGCTCGAGAACATGGGCGTGGGCGTCGGCCTGTTCCGGCTCGACAGCGACTTCGTGGAGGCGTTCTCCTGGTGGAACGGCCGACCTCTGGTGCTGTGCAAGCGCAGCGGCAGCGCGACGCGCCGGCGCTTCAGCCTGGCTCACGAGCTCGGGCACCTGGTCATGCACCGCCGGGTCGCGCCGGGCGACCGCGACATCGAGACTGAGGCGCACCGATTCGCCGCCGCGTTCCTGATGCCGGCGGCAGCCTTCTCGCGCGAGTTTCCCCGCGCCTCACGTCTCGACTGGGACAAGTTGCTCGAGATGAAGGGGCGCTGGGGCGTCAGCGTCGCGGCGCTCCTCCACCGCGCGCACGAGCTCGGCATCCTCAAGCCGTCTTCGTACCGCTCGGCCTACGTGCGCATCAGCCAACTGGGCTGGCGCAAGCAGGAGCCGAATGAGCCGGTTGCGGAGAGGCCGGAGATGGTGCGCACCATCGTTGGCGCCCTCCGCTCGCGCGGCACCAACGAGCACAGCCTCGCCGTCGACCTCGGGTTTGACGTGGAACTACTCGAGGACACCGCGGGCGTCGACCTGCGCGAGCAGCTCGACCCGTCGTCCATGGCTGGCCGTGCGGCGGTCATTGATTTGATTGAGCGGCTAAGCGCTGTAAGGGGTCCTCGCTGATCTGCGGGCTGTATCGCGTTGAACGCTCGCTCCCCACGGCGCCCGTCAAGAAGACGGCGTCGGGGTGCCGACGTTGGCGAGGATGAGATGATGGCCCCCGGGTGACGGTAGCGACCGGCGATGTCCGGCCACCGACAGCAACGCGGGCGTCGCAGGTGGCACGACTCAGCATGTCGGCCCGCCGTTGCCTTGTGGACCTCGGCCTGTCCTCTCGGACAGGTCGTATCGGACAGCTTGGGCGTTCGCGCTCGTTTTCCGGTGGCGCCTCACGGGGCCCCATGGGGATCAGGAGGCCCGGGGGCCACGGGTCCACTGTCGGCCGTAAGGCCGCCGACGTGGGTCCGGTTCTGCGGTGCTACGTGGAAGCTTGCGCGAGGACGCGATCTCCTGCCGCGGGTCAAAATTGGTTCGACTCTGGTTCAATTTTCCGGGCTGCCAGATCAAAGGGCCGTAAACGCCGGAATTGAGCCTATCTGAGGCCGACGTACACGACAACGGCAACGCCGTCGACAACGACGCCTGCAACAACGTGTGCAAGCTGCCGTTCTGCTTCCAGTTCACCAACGACGCCAGCGAGAACCTGTCCGGGGTCGGCTGGTTCGACGCCTGCGCCA
>Ga0075163_10014848_pt1 | contig 10036 bp, 8 predicted proteins | sample JI1023141ADNA_FD_71478 | JGI IMG/M metagenome (GOLD analysis project Ga0075163, IMG submission 71478) | Wastewater effluent complex algal communities from Wisconsin, to seasonally profile nutrient transformation and Carbon sequestration -... | ecosystem: Engineered > WWTP > Effluent > Algae... | reverse complement strand
CAACCCGGTGCCGGTGGCGGCGCTGTTCGACCGCGCCGCCGCCCACGCCGCGACGCTGCGCAACCTGCTCCAGCGCGCCGGCTACGCCAGCCTCGACGCCGTCCGCGCGCAGGGCCGCCAAGAAGGGCGGGAAGAGGGCCGGCAGGAAGGCCGGGAAGAGGGCCGGGAGGAGGGCCGCGAAGAAGGCCGGCGCGCCGCCGAACGGGCCGGGCTGATCGAGGCGATCGAGGCGCTGTGCGGCGCGTTCGACGTCGAGCTGACGCCGGCGCGGCGGGCCGCGCTCGCGACCCTCGACGCCGGGGCGCTGCGCCTCCGGCTGCGCCAGGTCCGCGACGACCGCGCCTGGCGCGACTGACCGCGCGGCCGATCAGCCGAGGGTGGCGGCGAACAGCGCGGCGAGCGCGGCGTGGTGACGCTCGCCGCAGGCCTCGTCGAAGACGCCGCTGTCAGCGACCGCGAAGCCGTGCCGCGCCGGGTAGATCTCGACGGTGTGGACGACGCCGGCGGCCTCGAGCGCGGCCACCAGCGTCGCCTGGGTGGCGGCGGTGAAGTCCTCGATGGCGCCGGCGACCAGCAGCCGCGATCGGATCGCCGCGCACCGCAGGTGCGGGCTGTCGGGTTGGTCGGTGACCAGCCCGCCGGGGTGGAACGCCGCCGTCGCCGCGATCCGGTCGCCGAGCAGGGTGGCGATCCGGAACGACGCGTTGCCGCCCATGCAGTAGCCGGTGGTGCCGACCGGGCCGCGGACGTCGGCGCGGCCGGCGAGGTGATCGAGCAGGGCGCCGACCGTGGTGGCCAGGTTGCGGTAGTCGAGCGCCGGGCCGTAGATCTCGCTGAAGAACCGCGCCCGCCGGGGCGGATCGGCGAAGATGTCGCGGATCGCGGCGAGCGTGATCGGGGTGCCCGGCGGCAGCAACACCCCCGGCCCGCCGGTGCGGTGGAACAGGTCGGGCGTCGCCACCAGGTAGCCGCCGCCGGCGATCCGCTCGGCGATCGCGGTCATCGCCGGGCGGTGACCGCCGGCGTCGTAGCACAGCACCACCACCGGCCACGGCCCCGCGCCGTCGGGCGTCACCACCTCGGTCGCGCACGGGCCGCCGGGGGTCGGCACCTCGATCATCGTCGTCGGCATCGCGCGACGGTGCCCCGGCCCGGCGGGGGCGTCAAGCCGCCGCATCGAGCCGGCGCGCTGGCGACCGGCCGTCGGCGATGCGATGGTCGGCGCATGGGTACATGGGCAGCAGGTCCGTTCGGCAACGACGCGGCGCTCGACTTCGTCGGCGGCGTCATCGACCACCTGATGAAGGCGGTGGACGAGTTCATGGCGTCGCCGGAGATCGACGAGACCCTCGATCCCGCGTTCGCCGCCATCGCGCTGCTCAACGGCATCATGGCCCAGACCCCGTCGCGGCCGTGGGCCAACGGCGGCGTCGTCGACGGTGAGCCGATCCGCGCCGCGATGCTGGCGTGCTTCGACGACAACATCGCCAGCATGGAGCCGGCGGCGGGCTTCGAGCAGGACCAGCGGGCGGCGCTGGTCGCCGCGCTCGACACGTTCGTCGGCCACCTGCGCGGCTGATCGCGACCGATCAGCGTCGCCGGCGTCGCGGCAGCGCGGCGAGCGCGAGCAACGCCAGGGCCACCGCGCCACCACCCACCGCGCCGTCGCCGGCGCGGCCGCCGGTCGAGCAGCCGCCCGAGGTCGCGCCGGCCGGGTCGTCGCCGACGTCGATCACCAGCGCGATGGCGCCGAAGCGGGTCGCGCCGGCGGTCAGCGCGAAGCTCTCGGTCAGCTCGTCCGCGCCGCCGGGCTCGGGCCCGACGACGTCGAAGGTGACGTCGGCGGCGGCGCCGGGCGCGACCGCGGCCGCGAGCACCGCCGGCCGATCGGGCGCCGGCCACGAGCCGTCGGCCAGCGCGCTGGCGCGGCCTGCTGGCTCGGCAGTGACCAGCGCGGTGCCGGCCGGCCAGGCCAGGTCGCCGGTGTTGCGCAGCACCAGGCCGACGGTCGCGGCCTCGCCGGGGGCGAGCCGCGGCGGCCGCGTCATCGCCTCGACCGCGACGTCGTACGTGCCGGTGGCGCAGCTCGGCCCGATCGCGAAGCCCTCGGCCGGCGCCGCCGCGATCCGCGCCGCGGTCATCGGCCCGTACAGCCCGTCGTCGTCGATGACGTCGCCGGGCCGGTTGCGGTTCCAAAGCCGCTGGAACGCGAGGACGTCGGCGCCGCGCATGTCGGCCGACGCGAGGTGATCGAAGTGGACCGGGTCGGCCGGCAGCACGGTCTGGGCCCAGCCGACGTCGGGCAGCGTCGCCGCCCAGGCGTCGTGGTTGCCGACGTCGATCGCCCGGCCCGACTCGTGGTTGCTGTTGCCCGGCACCGCGGCGGCGGTGATGCCGCACCGCCCGAGCTGGAACCAGCGGTAGAGCAGGTACTGCTGGACCACCGTGCGGTACGCGCTGGTGATCTGCAGCGGGCGCCCGCCGCCGGCCGCGACCGCGGCCAGCAGGTCGGCCCGGGCCGGCGCGGTGACGTACGGCAGCACCGCGGCGCCGGTGAAGTCGATGCCGCCGCCCTCGCTGAACGCGACCAGTTGCCCGGGCGCCATGCACTCGACCTCGCGGGCGACCTGCCGCGACAGCTCGAGCACGACCGCGGTGGTGCAGGTCGTGGTCAGGTGATCGTCGACGGTCGAGGCGGCCGCGCTGGTGCCCAGGTCGGGCTGGTCGACGCAGCCGGCGGCGACCGCGCCAGCGACGATCGCCGCCAGCGCCGCCAGCGGCCACACCCGGGTCACCATCGGTCGACGATAACAGCCCACCGGCGTCCATGCGCTACCCGCCGCTGGCGCCGGCGGCCCGGCGTGGCTGCTATCGTCCGCCGCGGAGGCCCGATGACCGACATCAAGGATCGCGTGACCCAGATGGCCAGCACCGTGAGCGATCTGCTCAAGGGTGGAGGCGCCGCCGACCTGCTCGGCAAGCTGCACCTCGGCGGCCTCGGCGACATCGCGTCGTCGTGGGTCGGCAAGGGCAAGAACCTGCCCATCCCCGCCGACATGCTGGCCAAGGTGCTGGGCAACAGCACCATCGCCGCGATCGCGGCCAAGCTCGGCATCTCGCCCGATCACGCCGCCAAGGGGCTGGCCGAGGCCCTGCCGCACGCGGTCGACGACATGACCCCCGACGGCGAGCCGCCGGCCGCCGACGCCGCGCCGCCCGACCCGGTCGCGCTGGCGGCCAAGATGTTCGGCGGCGCTGGCTGATCGGCCGCCGCAAGAACTGGCGCGCCTATCCGGGGAAAGCGCGCGAGGCGGGGAAGCCGTAGTACGCTCGGGCGCCAACCATCGAGGAGGCCATTCGATGAACGCTCGCGTCTGCATCCCCTGGTCCCTGTCCGCCGCCGTCCTGCTCGCGCTCGTCACCGCGCCGGCCGCGTCCGCCGATCCCGCGTGCATCTCGCCGAAGCCGGGGCGCTACGCGATGAAGATCCAGTCGGCGCCGCCCGGGGCGACGGTCTACATCAACAGCAAGACCTGCCCGCCGGTCGGCGTCACCCCCTGGGAGGGCAAGCTCGCGGCGGGCAAGTACACGCTCATCCTCGAGGCCCCCGGCTACGACGAGGCGACGCGGCCGATGAAGGTCGCGAAGGTCCGCAAGGGGCAAGAGGTCTTCGTGCCGCTGATCAAGAAGGTCCCGGCCCCGTCGGTTGCGCCGACCCCGTGAACGAAGGGGCGATGGCCGCGGCGGGCCCTTACGCGGCCGCTGCGGCGCTCCTTGTTTCTTCGGCTCCTCGCTTCGCTCGGAGCCTCAGGGCTGAACGCCGATCGCGCCGGGGATCGCGGCGGTGCCGGTACCGGTCGACGTCTTGCCGAGGTCGGTGATCACGCCGCCGCCGGCGAACCGGACCCGGCGCACCCCGGTGTTCTCGACCACCAGCACCAGCCCGCGCAGCGCGCCACGATCGATCCGGACCGCGTCGCCGGGGAGCTGCGGCCGCGCGCCGCTGTAGGCGAGCGCGCGCAGGCCGGCGAACGGCGTCGCCGCGCCCGGCGCGTAGTCGAGCCGCAGCAGCGCGTTGTCGTAGCCGCTGACGATCAGCGCCGCGTCGTCGAACGGCGACGCCACGATCGCGACCGGATCCTTCACCGGCGTCAGCACCGTGGTCGGCTGCAAGCGGGCGGCGCCGATCGCCACCACGGCGATCCGGTTGGGCAGGCCGGAGAACTCGCTGTTGTCGCCGATCAGGGCGAACTTGCCGTCATCGGTGACGGCGCTGCCGGCGGCGATCGCGAGGTCGTCGCCGAACGCGTCGACGCCGCCGAGCCGGGTCGGCGGATCGGTCGTCCAGTCGAGCAGGTGGACGTCCTCGCCGGCCGGCGAGCCGGCGCCGATCTCGGCGGCCGGGACCAGCGCGCGGCCGCCGCGGACGTGCAGCCCGGCCGCCAGCTTGCTGGTGAACCAGCGTGGCCGCTCGGTCAGCGTGCCGTCGCAGCCGATGTCGACCTGGTAGACGCCGCCGCCGTTGTTGGCCCAGTTGCCGTCGACGATCCAGGCGCTGGCGCCGTCGGGCGCGATCACCACGTCGTCGGCGTAGAAGTCGCCGGCGAAGCGGGCGTGGACCACCTCGATGTGGCCGTCGACGATGCGGAACACGCCCAGCGAGCCGTCGCTCTGCGGCGCCAGGCCGACCGCGCCGTCGGGGGTGAAGGCGACCCGGCCGGTGGTCGCCCGGCCCATCGTGAACCGCTCGCCGCTGTCGCGCAGCTCGCCGGCGCCGTCGAGCGTCCACCGCGCCCAGGTCGAGGCCTGCCCCCCGGCGGCGGTGTACGGCAGCGACATCACCACCACCCGGGGCCGATCGGCTGGCGCCAGCGGCCGCGGGCACGGGTTGGCGTCGATCGCGGCGTCGGTCGCCACCGCGGCGTCGCCGTCGCCGCCGTCGGCCCCGCCGCCACCGTCATTCGCCGCGCAGCCCGCGGCGAGCGAGAGACCGATCAACAGCGAGGCAGCGCGCATGCCGCTTCATAGCAGAGCCGGCGGCCGCCGCCGTACCGTCACATGTGGCTGATGACCTTGCCCATCGCCTGGTACTCGGAGCGGGCGGCGCGGGTCAGGTGGCGCATCGAGATCGGCACCCCCTCGTCGGCGGCGAGGAAGGCGGCGCGCAGCGCGGCGTTCTTGATGTAGCCGCCGCTCATCTCGTACTTGTCGGCGAGGTTGTCGAAGTCGAGGTCGCCGGCGACCGCGGCCTCGGCCGGCAGCATGGTCCGCCACAGCTTGAGCCGCTCGTCGTGCTCGGGCAGCGGGAAGTCGACCTTGAGCGACAGGCGGCGGCGGAACGCCTCGTCGATCGCGGCGTCGTTGTTGGTGGTGAGGATGGTGATGCCGGCGAACGACTCCATCCGCTGCAGGAGGTAGTTGACCTCGAGGTTGGCGTAGCGATCGACCGAGCTCTTGACCTCGGTCCGCTTGGCGAACAGCGAGTCGGCCTCGTCGAACAGCAGGATGGCGTGGCCGGACTCGGCGGCGTCGAACAGGTCGGCCAGGTTCTTCTCGGTCTCGCCGATCCACTTCGACGTCACCTTCGACAGGTCGACCTGGTAGAGGTCGAGCTTGAGCTCCTCGGCGATCAGGCCGGCGACCATGGTCTTGCCGGTGCCGGGCGGGCCCGAGAACAGCGCCGACAGGCCGAGGCCCTTGGCGACCTTGCGGCCGAAGCCCCACCGCTCGTAGACGGTGCGGCGGTGCTTGACCCGCGAGATGAACTCGCGGATCTCGGCCGTGTTGTCCTCGGGCAGGACGAGGTCGGCCCAGGTCTGCCGCCAGGTGATGCGCATGCCGAGGGTGGCGAGCTTGGCGTCGAGCGCGCCGCGCAGGCCGGCGTGGATGTCGTCGCTGACCACGCGACCGTCGCCGCCGGCGCGGGCCCGCCCGACCGCTCGGGCCCGGGCCGACTCGGCGGCCTGGCCGATGATGCCCGGCGTGACCGTGTAGCGCTCGGCCGCGCTGCGGATGACGTCGCCGGAGGTCACGTCGCGCAGCGTGCGGCGCCACAGCTCCTCGCGCTCGGTCTCGCTCGGCACCGCGACCTCGATCATCACCTGGCCGCGCGCCATCTGCGGCGGCTTGCCGGTGATGCGGCCGAGCACCGCCGCCACCGGGCCGACGAAGTTGCCGAACAGCGCCTCGTCGACGCGGACGCTGCTGTTGTCGAGCGCGAACTGATCGAGGCCGTCGAGGATGATCAGGGCCCGCCACAGGATCGCCTCGCGGAGGATCGACGGCCCGAGCTGGCGGACCCAGGCCTCCTCCTTGGCGAACGAGGTGCAGCGGACCCGCAGCGCGGCCAGCCCGACCGCGCCGGCGGCCGCGACCAGCAGCGACTTGCGCCCGGCGCCGTCGTGGCCCGACAGCATCACCACCGGGTGCGGCCGGCCGGCCTGGCCGGCGGCCAGCGACGCCGCCACCAGCCCGGCCAGCTCGTCGAACCGGGTCTGATCGATCACCAGCGCCTCGCGCCGGATCGGCGCCAGCAGCTCGACGTGGCGGGCGACCTCGCGATCGAGGGCGTCGCGGCCGTGGAGCAGCTCGAGCACCCGCTCGACCACCCGGGCCCGCCGGAGCGCGAACGGGGTGTCGGACACCCGCTCGATCCGGACCAGCGCGAACCGGATCAGCCGGCCGTCGGACGCCAGCTCCTCGGCCACCCGCTTGCGATCGCGGCCGGTGTAGATGAGCTCGATCAGCAGGCCGACGTCGGGGTGGATCCGGTTGGGATCGGCCATCAGCGCGCGCGCCTGATCGCGCAGCGTGGTCTCGAGCTCGAACGCGGCCAGGAGCGAGATCACCCGGACCTCGGTCGCGCTCAGGCCGAAGGTGCGGCGGAGGCGCTCGAGCGGCAGGACGCTCGGGTCGGTGCGCGCGACCCGGGCGTCGATGTCGGCCTCGCGCGCCGCCAGCGCGTGCAGCGCGCGCTGCAGCTCGGGATCGGTCTCGGGCTCGGTGCGCCGCTCGGCCAGGGCGCGGCGCATGCGCGCCACCGCCAGGACGAGGGCCGCGACATCGAGATGGTCGGCCAGGTGTTGTTCGGGCGACTCGTAGGGGACCACGGCGTCCGAGCGTACGCCGGGAGGCCGCCCGGGTGCCTGCCGGTGGGTGGTCTCCCGCAGCGCTTGTCGCGCGCGATCCAAGTCATCGTAATCAATCAAGTATTCGACATGAAGGAAACTTGCCCACGTTATCGCACCATGTAGGATAGTCAGCTCGAGCCATGGCCAAGCCCATCATCAAGAAGGCATCCGCGCCCCTGGTCGCCAACCGCCGCCCGGCGGTCGACGACCCGCGCACCCGCGAGATCGCCGGCATCGTCGCGCTCGGCACCAGCCTGTTCGCGCTGCTGGCGATGGTCTCGCTGCAGGCCGGCGCGCTGTTCATGGGCCCGTTCGGCCGCACCGTCGCGTCCAACGTCTACGGCATCGCCGGGCTGGGCAGCTACGCGCTGATCGCGCTGGCGGTGGTGGCGGCGGTCCGCTCGCTGATGGAGAAGCGGCCGATCCTGCCCTGGCAGATCGGCGTCGGCAGCGCGCTCGGCGTGGTCGCGATCGCGGTGCTGCTCCAGCTCGCGGCCGGCGGCTACCAGGTCGCGCACATCGGCCCGGGCGGCGCGATCGGTCACAAGCTGGCGACCACGCTGCGAGCGATGATCTCGACCGCCGGCACCGCGCTGCTGGCGACGATCACGCTGGTCATCGCGGTCATCATCGCCACCCCGCTGCGGATGCGCCAGGTGCTGGGCTGGATCGGCGGCGGCCTCAAGGTCAGCGGCGGCGCCATGGTCGGCGGGGCCAAGGTCGGCGGCCGCTTCGTCGCCGACGTCACCCGCGCGATCCTGCCCGACCGCGGCAAGGACGAGTACGAGGACGAGCTGGCCGAGGGCGAGGGCGACGGCGATCCGCTGGCGGTCGACGACAGCGAGCTGCGGTCGCCGGTGATCGTCGATCGGGCGGCGCCGAGCGCGGCGTTCGTCGGCGACACCGAGCGGACCGAGACCGTGCCGGCCGAGGACGAGGCGCCGCGCAAGAAGCCGCGCAAGCGGCGCGACAGCGGCCCGACCGACATCGAGCTGCCGCTGGCGGCGGCGACGGTGACGCTGGTCGAGAGCCCGGTGGTCGCCGGCTCGATGGCGAGCGCGATGGCGGCGGCGGCGGCGGCGGCGGCCAAGGATCCGAGCAAGCGCAAGAAGCCCGAGCTGGTCGACACCGCGGCGACGCCGACGGTGCCGGTGGCGCTGGTGCCGGCGCCGGCGCCGACGCCGGTCGTCGCGGCGCCCGGCGCGGTCGGCCCGGTCGCGGCCGGCGCGCCCGCCAACGACGTCGGCCCGCTGATCGTCGAGCCGCGGTTCAAGCACGCCGACAAGGCCGAGATGGCGGCCAAGGAGAAGCAGGTCGAGGCCGAGCGCGGCTTCATCAAGCTCGGCGACGGCGCCTACCAGTTCCCGGCGATCTCGCTGCTCGCCTACGACGCCGCCACCCAGAACCAGCTCGACAAGAGCTACATGCTCGAGCTGTCGGCCCGCCTCACCCGTACGCTCGACAACTACGGCGTCAAGGGCGACGTGGTCGCGATCCGGCCCGGTCCGGTCGTCACCATGTACGAGTTCGCGCCCGCGCCCGGCATCCGGGTCGCCAAGATCGCCAACCTGTCCGACGACCTGGCGATGTCGCTCGAGGCGCTGCGGGTCCGCATCGTCGCGCCCATCCCCGGCAAGGCCGCGGTCGGCATCGAGGTGCCCAACAAGGCCCGCGAGAAGGTCTTCCTCAAGGAGATCCTGGCCGACGACAGCTTCCGCAAGGGCAAGGCCAAGCTGCCGATGGCGCTGGGCAAGGACATCGAGGGCGGCCCGTCGGTGGTCGACCTCGCCCGCATGCCCCACCTGCTGGTCGCCGGCACCACCGGCTCCGGCAAGTCGGTGGCGGTCAACGCCATGATCACCAGCCTGCTCTACCACTCGTCGCCCGACGACGTGCGGATGATCATGGTCGACCCCAAGATGCTCGAGCTGTCGATCTACGAGGGCATCCCCCACCTGCTGTTGCCGGTGGTGACCGATCCCAAGAAGGCCAACCTGGCCCTGCGCTGGGCGGTCGACGAGATGGAGCGGCGCTACGACCTGCTGGCCCAGTTCGGCGTCCGCGACATTGCCGGCTACAACGAGAAGCTGGCCAAGCAGCGGGCCAAGTGGGAGGCCGATCAGCTCCGGCGTGCGGCGGCGGCGGCCGAGCGCGCGGCCGGCGTCCGCGGCGACGACGACGACGACGAGCAGGTCGAGGTCACCGGCGAGCGCGAGCCGATCATGGTCACCGAGCCGCCGCAGCGGCTGCCGTACATCGTCGTGGTCATCGACGAGTTCGCCGACCTGATGATGTGCGCGCCCAAGGAGGTCGAGACCAGCGTGGCCCGGATCGCCCAGAAGGCGCGCGCCGCCGGCATCCACCTCATCCTCGCCACCCAGCGGCCGTCGGTCGACGTCATCACCGGCCTGATCAAGGCCAACTTCCCGTCGCGCATCGCGTTCCACGTCGCGTCCAAGGTCGACTCGCGCACCATCCTCGATCAGGGCGGCGCCGAGGCGCTGCTCGGCGCCGGCGACATGCTGTTCTCCGACCGCGGCGCCGCGCCCCAGCGCCTCCACGGCTGCTACGTCGACGAGGAGGAGATCCACAAGGTGGTCGCCTTCCTCAAGACCCAGGGCCGGCCGGTCTACAACCTCGAGATCCTCAAGCCGCGCGAGGAGGAGGACGGCGAGGGCGGCGAGGCCGGCGCGCCCAGCGGCGGCGGCAAGGTCGACGACGACCTCTACGACCGCGCGGTCCAGGTGGTGTGCTCGACCCGCAACGCGTCGATCTCGTGGGTCCAGCGCCAGCTCCGCATCGGCTACAACCGTGCCGCCCGCCTGGTCGAGGAGATGGAGAAGCAGGGCGTGGTCAGCTCCCCCGACCACACCAACAAGCGCGAGGTCCTGGTCGCCGCGGCCTGA
>Ga0075163_10014847_pt1 | contig 10037 bp, 8 predicted proteins | sample JI1023141ADNA_FD_71478 | JGI IMG/M metagenome (GOLD analysis project Ga0075163, IMG submission 71478) | Wastewater effluent complex algal communities from Wisconsin, to seasonally profile nutrient transformation and Carbon sequestration -... | ecosystem: Engineered > WWTP > Effluent > Algae... | reverse complement strand
TACATCAAGGGTTTGGGCCCATTGTATTGCTGACGAGCCCCACCGGCCGCCTATGGCGGCTGCTCTTGGGCGCGATGACGTTTGCGGCTGCATGGCAACCCAAGCTTTTCGCTGCGACCGCCGTCACATGGGCATTCCAGATCCGGCGCCCCGCCGGCAAACGAGGAGCCCCCTTCATGACCACCCGCATCCACACCATCGCCGCCCTGCTCGTTGCCGGAGCGGCGCTGGGCGCGAACCCGGCCTTTGCGGCCATTGCAGTTGTTGCCGGCCACCAGGTCGCCTCCGACGAACTGGTCTCGCGCGATGCCCCGTTCACCCTGCCCGGCACGATCACCGCCATGCCCACCCCGAAGGTCGACGCAGCAGCGCTGAGCCGCGGTCTCTTCGACGACGATCCGCAGGCAGCCCTCGATGCCCTCACCACCGTCACCTTCTCCCGCGACGGCATCACCGGCGAAACCCCGCCCTCCGACGCGCTGCGCGGCATCTTCGATTCCTGGGTTCAGGGCCACACCGCCGGCTGACCCGTTCAGTCTACCTCCAGAGCGCACAGAGGCCGCCCGGGCTTTCGCCTGGACGGCCTCGAATATGTGGAGTTGTGTTCGGATCAGCCGGCGGCGGTATAGGCCGTTTTCACCGTGGTGAAGAATTCGACGGCGTACTTGCCCTGCTCCTTGGCACCATAGCTCGAGCCCTTGGTGCCGCCGAACGGCACGTGGAAGTCGACGCCGGCCGTCGGCACGTTGACCATGACCATGCCGGCCTCGGCGTTGCGCTTGAAGTGCGTCGCGTATTTGAGCGAGGTGGTCACGATTCCCGCCGACAGGCCGAACTCGGTGTCGTTGGCTGTCGCCAGCGCTTCCTCATAGTTCTTGACGCGGATCACTGAGGCCACCGGCCCGAAGATTTCTTCGCGAGAAATCCGCATCTGGTTGGTTGCTTCGGTGAACACCGCCGGCTGCAGATAATAGCCCGGCTTGCCCTTGCTGACGCGCTCGCCGCCCACCAGCAGCTTGGCGCCTTCCTGCTTGCCGATCTCGATATAGTCGATGTCCTGCTTCAACTGGCCAGGGTCGACCACCGGCCCGATCTCGATGCCCTTCTCCAACGCGTCGCCGACCTTCAAATGCTTGACGCGCTCGGCGAAGGCCTCGACAAACTTGTCGTGGATACCCTCGGTCACGATGACGCGCGATGTCGCCGTGCAGCGCTGCCCGGTCGAGAAGAACGCGCTCTGCGTCACCGACTCCACCGCCACCTTGAGATCGGCATCGTCAAGCACGATGGTCGGGTTCTTGCCGCCCATTTCGAGCTGGAACTTGCGCATCACCTTGACGCTGGCTTCCGCCACGCGGCGGCCGGTGCCGACCGAACCGGTGAACGTGAACGCCTTGATGTCGGGTGAATCCAGCATCGCCTGGCCGACGATCGAGCCCTTGCCCATGACGAGATTGAGCACGCCGCGCGGCAGCCCGGCGCGGTGGAGAATATCGACGATCGCCCACGAACTGCCCGGCACAAGATCGGCCGGCTTGAACACCACCGTGTTGCCGTAGCAGAGCGCCGGCGCAATCTTCCAGGCCGGGATGGCGATGGGGAAATTCCACGGCGTGATGACGCCAACGACGCCCACCGGTTCGCGGGTGATTTCGACGCCGACGCCCGGACGCACAGACGGGATTACCTCGCCCGCGAGGCGAAGCGCTTCACCGGCGAAAAACTCGAAGATCTGGCCGGCGCGCGTCACCTCGCCAATGCCTTCGGGCAGGGTTTTGCCCTCTTCGCGGCTCAGCAGCGCGCCAAGTTCTTCCTTGCGCGCGATGATCTCGTGCGCGGTTTTGCTCAGGATAGAATGCCGCTCCAGGAGGCCCGACCGCGACCAGGCAGGGAACGCTGCCTTGGCCGCCGCGATGGCCCGCTGCGCATCGGCAGCGGTGGCCTTGGCATAGTGCCCGACGATCTCGTCGGTGTTGGACGGGTTGACGTTGGCATGCGCCTCGCCGTCCACCCATTCGCCGTCGATCAGGTTTCTGTGCAGCTCGTCCATGGTGTGTCCTCTACGCCAGAAGTTTCAGTCATTTGCGCCAGTCGCCATCGACCGGCAGTCCTAGATCAGTCCCGCGCCTGCGAGGTCGCGCAGCAGATGGCTCGCGCCATAGGTCCAGGGCGGGCATTCGGTCGCCATGCGCACCCGGTTCTGCAAGCTCCCCAGATGCGGGGTCGAAATCGTCACGATGTCGTTGGCCTTATGCGTGAAGCCCTTGCCGACGCCGCCGCGATCCTTCACCGGCGCGAACATCGTGCCCAGATAGAGCACGAACCCGTCCGGATATTGATGGTGCCGCCCGATGGCCGAGGCCACCAGCGACTCCGGCGTACGCGAAATCTGCGCCATGTTGGAGACGCCATCGAGCACAAAGCCGTCTTCGCCCTTGACCTCGAGCGAGATGTCGGCCGCCTTGATGTCGCCCAGCGTGAACTTGCCGTCGAACAGCCGCACGAATGGCCCCAGCGACGCCGAGGCGTTGTTATCCTTGGCCTTGCCGAGCAGCAGAGCAGAACGGCCTTCCACATCACGCAAATTCACGTCATTGCCCAGCGTCGCGCCGACGATGCGGCCATCGCTCGCCACCACCAGCGCCACTTCCGGCTCGGGATTGTTCCACTCCGAAATCGGCAGGATGCCGACATCGGCGCCATAGCCGACGCTCGCCATCGGCTGGCACTTGGTGAAGATCTCGGCATCCGGCCCGATGCCGACTTCGAGATACTGGCTCCAGACGCCGCGCGCGATCAGCGTCTCTTTCACCTTCATCGCCGGATCGGAGCCGGGCACGAGCTTGGAGAGGTCCGTGCCGATCAGCCCGACGATCTCGGCGCGCAGCGTATCGGCCCGCGCCTTGTCGCCCCGCGCCTGTTCCTCGATCACCCGCTCGAGCAGCGACACGACGAACGTCACGCCCGCCGCCTTCACTGCCTGCAGGTCGATGGGCGACAACAGCGACGGCGCATTGAGGTTCTGCTTGGCCGCCCAGCTATTGGCGAGCAGCGCCTCGGCCGCGCCGATATCGATCCCCGGCGCACGGGTGACGTAGTCGACGCCGCCCGCCATCTCGCAGATATCGCGCACCGTCGGTGCGTCCGGCGAGGTGATGTCTAGAACCCGCCCGCTCCGCACCGTCACGATTCGCGGATAGACCGAGCCGGGCATCCGCGCCCGGCCGATAAGCACGCCTTCGGTGGGCAAAAGTGCAGCTGACATGTCAGTTCCCCTTCGGCGCGTTCCCTAATACGCCCGCCCGGCGCTGTCCAGCACGGCCAGAGGCACGTACCTCACCAATTCGGCTGATCCTGCCCAAAGGATCGTTGCCCGGCTGGCGTCATAATCGTAACGCACAAGCCGGCACTTCGCCGGACCACGACAAGGAGACTCTGATGCGCCTCGCCCCGTTTTTTGCCCCGCTGGTGCTGATCGCCCTCGCCTCGCCGGCCTTCGCCGCCGGCGCCATTCAGCTCACCGGGCACGGCGAAGTGATGGCCGCGCCCGACACCGCCTTTGTCACTTCGGGCGTCACCAGCCAGGGCGCAACCGCCAAGGACGCCCTCGCCGCCAACACCGCCGACATGACGCTGCTCATCGCCACGCTCAAGTCCGCCGGCATCGACGCCGCCGACATCCAGACTTCCGGCTTTTCGGTCAGTCCCAACTACGTCTATTCCGACGAGAAGGACGCCAATGGCTACCAGTTGCCGCCGCGCATTTCCGGCTACACCGTCACCAACCAGGTGACCGTCCATGTCCGCGACCTCGGCGTCCTCGGCAAGGTTCTCGACCAGTCCGTCCAGGTCGGCGCCAACACCATCAACGGCATCACCTTCTCGGTCGACGATCCCTCAGAGCTCTATGCCGAAGCGCGCAAGGCCGCCTTCGCCGACGCCAAGGCCAAGGCTGATCTCTACGCCCAGGCCGCCGGCGTCGAGCTCGCCGCGATCTCGCTGATCTCCGAACAGCAGAACTATGGCGGCCAGCCGCAGCCCTATATGTTCAAGGCCGAAGCCGCGTCGATGGACCGCTCCGCCCCCGTCCCGGTCGAAGCCGGCCAGCTGACCTTCTCGATCGACGTCAACGTCAACTGGAACCTCGAGTAGCCGAAAGCCTTAGCCTGCGATCACCTTCCAGATCATGTTGATCGCCACCAGCACCAGGAACGCTGCGAACACATAGCGCAGCGTTTTCTGGTCGAGGCGGTGGGCGATGGCGGCGCCCCAGGGGGCGGCCAGAGCGGCGAGGCCGCCGACAAGCACCAGCGCGATCAGATTGACATAGCCCAGGCTGAGCGGCGGCAAGCCGCTCGCGCCCCAGCCTGAGATCACATAGCCGATCGTGCCGCCGACGGCGATGAAGACGCCGATGGCGGCACCGGTGCCCACGGCGCGGTGCATTGTCTCGCCAAAGGCGACGATCGTCGGCACACTCAACGCACCGCCGCCCACACCCATCAGCGCCGATATGAAGCCGACCATGCTGGCGGCCACACGATGCGTCGTCGGCGAGCCTTTGAGATGGCCCATCAGTCGCTGCTGGAACGGCGTTACGATGTTGAGCGCGATGAACAGCGCCATCACGCCGAACACCAGCCGCAGCACGTCGCCGCTGAACCAGCGCGCCAGCAATCCGCCGATGAGGCAACCGCCGAGGACGAACGGCGCCCACAGCCGCAGCACGGCCTGATCCACTGCGCCGCGGCGCCAATGCGCCCGTGCACTCATCGTGCCGGTCGGCATGATGATGGCAAGGCTCGAGGCCACCGCCACATGCTGCGACGCGTCGCTCGAAAAGCCCAACGTCTCGAAGGCGAGGCCAAGCGCCGGCACCATGATGGCGCCGCCACCGATCCCGAGCAGGCCGGCAAACGTGCCAGCAACGAGGCCGGTCGCGGCGAGGCCCGCGATCAGCGGCAGAAAAGTCAGAAGGTGCTCCATGCCGCACTGCAATCACGCCCCTCGCCGAAAGGGAAGGACGCTTGCGGGCCGCGCGGTTCGCTCAGTTGGCAACGAGTCCTCGCCCTGCAATGGAACCTGCACCGGCTCGCCGCGTTGTGTTCGCAAGCGGGGGCTGCCGACCGGCACGGTCACGGCGCGCATTTCGGTGCGTCCGGCATGGCAGCAGAGCGTCACAACTCGACATCACAAGGAATCGACCATGCCCATCAAGAACTGGCTTTTGACCGGTACCAGTCTCACCATGCTCATGCTGGCGCCGCTAAGCGCCGCGACGGCGCAGGACGCAACCGACCCAGCCCTGGTCAAGGCCTATGCCGCCTTCCAGGCCGATCAGAGCGACGCCAATCGCGACGCGCTGAATCAGGCCTGTATCGCCGCCGGCTTCCAGAGCCTCGACGACTGCATTGCGGCCATCACCGGCCAGCGCCCGGTTGAAGAGACCGCATCGAGCGCTGAGGCGCAACCCTCCAGCGAAGCCGCGCCACCGGCCGAGGCATCAAGCGAAGCCCCGCCGCCCCCCAGCGCCGAGGCCCCTCCACCCGCATCGAGCGAAGCGGCTCCCCAGCCCGCCCCCGCGCCCTCAGAAGCCGCACCTCCAGCCAAGGACGTCAGCAGTGAGCAGCCCTCGTCCGCCGAACAGCCGGCGTCGGCTCCTGCCGAACCTGCGGCACCGACGTCGTCCGAGCCGGCCACTCCGGCCAGCAGCGCCGTCCCGGCGGACACATCATCGGCTCCGAGCGCTGACACGACCGACATCCTCGGCCAGTTGACGGCAGCCGTCGACGCCTACAACGCCGCCGCGGCAGAGGTCGACGCTGGCAATGGCGACGCCCGCGTCAAAGCCGACGCAGCGCGCGCCCAGATCGACGCCATCTGCACCGGCGCCGGCTTCACCGATACCACGGCCTGCCTCGCCCAGTTCGGCCTCAGCATTGCCCCGCTGCCGCCGGCACCGGATGCGAGCGCCTCTGCCCCCGCGGCCGACACCTCATCGTCGGCGGCCCCAGCCAGCGACATGCCGCAAGCGAGCGAGCCGGTCGATCAGAACGCCGTCGAAGTGCTGCCGCCCGATGTGTCGAGCGAAGCCGCGCCCATCCTCGACAGCGCCAAGGATCAACAGAACGCCTCGTCGGCGCCGTCGAGTGCCGAGCCCGTCGCACCGGATGCGTCCAGTTCCTCTGCCGAACAGCCGCAGCAGCCCGCCGCACCCGTCGAGCCGCCCAAGACCGATGCCGATGCCCAGGCCTCGCTGCAGCCGCTGCCAGACCAGCAGGCGGTCATTACCGAAGAGGGCAAGCCCAAGTCGCCCGACTTCGTCTTCGTCCAGCCCCCGCCGCCCAGCGACGTCCAGGTCGTCGACCAGCCCAAGCAGGACAAAGGTGGAATCGTCTTCAAGATCGGCATCAACATCTACATCAACAACCAGGCCCAGACTCGCGACCGCATCTACGATCGCGATCGTGGCGACCAGATCTACTACGAGGATCTGAGCAAGGGCCGCGTCCGCGAGACGATCGAGCGCAAGGACGGCACCAAGATCGTCACCATCTATGATCGCTATGGCGACGTGCTGCAGCGTTCCAAGGTGCTGCGCGACGGCCGGACCATCATTCTTGCTGCCTACGATCCGCGCGACGAACAGGACCTCGGCCAGTGGCGCGACCCCGGCGACGAACTGCCGCCGCTCGTGCTGCACATCCCGGCCAACCAGTACATCCTCGATGCCGATACGGCCGACGAGTCCCAGGTCGAGGATTTCCTCAGCCGCCCGCCGGTCGAGCAGGTCCGTCGAATCTATTCGATCGATGAGGTCAAGCGCTCTGCCCGTCTGCGTGACAGCGTCCGCCGCCTCGAGATCGGCGACCTGACTTTCCAGACCGGAAAGGCCACGATCGACCGCAACCAGGTCGGCTCGCTGGCGACGGTCGCCAAGGCCATCCAGAAGCTCCTCGACCGCAACCCGGCCGAAGTGTTCCTGATCGAGGGCCACACCGACGCCGTCGGCTCGGATGTCTCAAACCTCGTGCTGTCGGACGAGCGCGCCAATACCGTCGCGCGCATCCTCACCGACTTCTATGACATCCCCGCAGAGAACCTCGTCACCCAGGGTTATGGCGAGCGCTATCTCAAGGTGAAGACCGACGGGCCCGAGGCGCTCAATCGCCGCGTCACCGTCAAGCGCATCACCCCGCTGGTGACCTACGAGACGGCGCAGAACTAACCGTCACACCATGTTGCAACCGGGCGGAGAGGCATCCCCTCTCCGCCCGGTTTCGTTTTCTCCGGCGGCCGAGTCCCATTTTCATGGCGCGCGACCTCAGCTAGATCGTTCAGGAACGGTTCAGCACGGCGCGGGCAAGGTCCGCGCCCCCGACTGGAGAGAAAGCAGCAATGGCAGTCCGTACCCGCGTCGTCCTCGGCGCCAGTTCCCTCGTCATGGCCCTGTTCATGGCCCCGGCCGCCTTCGCGCAGGATGCCAATGACCCGGCCGTGCAGCAGGCCTATGCCGATTTCGCCGCCACCCAGGACGAGACGACGCAGCAAGCGCTCGCCGATGCCTGCGTCAATGCCGGTTTCAGCGGCCTCGACGACTGCGTCGCGGCCATCACCGGCCAGACCCCAGTCGAGGAGCAGCCCTCCGAAGATCAGCCGGCAGTCGATGAACCGGCTCCGGAGGAGTCGTCTGTCGAAGAACCCGCTCCCGAAGAGCCCGCGGTTGAAGAGTCATCGTCGGAAGAGCCGGCGATTGACGAGCCGGCGCCCGAGGAACCAGCGGTCGAAGAACCGTCTTCGGAAGAACCGGCCGTCGAGGAATCGTCTGAACCCGAGCCCATCGTCGAGGAACCCTCATCAGACGAGCCCGCAGTCGACGCGACCCCGAGCGAAGAGCCGGCAGTCGACGCAGCCTCTTCGGATGAGCCTGTTGCCGACGAGCCGACCACCGATCAGCCGGCCTCTGACGAACCGACATCCGAAGCGTCATCCGCTCCGGAAGAACAACCGATCTCCGAAATGCCCAATGCCGATGAGCCGGTGACGGTCGACGCGGTCGAAGTGCTGCCCTCCGAGATCGCACCCGAAGAGGCCGCGCCGATCCTCGACAGCATCAAGGATGTCACCAATTCCGGCGACGAGTCCTCGGCCCCGGCCGACGATCAGCCCGTCGATCAGCCGTCCGAGGCGCCGCCGCCGCCGCAGGACGATTCGGCCGCCCAGGCCGACATCGCGCCGCCGCCCTCGGGTGAGTTCTCTGTGACGACCGACGAAGGCGAGCGTCAGCCCGACACCTTCGTGTTCGTCGAACCGCCGCCGCCGCCCCAGGTGAAGGTCATCGAACCGCCGGCGCATGCCGATGGCGGGATCATTTTCCAGATCGGCATCAACATCTACATCAACAATCCGCAGCAGGAGCGCAGCCGCTACTACGATCCGGACCAGGACGAGATCTATTACGAGCAGTTGAGCCGCGGCCGCGTCCGCGAGACCATTACCCGCCCGAGCGGTGTGATGATCGTCACCGTTTACGATCGCTATGGCGACGTGCTGCAGCGCTCGAAGATCCTGCCTGACGGCCGCGAAATCTACCTCGCCACCTACGATCCTGAGGAAGAGTCGGACTTCGCCGACTGGCGCGATCCGGGCGACGAGTTGCCGCCGCTGATCCTCAAGATTCCGGCGCGCGACTACATCCTCGACGCCGACTTTGCTGACGACGATGAGGTCTATGACTTCCTCGATCGCCCGCCGGTCGAACATGTCCGCCGCATCTACTCCATCGACGAAGTGAAGCGCTCTGCACGCCTGCGTGACATGGTGCGTCGACTCGAAGTCGGCGGCCTCACCTTCGACAGCGGCAAAGCGACGATCTCGCGCAGCCAGGTCGGCGCCCTCGAAACGGTCGCCAACGCCATGCAGCGCCTGCTCGACAAGAACCCCGGCGAGATTTTTCTCATCGAGGGCCACACCGATGCCGTCGGCTCGGCGGTGTCAAATCTCGTGCTGTCGGACAAGCGTGCGGCGACCGTCGCCCGCATCCTCACCGACTTCTACGACATCCCGCCCGAGAACCTTGCGACGCAGGGCTATGGCGAGCGCTACCTCAAGGTGAAGACCACCGAAGCGGAAGAGCTCAACCGCCGCGTGACGTTCAAGCGCATCACCCCGCTTGTGACCTACGAGACCGCGAGCAACTAAGACTCGCTACGCATAAGATCGAAAGGGCCGGGTTCACCCCGGCCCTTTTGCTTGGGCATCACCCCGCGCATCAATCTCCGCCGCGAGCGCTTCGAGCCTCACGGCATCGAACTGCCTCAGCCACCGCATGGCCACGGCATGGATGGGCACGGGGTTGAGGAAGTGCAGCTTCTCTCGTCCACGCCGCTGCGTGACGATCAGGCTCGCGTCTTCGAGTGCGATGAGATGTTTGGTGACGGCCTGGCGGCTGATCGGCAGGCCCTCGCACAGCCGGCTAAGGGTTTGCCCGTTGCTGCGCCGCAGCCGTTCGAGAAGTAAACGCCGATACTCGTCGGCAAGCGCGGTGAATACCGCGTCCCGCTCGGTTAGACTCATTACTACGCCCCAACTCCCCCAGCGGCAGACTAGTCGCCGAATTGCGCGCGAATAAAGGCAGCGATGTCGTCCAACGCCTCCCGCGCTTCGGGCACTTCCGGCGCATGAAACTGGAACACGTGCCACATGCCGCCAAACACCTTCAGTGTCACATCGACCCCGGCATCGCTTGCCCGCCTCGCCAAGATGCGGCTGTCGTCGAGCAGCACTTCGTCGCCGCCGACCTGCATGAGAAGCGGCGGCAGACCGGACGGATCGGCGAAAAGGGTCGAGGCCCGCGGGTCCGCGGGATCGCCCTTGCCGATGTAAAGCAGACCAGCCCCCCGCAGACCCTCACGCGTGACCTGCACGTCACGATCCCTGATCGTGTCATGGGTCGGACTCGAGGCCGTGAGGTCGGTCCAGGCGGACATGAGCACCGCGGCGCGCGGCATCTCCAACCCGGACTCGCGAAGTGCCAA
>Ga0075163_10014846_pt1 | contig 10037 bp, 9 predicted proteins | sample JI1023141ADNA_FD_71478 | JGI IMG/M metagenome (GOLD analysis project Ga0075163, IMG submission 71478) | Wastewater effluent complex algal communities from Wisconsin, to seasonally profile nutrient transformation and Carbon sequestration -... | ecosystem: Engineered > WWTP > Effluent > Algae... | reverse complement strand
ACGCGCTTCTGCCGACCAAACCGCTCCTCAGGCATGAACAGCCGCGCCGCGCCGCCATTGGTGCCGCCGTAACCCACGAAGGAGCCGTCCTTGACGGGCTCACCGGTGGTGAGGTCTACCCCCTTGCGCATCAACATGCGGATGGCGCCAACGCCAGGCGCGAGTGGTTCAAACCCCTCGCCGCGGTAGGTGCTGTCAACCAGGCGCCACAGGGCCGGGATGCGCAAGCCGTTCTTGTCGATCGCCGCCTCGTTGACCGGCGCGCCGACCCACTTGCCCAGGCCAACGTGGGGAAATCGCGTCAGGTCAGTCGGGCCGGTTTCGTAGATGGCGGGATCAAACGCGTTCTCGGCGCTGAAGTTGTACCCGGCCGGGCCGCTGACGGGCTCGCTGTAGACGAAATCCTTGAGGGTCGTCCCGTCCATGCAGCGATGAACGTGGATGACATCGGCGCGACCCGGCAGGCCAGCGTCGAGCGGCGCGTCTGCGGCAATGCCCAGTTGCACCGAGTTCGTGTTGCGCGGGGGGTCGAGCAAGAAGCCGTGCAGGTTGGTCACGCCGTCGTGGTGCTGGGCGACGGTGAGCAGCAGCGTCGCGGCCGCAACAGGCCTGTCCGGCCGGTTGAACTCAGCGAACACGGGCAGCGACACCTCGGCGAGGGTCGTCTCTGGGATGCTGGTGCTGACGATGGCGGCCGTGATGCGGCAGGCCAGCGTTGCCGTGCTGCCGTCGTCATAGACGACAGCGATGCTCGGAGGGCTGGTGCCGAACACGCCCGACAGCCGGCGCTGCGCTCCTCCGCTGGTGCGCAGCAGCATGGCCAGGTAACGGCCTGGCTTCTGCGACTCTTGCACGATGGCTGTGCAGTCGGTGGCGTAATCCGCCGAGCCAGACTTCACTGCGTTGATGGGTGTCGACAGCCACGGCTTCGCGCCCTGGCTCACGCCATCCGCGTCAACCCAGTCCCCTCCTCGATGCTTCCATGCGCCGGCGTTGGCGCCGACCACCGTCCCAGTCGGGCCGTAGCCCTCGAGGCGCAGCGGCGAGCCGCCGGGCAGGCGACTGGGCTCGAAGGCCTTGAGAACGGTCGCAAACAGGTAGGGGTGCTGGTCACGGTAGCGCAAGCCAGGGGGCAGCGGCACGGGGTCGCCCGGCACGGCCGGCGGTTCGACGCTCGTGTCCAGCACCTGGACAGACACTTCCGCAAGGCCTCGGAGCAGCCTGATCGTCAGCGTCTCCGCGCCCTCCGTGGTGGCGTCCCGCACCGTGGTGATGAGCACGGTGCCAGTCCCTTCCGCGCCAACGAAGAAGAAGCCGGTCAGCTCCCCGCCCACTACGTCCGGAGCGGAAACGCCAGCCAGCTCGTAGGGCAGCGCGGTCCCCTCAGGGACACCCGTGGTGTGGAGCGTGCAGACGACTGTGGCTCCTTCGTCCACTTCGGTAGCGCTGGCGGTCAGACGGTAAGTGGGCGCAGGCGGCGGGTCCAGCTGCGCCTGCAGGCGAGCGACCTCTTCGTTCAGCAGCACGATCTGCGCCTCGCGCTGCGTCACTTCGTCGCGCAGCCGCTCGACCTCGGCCATCTGAAGCAGCACCTGCTGCTGCGCTTCGGCGAGCACCTGGCGCGCCGCGGCGTGCTGCGTCTTCTCCGCGGTGAGGTCCGACTCGGCCGTGGTCAGGCTGGCCTGCAGGTTCGAAACACGCGCCTGCAGGTCGGCCAGGGCGACCTCCTGCTGCTGCAGGTCGGCGGCCGCCTGGCGGAGCGCTTCCGCCTCGGCCAGCAGCGCCTCAGCCTGCGCCGAGGCCGCGGTTGCGCGATCGGTCAGGTGGGTCAGGTTGGAGGGGTTCACAGGCTGCCTTCAATCGGGATGACATTGGCCGCCTTCTTGGGCGACTTGGGAGAAGCCGGCGTGCCGGGCTTCAGCGTCTTGTTCATGGTGCTGGTGCCGCTCTGCGGGTTCTCGATCGGCGCCGCGGCGCCACCGTGGAACATCGTGCCGCTGAGCGGAGTCATGCCCGCCGGCGGCAGCTGGCCCGTCAGCATGACGCAAGCCTGCTCGTCCGAGAGCAGGCCCAGACTCAGCTGCTCCAGGATCCGCGCCTGGTACATCGCCTTGTAGGCCTCGAGCTCACCGTCCGGCCGCAAGTCCAGCCGGTCGTAGGTGAAGGTGACGTAACCATCGACGCCGAACAGGCGCACGGACAGCGTCAACGCGCGGCTGTACAGCTCGTTCAGCTTGCGCCGCACCAGGTCCGCATGCTTCAGGTAGAGCATCGTCTCGGCGCTGGCCGCGTTGCTGCCGCTGCTGTGGCCCAGCACGGCCGGCATCGTCTTCGCGCCGGTGGACACCTTCGCGTTCAGGATCTCCTGCACCGCCTTGAAGGTGCCAGCCATGTCGGGCGGCGAGCCCTCCATGTAGCCGTACTCGACCGCATCGAAGCCGACCAGCGCATCCTGCGGGTCCAGCCCGTTGAGCACCGTCTCGACCGAGGCGATCATCGTGTTGAGCGCCTCGGCATACTTCACCGGGTCGTTCAGGATCTCGGGGCCCACCGTCCGGCGCAGCTTGTCCTCGATCAGCGTGGCCACCACCCGCGGGTGCACGGCGCGCTTGAGCACGCGACGCAAGTCGTTGGTGAAGTCCGCGTCCGCCAGGATCGGCTGGATCGCCGCCTCGAGGTACGAGCTGGCGTAGGGCGTCAACTGGTCCTGGTCCACGCTCACGTAGATGAACGTGGGGATGTCGAGGTTCGTCTCCACGCCGCCCACGTCCTGGACCGGGCGCACGCCCATGTCCTCTTCGTAGAACTTCAGCGTGGTCACGGTGATGGGCGACAGCTGCATCGGCAGCCGGGCCTTGTCCAGCACCACCTCGGCGGCAAGGGCGCCGTACTGCAGCAGCTCCTTGCCCATCGTCTCGCTCAGCCCCTGCAGGCTGCTCTGCGGGTTGAACCCCAGGCTGTAATCGGGCACGAAGGTCCAGCGGCGCAACACCTGGTGCGCAAGTGCGGTCGCCTCCGGGCTGATCGAGCCGTCCATGTTGTGGCCCAGGATGGTGAAGCCCTCGGGAATGCCCACGCGCAGGTACGTGGCCATCACGCTGGACATGTCCGGGCTGCCGGCCACCAGCTGCCGGACCACCTCGTCTGTGCCGCGCGCGGTACGGAAGCTCAGCAGGTCGGTGTTGGCCAGCCCGCGGTCGGTCTTTCGGATGGCTGCGCTGGAGGCCACGCGCTGCGTGCGGTAGCCGGGCAGCGCCTGCTGCTTGTTCGGCACCTTCGGCGGCGGCATGGTCGGCAGCGTGGCTGCAGCCAGCAGATTCGAGGCGAATGTGTGGAGGCGGCCCATCGGCGGATTATCCTGGGGATGGGGGGCGGCGCACTGACAGGATCAGCGCTGTCGGAGGAGGAAGGACTTGACCAGCGGTACGGCGCCCGGCGCCGTCATGCCCGCCACCATCCCCTTGAGCAAGGTCGCAAGCCGGAGGTACAGGAGCGAGAAGTGGTAGTGGTCCTGCCCGTCCGTCTTCTCCCAGACGTAGAAGATGTCCTTGCTTTTGTCAAACTTCGCCACCCGCTTCAAGCTCTGCATCTGCGACTTCCAGGTCTCGTCGAGTGCCGAGTTCTTCGCGACGATGACCCGGCCCGCCTTGATGTCCGCCATCAGGTTGTCGAAGGCCATCGTGCGTGTGACGTTGAGCCGGCGCATGTTCAGCTTGCCCTCCATCTTGTCCTCCTCCTGCTCCTTGATGCTGAACAGGACCGAGGGCGTGCCGGTGGTGAAGACGCTGGCCCAGGCGTTGGGGTCGCGCTCCGTGATCCGGTTGATCATGTCGACGTACGGCTGCGCGTCGTGCACGCTGATGGTCACGCGGTACTTGGCACACAGCTCGGCGCGCCGGGCTTCGAAGCGGGTGTAGGGCACCGATTCGCGGTGGACGACCAGGAGCTCGCCGTCTGGCGCTTCTCGGCCGATCGAGATGTGACACATCATGCCCATGTCTGCGCCCATCTGGTGCGTGCCGCTGTCGACCAGGTCTGAGGCGACGAGGGAGCGGTCGAGGTCGGCCGTGGTGATCGAGTCGTTCTCGTCCTCCGCGGTCAGGCCCAGGGCCTGGTTCTGGAACTCGGAATACTTGTCGTACTCCGTCGAATTCTTGACCAGGTAGCCCGCCAGCGCGCCGGCCGCGCCGTACCGCTTGATCTCTGCAGGGCTGGGGATGGCCAGCGCGGCGGAGAAGGGGGTCAGGAACCAGGCGTTGGCGTCGTACGCCTCGTGGCTGTTCTCGCAGATCCAGGTGAGGTAGCGCTCGTGCAGGTCCGGCGTCTTGCCGCAGTGCGGGCACAGGACGGTGGCGTCCTTCCACCGGATGTCCTTCAGCGTCGCCTTCGTGATCTCCTTCTTCGGCTTGTCGAAGCCGGGGATGTGGATGTGCTCGAAGTAGTCCGGCAGGAACTCGTGGTTGCAGCGGTTGCAGCGCAGGACTTGGCGGTAGCGGCGGGCCGTCTCGGCCTCCTTCGAAATGCCGTACCGGTTCACCGTGGGCGTGCTGAAGAGCTTGCGCAGCTTGTGGGGCTTGTGCTGCAGCCGGCTGACGTAGACGCTCATCTGCTCGAGGTTCGACTTGTCGACCTCGTCGTGAATGATTGCGTTCGCCGGCACGGACAGGGCCGCGGTCTCGGACAACGTGCCGCGGAAGTAGATGAAGCTGTTCCGGCCGAACTGCTTGATCTCGGAGTTGTTCAGGTTGGGGTTGACCGAGCTCTTCAGCGCGTCGCTGGCCTCGATCGTCGGGTCGATCCGGGTCTTGCAGAACTTCTCGGCGTCGTTGGTCGTCGGGAAGGTGTAGATGATCGTGAAGTCGTCCTGGGTGCAAGCCGCACCAAGTCCCCAGCGCGAGATGATCTCGGACAGGCCGATCTGCGCGCACTTGACGATGATCGAGGTCTGCGCAGCGTCGTTGATGACCGTGCGCTGGAACTCGTGGTTCTTGAACGAGAAGCGCCGGCTGTCGAGGATCGTCTTCTCTTCGATCCAGGACGCAAGGTTCGCCAGCCCGTACGTGTTGGCCAGGCTCTCCTCGAGCCGGCGCAGGTGCTCAGCCTCCAGTCGGTTCAAGCTCACGCTGGTAGACCTCCATGAACTCTCGACGGGCGTCTTCGGGCAAGTGCTTGATGCAAGACAGGAGGATGCCCTCCAGGCGCCTGATGCGTTCGCTGTTGTAGAGGTCGGTGCGCAGCTTGACCAGCTGGGCGAGGATGCCGTTGACGGCGTTCAGGACCTGGGCGCGCTGGTTGAAGGGGGCCTCTCGGTCGCCCAGGGCGTGCCGGCGCAGCATGATGGCGCTCTGGTACTGGATGAGCAGGCTGTTGGCGATGTCGATCTGGTCGAGGCTGGTCAGCAGCTCCTCGCCGGTGGGGAGGTCCTCCGGGCCGAAGTCGTCATCGGGCGGCGGCGGGGGCGCGCCCATGTCGAAGTCCTGCAGCGTGGTCATGGGGTGGGGGCCTGCGGCGGGTGCTTGGCGCGCATCTCGGCGACGTAGCGGTACATGCTGCGCTCGGTGCAGTGCGCCTGCTCGGAGGCCTTGCGGACGGTGAGGCGCCTGGCGATGACGTCGAGGGCCAGCCGGCACCGGAACTCGTGCCGCATGTCCTTCAGCTTGCGCTTGTCGCGCAGCGCCTGGGCCACAGGGCCTGGAATCTTGCCCGGGAACAGCCTGGAGATGCGGTTTTCGCTCACTCCGAGCTGCGCGGCGAGCGCGCGGGTGGTGATCCGGCGGTTGAAGAGGTCGTCGCGCATCTGAGGCGTGACGCGCTCGGTCAGGGGCGGCTGTTTGTCCATGGAAGCGCAGTATGTGCCCACTTACGACGTTTTTAGGGCAGATTCGACGTTTTTTGTCAAAAAGTTGCCAAAAATCTCAAAAATCGGCCGAAAAAGCGCCAGATTCGCTCGTTTTTGTCAAAAAGTTGGCGAAAACCTGAGCGAATTCTTCGAGCCCAGGGGCGCCGCGGCCGCATACCCCCACCCGTACCCTATACGTCGCGCCAACGTGCACCACATCGGTGCACCCAACGTCGGCAAGGACTGTGCCAGCCCTGTGGATAACCTGTGGATAAAGGGTGTACTGACGATTTCACATTGTGCAGAATCGACGATCACGGGCGCGTCGATGGTGTGGTGAAGGTGCGCGGCCGCGTCGATCCTGTGACGTTCTAGCACGTTCTAGACCGTAGTACTTTCTCAACCCCACTGTAGGGAGATCTCGATTTATGCTTTAGATCTAAACCATCAGTGCACTGACTATTCGAGATCTCCCTACATCACGAATCATGAATACCCTACAGTGTGAATCTAGAACTCCTGACTGCACCCGGACCCTGCAAATTGAGATACTGGGGACCAGACAGCAGCAAAGGCCAGCCCGGGTGGGTTGCGCCGCTGCGTGTCTCTTGAAAGGATCTGTCATGTTCTCCCTGTTCAATCGCACCACCGGCGCCGGCGATACGATCGCCGACGAAGCCCTTATCACGCAGTCGTGCGCGGGCCGCACTGACGGCATCCGCTTGTCTCTCGAATTCCTGGGCTACGTGCCCAAAGGCCCGACGAAGGCACAAGTTCTCCGCGTGCTCGACGATATTACCGGCAACCCCGGCGATATCAAGGGCACGGATGCTATCCGGGTCGCCCTGCCCTTGTTCGCGGCCGCGTCAGCCCTGATGCTGCGCCAAGGTGACCGGTCTTTGGCTGACGGGTTCCGCGTCGATTTCGACAAGGGCATGGCAGACCTGAAAGCTGCCCGTGCCACCGCCCGGGCACTGGTGAAGGCCGCAGGCAAGGCGAAGGCCAGCACGCCGACCGAGGACAAGGCCAGCACGCCGACCGAGGACAAGGCCAGCACGCCGACCGAGGACAAGGCCAGCACGCCGACCGAGGACAAGGCCAGCACGCCGAATCGCATCGACGATGCCATTACCTTACTGGACGCCGCAGTCAACGCCAACACCCTGACAGATGCGCAGTGCGCTGCACTCCGCGCCATGGTGGAACGTATGGCCATCCCTGCCTGACCAATCAGGCATAGCCCCCTATGGGGGGCTATCCACTGGCCCGTGCCAGTGGATAGCCCTGGGGTGTAGATACGCTACACCCCATGCGTTCGCTAGCAGGGACTGCACCCGGTAACGGTGCGCAGTCACCCCTAGTGGCTCATTAACAATCTGCCCCCCACTGTGACCCCTTGCGGATGGTGCGCACGGTTCCCACCTACATATCCGGGAACCCACTGCAGCGTCATACTCGCAAGGCACACAGTATCGATTGATAGCGATTAACGCCTATCGTGCACCCTAAACCACTGTGAACACACCGGTGTGATAAGGGAACCGATAGCGCGCGCAGTGGGGGCAGAATCATAGGCGCCGCGAGTCAGCGGCAAACTGTAGGCCAGTGCCACCACACTGCCACCAAGCAAAACGCCCACCGACCCCACCTAAACCATTAGGGGCCACGGGTTAGTAATGCATAAAGGGATATCCAGCGGCAACCCCATGCCCGATACCCTAATGGAACCGAAACGGCAAAAGTACAGCGCACCTACAGACGTTTAGCGCATTTGAAACCCGCCTTGCGGGAAATGGCTGCCATACCCTATAAACGGCTATGGCAATCGGGAATGTCGCTAGTCGTTGTTCAGCACGCATGCATAGCATAGGGAATAGGGCTTGATGCGGGTTTCTCCGGGAACCCGACTACCCCACAATGGAATACTCCCCTTGCGATAAGCCTGAATAACTCGGGATAACGAGCGTGCGATACTGTGAGGGTCGCAAAGCCTTATCCGACAACACTAGCGAAGCTGTCACCAGAGTCAGCCGAAGAATGCGCTGGTCATAGCCCGGCACCAGCAAAGACCGGGCAGGGACTGGCAATCCCGAATCGCCATAGCACACGGCGCGTAGTGTGCGAACCATCCCATTACTCAAACCACCCAAAGCACCCGCATCCTTGCGGAGTGCTGCGGGTTCGCCGCGTTCGATCAACGCAGAAACCATCACGGATCGTGACGCAAGGGCAACCAGCCTTTGCGTCTCCGTCCCCACCCCTGAAAGGCACTCAATGGACTTCACCGCTCACGCCATCGCTTGCGGGATCGACATGACCCGCCGGCAAGCCTTGCCAATCTTCCAGTGCTCAGCGCACCGCCTGGCAGTCGATGTGCTGCACCCCGAAACGCAAGCCACCGTGCACAAGGCCGGCGACCTCTTGCGGTGGCACAACATCGGCCAGATGCGCGACATGGGCATCGACTACTGCGTCGTCGAGGAGAACAGTCTGGCCATCTGTGACAGGCATGGCCGCGTGCTGCACGATCCGCTGTACGTGCCGGATGCCCAGCTTGTCGAGGCTCTCGAAGAGCTGTGCAAGCTCGTCAAGCCCGGCCAGCACCTGCTCTTGAATGGCGAAGGGTTCACCAGCCGCCAACGCATCCTGTTCACGCTGAACTGCAGGAACGAGGATGCCATCTTCGCCGGCACCACTGCCCCGTACCCTGGCGCCGACACCGCGCCCTGAAAGGACCAACACCATGAACGCACTCGACAACCAATCCATCCCCCTGCCCGCTCGACTGACCCTTGCGGATGCCGCGCTGGCCTATGCCAATGCACTCACCCAAGAGCACCACATCACCGCGCTGACGCGCGCCATGCTCGACGATGGGATCGCCGACAAGGCAGAGACCAACGCCATGCTGATCGAAGCCCACATCGCAGTCAACGCGGCCAGCACGCACCTTGCGGTGTGCGCCTACGAAGCCTCCCTTCACGTCATCCCGGAGTAACCCATGGCCATCATCCGAATCAAGCCCAACACCCTGCACGCCGATCGGCCTGCCCTTCAACCTGCCAAGCCCACCCGCAAGCCTCGCCCCCTCACCATCGCCGAGTCCTATGCCAGGCATACCGGCATGACCCGCTTGCCGCAGAACAAGGCGGGCCAATCATGAGCCCGATCAACCACCAGCGCTTGCAGCTCGCGCTGAAGCGCCTCATCCGCAAGCCCACAGCGCAAGCGCTCCGCAACGTCCGCGAAGCCGCAAAAAGGGTCTGACCCCAATTAAAGACCCTCAACCAGACTCAACAATTCCCACGGTGAGCACCTGTAACTTGTGCAACAGTCCGTAACAAACGACCCCATATTTCGGGGTCATTTGGGTTAGAAACACCCTGTTTTTCTAACCCAAATTTCAACTTGTGTTTGAGCTTCCAAAATCAAAAACGCCAAAAACGAAAAAGCTCAATGACCCCTCACCACGGTCAAGTACTGACGCAAGTGCTGCGCTATGTCGCACGCAATAAAATTGCGTGCCCTTTCACAATGCGAAAAGCACTTGGTTAAGAACCCCTCAAAAGTTGAAAAAACGCCCCCTAAAAACCTACTTCTAACCCTTTTTTAACTTTATTTTTTTAGGGTTGAGGGGTTCCAGCTCGCCAAAAAGCAAAAGTGCGGAGTTTGCCTTTTATCAAGTCCTTCTCTCTCTTGTTCGGGCTTTTTGCTTTTTGGCTAGGTGGGGGGGGTCTTTTTTCCAAAAGTGCTTTTGACCAATTTTTTATGGTTAGAAACAGCATGAATCAATGACTTAGCGAGGGGTCCATACACCTCTCCGCCCCCCCTGTCAAGACCCGAGACCCCCGAAAACGTCTCCAACCCTGAAAGGACACCCAATGCCCTCCCAAGCCTTCATCCAGGCCCATACAGGCCTCACCGAACTCCCTCTCCTCGCCACCCTCCAGGTCATCCGGGGCTACGCAGACCACGACGACACCGTGACCATCGACCAGCCCCGCCAGTACACCCTGCAGGCGCAGGAGGACGCCTACGTGTTCAACCTGCGCGAGCCCTACTGGACCGAGGCATGTGACCGTTATTACGGCGACGCGCCCGACGACGAGCCCAGCCACGAACCCGAGGCATGCACCTACACCCCTTGCGAGCAGGCCTGCACGGCGCTGGAGAACACGTACTGGCCGCTGGACGACGA
>Ga0075163_10014845_pt1 | contig 10038 bp, 7 predicted proteins | sample JI1023141ADNA_FD_71478 | JGI IMG/M metagenome (GOLD analysis project Ga0075163, IMG submission 71478) | Wastewater effluent complex algal communities from Wisconsin, to seasonally profile nutrient transformation and Carbon sequestration -... | ecosystem: Engineered > WWTP > Effluent > Algae... | reverse complement strand
GCCTCATTTCCTTCAAACATGGTCGTTTTATAGCCGCTGGATTTCATAATCGGATTGATGTTGTCAATTTCCTTTTTTGTTCCGGGCAATGCTGCAATAAATCCTTCTTCACCATAAAAAGGATATCCCACCAATGTGGCGGTTTTAATCGCTGCATCTTGTTGACTCTTTTTCAATTGCAATACATCCTTGGAATTGGTCACCAACACAAGGTTTTTAGAATCAATCAAATATTTTCCGGATGGATCTTTTAGTGTATTCAAACTAATCTGGTTATATGCACCATCCAATGAAACATAAATTGTTTTTTTGCCGACAATTGTCTTATCAATTTGTTCCCAGAACTTAAGATACGAGTCGCCATCGGCTTTCATATTTTTAATATTCCCTCTGTACAGCTTAATATCATCCGATTCCAGCGCCACACCATTTTTATTAATCAACAAAACAGGTTGAGTCGCATTTTCTGTCAACACCAATGTAGCATAATAGATTTCATTTGTAAATACACCGTTAAACTTTTTAAATTCGATGATGTCTACAATTGCTTCCTCTGCAGTTAGCTGTTTCGCCAAATCCAAAAAGGATATTGATGATCCGGAATAGCCTTCTTTAAAGGCATTTGACTGAGCAGACAATTTTTTCTCTAACGCATTGGTTTCTCCTTCTAACGAATCTAAATTAATTTTTTCTTCTGCTAATTCTTCTTTCGATAAGGTATACAAACGTGCCAACAATTCTTTTTGATCCAGCCATTGGGTATACATTCCTTTTAGTTCATCGTTACCTCCCGATAAAATTGCATTCTTTACTTTGTTGGTGGCGCTCAACAACAATGCTTTTGTTTTTAACTGGTAATTGAACATTTGTCCGATTAACTCAGGATTAGTAGCACTTCCGTCCACAACAAACGAGTTGAAGCGTTGTAATCGTGGAGAAATTTTATCCCAAAATTTCGCCTTTTCACTTTCACTCATCGGAGCAAAATACATATCGATGTAAGACATGGTCGCATCCATCACAATGGTATAATTTGCAGCCGCTTCTTTGATTTTTTGTTGTTGCCATTGCAGAATAGCCAGATCTTCTAAGGAACGAATGTAATCGGGATGTGCTTTTCCTAATAATTCACCACGTAATTTTTCTGCATTGATTAACAAAGGCTCTGCTTCTGTTAGCTTATTATTCATTCGGTAATAGTTCCCTAAATCCACCATCGTAGCAACAGTTGCAGGATGTTTCTCCCCCAATTTTCTCTTATAAATATCTTGTGCTTCCTTCAGCAAGGCTTCCACTTCAGTGGTTTTTCCCATTTGTAAGTATAGCGATGCCAAGCCTCTTTTTAAATAAGCGAAGTCAGGATGATTTTTTCCCAGTTTCTTTTCTTTCAGTTTGATGGCATTCAAATAAATTGCTTCCGACTCGGTGAGTTTACCCATATCTTGATAAAGCAAGGCCAGATTGATGGTTAAGCGAATGTAATTGCTCGATGATTCTTTCAGTTTTTCTTTTGTGATGACCAATACTTCATTCATTAATTTTTCAGCATCGGTATTTCGTCCTAACAATTGCAGCAACATGGCTTTATTATTTAATGCAATCGCGTAGGGAACAGAAGTTTTTCCCAAAGCAGCACCATTATCTTCAATTGCTTTATTTATGAGCTCTTCCGACTCATTATACTTTCCTTCATCTTTTAATAAAACCGCCTTATTGTTTTCAGAAGCAGCATAAGCAGCTGATTTTTCATCCAATTCTTTACGTAAGGCAAGGGCCAAATCCGAAAACTTTTCTGCTTTGGTATATCTCCCGGTAGTTTGGTACAAAAGAGCCAAATTGCTTTGTGATAAAGCATAATCAGCTGTGCGTGTTGCACCATTTTTTTCATAAATAAACATTGCTTGCTTAAAATTAAATTCCGCGGTACGAAATTTATTGGCAGCAAATGCTAGTTCTCCGGAGTTATTGAAATTTTTTGCGCGGTCAACAGTTAAATCCGCTTCGTCTTTGTTTGTTCCAATCTTATACCCTTCAATCAATGAGTTTTTAAGGCGATCTGATTTTTCCTTTGTTTCAAACAATCCGGCATTATCGCTGAAAGAAATGGCATAATTGAAATTCGACTCATCGTATTCCTTTCTGGATTCATCCATTTTTTTCTCTCCGGCATCCTTCGTTTTTTGAATTGCATCTTTTTTGACTTTATCCAACGATCCTTTGAAGTCGATTTGAGAAATGGAAACAGAAGAAGAGGAAAGAGTAAGAATTAAAAAGAGTAGTTTTTTCATAATGTTTGGGGTCGAAAATTTCGATTCGAAGTTAGGAAAAAGGGCGATTCTGAGGTGTTTTTTATTGTTTAATCTATCGTGTTGACCTCACCCCTGCCCCTCTCCTTGAAAAAGGAGAGGGGTCGCGCTCCGAAATAAAAGTTAATAATTACATTTGATGGTATTAATTCCATCTCAACACATGGCCTTTTATGATTTGAATAAGTCTAAACGCATTGAATTGGTTGATAAAATTAATCAACGGATTTTATCGGAATTTAAAAGCGGGAAGCCTAAATTTATCCTGGACATTTTTTCAGATGAAGATACCTACATTCGAAAAACGGGTTATTTAGCGATTGGGAAAATTTACCTTGCCAACCCATCCCTTCACCCTTACATATTTAAGTTACTCGACAAACTTTTCAAACACGAAAACGAGAAGATTCGTCAAACTGTTATTAATGCTGCAGGAGAGATTGGAAAAAAAGATTTTCACCTCATCGAACCGTTGATGAAGGAAGGATTGATGGATGAGCATCATTCGGTGCGGAATGCCGTGATTGGTTCAATAAAAAAGATGGGAGAAAAAAATCCAAAACCGGTACTTACGTTTGCAAAACAATTTTTGAATCATCCTGATAAAGAAATCCGCAGAGAAATTTGTCATGGTATTGAACTGCGCGGAAGAACCCATCCACAAGATATTTTACCATTATTAAAAGTATTACAACACGATCCAACAGCACGTGTTCGGAACACGTTGGTGCATGTAATCGGACAAATTGCTTATAAAAAAGGTTGTTTAGAAACCGTTGTAGAAGAATTAAAAACCTGGGAGAACAAAGCGTTGGTGCAAGCGGCTCTTGAAGAAATCATTGATGTGCATCATCGGTATCGGAATTTTTCTGTAAAAACACAGGAAGAAGCGATGGAGTATATTGAGAAGCACTATAAGTAACTAGGTGATTATTTCGGAGCGTCATTGCGAGGCACGAAGCAATCTCTCACGATGACAAGTAGAGTATTCAATTGGCAGAGCTAGCTTCGTACCTCGCAATGACGTTTTTAAATCTACTTCAGCACCTCAAACACAAAACCTTTTTCTTTCGCGAATTTAATAAACTTGGGTAATGCATATTCCATGTTATTCTGAGCTTTGTAACTATCGTGAAAAACAACAATAGAGCCATTTCTAACATGATCCGTAACATTTTTTAAGCATTGTACTTTGCTGGTATTTTTATCATAATCGCCACTCAATACATCCCACATAATAACCGAGTATTGTTTGGAGATCAGGGCAAGTTGCGATTTTTTTATTCTGCCATAGGGCGGACGAAATAATTTTGAATTCACCACTTCAGCGCACTTCACTACATTACGGAGATACTGATTTCCATGGGCGTTCCAGCCATTCATGTGGTTGTAAGTATGATTCCCAACAGCATGTTTTTCAGCTAGAATACGTTGGTAAATAGATGGATTTTTTGAAACATTTTCTCCCACACAAAAGAAGGTTGCTTTGATTTCTTCCTTTTTTAAAACATCGAGTACCCAGGACGTAATATGCGGAACAGGGCCGTCATCAAATGTTAAATAGATTTTTTTTTGTGTTGTAGGAACTCTCCAAATTGCTTTTGGATAAAGTTGACGAAGGAGATATGAAGGGCGGACGATGTACACGTATAGGTTCTAATTGAACTAATTTTAAGTTATAACATCATCCTTTTAATTAGCTTTTCTAACTCACCCCTGTCCCCTCTCACCTCATCCGCCTCCGGCACCTTCTCCATACGGAGAAGGGAAGCGGAAGTAATTTTCTAGGAGAGGGGTGGTGCCTCGTGAGTATAATTCTTTACTGTGGTCGGCTTCTGTTAGAATTCGGCAAACTATAATCTTGCACCGCTTTCATATAACGTTCCTGGAAATCTTTTGCCAAGTCCATTTGTTTAAAGTAGCCGGCAAACGAAACCAATTGTTCCATAATGCCTTGTGCTTGTTTCAATTCACTTCCATAACTAGGAATTTGATCTCTGTCTAATCCATAGATGTAATTGATGTTATTTTCATAATTGTCAAACAATTTTTTCGCCAAAGCATTTGCTTTGTCCATTGCACCTGCTTGGTAATATGCAAACACAACTGAGTAAAGTGTTCCGTCAATCGGACAGTTTTCAAATGGTGTTACCTCCAAACATTTGTCAAGTACTTTAATTGCTTTGTCTTTTTTACCTTCTTCCACCAATGCAGTTGCAAGTGTTCCAGCACGTTGACGGATGTTCAAAACACAAGAGCTCAAGAATACATTATCCAAGAATGTTCCTTGTTTTTCCATTCCGCCCCATTTAAATTTATTCATGAAATTATCATACATAATTTCAGTTGCCACACGTGTTTCTTGTTGTGCTTCCTCATCGTTTTGTTTCACTGGAACTAAACGATACGCCAATCCTTCCAACTGTAAGTAAGGAGCAAGGTTTAAGTAAGAACTTGCAGGAGCAGTAGCAGCAAAGTAAACCGGACGTTTCCAGTTATTGTGTGCTAACAAATCTAAAATCATTACATCATTTTTCTGAAGGTAACTTGCAGAAGATGTTCCCGGCACAGATGGCGACCAATCGATGCTTTTAACGATACGGTTTGCCAATGCTTTTGGCACCGTTCCGTTATTTACAACGGTAGCACTATCTACAGGGATACTCATGTTCTTCGTAGGGAAGAAATTGTACCACGTATCTTTCGAAACTTGAACCGTATGATCCATGTCTTCGTTCTTGATAAATTCAATCAAATCTTTTACGTTGATGAATCCTTGAATTTGTTTTCCTTGGTAGTTACTGAACAATACAGCCTCACGTGTTCCTTGACGGTATTGGTATTTTGTAAATGAAAAAGGAACAGGATCAGAATCGTATGCTTTGTGAACCATTTGATCGATGTACCAATCAGTGTTCAGGAGTTCCAAACAAACAACACGTACATCGGTACGGATGCCTTCCACCTCTTGGGCATACCAGAGTGGGAATGTATCATTATCTCCATTGGTAAATAAAATCGCATTTGGTGCGCAGGAATTCAAATAGTTGGCAGCAAAATCTCTAGCAATGTATCTATCCGAACGATCATGGTCATCCCACTCTTCTTTCGCCATAATGGTTGGAACAGCTAAGAAGCAAACAACCGTTGCAGCAACAGCGCTGGTTGTTTTGTTCATCCATTTTGCTAGGAAATCGAAAATAGCCAATACACCGATACCAATCCAGAAGGCAAAAGCGTAGAAGGAGGCCGCATACGCGTAGTCACGTTCACGTGGTTCCATTGGTTTTTGATTCAAATAAATTACGATGGCGATACCGGTGAAGAAAAACAACAATCCTACAACGGCAGCATTGCGTCTGTCTTTTTTCACATGATAATACAAACCAATCATCCCTAAAAGAAAAGGTAAACCGAATAAGATATTTCTTGCTTTATTATTATCTGCACCATCCGGTAAACCTTGTTGAGGTCCTAATCGCCATTCATCAATAGCAGGAATTCCGCTAATCCAGTTTCCTTCGGTAGCGTTACCATGCCCTTGAATATCGTTTTGACGGCCCACAAAATTCCACAAGAAATAACGGGAATACATTTGTCCGATTTGATATTTAAAGAAGAATTTTAAGTTTTCAGCAAACGTTGGAATTTCTTTAGAAACATTTTCACCGGTTTGCGGATCGCGAATGGTTTTGTGTTTAAAGTTTTTCGGGTTGGTCCATCTGCGGTAACCGGCAACGTGTTGCGGCTGGTCGCTCCACATACGTGGGAAGATGGTACAAAAATCTTTGTCATATACACGGATTGCACCTTTGCGGTGATCCCAAATCACATATTCGCCTTTTTTATCATCTCTCACATAAACAGGATTTCCATCTTCATCGTCAACAGCAGGAGCAGAATAATATTGCCCGTACATAATTGGCCAAGTACCGTATTGTTCACGGTTCAAATAAGACAATAAGTTAACGGCATTTTCAGGGTTATTTTCATCCATTGGAGGATTTGCTTGAGAGCGAATCACCAACACTAAGAAAGAAGAGTAACCGATTAAGATAACGGTGAAACAAAGGATAACGGTATTTAAAATTGGTTTCACCTTTTGAGCGGTGTAACGCAATCCCCAAACAATACCACCAATTAATAAGATACCATAAATGATGGTACCGCTATTGAAGGGTAATCCCATTCCATTTACAGCCATCAACTCCGTTTTCGCTGCTAATTTCACAATCAATGGAATCACACCGGCTTGAATACCACCTAGAATAACGATGGAAATAATACCCGTTAAGATTAGGCTGTTACGGCTAATTTTTTGATTCTTTTTGAAGTAATAAATGAAAACGATAGCAGGAATGGCCACCAAGTTTAATAAATGGACACCAATCGATAAACCGATTAAGTAGGCAATAAGGATGATCCAACGATCAGCATGTGGGTTGGTATCCACTTCGCGTTCCCATTTAAGGATACACCAGAAAACAATGGCCGTAAAGAAACTGGACATCGCATATACCTCGCCTTCAACAGCGGAGAACCAGAACGAATCACTGAATGTGTAGGCCAAGGCACCAACGATACCTGCTCCGAAAACAGCATACATATTAGCAGTTGTGAATGCTCCATCTTTTTCAACAATTTTACGAGCAAGAGCTGTGATAGACCAGAACAAGAAAAGAATGGTAAAGGCACTGCACAAAGCCGACATGGCATTGATCATCATCCCCACTTTAGAGACATCACCAAAGGCGAATAAACTGAAAAAACGACCAATTAAAACGAATAAAGGAGCACCGGGAGGGTGACCAACTTCCAATTTATAAGCACAAGCAATATATTCCCCGCAATCCCAAAAAGAAGCGGTAGATTCCATTGTACTCAAATAGGTAAAGGAGGCGATTAAGAATACAAACCAACCGATTATATTATTAAGACGCTGATAATTAGTGATATTATTCATATTTTTTTCTTTATATAACGCTTGCGAAGATAATTAATAAAATGAACTGGGTAGCGATTTTAAGCCTAAAAATTGTTAAAGAAACAGCCACAGATTCACAGATTGGTTTGATTTATTATTTCGCTGAGGCCCAAATGCAGGAGTTTCTTTGTATTAACCATACTATACATTTATTGCAGCATTCACGATGAGCAAAAAACAATCCTTCCATAAGCTTCATTTTTGACATAAAAATCTGTGTATCTGTGGCAAAGGTTGATTTTTGAGGACTAAAATTCCAACAAAATCAAATAAAATTTTGAGGGTTAAATATATTTATTAATTTTGCAACCCTAATCGCAGAAACGCGGTTCAAGATTGTCCGATGGTGTAACTGGCAACACGTCTGGTTTTGGTCCAGAAGAGTCCAGGTTCGAGCCCTGGTCGGACAACAGAAAAGCCCCTTGAAAAAGGGGCTTTTGTTATTTTAAATACCTTAGATAATTCACTAATCATTCAAAATTATATTAATTTTCTTCAGATCATCTGAACTACTGATTGTATGGGTACTGGTGAAATAGCCAGACTTTTCAAACTTTAAAAAGTATGGATTTCTGTTGTTCATATTATAATAGATGGTGTACTTACCATTGTTGTCCGTTGTTGTTGAAGCTCTGTATTCTGCATTGGAAATTGAAAAATCATGAAATTCATACAATTGCACATCCACTCCGGATATCAAACAAAAAGTAGAATCTTGTTGTACAATACCCGAAATTTCATCTTTCCCCATTTTTTTGCAACTCACAAAGCTGAGTGATATAACAATACAGAGATAAAATAGCTTTTTCATTTCGATTTCAAAATTTTGTGGAAACTGAATGTGAAAGCTAATATAATCAAATTCCATTCATTTGTTGTGCAATACTCTTTTCCCTATATTTACTTCATGAAAAAACACTTACTTCTTTTCTCTTTTGTATTCCTCCTTACCTCCGGATTTTCACAAACGCGGGTATTCACAGGTAAGCCCATGTATGAAATCCTGACGAAGCGCGCCGGGATCTATTTAGGAACCACCACCATTGAGTTGTTCCCCAACATTGCTCCCTTGCATACTGCTAATTTTGATAGTTTGGTGAGTACTTCATTTTATGATAGCACCGCCTTTCACCGTGTGATTCCTGGTTTTATGATTCAAGGTGGCGACCCGAATTCCAGAAGCGGACCAATCTCTACCTGGGGATTGGGTGACCCCAGTCAACCTACTGTAAATGCTGAATTTACTGCTGCTCGCCATATTCGTGGACGGTTATCTGCCGCAAGAGATACCTCCATCAACAGCGCCAACTCTCAATTTTTTATTTGTGTAGCAACGGCTGCTTGGTTAAACGGACAATATTCGGTTTATGGAAGAGTCACCTCGGGAATGGACATTGTGGATACGATTGTGAATGCCCCTCGCGATGCGGCTGACAATCCTTTACAAAAAATTGAAATGTTCATTACGTATGTGGGGTCGAATGATACAGTGCCGGTTGCGCCTACGTTAAACCTGCCTGCGAATGGAGTTGTTGGCGCTTCTACGGCAAGACCATTAAGTTGGATTGCACAAAGTGATGGTATTATTTATCATGTGGAAGTATCGACCGACTCAACATTTGCTACCACGTTTAAATCCGTGGATGTAGGAACAAATGCTTACACCGTAACAGGATTATCCTATGGCAACAAATATTTCTGGCGTGTACGCACCAACAATGGCGGGCATTTTAGTCCGTACTCCGAAGTTCGTCACTTTTATGTTTCCGGTACAAGTATTGATGAGTCTGCAACCGTATCGGTGAATGTGTATCCAAATCCAAGCACGGGAAAATTTTTATTTTCGAATTTAGAAGATGAAAACACGATTGAGATATTGGACATTACCGGAAGAATCATTTATAAGACCGTTACAAAAAATGCATCGGTTACAATTGATTTAACAAGCCAGGCAAAAGGAATTTATTTTTACAACATCCGAGTGAAAAACAAAAAAGCAAAACAAGGAAAAATCATTGTACAATAATTCACCACAGATTACAGAGATAAACACAGATAATTTTTCTGTGAAAATCTGAGAAATCTGTGGTTAAACAAGAAATCATACATGAAAAAAATCATCATCATCGCAATCGCATCGATCTTCAGCCTTACAGCTTCCGCACAATTAATGTCATTAGGGTTTGTAAAAAATTGTATGGGTTATACTCGCACGGCTTATGAAAATGAGTTGTTTAAAAAACATTATTTTAAGGTAGAGCATGCGGTAGAAAATCCGCAAAATGCATTGTTAAAAGGAGCGACATCCTACTCCAACGAAAAAACTCCTGCAGATGGTGAGATTAAAATATTATCGTTGATTACCGACAAACAACAAATCACAGAAATTTATTTTGTGAACGGTCCGAAGAATGATTTTTCAAAAAATTTTACGGATGTCTATAATCAAATGGTATCTTTCTTTAATAATCAAACATCGTTTAAGAGTGCAAAATACAATGTAGATGTTACGAAGTTTACAAAGGACAAATTGAATTACTACGTTTATAAATTAAAAGAGATAATGGTGATTGTTGTAGCGAATGTGAAGCTGGAAGACACCTATTTCAAATAGTTTTTTTGCTCCTGCTATTTTCCGGTCAACAATTTAAATCCTTTACCATGTACGTTGATTAACTCAACAGAAGCATCTTCTTTTAGATATTTTCTGAGTTTCGCAATGTAAACATCCATGCTTCTTCCGTTGAA
>Ga0075163_10014844_pt1 | contig 10038 bp, 11 predicted proteins | sample JI1023141ADNA_FD_71478 | JGI IMG/M metagenome (GOLD analysis project Ga0075163, IMG submission 71478) | Wastewater effluent complex algal communities from Wisconsin, to seasonally profile nutrient transformation and Carbon sequestration -... | ecosystem: Engineered > WWTP > Effluent > Algae... | reverse complement strand
CCGCGGGCGGTAAGGGTCTAATCGCCGGCTTGTTTACCGGCCTGCAGGTTGCCACTTGCGGGCATTGCGGCCGCGGGGTAGTTGCTAGAAATCAGACTAGAAAACTAAAAAATGAAAAAGGCGAATCGTATGTTGTGTTGAATGCGGACGGCACACCGGCCGTAGACCGGCGTTACGTTTGCGCCGCCTGCGGTGACCAAAAGAAAAGCGCCAGCGTATCGGCAAAGTACGTAGAACGCGCCTTGCTAAATTTTGTCGGCAATCAGGCCAACTTCAAAAGCCTGGTATCCGTCACAGACCGCACCGGCCCTTTGAATGCGCAACTGGTCGAAGTACGCGCGACCATTGCATCGAACGAAAAGCGCGTTAGCGCCCTTCTAGAAGCCTCGCTGACTGACGAGGGCATCCCCCAGGCCGCGCTACGAAAAATGCGGGAAATGGAAGCCGAAACCGCCAAGCTAAAAGACCGGGAAACGCACTTGTCCGCGGAACTTGCCGTTTTGTCAAAAACCGTCGACGTTAGTCTATTCGCCAAGTGGAACGCTATCCGCGGTCAAGTGTTGACCGACGACTACGCATACGACGCCCGCCTGGCCTGCCGGCAGTTGATCCGCGACACCTTTGCAAATATCGCGTTCCACTTCGATCAGCCCACCCCCACCGGCGGTAAGGGTTTTGGCCTTGTCCTGACGGCGAAAGCCGAAAGCCGAAAGCTGACCATAGACCGTAAAACAGGCGACTTGCGCGCCCTGGAAATTATCGGCGCCGATGGGAAAGCAACACTGGCGGCCGAATTTTCCAAGATCGAAAACAACCCGGCCGCGCGCGTTATCAAGGCGACTGTTTTACCCAACCAGAATACCCACAAAACAGCCTGAAAAGGCCATCTGCTATATGGTTTAGCACATTGACGCATTACACAGCATCAAATAGTATATAGCCCATATCGTCGTAAAGCGCGCCGGCAATGCTGCCACCCGCTACCCGGTGCTGGACGATATCCGAAAGGGTGCCCGCTATGCGGGATAGGTGCCCGCCGTCCTGAACTCTGCCAGTACAGGGAGCGGCCACCGAACAACCGGCGGAGTAATCCCCGGCGGGCAACGATACCGAACACGCGGCACTGGCTCACCTTCTACGTTGAAGGAGCGGCCATGCTGCCCGAAACTGGTTTTCTACGAATTGCCCACATCATCGGCGACCCTAAAAAGGGCATTGCCGGTCTGTTTCCCCTTTCCCGCACTGCCTGGTATTCCGGCATTCGTTCGGGGCGTTATCCGGCGCCTGTGAGACTTGGCCCGCGGATATCCGCTTGGCGTGTTGAGGACATACGCGCCATGTTGGAAAAATTTGGAGGGGTTGCCAAATGACACCCCAAGAAAAAGCCCCGCCGGGTGGGCAGGGCCAAAAACCGTTTGCAACACAAAAGAGCAAGGCCATCCTACCCCACACCGGCGGATCCGACTATTCCGGCAAAGTGCACAATTGGGGCGCCCTCCCCGAGGAATGGGACCACTGGTCCACCATCGCACCCCTTGCCGACCTTCTGCCAGTAGTCAGTGACCCGCACGCGGTCAAATCCCCAGATTCAAAAATTCAAGGCCCTGGTAAGACGCCTAGTGATTTCAACAGGCGCGGCGAAATGCGCGGAATCCATGAATGGACGGAGTATCACGCCACTGCCGACGACGTGGCTAAGTGGTCCGCGGATAACCGCCTCGGGGTGTGTCTGCAGGCCCGCAGCATTCGGGCCATCGACGTCGACGTGGACGATTTCGACGAAGCCCTGGACATTGAGCAATTCATAGTCGACAGCCTTGGCTACGTACCCCCGACCCGCCGCCGGTCGAATAGCTGCAAATTCTTGATGCTGGTCGACCTGCCCGGTGACTTTACGAAACGCAGGTTCAAGACCGAAAAAGGCGTAATTGAATACCTTGCTACTGGACAGCAGGCGGTTATCGCCGGAACTCACCTTTCAGGGGTTCGCTACGAGTGGGACGGCGGGCTGCCGGCCTGCATTCCGGCGATAACCGTGGAACAGTTTGAAAGCCTGTGGACGGCCTTGAATACCCGGTTTGGTACTGAGGCCAGCGTCAACACACGTAAAGGCATAACCCCGGCCAAGAAACGGCAAATTGCGGATATAGCCGACCCCTTGGTCGACTTTCTATCCGAGAACGGATGGGTCAAGGACATCAATCGCGATGGCCGTGTCGACGTGACCTGTCCTTGGGAAGATCAACACACCTCCGATTCCGGCGACTCAGCGTCCATCTATTACCCGGCCGGCCTAGGCGGTTTCGACCAAGGCCACTTCAATTGTATGCACAGTCATTGCGACCACCGCACCGACAAAGATTTCAAGGACGCTATCGGCTGGACTGCGAACGGCATGGAGGATGTACCTGTAGAGCGTGACCCGCTACCGGCCTTCTCCCGTGCCGAGAGCGGCAAGGACAAAGGAAAGATCGAACCCACCCGCCAAAACCTAGCTATGGCCATTTCCCGGCCTGACATTTGCGGCCATGCCCTGCGCTTCGATACCTTCCTTGATGCCCCGATGATTGCCGTCAACGGCAAGTGGCGAGAATTCCAAGACGAGGATTATTATGCCATCGCCATGCACCTTGAACAAGGCAGTAACGGGTTCAAGCACATCCCCACGGATACCCTGCGAGAGGCGGTTAAATTCACCTGCAAGCAACAACAGTTCGACACTGCGCAGGCCTGGCTAGATAGCCTGACTTGGGACGGCGTACCTCGCGTCGACACTTTCTTGTCACGTTATGTCGGCGGACCCGACACCCCCTACGCCCGCGCCGTGTCTCGCTATTTCTGGTCCGCCCTGGCCGGCCGCGTCATCTCTCCCGGTGTAAAGGCGGACATGGCCCTAATCGCTGTCGGTAATCAGGGTGCGAAAAAGACAAGCCTTGTGCACGCGCTGGTCCCTGACGGACGTTTCGCCGGGGAGTTGGACCTGTCTGACGACCGCAAGGAAATCGCCCGGTCAATGCGGGGGAAGTTGGTTATGGAGTTGGGTGAACTCAGCGGTTTTAGCAAACGATCAGTCGAACACCTGAAGGCGTTTATCAGTCGGCAAAAAGAGGAATGGACACCGAAATTTAAGGAATTCACGACCACTGTGCTACGCCGCTGTATGTTCTTCGGGACGACCAACAGCGACGAGATACTTGTGGACGAAACCGGGAACCGCCGCTGGCTACCATTCCGGTCGACGGGTGCTGACCCGGCAGGCCTGGCCAAGGTACGCGAACAGTTGTGGGCAGAAGGTGCAGTGCTGTTCAACAATAACGGCGTGCTATGGCAAGACGCCGAACGCCTGGCCAAGGACGTGCATGCGGAATTCACGGTAAGCGATACGTGGGACGACAGGGTGCACACCTGGCTTTACACCAACGATGACATGGCGGGCGGACCAGAACCGGCATACACGCGATTCACTTGCAGCGAGGCGCTAGACCGCGCTGTTAATACACCTGTCAGCAAACAGACAAAGGCCTTGGAAATACGAATGGGGAAAATCCTTGCGCGTTTTGGATTTGAGCGGATACAGGAGCGCATCCCCAAAACGGAACGCGATCAGGCGACAGGCAGCAGAACCCACAGATGGGTTTATCAAATGAAGACACCGTAACCACCGTAACAGAGGTGTAACCGCAGGTTAGGGTTACGCCTCTTTCCTTGTGCTGCAAGGCTTTCTACCGAATGTAACCATGTAATTATTATATTTATTATTAAGTACAGTAGAGATATGTAGCAGCAGTGCACGGTGTACGTGCACGGGGAGGAATAAGGATTTTTTCATTACATTGGTTACGATGGTTACAAACCGCCGAAACCATTGCAGCACAAGGAAAGCCGCTGTAACTGAATAAACAGTGTGTAACGTTACTTCTGTTACACGACCCCAAACGGTAGGAAAACTGACCACTCGACACGATAAGCGAACAAGCAGAAAACAGCAGATTGCGGTGAACGGTCGGCAAATCGCTTTTTGGATCAACAAAAAGTGGTCGGGGTCCCTGTGGAAATCGGCTAACGCACGGGGACGCAGACGCTCGAACAGTCCAAGAAATCCCCGTTTTCGAAATAGGTGCATGATGCACATCGTGCACCCCGCACCCCAGGCATTAGCCCCGCAGGATTTTTTCTGCACTAGCCCGGAATTCGGGTTTTTTCGCCAATTCATTGAAGCGATCTTCAATTAGTCCGCGGATAGCATCGCTGGTACTCAGCACGCCAGAGGCGAAAGCGATCAAACGGACTTTTTCTTCAGTCTGCAAATCGACGGTTACGACCAGACGTTTCGTGAACATTTTGTGCATCCTTATCAACAGTTGAGGGATGCACAGATTCACACGGTTTTACCGCGGCAAATACCTAGTGTGAGTTCGCCAATAGCGGCAACCAATCACCGCAACCATCGCCGGTTGTAAGCCGCCCTGAGTTGGTCACATTGCGCCCGCTTGGCACTCGCTTGAGCCTGCAACGCTGCAATTTGCGTCTGGCGGTTTTGCTGGTCTAGCATCATTCCTTGCGCACTAGCTGCGTTCAATGGCGTCCCCGTGGGCGCGCCGGCCGCAAGCTGGCCAATCTGTTGAGTAATCCAAGCGGCTTCGTTCTCGCACCCCTGTATCTGCTCGCTGGCTTGGTCTTTTTCTCGTTCGTCGTTACGTGACTTGACCCGCTGATTTATGAATTCCTTGTCCTGCTCAAGTTTGAGCTTCTGTTTTTCCAAGTCGCTCAAGGGCGCCGCCTTGTCGGTCTGATTAACAACCGGCTGCGCGCTTTCTGTCTTTACCACTTTACCCGGCATCGCATCGGAATATCTGGCCGCCCCAGGGCACGGCCTATCCTGGTAGACAAAGCTCCCGTTGACCTTGCATTTGAAGGTTTCTTGCGCTGTGCAGGTAGGAGCAACGCAGGCGAGTAGTAGAGCGATCAGGGGGGCTTTCATCGGTATATGCAGGGGATGGAAAGCTGCAATTCTCCCCCTACGAAGATGCAATTGGAATGCTTACCAAAGGCATACCTCCCTGCGAACTCCCGCTAAGTATCCCATAGGGAAATTTGACCGGATGATTGCTCTGTGATCTTTCCACGGAGTAATCAACATGCAGCAAGAAGCAAGAAACGAATGGGTATTACATGCCCGCATAAAGGTTTCCCGCCTCGCAAGTGAGGCCGAAGGCGCCCGCGCCTTTACCCTGGAAGTGCAACAAGAAACCTACAAATACATCGCCAAGATTAAAGAACTCAGGGACGCCGAAAAGCGGCTAACAGAAAACCAAGCCTTTTTCCTGAGAACGGCACCGCGGGCACCTGACGAAATTGCAAAAGTCGACCGAGAACTGCCAATCCTCCGGAAAGAAATCGACTTTTACGAGAAGGCCCTCGTAGACACCCGGACGCAATACGCCGTAGCACAGCAAACCGCTGGCGCTAAGGGGGAATTGGCGCGCGCCGCCCGTGATGCATTAAACAGGATCGAAGGCGCGCCGAGCGGTGTTGGTGGGTTTGTTATTAACGGCAGCGGCAACTAGTGGGGGGCATCATGGGAAAAAATCTTAAAGCAATTCGCGCTGACATCTTCGGTATCAAGGAAGAACTGGCCATCGTCGCACAGGCAATCCAGCCCCTTGACGAGTTGGAAGCTGAACTTCGCGCCTATCTTGGCGGGCTTGCAAGCAAGCCGGCCGCATTTGTGGACACTTGCGTTTCTGTGCTGAATCACGGGTTGCCAGTTTTGGGAATGGTCGACGCAAACAAGGATATTTTGCTGCAGCGGGCCTTTTCCTTTGCCCTAGCCGGTTACGGTGTTGAGCGGATTATTTCCGAAGCGAAAGCTGCGGCCCAGGCCCAGGCCCAGGCCCAGGAACAGGGCACCAAAAACCTGCGAATGACCAAAGCCGAAAAAGGGGCCAAGTTGCAGGAGTTGCGTGAACGCCTTTACTCCCTAGAACTGGACGAGGAATTTGCACTAGACGGGGCAGAGCGCCGCCTAGATGCCACCCCCGCCGCCGTTATCGGCGTCCCCCTTGAGCAAGCTATCGACGCGGGCCTGTTGCCGCGGGTAAGGGGGATTTGACATGGCCCTGACTACAGACTTCCGGCAAGCCGGCCGGATTTGCGACGTTATCGGCATGGCCGCAACCTTGGCCCTTTGCGGTTGGTTCGGCCGCGACGGTTCAAAGGTCTACGTGCCGGTCAATACAACCGACGCAAACCATATTCTGCCCAAGTTGGTGGGTGCAGAAGCCTTTGCAGCAATGGTCAAAGAGTGGCCCGGCGAAATGCTCAGTGTGCCGATGCTTGATCTTCGCCCCTTGCAGCGTGCCGGCCTTGTCCATCGCCTTACACGCCACGGAATCTCGGTTGGTGACATCACCATTGCCGCGGGTATCTCGCGGCGACAGGTGCACCAAATCCGCCAGCGGCTAACCCTAGAAGGTTTTGGCGACATCGCCGACGTTCTACTTATTAGCGATGTGACAGAAAGCGAGGGGGGCGACCATGACTAACCCCGGTCTGCCGGAACTGGTTGCCCACCAACGCACCCGAATTGCGCAACTAGCCGCCGCGGAAGCCCTGGTCAACGCCCCTGCCGTTCGTAACCTTGTGTATATCGCAGAAGAAACGCTGAAAGGTGCTGATACCGCAATCGCCCTTGGAGACTACGAAACAGCGTGTTACTGCATCGGCTTTGCGCAAGGCGCCGCGGGACTCATTGTTGGCTTTGTGTCTCCGCCCGGTGAGTCAATTATTGCCCGCTGGAAACTCCCAACAGGTGGACGGCAGTCATGACCACCACGGAAAACGACCAATGTGGTGAGTTTCTAACGGCATCAATGTTCCTGGCCTTGGCAACGAAGATATGTGCGGAAAGCACCCGGGTATCGGCTCTAGCCAACTTAATCGGCATTCCTGCCGATAAGGTCAAAGCCGAAGTAACCCGCATTCTGGACGCGCAGAAGAAATCAACCAGAGATAGGGCCTTGGAGCAGGCCAAAGGCCAACAGGCGGCCGCACAGAAGCGAATGGAGGAACACGCTTGGGAGGCGGAAGAAAGGCGTTTTGATTTTGAAAGCCCGGAGCATCCCGGCGGCGGGACCGCCCCGGCTATCTGGAATTTAGCGCCCCGCGCCGAAGCTGGCCAGAAGGGCGAGAAGGGCGACCGAGGGGAACCCGGCCCCGTGGGTACGCCTGGACCAGCCGGCCCAGCTCCCGAGCACGAAGTCTCAGCCAACAAAATCCGGTTCAGAAACCCAGATGGGACATGGGGAACGTGGGTTAAAGCACCGAAAGGCGAAAAAGGCAGCGACGGCAAAAACGGGGGGACCGTCATTGTTCGCGGGGGCGGCAGTTCTGGCGTCGACCTTGCGTCCCTGTTACCGGGCAACGACACGGCCGAGCCTTCCGGCATCGTCGTTTTTCAGGGAGGGAAAGCGGTCAACCTTCCCTGGTCTGCCTTCCTGGCCCTGGCCGGCACCAACAGCGCAGACCACACGGCACGCGTCGACTTTGTCGGCGAAACGATCATTTACCGCGGTGAAGCCGCCCCCGGTTCGGACGAAGCCGCGCCGGTATGGCGAATCAGAAAAATCACGTTCGGCGATGGTGGCGACGTGTCGACCGTCTATGCCAATGGCAGCGCGGATTTTGTCCATACCTGGACCGACCGCGGAACCCTCAATTATTCATAAGGAATATTTAAAATGACTATCGAACAACGCACCGCCGAAATCATTTCGCAATTTGAACCGCCCCGCGCCCTGGCACTAGCCGGCCACACCAACGAATCAGAATTGCGCAAGCTGTTGGACGCGGCAAAGGCCCGCATTGAACTGGCGGCCGCCTCCCTGGCCAACACTACGGAGGCATTGGAAGCACTCACCACGGCAAACAACAAAGTAACCGCCGCAAATGTCGGTCTGTCTTTCTGCCGAACGGATTTCAAGCGTGCCGCCTTCGGCATAGCTGAAGCCGAGCAAGCCGCAACCGACGTTGCGGCGTTCGTGGTCTAAGGGGCGATGAAATGGCCAGCAACATGCAACGCACCGTAACCCTCACCCTTGATGCGCAGACCACAGGCAGCGACGGCGTAAAGGGTCTAGCCACCGAGCTACACCGCCTAGCCCAGGCCGGCGGGGATGCTGCCCCTGAATTTGCCAGACTAGCTAAGGAACTGGACGCCGCCCTGGCAGCAGAAGGCCAGCAGGCCGATAAACTGAAGGCGTCGACCGCGGCCCTGGCCGCTTCTAAGCAAGCCCTGTTAGAGGCCCGCGCCGCCGTTTCGGCCTATCAGGCGGCAATCGGGGGCGCCAAAGGTGCGACTGCTGAACAGGTGGCAGAACTGGCCCGCCTGAATCAAGCCGTCCGCGACAGCAAGGCCGCCGTTGACGGTAGCCGCGCCGCCTTCGCGGCCGCTACAAACGAGCATGAACGCCTAGCCGCCAGCACGCAACGAGTAGCCGCCGGTGCCGAACAGATGGTCAAGGCGGTCAAGGCCCCGGGAGAGGCAGCAGAGGCCAGCGCGAAGAAGGCAGAAAGCGCGTTTTCTGGTCTGTCGAACAAGTTGCGCGGCATGGCCGGCCCGATTATCGCGGCCTTTGGTGCTGCCGAATTCTTCAAGGCGAACACCGGAATCGAATCCCTCCGCCGCTCCCTGGAATTGCTCAAGGGCGGCAGCGATGCAGCGGCCAAGGAAATCGAATACCTGCGGTCGACCTCTAACCGCCTTGGCCTGGACGTTCAGGAAGTCGGGAAGGCGTATGTCAGCTTAACCGCGGCCGCCAAGGGTACGTCCATAGAAGGTGCACAGACCCGCACCATTTTTGAGGCGGTATCCGGGGCAATGGCAAAACTCGGGAAGTCGTCCGCCGACACCGAGGGCGCGCTACAAGCGGTAGCCCAGATGATGTCGAAGGGCACTGTCAGTATGGAGGAAATGCGCCAGCAACTTGGCGAACGCCTCCCAGGTGCCATGCAGGCCGCGGCCGACGCTTCCGGCGTTACTGTGGGCGAGTTGACCGACATGATCGGCACCGGGCAGGTGCTGGCCTCCGATCTGTTACCGAAACTGGCCGAGGGGTTGAACAAGCTGTACAAAACCGGCGACCAGACCGACGGCCTTACATCATCCTGGAATCGGCTGAAAAATGCGATTACCGACACGCTTACCTTCATCGGGGATTCGGGTGTTGCGGCCGGTATCACCGCGGTACTAGGTCAAGTTGCCATCGCTGTTCGTGGTCTTGTCGGTGCCTTTGACCTGTTGGGTAAGTCAATTGGAATCACCCTTGGCGCCCTGGTCACTTTCGATTTCAAACACCCTATCGACAGCGTAAACCGCTGGCGTGACGCTATCGCCACGGCGGCCGGCGATATTCAAAAGAACCTAGACAAAGCCAACGGCGCCGCCCGCGACACAGCGGCCGGCCAGAAGGTTTTGGCGGACAGCGGGAAAGCTGTTGTCGCATCGGCCAACGAACAGGCCGTTTCCTGGCTGGCGGTCGTCAATGCGTATGCCAAGGTAAGCAAGGCCGCCAAGGAAACGACCGACCTAGCGGAAAAATCGGCCAAAGCGACCGAGGCAGAAAGCAAAGCCGCTGTAGAACTGGCAAACGCGTTCGGCACCGAGACAGAAAAGCGGGAAGCATCCCTGACCGCTGCCAATGCCAACGCCGTGGCCCTGAAGGCGGTATCCGACGCCCGCCGGATTGAATCGGAAGTGGCGAACAGTAACGCCCTTGCCCTGGCTGAATCCGCGAAGTCTGAGGCCGTGCTGTCGGAAGAAAAGCGAAAGGCCATCCAAGCATCAATCGATAGCGCCACCACCAAGAAAGCAGAAGCCGACGCTTCAGCCGCCACCGCGCTGTCAGCACAACAACATGCTGCGGTACTCCAAGTCGAAACCGCCGCCCTGGCCGACAACAGCAAGCGGGTGGACGAACTGAAGGCCGCCCACCTAGCCGCGGTCGAAGCCCTGGAAAAGGTACGCGCCGCCCGCGCCGC
>Ga0075163_10014842_pt1 | contig 10038 bp, 3 predicted proteins | sample JI1023141ADNA_FD_71478 | JGI IMG/M metagenome (GOLD analysis project Ga0075163, IMG submission 71478) | Wastewater effluent complex algal communities from Wisconsin, to seasonally profile nutrient transformation and Carbon sequestration -... | ecosystem: Engineered > WWTP > Effluent > Algae... | reverse complement strand
GGCGTTTTTTCGGCCACCGTGGCCAGTGTTAGCAGGTCGAAACTATTGCCGATACACGCGGCATATTGGCAAAGGCGCTGTGTCTGGTCGTCCAGCAATTGGATTTTGCCGCGCATGAGTTCCACCACATTGTCGGTGATGTTTCGGCCGCGGATTTTTTCGATGTCCCAGATCCAGGCATTTTGTACGTGGTCGAACACCACCTGCTTGTCAACAAAAAGGGCTTTTAAAAACTCGTTGACGAAAAAGGGGTTGCCGCCGGTTTTGTCCAGCAACAGTTGGCTGAGCGGTGCAGCCTCTGCCGGCAGGCAATGGAGCGTGTCGGACACCAGCTGTTTCAGTTCGTCAATTTGCAGCGGTTTCAGCAACAATTCGGTGACGATCCCTTCCGATTCTTTCAGGTTTTGAATCGTTTTGATCAGCGGATGCGTGGCGTCAACTTCGTTGTCGCGGTATGCTCCGATGAGCAGCAACCAACGGGTTTCGGAGTCTGACAACAGCACCTCGATCAATTTTAGGGAAGGGGCGTCTGCCCATTGCAAATCATCCAGAAAAAGCACCAATGGATGATTGGGTGCCGCGAGTGCCTGTACAAATGTCAGGAAAACGAGGTTGAAACGGTTTTGCGATTCCGACGGCTGCAAGGCGGCCACTGCGGGTTGCTCGCCGATAATCAACTGTACTTCCGGGATGACGTCGATGATGATCTGACCGTTGGCGCCAAGCGCTGACAACAGTTGATGCTTCCATTGTGCCACTTTCTGATCGTTTTCTGACAACAACTGGCGCATCAGGTTTCTGAATGCCGCAATGACGGCGCTGTAAGGCGCATTGCGGTTGAACTGATCAAATTTTCCAGCGGTAAAATACCCTTGTCGTGACACGATGGGTTTGTGGATTTCCTGTATCAGCGACGATTTGCCGATACCGGAATAGCCCGAAACCAGCATCCACCTGGACTTGCCCTGACTGATGTCATCAAACGTTTCGAGTAACAGCTGGATCTCCAGTTCGCGGCCGTACAATTTTTGGGGAATGCGGAATCGATCGGAGCGATCGTGGCCGGCCAGTGCAAAACTTTCGATTTTCCCCGTCTTTTCCCAATCCCGGGCGCATCGGTCCAGGTCGTATTTCAGGCCCGCCGCACTTTGGTAACGCTGGTCGGGCGATTTGTCCATCAATTTGAACACAATGGCTTGCAGCATGGCCGGTACATGTGCCGGAAAGGGTTGGGGCTGTCGCGCGAGGTGGGCGTGCAATAATTCGACCGGATCACCGGAGATAAAAGGCAAATGCCCGGCCAGCAATTGATAAAACGTCACACCGAGCGAATAAAAATCAGTCCGGTAGTCCAGCGGTCGATTGACGCGGCCGGTCTGCTCAGGAGAGAGATAGGGCAGCGATCCTTCCAGTTCCTTGTGGCCAACGATGCCGACAGTTTCCTGGGAAAGCAAAACAGCAATGCCGAAATCAATCAATTGAACTTCGCCGGTGCCGGTGTTGACCAGAATATTATCCGGCTTGATGTCTTTGTGAATGACTTCGCAGCGGTGCAACTCGGCCAGCACCGCCGCGAGCCGGCAGGCGACGGGCAGGAAATCCGGCACCGGCATGGCTTTGCTCCTGATGATTCCGCTCAATGCCACCCCGCCCAAATCATGCATCTCGATGGCTATGCCTCCGGTGAACTCGTGAAAGCCCAACATCTTCGGTACGCCCGGGAAATCGAGTTGACGGGTCAGTTCGTATTCCCTGCGGAGTTTGATGGCATCCGTGGTGTCGGAAAACTCACCCGAAATGATTTTCAGGACGACCGCCTGACCGTCGGCTATACGTATGGCACGGCTGACGGTTCTGTGTTCGTCCGAAAGCAGTGTTTCCTTTATGTCGAATCCGGGGACTGTTATCATTGGAATCTATTGAGCCGGATCAATACTGAATGCTTCGGGAAATCTGATCCAGTGGTATATAGTTGTGAACCTTCAGGTTTTTTTCCGTTTCGTGCAAATTTTTCAGAAACTGCTCGTTCAATCGACGCAAAGGTTCTTCATGCGGCTTGTTAAAGTCGTAGCGGACATCCTTCAGCAAGGTAACGTTGACGGCAATGAAAAACAACTGGCGCTCGTATTTGTGCTTGAAGATGTCCGACCATTTGATCATCGCCTTGCGGTCCAGCGGCGGTATGTTTTTGCTGGCTGGCGGTGGAACGCGCAGGCAGAACGGCATGTGGTTGATGTTGATGGTACTATAATCGTAGTGGTCCACGGCATGCCCGATGGAAAGGTCCCAAACGATGCTGGAGATGGCTTTGGCCAGCAAGTTTTCTTCGTTGTAGTCGCGAATTTTAAGCCCGTTCGGGGTATCTACAAATATTTCATCTCCATTGGGAAAATCAGGCACCCACTGTTTGATATAGTCGGCCCAAACCATGACGTCCACGTATTCCTCCTGCGGAATCAGTTTGATTATTTCGTGAACAAAATTGTTGACGGTGTCATAATAAGCCATCAGGAAAGTGCCGTAATCGGAGTGAAAAGTCCGCGGCTCCAACTGATATTGGTACATCGGGTAGGACGGGTTAAAAATGTAGTTTCCTTCCTCGTCTTTGGGTGGATTGTTGAGCATTCCGTGGTATCCGTAGAGGAACAGGGTTGCAAGTCCGTCGGGACCGGAAGGCAGCGCCGCATACGGCATGCCGTGCGGATTTTGTACGGGAGAGGTCTTGGAATTCAGTACGTTATGGTTCAGTTCCAGCGAAAGTTCAAGGTGGGGCAAGAGCAGGCGCAACAACACGCTGTCTTTGGGCAAGGCGGATTTGCTAATGGCATTGATGCTGTCGTACGGGAAGTGGAGATTGGCGTGCGCTGAAAGGGAAATGCGCAGACTGGCACCCTGCATGACAAAATATTTTGCCAGATCCCAGGCGTTGCCGTCATCGGGGGTGAGCATCAACTGGCTGTCGGGGAAATAAATCGCCACCGCTTTCCGCTTTCCGTTCACCAGTTCGCCCTTGAAAAGTGCCATGGTAGGCTCCACATAAACGCCCGGATAGGTCATTTTTTTGAGGTCCTTCACCAGGGTGAAATCGGACACCCACCAGGATTGTCCGGGTTCTTTGCTCATGATGTCGGCAAAAATCCGCAGTTTCTCATTTTGGGGACATTTCTCCGGCTCGTTCAGTTCGTTTGAAATAAATTTACTGAGTGCGGAATGCGTGAGGTAGATTTCATACTGTTCATCGGAAAGCGGCTCCAGGGAGCGGTGTTTCCAGGCATACCAGGCAGCCACTGGCCAGTAAGTCAGAATGGTGCGAAAGTAGCGCATGCCTGTGGTGCGATTCCACCTCCGGATTTCGTCTTCCGGGACATGTGCCACACCGGGGGCAAACCCGAAGGGGTGTGCCGGCTGAGGTTGAGGCCAGGGGCCACGGCGTTCGTAAAGGTAATCGGATTGGGGACGTACGTTGGGAAGCTGGTATCCGGCTTTCATCAATGCTGCTTTGGTTTCGTTTTATAGAAAAGTTGGAAAAAAGTCTTGCAGCGTGTTAGACGGGTTCGGGGTCGGAAACCTAAACGAAGGGTTCCTTAAAAAACGGCGTCCTGTAAACAAGACAATGCCGCTCAAATGTAGATTTACTTTTGACGATTATGCCACTGGGTGCAATTTTTATAAAAGGAAATTGCAAGTTGATCCGCTAAACCGTTTCGATCTCCATATCTGTATACACCGTTTCGATTTCTTCGAGAATGCTGAAAAGGATGTCGGGTTCCATTTCCGTCACCAGGCGGGCACGGAAAGGTTTGATATTGGGAAGATCGCGGAAATAGGGAGCATAGTGCCTGCGCATTTCCAAAACGCCGAGTTTGTGGCCTTTCCAGGCCAGACTGTCGTGCAGGTGTTGGCGGGCTGCACGCACACGCTCCTGGATGACCGGTGGCGGCAATAATTCACCTGTGGCAAAATAGTGTTTGATCTCGCGGAACACCCAGGGATAGCCGATGCTCGCCCTTCCGATCATGATGCCGTCTACACCATAACGGTTTTTATACTCCAGTGCTTTTTGCGGGCTGTCCACGTCACCGTTGCCAAATATCGGAATGTGCATGCGCGGGTTTTCTTTCACTTTTGCAATCCACGACCAGTTGGCTTCTCCCTTGTACATCTGGGAGCGGGTGCGGCCATGTATGCTCAAGGCCTGTATGCCCACATCCTGCAAGCGTTCGGCTACCTCCAGTATGTTGATGGTGGAATCATCCCAGCCCAATCGGGTTTTGACCGTGACGGGCCTGCCGGTACTTTTGACCACGGCTTCGGTGAGTTTTACCATCAACGGAATGTCGCGCAACAAACCCGCACCGGCCATGCGGCAGGCGACTTTTGCTACCGGGCAACCAAAATTGATGTCAATCACATCGGGGTTTTTGGCCTCAATGATTTCGGCCGCCTCGATCATGTTTTCTACCTGCCCGCCAAAGTACTGAATGCCGATGGGTCTTTCGTAGTCGAAAATCTCCAGTTTCTGAAACGTGTTTTTCGCCTCGTGTACCAATCCGTCAGCACTGATAAATTCCGTGTACACCATGTCTGCACCCTGTTCCTTGCAGAGTTTGCGGAATGGCGGATCACTCACATCTTCCATCGGGGCCAGCAAAAGCGGAAATTCACCCAGTTCAACCGTACCTATTTTTACCATGCCGCAAAGGTAAGGCGGTTAATGGTAATAGTTGTTGGTTGTTGGTTCTTGGTACTTAGTTCGTGGTTGTTGGTTGCTGGTTGTTGGTTCTTGGTTCTTGGTTATACTGGGCCAACTGACAACTAAGATGTACCAGCAACCAACAACTAAGTACCAAGAACCAGCAACCAGCAACCAGCAACCAGCAACCAGCAAGAACCAACAACCAGCAACCAAGAACCAACAACCAGCAACCAGCATCTCTACCGCAACAGCGTAACATCGCCTTTTTTCGGCGGCTGCAAGGCGCCGTCGCCGCGTTGCCAGCGGATGAAATAGGCGTAAACATCACTGGGCGCATCTTTGCCATCGCTGGTTTTGCCGTCCCAGGCTGCGTCAGGTTCGGTGCTGCTGTACACCTTGGTTCCCCAGCGGTTGTAAATACTCAATTCCAGTACGGTAGCAGTGCCTTCAAGTACCTTCAGGCGGAACTTGTCGTTCACCTCGTCGCCATTGGGTGTAAATGCATTGGGTACAATGACAAGCGGCTGCACCAGGGTGAAATTGATTCGTGCCTCCTGTACACAACCGGCCGGCGAGGTGGCGATCAGTGTATAAAAAATGGTGGAGTCATTGGTGGACGGCGATGTCTCAATGGATTCCGTATTGCCGATGTTGGTTGAGCCGTTTTCAAGCCATTCAAACTCAAAATTCGACAGGTTTTGCGAAGGTGCTACCACTGCCATGAGTTCGATCTGATCGCCGACACTGATGCGGTTGGTATCCGGGTCGGAAGCGATGCCAAGGGTGAAATTCGGAATCACCGTAACCTTGACGGCGTCTTCCAGTGTGCAACCATCACCGTAGGTGTAAACCACATCGTAAGTAGTGGTGGTACCGGGGGTTACGTTGATATTGGCCGAATTGTCACCGGTTGACCACAGGTAGGTTCCGGACAAGGAACCGTTGGCCGTGAGTGTGGCTGTTTCACCCGCGCACAAATTCTGATCGGCCGATACGGTCAGCGTGGCATTGTACACAATGATGTTGACCGAAGTGGTGATGGTACAATTGTCCAGCGTAGCGGTTACATTGTATTGTGTGCTCTGATTGGGTGAAAATGCAGGCGGCGTAGCCTGACTGGAACTGAATCCCGGAGGAGTGGAGGTCCAGCTGTAAGTAGCCCCGGGCGTTGCGACGCTGTTGAGTTGCACGCTGTCACCCGGACAGAGTTCAGTGTCGGTCGGGAATACAATTGCCGGCCCTTCACCTTGTACATTTACCACTACATCGTCAGTCAGTTGACAATTGTCGCCATAGGTATAAACCACAGTATAAGTGGTTGTTACACCGGGTTGTACTTCAATATTTTGCCCGGTTTGGCCGGTATTCCAGGTGTAAGTGCCCGGCAACGACCCGGAGGCGGTCAATTGTGTCGGGAAGTTCTTGCAGATGGTAGTATCTCCGTCGGCAGTGAGGGTAGCGCTGGAAACCGTGATGGTCACCTGGCCGGAATTCGGGCAACCGTTGTCGGCTGTGACGGTGTAAGTGGCCGTTGGAACGGTCTGCGTCACCACCGGTTGCGGATTGCTGGTCGGGGTGAAGTTCGGGTCCGTGGATGTCCAGTTGTAAGTGGCGGAAGGATCGAACACCTGGTTGAGCACAACCGATTCACCTGCACACAATTGGGTGTCATCGGGGAATTGAATTACCGGCAAGTTGCGCACATTGACCGTCGCTGTGGCATTGACAGGGCATCCCATGAACTCACCTTCCACGGTGTAGGTAGTAGTGGCAGCAGGAGTGGCGGTAGGATTGTCGCATTCCTCACAACTCAGGGTGGATGCCGGCGACCACTTGATATCCGTTACACCGGGCGAATAAATAACCTGGAGCGCCACACTTTTGCCGATACAGACGGTGGTATCCGACGGCTCCACACGCATTTCAGCGGGTTCGATTACTGTGACCGTTGCTTTCGCAGTGTCCACGCAGGCGCCGCTGATCGTAATTCTTTGATAAATAGTGGTAGTATCCGGCTGCACCACCATGTTGTAAAGGCTGTCCGGCGTAAGCTGGCCGTCAGTGGGCGTCCATTCAAAATTGATGATCGGATATTCTGCCGGCTCGTACAAAGACGAAGTCAGCAGCACCTGCGAACCCAGGCAAATGGTCGTATCAAAAGGATGAATGCTCAGGTCGTGCGGAATACTGTCCACCCATACCAGTACCGATTCTTTGCGAATACAACCCGGGACCGAGGCGGTGGCTGTGTACAGGGTAGGCTCATCGGGATTGGCGACGGCGCTCAGGCCATTGGGCGTGACTTGCAAACCGGCCAGTGGTGTCCAGAGAACAACCCCGCCAGCCGGGGTTAAGGTAGCCTCTATGGGGACAGGTGTGCCTTTGCAGACCCGCACGGAATCCGGCACGTTCAGTGAAAGATTGAAATTAACTACCGCAACCTGTACCGATTCGGTCAGTAGGCAACCGGGATTGGATGCAGTGAGTTGGTAGGTGGTCGTCTGAATTGGCGTGGCCAATGGATTGGCGATGGAAATGCTGTCCAGAGTACCGTTGTCGGGTGTCCAGGAATAAGTAATACCTGACTCGGGGACAGTTGTTCCCAACAATACACTTTCTCCGTTGCAAATGAGCGTATCCCCGGTTACTGCCAGCACAGGCGGTTGATAAACGGTCATCAGGACACTGTCGATCGACGGCAAGGGACAAGAGGTGTTGACAGCCACCAGGTAATAAGTGGTGGTTTCCTGCGGGGAGGCCGGTGGATTCGGCCCGGAAGCAATAAAACCGGATGGTACGGAACTCCACTGATAGAATGTGTTGGGAAATCCGGCGCCGCCAAGGCTGACAGTCTGCCCGGCGCACAAAATCTTGTCCTGCGATATGGTATATTGTGGTTGCTGACCGGTAATTACGGTGATTTTGATGGTGTCGGTGATCGTACACTGCGGTGTGACAACCGTTGCAATAAAATTGTATGTACCCGTTGTCAGGCCCGAAACAATGGGCGAAGGACAGTTGTAACAACTCAAACCTGCCGGCCCGGTCCAGGTATATTCACCGCCCTGGTAGCCGTTTTCATTGAGCATGAAATTGGCATTGTTACAAACGGTCACATCCGGACCCAGTTTGATTTCGATGGTTTTTACGTCCACGATGCGGGCAACCGTGTTGCAGGCAGTCGCGATTTGAACCTGGTAACTGGTCGTCACGCTGGGCGTTGCAACGGGGTTCGGGCATTGCGAACAGGTGAGTGTGTTGGCCGGCGACCAGAAATAGGCGATGCCGCCGGTTGCATTCAACTGTACCGGTTGACCGGTGCACACTGCCGTATCCGAACTGACGGTAATTCCGGCTCCGGGCACATTGAGTACCCCGGCCGTTGTTCCTGAAAAATCAATGGAAATGCCGTCCTGTACAATGGAATTGCCATAGTCATCCAGCAAAATGACATAAATTTCTCCCTGCTGCACATCGATGCGCTTGACAAAGTCGTCGGCAGCGATAAACGGCGGCGGCGGCGGATCGGTACCGGGTGTGGCCGGGCTGCCGCAGTCGAATTCGTCATCTACGATGGTGCCCAATTCCGGGTGGACATCGGCCAACCCTGTGAGGTCGGCGCCGCCGGCCCACGAAGAGCGAATGGGCTGGTTGTTGCTCACATAGTCGCAAATGCTGTCAACGTTCGGAATAGGCCCCCAAACGTTGAAGTCAATATCCGACGCTTCGTCCGTATTGGCAGCCTGAACGGCGAATCCGAACTTGCCATCAGAACCGGCCACGAAGTAGAAAAACGAATAGTTCTGTTGCGGGAATACAAAACAACCCTGGTTGACGCCATCGACGATAAAATCAGGGTCGCCCGCACCGGGGTTGAGGGCAATGATTTCCGGCAAAATATTGCTGCAGCCGCCTATGTTCAAGGCGTTTTCGCAAAGGGCAGCCGAAGGAAGCACGACCGGACAAGTGATGGTGTCCACCGAGATATTAAATGGAGAACAATCCTCTCCGGCTCCGAATACAAAGTAATAGGTGCCGGGGTTTTCCAGAAATGCCGCACTGATGGTCGGGTCGGTACTGGCAAATCCGCCACCCGCCGAGGCGATACAATTGGCCCCGGGCAAGTCGGGACATTGGTCATATACACCGAGGCCGGCACCGTTGATAGTTCCGGTTGCCGAAATGGTGACGCACTCGTCGCCGGGCGAAGTGTAGGCGAAAATATAATCGTTGCCTCCCAGAAAGATCACATCCTCTCCACAAGGACCTCCATCGATCGTATTGCCCGAAAAGCAGTTGCTCAGGTTGGATTCCGCAAAGGGTAGGCTGCCAATCACATCCGGATCGGCACAGGTGGTAGGCGGTGGAGTTGTACAGGCATTGGGCGAGCAAATCCACGTAATTTTGAAACCTTCATCTTCCAAAAAACCGTCGGAAGTAAAACCGATGGTAGCGCAGGGCGCCGGCACCTGGACTTCAAAGCTGTTGCCGAAGCCGGCAATTTGGGTCAATTGGAGTGCATTCACGTCATTTCCCTGATAAAAAGCCAGGTAATCTATTCCCTGTTCCGTACCGTATTGCTCCACATTGATGATGATACACTGATGAAATTCCTGGGGGCAGATGGTCAATGACAAATCCTCTCCTGCACCGTAATCACCGGACGGGCCGCCGCTGTCCCACAAAGTGCCGGTACAACTCCCGGTACTCGTGGTTTGTCCCATGATGATTTCTGGAACATATTTTTCGATGCACAATTTAAAAGTGCCGGCATTGGGCGTGCCGGTCGCCGAATAATCATTGATCCTCAGATAGTAGGGGATACCTGGCGTAAGACCAAATTGCTCCAGATGCACTTCGTTCACATTGAGCAATGCGGATGCGCAATCCAGTTCGGCCAGTTCGCCAAAAGCGCAGTCGCCGCGGTAAATGGCCACTTGCGGCATTTGCATGGTGCCGTTTCCGTCCACATTGCCAAATACAGAAATCTCCACATCGACCAAACTGCCATCGGCAGGCAGGGTGAATTGAAACCACACGTCGCGTTCCACACCGTTGTTGAAACAGGCGGGAATATTGGCACTGGGAATGTCAATCACGCTGGCTGTGGCATCCACATTGGTGTACTGGGCGGGATCGGAGCAAAAAGGGGCTTCTCCCAGGTTGATGATGCCGGAGCAATCATCGTTGACAGGGGCCTGGGCATTGACACTAAAAGAAAGGGTAAGGATGGAAATAAGGGTAGCAATAGCCTTCATCAGAGAATGTGTTTAATCGGCTTAAATGTATTTGGGAAATTTGAAAGTTCGGGTTGTTTTTTCAAGCCCGAATTTCCGGTATTG
>Ga0075163_10014841_pt1 | contig 10038 bp, 7 predicted proteins | sample JI1023141ADNA_FD_71478 | JGI IMG/M metagenome (GOLD analysis project Ga0075163, IMG submission 71478) | Wastewater effluent complex algal communities from Wisconsin, to seasonally profile nutrient transformation and Carbon sequestration -... | ecosystem: Engineered > WWTP > Effluent > Algae... | reverse complement strand
GTCCTCGACGCCGACGTACACCGCCCCGTCCCCGCACTCGTTGACCTCGCACGCGTTCGTGCACGCGTCGTTGTTGTCGGCGTTGCCGTCGTCGCACGACTCGCCGACCTCCTGCTCGCCGTTGCCGCAGCCCGCGGCGCCGACACAGACGTCATCGACGCACGCCAGGCCGCCGTCGCAGGCGCCGCCGTCGCACGGGCACGACAGCGAGCCGGGCGGGCAGCCCTCGCTGGTCGAGTCGCCGGTCGGGTCGGTGGTCGGACCGCCGGTCGTCGGGTCGCTCGTCGCCGGGTCGCCCGTCGCGGGGTCGCCCGTCGCCGGGTCGCCCGTCGCAGGGTCGGTGACGTTGCTGGTCTCGCCGACGCCGCTCGGGTCGCTCGGGTCGCTCGGATCGCTGCCCGGGAACGTCGGCACCGTCATCGAAGCGCTGGTGATCGAGGTCAGCGAGTCGTGGTCGCCGGCGCAGGCGAGCAGCAGGGCCGCGGTGAAAACAGCGGGCGTGAACAGGCTCCGTCTCATGCGGCGCATGAGACATCACGGCGCGCGGCCGCACAAGCCGCGCGCGCATGCGCTCTGCGACACTGCGCATCGGAGCAGCCTTCGCCCGCGGGCGTCGTCATTTCGCTATACTGGCCGCGCCCGCGGGCGACCGCGGCACGACCTGTCCCCGGGGACAGCCGGATCCACGTGCGAGCCACCCCTGCACACCTCGTCGGCGCGCTGCTGCTGGTCACCTGCGGCGAGGCGCCCGACGCCGACACACAGGGCGCGGGCAGCAGCACCGGCGAGCTCGCGGCGCCGGACGGCTACTACCTGCCGATCGCGTGCGGCGTGACGGCGAAGGTCGGCCAGGGCAACGACAGCGACTTCAGCCACAACGGCGACCTGCGCCACGCCTTCGACATCCTGATCGACCTCGACACCCCGGTGCACGCGATGGCCGAGGGCGTCGTCCGCGAGATCTACGCCGACAACGAGCCCGGCGACCCGTGCCACGACGGCGGCGACGAGGCGTGCCGACCGTTCGCCAACTTCGTCATGCTCTTCCACGGCGACGGCACCACCAGCATCTACAAGCACCTCAACACCGTGCAGGTCGCCCCCGGCGCCCGCGTCGCGCGCGGCGCGGTGCTCGGGCTCTCGGGCTCCACCGGCTGGTCGACGCGCCCGCACGTGCACGTGATGCGCATGGGCGACTGCGGCAGCAGCGACTGCCCGTCGATCCCGCTCGAGTTCGTCGAGGCCGGCGTGCCCGCGACCGGCGACCTCGTGACGTCGAAGAACTGCCCGTGAGAGGGCTGACCGACGCGCCGCGCGCTCACGCCTCGTCGGTCATCAGCGCCGTGATCAGCGGCTCGAGACCGTTGGTCTTCAGCTCGAGCACGAGCGCGAGCTGGCGCCCGAGCTTGCCCGCCGGCAGGCCCGAGCGCGAGAACCACAGCAGGTACGCCTCCGGCAGGTGCATCAGCGGCCGGCCCTGATACTTGCCGAACGGCATGCGGGCCCGCGCCAGCTCGAGCAGCACGGTGGGGTCGGGTTCGAACGCGGACACGGGCGCGACCATATCGCAGGAGCCGGCCGCGCGGTATCCTCGCGGCGCATGGCGAAGGACATCCACCGCGGCTCGGAGGTCTCTCGCCTGGTCCACGCGCTCGAGCACGCCCCGGACGGCCTCTCGATCGTCGGCGTCAGCGGGCCCGGCGGCGTCGGCAAGAGCTTCCTCCTCGCCCACGTGCTCGAGACCGTCGAGCCCCACAAGCACGGCTGGCTGGTCCTCACCGCCGACGCCGCCAACCCCGACACCCGCGGCGACTTCCTCGGCGTCGTCGAGGGCCAGCTGTTTCGCCGCAGCCTGCCCCCGCCCGCCGACCGCGCCCGCGACTACTTCCCGCACCTGCGCGAGGTCGCCGCCCTGCACCGCACCCTCGTCGACCGCGCCGTCGCCGAGCTCACCAAGCAGGGCGCGCCCGAGCCGGTGCGCCGCGCGGCCCTCGCCCTGCTCCGCAACGCCCGCGTGCTCAACAAGACGGTCCCGAAGAGCCGCATCGCGCTCGACGCCACGCACATCGCCGCCGCCGACGTCGAGAAGGTCCTGGACGAGGCGTGGGAGGCCGTGCGCGGCCTGCGGGGCCTGCAGGACTCGACCGCGCTGTGGGGCCCGGTCCGCGACCTCCTCGGCATCACCCGGCGCGACCGCGTCAAGCGCGACCTGTATGCATTCACCGCGGCCGAGCTGCGCACCGACCTGTCCGCGGCGCTGTCGGGCTGGGAGCGCCGCGACCTCGCGCGCCTGACCCAGGCGCCGATCCCGGGCCTGCACCGCCTGCTGCTCGTGATCGACGACTACGAGGCCGTCGGCGCCCTGCTCGGCGACTTCCTGGTCGGCGCGCTGGTCCCCGAGCTGGCCGCCGCGCCGTTCCAGACCGTGCTCCTGATCCTCGGGCGCGACGACATCGAGACCACGCACCCCGGCTGGGCCCAGCACTGTCGCCGCTACCTCGGCGAGCAGATCCGGCTGCACCCCTTCGACGTCGCCGCGGCCCACGACCTGTTCGCCGCCGCCGGCATCCCCGAGGCCCGCTGGGCCGCGCTGTACGAGGCCACCCAGGGCTACCCGTTCCTCATCGGCCTCGCGGTCGAGGAGGCCGGCGACTACGGCGGCGATTCGGTGGTGTTTTTGACCCGCTTCCACGACCGCGTGACCCGCTGGATGACCGACCGCGAGCGCGAATGGTTCGTGCGCATCTGCTTCCTCGACCGCGTCGACGAGGACTCATTAAAAATTCTGTTCCCCGACGAGAACGTCACGCGCATCCAGGACTGGTTCGAGCGCGAGCCCTCGATCCGCGACCCCGCCGCCCCGTACTTCCGCGTGCGCCCGATGGTGCGCGAGAAAATGCGCCGCTACCTCGAGGTCCGCGCCCCGGGCCGCCACCGCGAGCTGACCGACCTCGCCGCCCGCGCCGCCCGGCGCCCGGGCTGACCCCGACCGCGCACTCCGGCACATACGATCCGCAGCGCGGCTGACATCCGATGCGCGCTGCCCTACGATGGATCGATGATCCCCGGTCTGCTCGAGTCGCTCGCGCTGGCGTTCCCGATCGCGACCGCCACGCCCGGGAACGCGGCGCCCTGCCCCGGCTACGACCCCTGTGAAAACCTCGACTTCTGGTCCTCGCTCGCGGCGCACAACGCCGCGGCGATCCCGGGCGACGGCGTGCTCGTCCTGCAGGGCGCGCACCGGGGCGGCTGGGACGACCACGTGCTCGAGCACATCGACCTCGAGGTCACCCTCGACGGCCAGCCGATCGCCGGGGCGCTGACCCGCAGCTCGGCCCATGGCGTGCTCGTCTGGCGCCCGGAGGCGCCATGGACCCCCGGCGCGCCCTACCAATTGCACGCGACCGTGACCAACGCGATCGACGTATCGGGCTGCGCACCCGCGAGCTTCGAGGTCGCCGCGGACCTCATCGTCGGCGCCGAGCCCGGCGGACCGATCGCAGCGCCGACCTTCACGGCCCTCGAGGATCACCGCTTCGACCCGGTCGTCGCGCTCGAGAACCTCGCCTGCTGCGAAGGCGAGGTGCCGGCCCCCCTGGTCAGCGGATGCAGCACGACGTACCTCGGCTGGACGCCCGGAGCATGCTTCGCGGTGACCGGCGTCGGCACGCTCAGGCTCGACCTCACCGTCACGCCGGCGCAGTCGGGCCCGATCGTCCGTCAGTCGCTCCACCGATCGATCGTCGACGGACAGCCCCTCGACGCCGACCTCGCGCTCCCCGGCGCGGTCATGCGAACGCTCTTCGCCAGCGCGCCCGTGTGCGTCGCTATCGAGGCCCAGGACCTCGCCACCGACAACGTCGTCCGCGGCCCCGAGACCTGCTTCGGCGACGCCTTCGCCGACGAGCTCGGTCCGCGCCCCACCGAGCTCCCGGACAGCTATCATTGCCAGCTCCAGCGCTGCGAGCTGACCGACGGCGCGTGGGACCTCCAGCGCTGCACCCCGCTCGACATCCCGGTCGACCCGGCGGCCGAGCCCAACGAGGACACGGATGACCCGAAGGACGCGCCCAACTGCGGCTGCGACGTATCGACGGCCACGGGCCTCGGCCTGCTCGTCCTCCCGGCCCTGCGCCGCCGCCGACGCAGCCGCTGAGGCGCGAAAACCGAGTCCCTACAGGCCTTGGCAGCCGGCTGACCACGGTCACCATCTCCGCTCACTAACAAGACCCCAGTGTCGGGCAGCGATGAAACGCATCCATTACTCAGAACTCTCGTTCGAGGCCAGCGTCGAATCGTAACTTGGAGGTACCTCCGATGCCTTCCCACGTACGTTTCCTGCGCAACCGCTGGCGGGCTTGGTGAGCGCCAGACGGTGTAAAGGATCCATAACGCCAATCTTGACGGCCGTCTGAACCGTGATCTGAATATCTTCTTTCAGTGAATCCATGATCGAACTCAGGATCATTGCCTTTTGTTCCTCATGCATATTCGCAGCTTCGACCGCGGCGACGCCCATACAAAAATTTTCAAGGCGCTCTATTCGTCTTCGTCCTGACGCCATTGCAGGTAATTTATGTCCAACTAGAAATCCCAAAACTGAAAACATCACCCCATGCGACAGTGAAATCGTTAATATTTGATCGAGCGCCATGCTCAGGACACACGCAAGGTTCGCGCCTATGAGCCCACCAAGGCGACGTCGCTGCTGGCTTCTCGCGTAAATCCACGACACAAGGGTCAGTACCTCGGCGGTACTCCTGATCTCAGAACGCATCTGTTGGCAGATCTCATGCCGCGAATTTCGCACCAGATTATGGATCTGGTCCTTTTTTCTTGGAAAATGCTGCTCCAGCCGTGCAAACAGGTCGTCATCGACGAGCTTATGGCGGCAAAGCAGGTCCACCACGCCATGAGCATAAGTCTGAAACGAGACCCCCATGTGGTCCGGGAGGAATTGTTGAAGTCTTGATCCACCGGCAAGACTTCGGACAAAGCAATGGAGTTCTTGATTGTCAAATGATTGAAGAAAAAATCTCGCCAATTCCGTGCGAAATTTCGACTGCAACAAGACTTCGTTCACCTCATCCATGCGTCACCTGCGCAGAAGGGCCAAGATGAAGAAGAGCAGTCCTAACGAGAAGGCGTCGCCAAATGAAAATTCTCCGACACCATAATATACGAAGAGGACCAACACCAGGGGCATGGCGAGAAGAACATAGAGGAACTCAGGGCGTCTCCCGATTGGCTGTCCGCGAGAATGTTGGCTGAGTGCTTGGGGTAGCGCGACGTGGACTCCGGGCGGGACGTCAATCCCCGCGATGGCGCCTCGTAGCGCCCTTGCGAACTCAGACGCATTTGACCAGCGAGCCCGAGAGGACCGCGCAAGAGCCTTGAGAAGAACGGCGTCCAGTGCATTCGATATCCCAGCGTCGATAGCGCTTGGGGCCGTGACCTCCTCAGAAAGCATCTTCTGTGGCTCGCTGAACGGATGCTCATCTGTCAACAAGATGTACAGGAGCACGCCGAGCGCGAACACATCTGAAGCTTGGTCATGGCGTTGCTTGCCAAGGACCTCTGGTGAAGCATAGACAACGGAACCGTAGCCTTGTTCGGTCCTGGCATCTGTCACAGGCACCGCGCCGCCAAAACCACAGAGCTTTACGATTTCACGTGCCGTCAGGGTGGACTGGCTCACCAAAATTACATTTTCAAGGGCGATATTTCTGTAAACAAGCCCATTCTGATGAACGCAGTGTAGAGCCTCGCAGAGCTGCAGACCGATGTTTGCGACGCGGAGCCAGTGCATCCTGCAGCGGCTGTTGGCCATGATCTGCTGGAGATTTTTGCCTCCGACATATTCCATCCAAAGGCTTCGTTGTCCCTCGTGCTCTCGTTCATCCAGGATCGAGACGATGTACGGACTCCTGATCCTCGAGAAGATCCGCGCCGCATGTGTCTGCTCTTCGCTGGGACGATCCAGGATTTTTACAGCGAGGCTGCGCTGTAGGTGAGAGTCAAAGACTTGATAGACGGAACCTCGCCTCCCGTCAGCGATCCGGTGCAACACCTTATAGCGGCTTTCAAAGCGCGGTAAATTGTCCTCGTCCCTCATACGCCACTCCTTGGAGGATGGGGGCAACCCGCGCCACGTTATGCGCATCCGCTGGCCGGCGGGCGGTCATTGCTCGGACCCTCTACGTTGTTCTCTCTCAAGCTAACGTGGCTGGAGTGAGCGAGAAAATTAACTGTGTTACTAGAGCGCGCTATCGCGCTGCTGCGTCGGATCCAGTTGGATCCTTAGCTGCTACGAGGTCGGGGCGTGAAGGTGCAAGCCACCGCGGGTGGTCCGGAGCTCACTCGCGGTGGTGCTCGGCAAGCACGAGGTCCGCGGAGGATGATGACCTGTGAGGCGAGTTGTGGCGCAGGAGTCAGGCCGTCCCGCTTACTCGTCCGTGCTCGCGCGGGCCGGCCGCGGGCGCGCGGCCAGGTACTGCGGCGGCCAGGTCACGCCCGGCCCGACGTAGCCCTGCTCGGCCGCGGCGAGCAGCGTGAAGTGCGGGTCGAGCAGGTGCGGCCGGGCCAGCGCGCACAGGTCGGCGCGCCCGGACGCGACGATCGTGTTGACCTGATCCCAGTCTGAAATGTTGCCGACCGCGATCGTGGCGATCCCCAGCGTGTTGCGGATCTGATCGCTGAATTGCGTCTGGAACATACGCCCGTACACCGGCCGCGCGTGCGGCGTCGTCTGCCCCGCCGACACATCTATTAAATCACACCCGGCATCCTTCAACATCCGCGCGACCTCGACCGCGTCCTCGCCGGTCAGCCCGCCCTCGGCCCAGTCGGTCGCCGAGATCCGCACCGACATCGGCCGCATCGTCGGCCACCCCGCCCGCACCGCTTTAAAAACCCGCAGCGGAAACCGCATACGCCCGGCCAGGTCCCCGCCGAACTCGTCCTCGCGCCGGTTCGTCAGCGGCGAGATGAACGTCGACAGCAGATATCCGTGGGCCATGTGCAGCTCGAGCATATCGAAGCCCGCCTCGACCGCCATGCCCGTCGCGCGCACGAACTCCGCGCATACGCGGTCCATATCCTCGACGGTCATCGCCCGCGGCGTCTGGAACCCCGGCGCCCACGCGATCGGCGACGGCGCCAGCAGCTCCCAGGCCTCGCCCGGCGGCAGCGGCTCGTCGCTGCTGCGGTCCCACGGGTGGTGCGTCGCCCCCTTGCGCCCGGCATGCGCGATCTGGACCCCGATCTTCGCGCTCGAGTGCGCGTGCACGAAGTCGACGATGCGCCGCCACGCCGCCACGTGCTCCTTTTTATACATCCCCGCGCAGCCGCTCGTGATGCGCCCGTCGGGCGCCACGTCGGTCATCTCCGTCATCACCAGGCCCGCGCCGCCGGTCGCCAGCGCCCCGAGGTGGACCAGGTGCCAGTCGTTCACCAGCCCGTCCTGCGCCGAGTACTGGCACATCGGCGACACCACCACCCGGTTTTGCAGCGTCATCCCGCGCAGCTCGAGCGGTGCGAACATCGGCGGGCCGACCTCGGCGCCGGAGTGGGTCGCGAACCACCGGTCGACCTGCGCCACGTAGCCCGCGTCGCGCACGCGCAGGTTGCCGTGGGTGACGCGCTTGCTGCGGGTCATCATGCTGAGCACCAGCTGTTCGGGCTCCATGTGCTTGTAGCGCCCGATCTCCTCGAACCATGCCTGGCTGACCCTGGCCGCGCGCTGGAGCTTGGCGACCTCGAGCCAGCGCGAGTCGTGGTAGCTGGTGAGCGCGCCGGGGATGTCGTCCGGGTGGCGCTCGAGCGCGGCGACCAGCGCGATCGCGTCCTCCATCGCCAGCTTCGTGCCCGAGCCGATCGAGAAGTGGGCCGTGTGCGCCGCGTCGCCGATGAGCACGACATTGTCGTGCCACCACCGCTCACAGGAGATCGTCCTGAAGTTGACCCACGCCGACTTGTTGGTCAGCAGCTTGTGGCCCTGCAGCTCCGGGGCGAACAGGCGCTCGAGATACGCGACGCTGTCCTCCACGCTCGCCGTATCGAGGCCCGCGCGGCGCCACGTCTCCGGGTCGGTCTCGACGATGAACGTGCTCGTGTTCGCGTCGAACGGATACGCGTGGACCTGGAACAGCCCGTGCTCGTCGTCGCGGATGATGAACGTGAACGCCTCGAAGCGGCGCGTCGTGCCGAGCCAGATGAACTTCGCCTTGCCCGGCTCGATCGTCGGGTTAAAAACCGCCTCGCGCTCGCCGCGGATCCGGCTGTTGATCCCATCGGCGGCGACGATCAGGTCCGCGTCGGCGAAGCGCGACAGGTCCTCGCTCTCGGTCTGGAAGCACAGCGTCGCCCCCAGCTCCGTGCAGCGCTCCTGAAGGATCTGCAGCAGGCGACGGCGGGCGATCCCGCAGAAGCCGTGGCCCCCGGAGCGGATCACCTTGCCCTTGAAGTACGTGTCGATGTTGTCCCAGTACGCGAAGGACCCGGTGATCTTCTCAAAACTCTCGGGGTCGGCCTGGCGAAAGTGGCCGAGCGTCTCGTTGCTGAACACCACGCCCCAGCCGAACGTATCGTCGGGCCGGTTGCGCTCGACGAGCACGACCTCGTGCTCCGGGCGTCGACGCTTGCACAGCAGGCTGAAGTACAGCCCCGCGGGTCCACCACCGATGACGGCGATCTTCACGGCCCGATGGTAGGCGCCGACGGTCGACGCGTCGGGCGCCGCTGCAAGTGAGAAGCCCCACGGCCGCCGCACCCCGCGCGCAGCGCTCGCGCCCGCGTGTATGCTCGCGCGGCCGATGTCCACGCCGACGCGAGACGACGACACGCCCCGCGACGCCGCGCTGCTCGTCGCGTTCTTCCTCTCCGGCGCCGCCGCGCTCGGCTACGAGTTGCTGTGGACCCGCCTCCTCGGCCTCGCCCTCGGCAGCGAGACCGTCGGCGTCCTCGCCACCCTCGCCGGCTTCTTCGGCGGCATGGCCCTCGGCGCCGTCCTCCTCCACCGCCGCGCCGAGACCGCCCGCGACCCCGTGCGCCTGTTCGTCGCGCTCGAGCTCGTCGCCGCCGGCTTCGCCGTCGTCTCGCCCTACCTCCTCCACGCCCTCGCCCGCGTGCTCCCGCCGCTGCTCGGCCCGGTCGCCGGCGCCGGCGACTCTGGGGCCGCCCTCGCCGTCAACCTGCTCGTCGCCACCCTCGCGCTGCTGCCCGGCACCGTGTGCCTCGGCGGCACCCTGGCCGCCCTCGCGGCCGCCCGCCGCCGGGCCCACCGCCGCGAGCCCGACGGCCGCGGCCTCGGCCGCCTCTACGCCGCCAACACCGCCGGCGCGACCGCAGGCCTCCTGCTCACCGTCTACCTCGTGCTCCCGCGCCTCGGCTACGCCCTCGGCGCGCTGGTCCCCGCCGCCCTCGGCCTCGCCGCCGCCGCCCTCGCCCGCCGCTGGGCCGCCGGCCGCGACCTCGGCCCGGGCCTCGCCCCTGCCCCCGCGGACATGTCCCCGGGACCAGCCACACCTGTCCCGACAGACATGTCCCCGCGGCCAGCCACACCTGTCCCCGCGGACATGTCCTCCGGGGCACCCACCCCTGTCCCCGCGGACATGTCCCCGCGGCCAGCCATCGACACCGGCCGCGACCCCGACGGCGAGCTGCTGCGCGAGCCGTGGCTGCTGTACCTCGTGACCTTCGGGACCGGCCTCGCGGGCGTCGGCCTCGAGGTCGTCGGCGTGCAGGTGCTCGCGCAGAACCTCGAGAACACCGTCTACACCTTCGCCAACATCCTCGCGGTCTACCTCGTCGGCACCGCCCTCGGCGCCGCGATCTACCAGCGCCAGGCCGCCCGCGCGCTCGCGGGTCGCCCGGGCGGCGTGACCCTCGCCCTGCTCGCGCTGCTCGCCGCGCTCGTCGTCGGCGTCGCGTTCACGCTGCAGGCCTCGCCGACGCTGCTCGCCGGCCTCGTGCCCGCGCGCTCGGGCCTGACCCGCGGCGTGCTCGGCGAGCTCGGCGTCGCCGCGATCGTGTTCCTCC
>Ga0075163_10014840_pt1 | contig 10038 bp, 9 predicted proteins | sample JI1023141ADNA_FD_71478 | JGI IMG/M metagenome (GOLD analysis project Ga0075163, IMG submission 71478) | Wastewater effluent complex algal communities from Wisconsin, to seasonally profile nutrient transformation and Carbon sequestration -... | ecosystem: Engineered > WWTP > Effluent > Algae... | reverse complement strand
TGCTCGTGGGGCTGGACCCTCGGCACGCCGTCACGTTCTTCGTGGACCACAAGTTTCACGGGTTCGCGATCCTCGGCTCGGTCGTGCTGTGCATCACGGGTGGCGAGGCGCTCTACGCCGACATGGGGCACTTCGGACGCAAGCCCATCATGAAGGCCTGGTACTGGATGGTCATGCCCGCGCTGCTCATCAACTATTTCGGGCAGGGCGCGCTGCTGCTCCAGCATCCGGAGGCTGCGGAGAACCCGTTCTTCTCCATGGTGCCGAAGGGGCCCGCGACGTACGCGCTCGTGGCGCTGGCCACCGCCGCCACCGTGATCGCGTCCCAAGCCCTCATCTCGGGAGCCTACTCGCTCACGCGCCAGGGCATCCAGCTGGGCTTCATGCCGCGCTTCCAGATCAAGCACACGTCCAGCGAGACGGAGGGGCAGATCTACGTCCCCGCCGTGAACTGGGCGCTGTGCATCGCGTGCATCCTGTTGGTGCTGGTGTTCCGCGAGTCCACGGAGCTCGCCGCCGCCTACGGCTTGGCGGTCACGGGCACCATGGCCATCACGTCCATCGTCTTCTACGTGGTGGCGCGCGAGCGCTGGGGCTGGCCCCTGTACCGGGCGCTGCCATTGCTGATCCTGTTCTTGATCTTCGACCTCGGGTTCCTCGCGGCGAACATGCTCAAGTTCTTCGAGAACGGCTATGTCCCGGTCGTGATGGCGGTGGTCATCTTCATCGCCATGGTGATCTGGCGGAAGGGCCGCGTGCTGCTGGCGGAAGAGTTCAAGAAGCGCACGCGCCCGCTCAACGAAGTGCTGGCCGAGCTGCGCACGGGAGACACGGCACGGGTGCACGGCGCCGCGGTGTTCCTGACCTCCAACGCCGACGAGGCACCGCCCGTGCTGCTGCACCACGTGGAGCGCTCCAACGCGCTCCAGCAGACGGTCATCCTGCTGACCGTGGTCATCGAGCGCAAGCCTCGCGTGAGCGCGGAGCGGCGCATCGAGGCGCACCTGATCGCCGAGGGGTTCTATCGCGTCATCTTGCGCTCGGGGTTCATGGAGAACACCGACGTGCCCGTGCTGGTGGCGGGTGCCATGGCCCAGCTGCGCCTGCCCATCCCGGCGGACGACACCACGTACTACCTGGGTCGCGAGACGCTGCTGGCCACGGGTCAGGGCGAGATGAACCGAATCAGCGAGAACCTCTTCTCGTTCATGTCGCGCAACGCCACGAGCGCCACGGCCTTCTTCAACCTGCCGCACGAGCGCGTGGTGGAGATCGGCATCCAGCTGGACCTCTGATCGTGGTCTCCTACCCGGCATGAGCGTCTCGCCCATCTCGAGTCCTCACGACGCCGCCAACTACGTGGTGGTCGTGTTCCGCAACGTGATGATCCAGAACGTCACGGGCGCGATCGACGCCGCCTTCTTGCGCGCCTCGCTGGCTGGCCACCACGCAGCGCTCGCGCACGACCCCACCGGCTACGCCGTGATCACCATGGTGGAGCCCAGCGCGAAAGTGCCGCCCGGCCCGGTGCGCGACGAGGCCGCCCTGCTGCGCGAGAAGACACAGCACATGCTGAAGGCTCACTCGGTGCTCATCGGCAGCGATGGCTTCTTTGCCAGCACCATGCGTGCCGTGATCACCGGGATCGTGACGCTTGCCCGCAGCCGCGTCCCGCTCCGGATGGTGGGCGACGAGCAGGCCGCGGCCGACTTCGTGGTGGAGCGCGCGTGCCCCACTGTAGAGGCCGGCGCGCTGCGCGATGTGCTGGTGTCGCTGCGCCACCGCTGACGGCGTCAGTCGGCCTTGTTTCCCGCGAGGTGGGGGAAGAAGTACCCCATGGAGCGACGCGCTAGCCGCAGCGCGACCTTGCGCGGCAGCAGCGCGCCCAGCAGGTTGGCGGCCACGCGGTCGGAGGCGCTCGAGATGTACACGGGCTGCCGACCGAGCGCGACGAGCGCGCCATCGACCACGTCTTCGGGCGACTGCATGAACGAGCGCGCACGCCCCATGACGGGCTGGCTGGCGGCGAAGAGCGGTGTGTCGGTCATGCCGGGCACCAGCGCGAGGACGTCCACGCCCTGCTGGCGCAGCTCTTCGTAGAGTGCCTCTCCGAGCGCGAGCGTATACGCCTTGGTGGCGGCGTAGTTGGCCACGAACGGCGCGCGCAGGATGGCCGAGTTGCTGGAGAGGAGCACCAGGCCGCCGCGCCCGCGGGCACGCATGGGCCGCCCGAACGCGTGCATCAAGCGCGCGGTGACCACGCAGTGCAGCTCCACGGCCTTGAGCTGCGGCTCGAGCGGCATCTCCAAGAACTCGCCCATGGAGGTGATGCCGGCCGAGTGCACCACCAGCCCGATCTCGCGCGTGTCGGCGAGGTCGGTCAGCTGCTGCACGAACTGCGAGTCGGTGAGATCGCCGGCCAGCACGTCCACGCTGACCCCCGTGCTCGCGCGGAGCTCCTGAGCCAGCGCGGCGAGGCCCGCGGCGTCGCGGTCCACCAGCGCGAGCGCCATGCCCTCGGCAGCGAGCCGGCGCGCGAAGGCAGCCCCGATGCCCGACGCGGCGCCCGTGATGAGCCCCACGGGGCCGTAGTGGTCGCGTACGGCGATCGACTTCATGCTCATGACCAGGCAACGTAACACGCAGAACGGGGACGGAAAGCAGAGAGGCGCGACGAAGTGGATCGCCGCGCCTCTCGCATTCTCGGAGGTGCTCCTCAGCGGGAGCCCCGGCTCACTCCGCGCTGGCCGCCAGCTCCGCTTGCAGCAGGATGCTGGCGAAGGCGTTGGCCATGTCCGCGTCGATGCCCGCGGCGGTCAGCGCGGTGACGTCCACGGTGGCGTCGGCCACGCCCTCACTGAAGAGCACGGCCGTCTCCACGCTCGAGACACCCATGAGGATCACGCTGGCGCGCAGCGCGGCGACGGTGGTCGTCGAGAAGGTCGCCCAGAGGTCGAAGGCCGCGGTGCCCGCCGCGTCCAGCGAGCTTGCGATCTCGACGCGAATGGACAGCGCAGCGGCGGTCCAAGCGTCCGAGATGGTGGCACCGGCCATGACACCGTCGGTCCGTGCGGCCTCGATGGCCACCAGGAGCGTGGTGAAGGTGGCGTCCAGGTTCACGTCCGTGGCACCCGAGGCCGCGAGCTCGGCCTCCATGGCGGCCTGCACGGAGACCGCGCGCGACAGCTCGGCGTCAGCGACCAGCTGCGCGTACAGCGCCGGCGCGACGTCCAGCGCGGTGGCCTCGAGGCGCATGGCCTCGGCGCCAGCGTGGGCGCTCACGGCCCACGTCTCGGACGACAGGCTCCCCGAGGTGCGAGCCTCGACGAGAGCCGCCTCGTAGGCGGCGCGCGCCTCGGCGGTGGCGGACACGCTGGTGGCAGCGTCGAGCGCGGCGACCTCATCGGCCTGGGCGTTGGCGCGCGCGGTCACGTAGGTGTCGAAGGCGCTGTCGCTCTCGTCCGTGAGGACCGTCGCCTCGGCGTCGATGCGCGCCTCGAGGGCCGCGCTGACGTCGGCCAGCGTGGATTCGGTCTCGCTGCCCGCGGCGAAGGTCGTGGCGGCCTCCGTGCCCACGTGGGCGCGAACCGCCTCATGCGAGCAGGCGTCGCAGGACGTGGACGCGCTGAGCGACTCGAACACCGCTGCCTCGAGCGACGTCTCTTCGTTCATGGGCTCTGCGGTCATCTCGCCGTCCGCCTCGACGAGCAACACCACGGAGGCGCGGTTCGTTCCGTCCGTGGCTTCGAGCAGCAGGTGACTGCCCGCGCTCAACTCGACCGGGCTCTCCACGCGGTAGCGACCGTTCGCTGTGGTCATGGTGGCGTCCATCTCGACGGGCTCACGCGAGCCATCGCTCGTGATGGTGGAGGCCGTCACGGTGGTGCTGCTGTCGTCCAGGTTGGACTCCACGCGGCCTTGCGCGACCAGCTTGGGCGCGCCGTTGCTGGAACCGGAGTCACAGCCGGCTGCGCCCGTGAGCGACAACAGAACCGTGAGGAAAGAAAGAGTGCGTTGTGTATAGGTCATCAGTAAGAGGTCTCCTGACGCCCACCTCTGCACGCCGCGTGCCGTACTTCCCATGCGCGTTTCGCGCTTGCAGCAAGCCTCCGCGTTGCCCTGTGGCGGGCGCGGCCTCCAGAGTGACCGGCCCTAGTCCATCTTATTGATGGGCGTTCGAGCTCTCCCCGCCCAGCAGCTTGCGGTGCAGCAAGATGGCGAACAGGCCCACCAGGAAGCCACCGATGTGCGCCCACCACGCCACCCCGCCGCTCGAGAAGCCCCCCGTAGACAAGAGGCCGTACACCAGCTGCAGCGCGAACCACACGAAGATGAACACGAAGGCCGGCACCTCCACGAACAGCGCCAGCGGAATGGGCACCAGCGTGAGCACCGGCGCGCGCGGGTGCAGCACCACATAGGCCGCCAGCACGCCGCTGATGGCGCCCGACGCGCCCACCATGGGGACCGTGCTGCTCGGGTCCACCAGCACCTGGAAGAGCGCCGCGCCGAGGCCCGCGCCCAGATAGAAGAGCAGGAACGGCACGCGCCCGAGCTCGTCCTCCACGTTGTCACCGAAGACGTGCAGGAACCACATGTTGCCCAGCAGGTGCAGCCCGCCGCCGTGCAGGAACAGGCTGGTGATGGGCGTGACCAGCGCGCCCAGCGAGCCGCCCTCGGAGCGGGGCAGCGTGAGCCCGCCGCCGCTGAGCACGGAGGGCACCACCCCGTAGCGCGTGAGCATGACCGTGGCCGCCTCGGTGGACAGCATGAGCTCGTAGGCGAAGATGGCCGCGCTGAGCGCGATCAGCGCCCACGTGACGACCGGCCTTCGGCGCGTCGGGTTCATGTCACGCAGCGGGAGCACCCGGGCATGTGAATCCGTTCCGCGCGTACATGCAACCCGAACCCACGAACCATCCACCCTGAGGCCTGGCGTGCGACCATTTGCCGCATGCCGCGATGGGTATGGCGGCGCTACGTTGTGGGCATGAAAACGCGTCCCCCCCGCCTCATCGGTCTCTCCCTGCTCGCCCCGCTCGCGCTGGTTGGCGCCTGCGGCGATGCCGCTCCCCGGCAAGACGTGAGCCTCACGTTCCGCGCCACCATGGGCAGCGAGACCTTCGCCTGTGGCCAGCCTTTCACCGGGCTGGGCGTGACGGGTGACCAGACCCTCACGGTGAGGGACGCCCGCCTGTACGTGCACGACGTCCGCCTGGTGACCGCCGCGGGCGACGAGGTGGCGCTCGAGCTCGGCGAGAACGCCTTCCAACACCAGGGCATCGCGTACCTGGACTTCGCCGACAGCAACGACACCGGCTGCGAGGGCAACCCCGAGACGCGCCTGGTGATCGAGGGCAGCGCGCCCGAGGGCGACTACGTGGGCGTGCGCTTCACGGTGGGCATGCCCTTCGAGCAGAACCACCAGGAGGCCTCGGTGGCGGCGTCGCCGTTGAACATCACCGACATGTTCTGGGCGTGGCAGAGCGGCTACAAGTTCATCAAGCTGGACGGCGCGAGCACCGGCGTGCCCACCTGGCGCTTCCACCTGGGCAGCACCGGCTGCGTGGGCGACCCCATGGCGGGCGGCGTGACCAGCTGCACGGCCCCCAACCGCTTCGACGTGGAGCTCATGGGCATGGACCTCGCAGCCGACAGCATCCGCTTCGACATCGCCGAGCTGGTGTCCGACGTGGATCTCGACACGTTCACCCCGGAGACGCCTCCCGGCTGCATGTCGGGCGCGATGGACCCGGACTGTACGGAGTACTTCGAGGCGCTGGGCCTCCCCCACGCCAGCAGCCCGGCCGGCGTGCAGCGTGTGTTCACCGTAGACTGACAGCGTGATCTCCCGCACGCGATGGCGCCGCACCGTGCAGCCAACCCCTCCGCATCCTCGAGCGCCATGGCTCACGCTGGCCCTCACGCTGGCCCTGGTGGCGCTGCAGGGGGGCTGCGGCTCGGATAGCTATGAGCTGGACCTCCCGCGCGGCTTCCCCGAGCCGCGCGTGCCGGCGGACAACCCGCTGAGCGAGGCCAAGATCGAGCTGGGCCGCTTCTTGTTCTACGACGTGCGGCTGAGCGCCAACCAGACGCAGTCGTGTGGGAGCTGCCACCGGCAGGAGCTCGCGTTCACCGATGGACTGCCGCACGCCGTGGGGTCCACGGGCGAGCACACCGCGCGCGGCTCCATGGCGCTGGGCAACGCGGGCTATGCCGCCACGCTCAACTGGGCCAACCAGGCGGTGGTCACTCTCGAGATGCAGGCGCGCATCCCGCTCTTTGGCGTGGAGCCCGTGGAGCTGGGCCTCGGCGGCATGGAGCAGGTGCTGGAGCAGCGCTTGCGCGCCGACCCGAGCTACCCTGCGATGTTCGCCGCGGCGTTTCCGAGCGAGGAGGACCCCATCACCGTGCAGAACGTGCTGCGCGCGCTGGCCTCGTTCGAGCGCGCGCTGCTGACCGGCGACTCGCCCTACGACCGCTACCAGGCCGGCGACACCACCGCGCTCTCGGACTCGGCCCGGCGCGGCATGGAGCTGTTCTTCAGCGAGAAGGTGGAGTGCTTCCACTGCCACGGCGGCTTCAACCTGTCGGGCTCGGTGGACCACGAGGGCAACTTCTTCGACCAGTCCTTGTTCGCCAACAACGGCCTCTACAACGTGGACGGCATCGGCGGGTACCCGGCCGCCAACACGGGCCTGTTCGAGATGACCGGCGACCGCCTGGACATGGGCCGCTTCAAGCCGCCCACGCTGCGCAACATCGCGCTGACGGCGCCCTACATGCACGACGGCTCGCTGGCCACGCTGGAAGCGGTCATCGACCACTACGCGCGCGGCGGCACGCTGACGCCCGAGGGGCCCAACGCGGGCGACGGGCGCCTGAGCCCGCTGAAGAACGGCTTCATCAGCGGCTTCGTGTTGAGCGAGCAAGAGCGCGCCGACCTGCTGGCGTTCCTGAACGCGCTGACCGACGAGACCTTCGTCACCGACCCGCGCTTCAGTGATCCGTTTTCGGCGCCGCCCGCGCCTTGAGCGCGCGTCGTGGGCCCGCGCTGCCCGTGGGCTGCTTGGTGGCCTTCTTGGCGGGCGTGGACGTGACCAGCGCCGCATGCATGCGCGCCGCCTGAGCGTGGGTGAGCGCGATGGCCAGCGCGTCGGTGGCGTCGATGCCGGGCAGCTCGCCGGGAGGCAGCCCCAGCATCGCGCCCACGATGCGCGCCACCTGCGTCTTGTCGGCCGCGCCCTTGCCCACGATGGAGCGCTTCACCACGGCGGGCGGATAGGGGTGCACCGCGAGCCCCGCCTGCGCGATGGCCAGCAACACCACGCCACGCGCGTGCCCCAGCTTGAGCGCCGCGTTCGGGAACTTCGCCATGAAGATGTCTTCCACCGCGGCCGCCTGCGGCGCGTGCTCGGCGATGAGCGCCACCAGGCCCGTGTGGATGAGCAGCAGCCGCTCCTCGAGCGGCGCCTTCTCACCGGCGGTGAGCGTGCCCGCTGTGATCAGGCGCAGGCGCGTGCCGTCCCGCTCGATGATTCCGTAGCCCGTGCGCACGGAGCCGGGATCCACGCCGAGGACGCGCAGGGTGGCCATCAGGCGGCGCAGCCCGGGGTGGGGACAACGCCGGGGGCGGGAGGGTGCTGGCTCATGCTGGGTGGTGTAACCCACGGGCCGCGTGGTCGGTCAAGCAAGCGACAACGCTACCGGTCGCCCCGCCGGCGCTGTGGTAGTCTCCCCCGGTGCGCACGCTGGACGCTGGCCCCCTCCTTCACCCCGTTCGAGCTTGGCTCGCGGCAGTCGCCGGCGCGGCGCTGATCACCGGCTGCGGAGGCAGCCAGGCCCTGGGCCCCGCGCACGACACCGCCCGCGCCTATGCCGATGCGGTGCGGCGCGGTGACGCCGAGGCCGTGTACGCCCTGCTGGACGCCGAGACGCGCGCGAGCCTGACACTCGACGACCTGCGCGCCCAGATGGCCGAGGCGCCGGAGGAGCTGCGTGAACAGGCCACGGCGGTGGAGGCCGCGCTGGGTGACCCGCAGCTGGTGGAGACGCGCGCGAGCGTGCCGCTGCGCACCGGGCAGCACGCGGTGCTGGTCATCGAGGGGGAGCGCTGGCGGCTGGTGGGCACGCTGCTGGACGCGGTGTCGCTGGCCACCCCGGAGGACGCAGTCATGGCGTTCCGCAGCGCGCTCGAGCGCCGCAGCCTCAGCAGCATCGGCCGCATCCTGGCGCGGGCGCCACGCGCCGAGATCGACGCGCAGATCGAGCGCTTCCTGCTGGACACCGAGGACCAGCCGGCGCTCGACGTGGACATCCAGGGCAACGAGGCCACGGTGCGCACGGCCAGCGGGCGAGTGATCCGCATGGTGCGCGAAGCTGGCGAGTGGCACGTGCTCAGCGTGGAGTGATGCAACGATGACGAGCATGACCAATAGGGCCTGGCTCGCGATGCTGCTCGGGACGAGTGTGCTCGCTGGCTGTGGCAGCGAAGAGCCCCCGCCCGTGGACGACGGTACCTTCCGCCCCATGGTGGAGCTGGGTCGCCACAGCGTCACCGCGCAGGACACGCGCCAGGTGGTGCCGAGCGACGGGCTGCCCGCCGAGACCGTGCCGCAGCACTCCAACAACAACCTGGACGTCATTCGCCACGCGGGCCGCGTGTTCCTGGCGTGGCGCACGGCGCCCAACCACTTCGCCAACCCCGACACCATCCTCTACGTGGTGAGCAGCGAGGACGAGGTCACCTGGCGCTACGAGACCGAGTACGCCATCGGCACCGACCTGCGCGAGCCCCGCTTCCTGGCGGTGGGCGACACGCTGTTCCTGTACATGAGCGTGCTGGGGGTGAGCGAGACGCAGTTCCAGCCCATGGGCGTGCGCTATGCGCGGCTCGACGCGGGCCAAGCGTGGAGTGCGCTCACTGAGCTGTACGGCGATGACACGCTGCTGTGGCGGACCACCACCGTGCCGGACGGCCGCCACTTCATGACGGCGTACAACGGCGGCGAGAACGAGTACCTGTTCAACGGCGAGCCGCTGCAGGTGCACTTCCGCACGAGCCTCGACGGGGTGAGCTGGACCCCGGCCGATCCGGATGGTTCCATGGTCTACGAAGGCGGCGGCAGCGAAACCGCGTTCGCTTTTGCGGAGAGCGGCGAGCTGTTTGCCGTCATCCGCAACGAGGCTGCGGACACCGAGGGCTTGGGAAGCCGCGTCTGCCGCGCGCCGGCCGACGACCTGGGCAACTGGACGTGCAACGCCGACTTCAAGAAGTACGACTCGCCGTTCATGTTCGAGTACGACGGCGAGGTCTACCTGCTGGGCCGCCGCAACCTCACCGAGACGGGCTTCTTCGGCGCCGAGGGCCTCACCAACGCGGTGGTCGCGTCCCTGCGCTACGTGGCGGCGCCCAAGCGCTGCAGCCTGTGGCGCATCGTGCAGGACGAGCTGCGCGTGGCGTACATCACGGACCTCCCCAGCAACGGGGACACCTGCTTCCCGAGCGTGATCGCGGGCAGCGAGCCTGGCGAGTTCTTCGTGTACGACTACAGCTCGGATCCCGAGGGCGAGCCCCTGGCGTGGCGTCCTGGGCAGCTGGGCAACACCCAGATTTACCGTCACGTGCTTCGTTTCCGCCGCCGCTGAGCCGCATGGCCGCGCAAGGCGCTTGGCGTGGCCAGCACGGTCCGCTTCGTGTTATGCGAACCGGATGATGAAACGCACGACGAAGCGGCACCGGCTCGCGGCCGCCCTCTTGGCGCTGACCGCGCTCGGCCTCGCGGGCCCCTCGACTCACAGCGTCCTCGCGCAGCGGGCACGTCGCCCCGCGCCGCCCAGCGGTGGAGAGAGCTCGCTCTCGCAGCTGCCGGTGGTCCGCGAGCGGCTCAGCAACGGCATGCGCGTGGTCATGAGCCCCGACCGCAGCATCCCCACCGTGGCGGTCGCGCTCTACTACGACGTGGGCTCGCGCAACGAGGTGCGGGGCCGCTCGGGCTTCGCGCACCTCTTCGAGCACATGATGTTCCAGGGGTCGGC
>Ga0075163_10014839_pt1 | contig 10040 bp, 9 predicted proteins | sample JI1023141ADNA_FD_71478 | JGI IMG/M metagenome (GOLD analysis project Ga0075163, IMG submission 71478) | Wastewater effluent complex algal communities from Wisconsin, to seasonally profile nutrient transformation and Carbon sequestration -... | ecosystem: Engineered > WWTP > Effluent > Algae... | reverse complement strand
CGCGACCTCGTTGCCTACGAAGGACGGGCGGGCGCGAATTCGACAGATGCGTTGTCTTTCGCATTCCTGTCGCTGTTTTCGACTACTGCCGCTCGCAGCCAGTGGGCGATGGAATTGGCGTAGTACTGCAGCAGCGCGTCGGAGTCCGGGGCCGGAAAATAATGGTCCCGGTCTTCGATCAGGATGCCGCGCTTCTGCAGCAACTGCAGGCTTTGCAGCAGGGTCGAGTTGCGCGGCTTTTCCTCGTCGCGCATGGCCGCGCCGCCATGGATCAGTTCGTCGATCAGCTGGTCGACTTCGACGATGAGATCGATCGAGCGCAGTCTGGCCTGCGGGCTGCGCACGAAGACGGTCGCGATCAACGGCACCGGAAGGATCGGGATGACATGACGGATCGCGTCCATCAGTTCATCGGCGAGCGATGCGATCTGCTGGAAACGCTGCTCCTTGGACAGACTCTTGAAACGGATGCCATTCGCTGCGGCGAATGCCCTGGCAGACAGCGGAATCCCGAAGTTCACGCTTGCGTAGCCGTTGCGGCGGAACCGTTCGTCTCCACCGGCGAACAGATTGAACCGGAGGAAACGCAATGCGTTTCCGAGGTGGAACCAGGCGCCTTTGCGCTTGCTGTGCGGATCGGTCCACGCAAGCATGTTCATGTCTTCGAGTACATGATCGTAATTGATGCCGATCGGGACGAAGACGATGTCGCGGTCGGCATCGGCATCGAACGAGCGCAGCATGTAGTCCAGGAAACCGAGCTTAGGTCGGCCGAAAGTGCCGTCGCGGCTCAGCCCGCCTTCCAGATACACGGCCTGGCAGACACCTTCGTGCGTGGACATGTGGATGTAGCGTTCCAGCACTTTGCGATACAGCGGATTGTTGGATTCCCGGCGGACGAAATAGCCCCCGAGGCCCTTGACCACCAGATTCAGCGGCAACACCCGCGCCCATTCGCCGACCGCATAGGACAGCGTGGCCTGATTGGCCGCCAGATAGGTGACCAGCAGATAATCCATGTTGCTGCGATGGTTCATCACGAAGACGACGGTGGACTGCGGGTCGATCTGGCGGAGCTTCTCGATGTCGGCCGCACCGACCTTCACCCGATAGATGAAACGCGAAATCTGCCGCGCCAGCCAGTAGCCGAGGCGGTAATACACGTAGGCATTGAACGAGGGCACGATTTCGCTGGCGTAGGCCCGCACTTTTTTCTGCAGCACGCCCCTGGGCGCATCGGTTTCCGTGGCATGCCTCTCGATCTCCGCGATCACCTGGCTGTCGTAGCTCAACCGGTCGATCAGCACCTGCCGCCTGGTGCGTTGGAATGGCCGGATCTGGATGCGCAGACTGCTGTTGATCCGCTCGATGGTGCGGTTCAATCGGCGTCGGAAGAACCAGCGGACGCCCGGCAGGAAAATGCTGATCAGCACGGCGTAGCCGCTTGCCGTGACCAGGATCAGGAAAAGCCAGACGGGAATGTCGACGGTGGCAGTCACAACGGTCCCCAGCGGTCGCGGCGTTGTCCGGATACTGGCCCGTAATGGGAGATTCCGGAAGTGATGAACGGCGACCCATCGCTTGGGCGCACTGTGTGGGATTCGACGATCCTGCCCCGTCAGGGCGGGACAGGCACGCTGATGTTGTCGGGCTGAGCAGCGACAAGGGACGCCAGCGCCGTGATGCCCAAAGGTCGTAAACCCCTGTAAGATCAGCCCCCTAGACGCATATCTTCAGGTGACCGGCACGGTGGCACGCGAGCTTTCCGAACGCAGCAGCAAACCCCGCCGTACCGCAGCGGTCGAGGCTCCGAAAGCGAGTCCGCGCCGGCAGCGGCTGGTGCGCGATATCGCGCTGATCATGATCGCGCCGTTCCTGCTCTATCTGCTGGTGTGTCTGTTCACCTATTCGCCGCAGGACCCGGGTTGGTCGCACTCGGGCAGCGTGACCGCACCTTTGCAGAACGCGGGCGGACGAGTCGGGGCGTGGTTGGCGGATGTGCTGCTGTATCTCTGCGGTTATGTGGCCTTCCTGCTGCCGCTGATTCTGGGCGCGGTGGCCTGGATCGCGCTGTTCGGAATGGACAGCGATGGCGACGGCGATGCCGACCTCGGTCCGGCATTGCGGCTGGTGGGGATCGTCGGGTTCGTGGTGGCGGCGACCGGCCTTCTGACGTTGAAGATCGGTGCCGTCCCGGGGTTCTCGGCGGGCGCGGGCGGGATTCTGGGCAAGCTGGTCGGCGATTCTCTTCTGCGCGGCTTCGGCATGGTCGGCGGCAATCTTTTCCTCATCGCCTTGTTGCTGATCGCGATCACGTTGGCCACCGGGCTGTCGTGGTTGGCGGTGATGGACCGGATCGGGGCCCTGGCGCTGATGCTCGTGCCGCTGGTGTCCCAGTACCTGCGTCGCGGCACGCAGCAGGCGAACTAATGGCAGCAGGCGCGCGCGATGCGCGAAGAGCGCGAGGAAGTGCGCAAGGTCGACAGCGAGCTGCGTGCCAAGCGTGCGCCGGTCAAGATCGAGCCGCCGCCGGCGCCGGTCGTGGAGAAGAGCGAGCGCGCCAAGCGCGAACAGCAGATTCCGCTGTTCCATGTCGCCGACGGCAGCGGCATTCCGCCGTTGTCGCTGCTGGACGATCCCAAGCCCCAACCCAAGGGCTACGACGAGGGCACGCTCGAAACCATTTCCCGGCAGATCGAATTCAAGCTCAAGGATTTCCGCATCGATGCGCAGGTGGTCGGCGCGTATCCCGGGCCGGTGATCACCCGTTTCGAGATCGAGCCTGCGCCGGGCGTGAAGGTCAGCCAGATCAGTTCGCTCGACAAGGACATCGCCCGCGGTCTCAGCGTGAAGTCGGTGCGCGTGGTCGACGTGATTCCGGGCAAGTCGGTGATCGGTCTGGAGACCCCGAACACGCATCGCGAGATGATCTATCTCAGCGAGTTGTTGCGCTCGAAGGAATACGACAAATCGGGCAGTCCGTTGACCCTGGCGCTGGGCAAGGACATCGCCGGCCGGCCGACGGTTGCCGACCTCGCGCGCATGCCGCATCTGCTGGTCGCCGGTACCACCGGTTCGGGCAAATCGGTGGCGGTCAATGCGATGGTGCTGTCGCTGCTGTACAAGGCCAGCGCGAAAGAACTGCGGATGCTGATGATCGACCCGAAGATGCTGGAGCTCAGCGTCTATCAGGGCATTCCGCATCTGCTGGCGCCGGTCGTGACCGACATGAAGGAAGCGGCCAACGGCCTGCGCTGGTGCGTGGCCGAGATGGAGCGCCGCTACAAGCTGATGAGCGCGGTCGGCGTGCGCAACCTCGCCGGCTTCAACAAGAAAGTGAAGGATGCGCAGGACGCCGGACAGCCGTTGCTGGATCCGCTGTTCCGCCCGAACCCCGAATTGCAGGAAGCGCCGCAGGCGCTGGAACCGATGCCGTTCATCGTGATCTTCATCGACGAATTCGCCGACATGATGATGATCGTCGGCAAGAAGGTCGAAGAGCTCATTGCCCGTCTGGCGCAGAAGGCGCGCGCGGCCGGCATCCATCTGATTCTCGCGACCCAGCGTCCGTCGGTGGACGTGATCACCGGTCTGATCAAGGCGAACATCCCGACCCGCATCGCCTTCCAGGTGTCGAGCAAGATCGATTCGCGCACCATCCTTGATCAGAGCGGCGCCGAGACGCTGCTCGGCCACGGCGACATGCTGTACCTGCCGCCGGGTACGGCGATGCCGGAGCGCGTGCACGGTGCCTTCGTCAGCGACGAGGAGGTCCATCGCGTCGTAGAAAATCTCAAACAGACCGGTGGCGCGCCCGATTACATCGAAGGCGTGCTGGAGGAAGTGCAGACGATGGGCGACGGCGTGATCGTCGGGCCGACCGGTCTGCCGGAAGTCGGTGGAGGAGGCGGCGACGAAAGCGACCCTCTGTACGACGAGGCGGTGAAGATTGTGACCGAAAGTCGTCGCGCCTCGATCTCTGGCGTGCAGCGCCGGCTCAAGATCGGTTACAACCGTGCGGCGCGGCTGGTCGAGGCGATGGAAGCCGCGGGCGTGGTCTCGCCGCCGGAGCACAACGGCGATCGCACGGTGCTAGCGCCGCCGCCGAGGTGATGGATGCGCAGATCCCGACCGCAGCGCGATGGCGATGCGGCCGGGGCTGTCATGCATTTACTGCTCTTCGAGGCAGGGCCAGGAATTCTCGACTTTGTAGACCGTCCTGATTCCCCAGCTCATATGCTCGGTGCACGTCCAGCGTTCGCCGCCGACACGAGTCGTGTAGGCGTAGTCGGTGTAATACTGAACGTCTTAGACATTACCGGAAGGCGGCAATCGCGCGGTAGCCGATCCCAGTGCAAGCACGCCACACAGAGCCAGTGCGCCAATCAGCAAACGTTTGATCTTCATGCCAATCTCCTTGATCGTCATGCGCAACGGCTTCGGTTGCGGTCCAAGCACAGGCGCTGGCGCCCGGAATCGCTTGCATCAGATGACTGGATCCGGGAGTGCAATCCCTATTCAGGTTCAGCCCTTCAGACTTTTCCCAGCTACCGCACAGAGTCCATCCATGATCCGTTCCATTGTCGTATGCATTCTGATCTGCGTTTTGGCGGTCGCTACCGCCCATGCCGGCGGCCGCGAATCGCTCGACGCCTTCACAAGGGGCCTGAAAGGCCTGGACGGCCAGTTCAGTCAGCAGGTCTACGACAGCAAGGGCAAGCGCAAGGAAAGCGCTTCCGGCCGGGTGGCGCTGTCGGCGCCCAGACTCTTCCGCTGGGAGTATCTCAAGCCTTATCCGCAACTGATCGTCGCCGATGGCAAGAAAGTCTGGATCTACGACCCGGACCTGAAACAGGTTTCGACCCGCAAGCAGGGAGTGGAAGAACAGAACAGTCCGCTCGCCGCATTGATCGACCCGCAGAAGCTGGACCGCGACTTCACCGTTGCGGAGGCCGGCACTCAGGGTGGGCTCGAATGGCTGATGCTGACGCCGAAGCAGGCAGAAAACGCCAGCTTCCAGAATGCGCGGCTCGGTTTCGACAAGCGCGGTCTGGCGCGGATGCATATCCTCGACGCGCTGGGTCAGCGCACAGAGATCGCGTTCACCGGCTGGAAGCGCAACCCGACGTTCGCTGCCAGGACCTTCCGCTTTGCACCGCCCAAGGGCGTGGATGTGGTCGGTGGCGAGTGAGTCGCGCGATGAAGTCCCCTCGGCGTCGCTTTTTCCGTTGACAGCGAACATGATCCCCGTCATCCGCCTCCAGACGCATCGCAACACCGGCCGGACATGGTTTCTGGTTGCGATGCTCGCTTTGGCGGCGATGCCCGCGTTCGCTGCCGGCCAGACACCATCGAAGCCGCTCAGCGCGCAGGCGCGTCTCGCCATCGCGCAGGAACGCGAAACCCTCGATGGCGTGGTCGCGGCATCGCTGGTCGGCGCGCTGTCCGAACAGCTCGGCGGCCGGCCGGTGAAGATCAAGCTCGAGCATGTCCTCGTGGAGACCACGAGCATCCGCGACCGTCTGGTCAGCGGGCAGGGTGCGATGCAGATCGACAATGCGCAGGACTGGATCGGCTTCCGCTTCAGCACCCTCTACGACGCGGTGCTCGAAAGCGCGGGTTACCCGGAGCTCAGCATCGGTACCGTCGGCCCCGGCGGACGCACGTTGCCGAACGACTCGAAACTCATCCGCGAACTCGACGACCGCGTGATCGGCATGCTCGGCGAGGAATTCGGCTACCAGCAGGTCCGGCTGCAGTTGGATCGGATTGACACGGTCGAAGCGGGCCTCCGCTATCTGCGCATCGATGCCAGCGGTATCGCCGATTTCGGCCTTGATGGCACCGCGCCGACGCGGGTCGAAGGCTTGTACGACCGCGAGCAGGGGGCCTGGCTGCGGGTGACCTACACGCTCGACGGCACCCCGCCTGCCGCCACTCCCGCAGCGATCAGCGGACGCTGATTCGCAGACGCATCGAGCCATTCGCGGCCCGTGCCTGCTAAGGTTGCGGCACATTCCAGACGATCCCGCGCCCGTGGCCCGCTCAGGCACGCCCCCCACCGTTTCCAGTCTGCTCGATGACCGCGATCTGATCGTGGTCGATCGCGACGCGCTGCGTCCGTTGGCCGAGCGCGTGCGTCCGCGCACGCTCGACGAGATGGTGGGCCAACGCCGGTTGTTGGCGCCCGGCAGCGCATTGCGGCAGTCGATCGAGTCCGGCCATGTGCATTCGATGGTGTTGTGGGGGCCGCCCGGCTGCGGCAAGACCACCCTGGCGCTGTTGCTGGCCAAATACGCGGACGCCGATTTCCGCGCGATCTCCGCGGTACTTTCCGGCCTGCCCGAAGTGCGTCAGGTGCTTGCCGAGGCGGGCCATCGTTTCGCAGAGGGCCGGCGCACGGTGCTGTTCGTGGACGAGGTGCACCGCTTCAACAAGGCGCAGCAGGATGCGTTCCTGCCGCATATCGAACGCGGCACCATCCTGTTCGTCGGCGCTACCACCGAGAACCCGTCGTTCGAATTGAACTCCGCGTTGCTCTCGCGCTGCCGTGTGCATGTGATGGAAGCGGTGTCGGCCGACGATATCGTGGCCGCGATGCAGCGGGCGCTCGATGACGAAGAACACGGCCTCGGCGGCCGTGGCCTGAGCATCGCGTCCGGACAACTGCAGCTGATCGCCACCGCCGCCGATGGCGACGTCCGCCGTGGGCTGACGCTGCTGGAGATCGCCGTCGAGCTGGCGGGCGAGGGCGGCGCGATCACCGACGGAATCCTCGAACAGGTGCTGGCCGACCGCACCCGCCGTTTCGACAAGGGCGGCGAGCAGTTCTACGACCAGATCTCGGCACTGCACAAATCGGTGCGCAGTTCGAATCCGGATGCGGCGCTGTACTGGCTCACGCGCATGCTCGACGGCGGCTGCGACCCGCTGTATCTGGCGCGGCGCATGACCCGGATGGCGGTGGAGGACATCGGACTGGCCGATCCGCGTGCGTTGTCGATGGCGATCGACGCCTGGGAAACCTACGACCGTCTAGGCAGTCCGGAGGGCGAGCTCGCGCTGGCCCAACTCGTGATCTATCTCGCCAGCACCGCGAAATCCAATGCCGCCTATACCGCTTTCAAGGCTGCGAAACGCGATGTCGTCGAATTCGGCACCCAGGACGTTCCGCTGCATCTGCGCAATGCACCGACGAAGCTGATGAAGGAGATCGGCTACGGCAAGGACTACCGCTACGATCACGATGCCGAGGGCGGGGTCGCGCTGGAGCAGACCGGTTTTCCGGACGCCATGGGCGAACGGGTCTACTACCATCCGGTGGAACGCGGTTTGGAACTGAAACTGAAAGAGAAACTCGATCGCCTGCGCGCCGAGCGCAGACGCGTGCAGCGCAAGCCGAAGGCCCCCGAATGACGCTGTGGTGGCAGCAACTGTTGCTGGTCGCACTGGGTGGCGCACTCGGTGCCGTCGGGCGGTTCTGGCTCGGTGGCGTGTTGCTTCGACAACTCGGCAACGGCTTTCCGTGGGGCACATTGGCGGTGAATCTGATCGGTTCGTTCGCGGCCGGCTTCATCGCGGTCTGGCTCGAAGGACGAGGCCCTGCGGCGCTGTACTGGCGGGCGTTCCTGATCGTCGGCGTCCTCGGCGCCCTGACCACGTATTCGGCACTGATGCTGGAATGCCTGCTGTACGCGAAATCGCAGCGCAGCGGCCTGATGTTCGGCTATCTCGCGATCACGCTCGTCGCAGGCTTCGGTCTGGTGTGGCTGGGTGCACGGGTCGCATCGGGCTTCAGACTTTCCTGACATCGGCGCGCGGAGTTTCGCGACCGGACTATCGGAAACGACTGGCAGCCAGTCGCCGAAGCTGCGCTTATCGTGAGGCCATCGCTATCGCACGGCCCACGCCGAGGACGCACCGATGTTCCGCACGATGATGGTTCGACTGTTGCTGCCCGCGCTGCCGATGGCATGCGCATTGTCCGCGTTTCATGCCTCTGCGCAGGACATCCACACCTGCATCGATATCAGGGGCATGAAGAGTTATCAGAATGTCCCCTGCGCTGCGAACCAACGTACGGCATCGGTTCGCAGTTACGAGACGAAACCCGAAGACCCCGCGATCGCGGCGCGCGTGGCCGCCATCCAGCAGGAAATGGATCGCCGCAATCGTCCGAGCGGCAGGCCGACTGCAGCGCGCACCGGCACTGTCCGCCGCCCATCCGGTCCGACGCCCTGCCAGGCCGCGAAGGCGAAGCGCAAGGCCACGCTCGACCGGGTCGGCCTCAAACGCAATTTCGATCTGCTCAGCCGCCTCGATTCCGAAGTCTGGGAGGTGTGCAAGGGATTCTGAGCATCTGGGCCGACGATGCGGCATCGTTTCTTTCATCGCCAGAACGGGTGTTCCCGCATCGGCAATTGCTTCGGAGGAAGTGCATCCACGACCTGCAGCATCAGTCCCCAGGCGAGGCTGGTGGCGATGGTCGTCGCGAACAGCAGTACCCAGGCCACCGGCAATTTCCAGCGGACATCGCGCTGCGCATCGAAACGATCGCGCACAAGGAAGAACGCGAGCGCCATCGTCGAACCATAGGCCAATGCGACGAACACCCAGAGTACCAATCCCATCGGCATGGTGGGCAGTCCTGCGACGAAGATCCTGCCCTGTTGCTCGATGAGTACGCCGTAAAGACCGGTGGTGATGAACACCTGCAGCGTCGTGAAACGGAATCTGTCCAGCATCCACCACCAGGTCAGCCACCACGCGGCATAGATACCAAGGCCGCAGATCAGGTCTGGAATGAGTTGAGGATGGAACAGCGCGGGTTCCGTCGCGTTGCGCAGATAGTTGTCGGCCCAGGCACCCGTCTCCAGCACGAGCGTGGCGAACAGGGTGGACAGCAACAAGGAGGCTCCGGCACCACCGATGCGCGGCAGACGCCAACCACGCAGTACGGCCAGTACCAGCAATGGATAGGGCAACAACACAGGTGAATCCGCGCATGCCAGCAACACCAGCGCACCGCTCAGGGCGAACAGGGCGGCGCGCGTACGCGGCATGCGGTCCGGGTGTCCCAAGGCCATGAGCAAAGACTACCGCAGACTCCGGGCGTCCGTGCAGTGCCGACATTCCCACCGCCAGAGCACATCCATCGACCAGCAACATCGAACCAACTGATACCCTATCCCCATGCAGGAATCTCCACGAAACCTGCTGCACCGCATCTTCGGACACGACGATTTCCGCGGCCCGCAGCAGGACATCATCGAACACATCGCGAACGGCGGCGACGCGCTGGTGCTGATGCCCACCGGCGGCGGCAAGTCGCTGTGCTATCAGGTGCCCGCGCTGCTGCGCGACGGCGTCGGCGTGGTCGTGTCGCCGCTGATCGCATTGATGCAGGACCAGGTCGAAGCGCTGCGCCAGGTCGGCGTGCGCGCCGAATATCTCAACTCCACGCTCGATGCCGAATCGGCGGCGCGGATCGAACGCGCGATGCTGGCCGGCGAACTCGATCTGCTGTACGTCGCACCGGAGCGCCTGCTCACGCCTCGCTTCCTGTCGCTGCTGGACCGGGCGAAGGTCGGGCTGTTCGCCATCGACGAAGCCCACTGCGTCTCGCAGTGGGGTCACGATTTCCGCCGCGAATACCGCGAACTCACGGTGCTGCACGAACGCTGGCCGGAGGTGCCGCGGATTGCGCTCACCGCCACCGCCGATCCGCCGACCCAGCGCGAGATCGCCGAGCGCCTGCAACTGGAAGACGCGCGCCGGTTCGTCAGCTCCTTCGACCGGCCGAACATCCGCTACACCGTCGTGCAGAAGGACAACGGCAAGCGCCAGTTGCTCGACTTCCTGCGCGCGCATCGCGACGAGGCCGGCATCGTCTATTGCCTGTCGCGACGCAAGGTCGAGGAAACCGCGGAATTCCTCGCCGCGCAGGGCTTCAAGGCCCTGCCCTACCACGCCGGTCTGGATGCCGAAGTGCGCGCGCAGAACCAGCGCCGGTTCCTGCGCGAGGACGGCGTGGTGATGGT
>Ga0075163_10014837_pt1 | contig 10040 bp, 5 predicted proteins | sample JI1023141ADNA_FD_71478 | JGI IMG/M metagenome (GOLD analysis project Ga0075163, IMG submission 71478) | Wastewater effluent complex algal communities from Wisconsin, to seasonally profile nutrient transformation and Carbon sequestration -... | ecosystem: Engineered > WWTP > Effluent > Algae... | reverse complement strand
TAAGGTCTTCCAGATGGTCGGTCGAACGCTCGCGATCTGCGCCGCGCTGATCGCGCTCGGGCTGGGGTTGATCGTGGGGGCGGCGCCGGCCGCGGCGACCACCGGCCGGGCCAGTGGGCTCTACGTCGGCGGCACCGCGTTGCCGGTGGTCTCGTCGGACATCCGGATCGACGTCGAGCTCGGCGTCGCCCGCGGCACCGTGACCCAGCGCTTCCACAACCCGCGGCCCGACGCGGTCGAGGCGGTCTACGTCTTCCCGCTGCCGCCCGGGGCCGCGGTCGACAGCCTGAGCGCGACCTTCGCCGGCCAGACCGTGCGCGGCGCGATCGCCCGCCGCGCCGAGGCCGCCGCCGCCTACCAGGACGCGGTGGCCGACGGCCGCGCCGCGGCGCTCGTCGAACAGGAGCGGCCGGGCGTGTTCACGCAGTCGCTGGCGCCGATCCCGGCCGGCGGCGAGGTGGTCGTGACCTTGACCTGGCAAGCGACGCTCGTGCGCCACGACGGCGCCTGGGAGCTGGTCCACCCGCTGGTCGTCGGGCCGCGCTTCGTCCCGGGCGCGGCGACCGGCCGACCGACCCAGGGCGTCGGGGTCGCCGTCGACACCAACCGCGCGCCCGACGCGTCGCGCGTGACGCCGCCGTCGAGCGCCACGGTCGCGACCCCGTATCGGGTCGAGCTGCGCCTCGACGACGCGGTCGACCTGGGCTCGCCGACCCACCCGCTGGCGGTCGCGCCCCAGGCCACCGGCGCGGTGGCGACGGTGGCCGACGCGGTCGGCGATCGCGAGCTGGTCGTGCGCTGGCGCAGCGCCGCCGCCGAGCAGGTCCGGGCCATCGTCGAGCCGGCCGGCGGTGGCGCCTACGTCGCTGTGCTCGTCGAGCCGGCCGCGGCGCCGGTCGCGCCTCCGCGGGGCGCGCGCCGCTGGGTGGTCGCCCTCGATCGGTCGCCGTCGCTGGCTGGCGTCGGCGACGCCATGGTCCGCGCGGTCGGCCGGGCGACGATCGCGCGCCTACCGGCCGGCGATCGCGCGGCGGTCGTGACGCTGGGCGCGACCCCGACCGGGTTCACCGACGATCGCGCCGCGCTGGCCCGGGGCGTCGACGCCGCGCCGCGCGGCACCGCCGATCTCACGCGGGCCCTGGCCACCAGCCTCGGGCGCCTGGCCCGCACCGGCCCGGTCGAGGTCGTGCTCATCACCGACGGCCTGATCGCCGACGACGCCGCCGCGATCGAGCGGGCGGCGGCGACCGGCCTCACGATCCACACGATCGCGATCGGCGCGGCCCCTAACCGCTGGCTCCTGTCCGCGATCGCCGCGCGCACCGGCGGCGTGGCCCGGGCCGCGGTCACTATCGACGAGGTCGACGCCGCGGTCGACGCGGTGGTGGCGGCCGATCGGCAGAGCCCGGTCACGGTCGACTGGCGGACGCCCGCGGTGATCGACACCGAGGCCAGCGCGCCGCGGGTCGGCCCAGGCCAGGCCGCGCTCCTGGTCGCGGTCGATCCCGGCGGCGTGCCGTCGGGGGAGATCGAGATCGCGATCGGCCCCCGGCGGTTGCGCGCTCGCCTCGAGCGGCGGCCGGCCGCCGGCCTGGCCTCGACCTGGGCCCGGCTGCGGGTGGCCCGGCTCTACGCCGCCGGCGATCGCGTCGGCGCCACCCAGGTCGCCCTCGAGCGCGGCGTGATCGCGCCGACCACCGCCCTGGTCGCGACCGCCACCCGGGCGTCCGAGCCGGTGCGCTCGGTGATCTCCGTGACCGTGCCGGTGCCGGCCGGGATGCGGACCGACGCGGTGCGCGACGAGCGCTTCGACGACGCCGAGCGCGACGACGATCGAGGCGATGGTCAGGTCGATGATCGGTTCGGCGGCGATCAGGGCGGCGGCGGCCGGCCGGCGCCGGCCCCGGCCGACGAGGATGCGACCGCCACGCGGGTCGACCGAGCGCCGATGACCGCGACCTTGAGCGGCGCCGCGGCCTCCGAGGCCCAGGCGATGTCGCCCCTCGACGACGGGGCCGTGGCCCCAGGCGGCCTGGCCGGCGACCGCCGTCGGGTCTGGGTGCTCGGCCTGTCCCTCGGCGCCCGCCTCGATCGCGAGGTCCCGGCCGCGGTCGCCGATCTCGGCGTGTACTGGCGCCTGCCGCGGCCCTTCGCGGTCGGCCTGCGGCTGGCCGCGGTCGCCGCGCCCCTCGACGACGATCCGGTCGCGGCCGCGGCCACCGTCGGCCTGGCGACCGCGTCGCGCCTGCCGGTGTCGCTGTCGTTCGGCGTCGGCCTGGGTTGGTCGGGCGGCCTGGGCGTGGCCTACGACGCCGGCCTGGTGTTCGGCCGCGGTGGCCTGGGCGCGGCCCTGCGCCTGCACGGCCTGGCGGGGCCGGTCCGGGCCGAGACCCTGAGCCTCGGCGTCGAGGCGGCGTTCTAGGCGCTCTAGAGCTCCGGACGATCTGCGGCCGGCTGGACCCCGGATCCGCTGCGGCCCTTGGGTGCTCGATAGATCATCGCGCGCCGCCGCGCGTCTTGGGGAGCCATGCGCACCTCCGCCTTGCTCGTGGCCGCCGCGCTGGCCCTGGCCCCGACCTCCGCCCACGCCTTCTGCGGCTTCTACGTCGGCGGCGCCGACGCCAACCTCTACAACCACGCGACCCAGGTCGTGCTCATGCGCCACGGCTCGACGACGGTCCTGTCGATGGTCAACAACTACCAGGGCCCGCCCGAGGCCTTCGCGATGGTCGTGCCGGTGCCGGTCGTGGTCCGCGAGGCCGACGTGAAGACCCTCGACCGCGCGCTCCTGACCAAGGTCGACACCCTGGGCGCGCCCCGCCTGGTCGAGTACTGGGAACAGGATCCGTGCCGGGTGCCCGAGCCGGTGATGGCCGTCGAGCGGATGTCGGTCGACGACGAGAGCGACGATCGCTCGCCGCCCAGCGACGACGACGCTGACTACCAGGTCAAGGTCGAGGCCCGGTTCTCGGTCGGCGAGTACGACGTCGTCGTGCTGTCGGCCGGCGAGTCGACCGGCCTCGAGCGCTGGCTGCGCGATCACCGCTACACGATCCCGGCCAAGGCCGAGCCGCTGCTCCGGCCCTACGTCGAGGCCGGCACCAAGTTCTTCGTCGCCAAGGTCGACCCCAAGAAGGTCCGGTTCGTCGACGGCATGGCGACCTTGTCGCCGCTGCGCGTGGCCTACGACTCGACCGACTTCGCGCTGCCGATCCGCCTGGGCCTGGCCAACGCCGCTGGCAAGCAAGATCTGATCGTCAACATCCTGGCGCCCGGCAACACCCGCTACGAGGTCGCGAACTATCCCAACGCCACCATCCCGACCAACCTGATCGTGAAGGACGAGGTGCGCGGGCGGTTCGGCGAGTTCTACGCCGCGCTTCTCGATCACGCCCAGGCCCGCGTGCCGGGCGCGGTGATCACCGAGTACGCCTGGGACGCCTCGAGCTGCGATCCGTGCCCGGGTCCGACCCTCGACGGCGACGACCTCGCCACGCTGGGCGCCGACGTCATCACCGCGAACTACCAGGACGTCGACCCCTGGGGCTTCACCTTGACCCGGCTCCACGCCCGCTACGGCGACGAGCTGGGCGACGATCTGGTGTTCCGCGCGGTCGAGCCGATCGCCGGCGGGCAGGGCACCCCCGATGCCGACGGCGCGCTGCCGACCGAGGTGATGCGCGGCGCCGGCAACGCGTTCCAGGGCCGCTACGTGATCCTGCACCCGTGGACCCAAGAGGTGACGTGCGCCGACCCGCACCGCGGCCGCTGGGGCGGACCGCCGCTCGGCGCCCAGCTCGCCGGGTCAGGGCTCCAGGCCGCGACCAACACCGCCTTCGCGCCCCGCGGCAAGCTCGACGTCGCGGCGCTGGTCGCGCGGCCGGTGCCCGAGATCGGCCCGCTGACCAGCGGCGGTGCCGGCCTTCCGACGCCCCTGCGCAAGGGCTCGGGCTGCGCCTGCGACGCGGGCACCGCCGGCGCCGGCGGCGCCGTCGGCCTCGGTCTGATGACGCTCCTGGCCGCGATCCGCCGCCCGCGTCGCCGGCGGGCTTGAATCTCGCTCGGTCGGCGGCGACCATGGCGTGGGGGTCTGCCATGCCATCGCACCTGCTGTTCGTCCGCGTCGGCCTGCTCGCGCTCGCCGTCCTGTCCGCCTGCGCCAGCGGCAAGCCCGGGGGCAGCGACGACGACGCCGCGGTCGCGATCGACGCCGCCGTCGACGGCCCGACCGGGGCCGGGTTCGGCGAGGCCTGCGACGACGACACCGACTGCGCCAGCGTGGTGTGCCACGACGTCGGCGACGGCGCCCGGGTGTGCACGCGGACCTGCGACTTCGATTGCCCCGACGGCTACGCCTGCCGCACGGTGTCCCACGACGGCAACGATCTGCGGGTGTGCATGTTGGCCGAGCCCAACCTGTGCGAGACCTGCACCACCGACGAGGACTGCGGCGACGACGGCGATCTGTGCGTGCAGCTCACCGCCGGGCGGTTCTGCGCGATCGACTGCGCCAGCGATCCCACCGTGTGCGCGGTCGGCTTCACCTGCCAGCAGGTGGTGTCGGTCGACGAGCGGCCGCGCCGGCAGTGCCTGCCGGTGAACGGCGTGTGCTGCGTCGACGCCGACGGCGATCGCCACGGCGTCGGCGACGGCTGCTCGGGCGCCGACTGCGACGACGGCGAGCCGACGATCTTCGACGGCAACCCCGAGGTGTGTGACGGTCGCGACAACAACTGCGCCGGCGGCGTCGACGACGGCCCGCGCGACTGCGACCCGGCGCTGTGCGAGCTGGGCGCGCTGGGCTACTACGAGCGGCCGGCCGATGAATGCACCGGCGCCGGCGGCTGCGTGCAACAGCCAGCGGCGCTGTGCGGTCGCTACACCTGCGACGGTGGCGGCGAGGACGGCGACCGCTGCGCCACCGCGTGCGACGGCGAGGTCGACGACAAGTGCATCCCGGCCGCCCACTGCGACGCCGCGGTGTGCCAGGACGATCTCGCCAATGGCGCCGCCTGCGACGAGGCCTCGGACTGCGCCAGCGGCCACTGCGAGAACGGCTTCTGCTGTGCCGATGGCGACTGCTGCCAGGTCGCGTCCGATTGCCCGACGTTCGGCACCTTCTCGCCGGTGTGCGACACGCCGGCCACCTGCCAGGGCTCGCGCGGCGCCGCGGTGTGCAACGCCAACTTCGAGTGCACGACCCAAAGCGGCGTGCCCGACGACAGCGCCTGCACCACGACCACGGTCGCCAACGACTGCGGCTGGTGGTTGCCGATCGCGTGCACCGGCGCCACCAGCCAGACCGCGCCGGCCTGTCCGACCACCTGCACCACCTCGGCCGAGTGCGACGCCGGCGGGTGGTGTGACCCGGCCAGCCGGACCTGCCGCGAGGATCTCGACGACGGCGCCGCCTGCGGCGTCGACGATGGCCGGTGCAAGAGCGGCCACTGCCAGAACGGCTTCTGCTGCGCCAGCGGCGACTGCTGCGCCGCCGCCACCGACTGCCCGGCCAGCTACGCCAGCCCGCCGGTGTGCACCTCGCCGGTCGCGTGCGATGGCGAGGCCGACGTCGCCACCTGCGTCGCCTCGATCTGCGGCACCGCCGCCGACGTCGACGACGATCGCGCGTGCACCGCGGCCACGGTGGCCAGCGACTGCGGGCCGTACCGCCCGATCTTCTGCACCGGCTCTGCGACCCAGACCGCGCCGGCCTGTCCGACCTCGTGCACCGGCGACGCCGAGTGCGACGCCAGCGCGTACTGCAACGCCGGCGGGCAGTGCGTGCCCGACCAGCCCGACGGTGGCACCTGCGCCGACGACGGCGAGTGCGTCGCTGGCCACTGTCAGAACGGCTTCTGCTGCGCCAGCGGCGACTGCTGCGCCGCCGACAACGACTGCGACGCCTACGATGTCGCGCCGACCTGCGGCAGCCCGGCCGGCTGCCAGGGCACCCGGGTCGAGGGCGTGTGCAGCCCGACCAAGCAGTGCGGCCCGGCCACCGTCGACGACGATCGCGGCTGCGCCGGCGTCGAGGCCAACGCCTGCGGCCCCTACCCGGCGGCGCTGTGCACCGCGGCGCCCAGCCAGTCGGCGCCGACCTGCGCCACCTCGTGCACCGGCGACGGCGGCTGCGATCCATCGGCCCACTGCGACGGTGGCGTGTGCGTGCCCGACGCCGGCCCCGGCGGCTTCTGCACCACCACCAGCCAGTGCGCGGGTGGCCTGTCGTGCGTCGACAACGTGTGCTGCACCAGCGCCTGCACCGGCGGCTGCGAGGCCTGCGACCTGCCGGGCAGCGAGGGCACGTGCACCGCGGTCCCGGCCGGGCAGGATCCCGACAACGAGTGCGGCGCGGTGTCGTGCGTCGGCTTCTTCCACTCGTGGCTGGGCGATAGCTGCCGGCGCAAGGCCGACGTGCCGGCCAGCCAGGCCGCGTGCAGCGGCGCCCGGAGCTGCCGGACCCAGGCCCAGGAGTGCGGCGCCACCACCACCGCCGGCCCGGTCACGACGACCTGCGATACGACCTGCCAGGATCCCAACCTGTCGACCTGCACCGGCACCGTCGCTGGCGCGTGCACCAACGTCAACCCCGGGACCCAGACCTGCGGCCAGGGCGCGTGCAGCCGGACCGTCAACCAGTGTCAGAACGGCGCGCCCCTCACGTGCACCCCGGGCAGCCCGTCGACCGAGACCTGCAACGACATCGATGACAACTGCGATGGCACCGTCGACAACGGCGCGTTCAGCGACAGCTACGAGCCCAACCCCGACTGCTCGACCGCGCGCGCCCTCGGCGGGGTCGGCTCCGACGCCGGCAACTCCTACTCGTCGATGACGGTCTACGCCGCCGGCGACTGGGACTACTACGCGATCCCGATGACCGAGTCCGACGGGAGCTGCGGCTGCGGCAGCTTCTCGTTCGACGAGGACTACCAGGCCCGGGTCTCGCTCACCGTGCCGGCCAGCGCCGGGGCCTACGAGATCTGCATGAACACCGACTCGTGTAGCTGGCCGAGCGGCTACTGCTTCACCGCCAATCCCGGCGAGACCTTGACCGTCAGCCAGTACCTCGACGGCGCCTGCGGCCCGGGCCAGACCGATCGCTACACCGTCTACGTGCGCATCCGCGGCACCGGCACGCCCGGCTTCGAGTGCGCGCCCTACGGCCTGTCGTACTACTTCGACGCCGGACTCTGCCGATAACCGATCGGTCTCGGCCCCGGCCTCCGTCTCGGTCTCGGCCTCGGTCTCGGCCTCGGTCTCGGTCTCGGCCTCGGTCTCGGCCTCGGTCTCGGCCTCGGCCTCGCTCGCGTCTCGGTCTCGGCCTCGGTCTCGGCCTCGGTCTCGGCCTCGGTCTCGGCCTCGGTCTCGGCCTCGGTCTCGGTCTCGCTCTCGGTCTCGGTCTCGGTCTCGGTCTCGGTCTCGGTCTCGGTCTCGGTCTCCGCCTCGGCCTCCGCCGTCACCGCTCCGACTGCGCGCCGCGCACCACGCCGGGCGCGCGCCCCGAGCCGACCACCGCGACCGCGCGCAGCTCGGCGATCGCCCCCGGCGCCAGGAGCGCGGTGGTGCCGACCGCGGTCCACGCTGGATAGCGGTTGGGGAAGACCTCGGCGTGGACCTTGCGCATCAGATCGAACTGGGCGCGGAACTGCTCGGGGTCGCTGACCGCGTGGAAGCTCTCGAGCTCGACCACGTCGGCCAGCTCGGCGCCGGCCGCGGTCAGGTGGACCTCGAGCTGCGTGAACATCCAGCGCAGCTTGGCCTCGTCGTCGGCGCCCTGGCTGGCGGGGATGCCCGAGACGTAGATCGTGTCGCCGACCCGGACCACGGGGCTATAGCGGTACTCGTCGTAGGACGACTCCCAGCCGGCGGGGATGATGTGGGTGCGAGCCGGCGCGACCGGGGCAGGGGGCGCGGCGGCGCAGGCGGCGGTGGCGGCGGTGGCGGCGCCGAAGAGCGCCCGTGAGACCAGGTGTCGCATCCCCGAGGTATCGCCGGTCGGCGCGCGGGATGCCAGCGGTCGCGACCTCGCGCGGATGGTGTATGGTCCGCCGCGCATGACCGCGTTCCAGACGATCTCGATCGATCGCGCCGGCCCGCTGGCCGTCGTCACCATCCGCCGCGAGGCCGCCTTGAACGCGCTGTCGTCGGCGGTGATCGCCGAGCTGACCGCGGCGGTCGGCGCGCTCGACGCTGAGGCCGCGGTCCGCGTGGTCGCCGTGACCGGCGCCGGCGACAAGGCCTTCGTGGCCGGCGCCGACATCGCCGAGATGGTGGCCCTGTCCCCGGCCGAGGCCCAGGGCTTCGCCGAGGCCGGCGGTCGCCTGGGCGACGCCATCGAGGCCTCGCCCAAGGTCTGGATCGCCGCGGTCCACGGCTTCGCCCTGGGCGGCGGCTGCGAGCTGGCCCTGGCCTGCGACTTCCTCTACGCCACCGACCGCGCCAAGTTCGGCCAGCCCGAGGTCAAGCTGGGCGTCATCCCGGGTTTCGGCGGCACCCAGCGGCTGGCCCGACGGGTCGGCGTCGCCAAGGCCAAGGAGCTGTGCGTCACCGGCGACGTGATCGGCGCCGCCGAGGCGCTGCGGATCGGCCTGGTCGACGCGCTGTTCGCCCCTGAGGCCGGCCCCGACGGCGCGCCGGTCGCGGGTCGCGACCGCATGCTGGCGGCGATCACGGCGCTGGCGGCGCGGGTGGCCGCCAACGGCCCGCTGGCGGTGGCCGCCGCCAAGCGCTGCGTCCACCTCGGGCAATCGCTTCCCTTGGGCGAGGCCCTGGCCCTCGAGCAGCGCGAGTTCGGCGGGCTGTTCGCCACCGCCGATCAACGCGAGGGCATGGCCGCGTTCTTGGCCAAGCGCCCCGCCCAGTTCACCGGTTCGTGAGGAGATCCCCGTGCAGTTCGCCCTGACCGAAGAGCAGCTCGCTGTCCAGAAGACCGCTCGCGACTTCGCGACCCACGAGGTCGCGCCCAAGGCCGCCGAGATCGATCGCGAGCATCGCCACCCCAAGGAGCTGGTCGCCCGCATGGCCGAGCTCGGCTTCCTCGGGATCGCCGTGCCCGAGACCTGGGGCGGCTCCGGCTTCGATCACGTGAGCTACGTCCTGGCGATGGAGGAGGTGTCGCGGGCGTGCGCCTCGACCGGCGTGATCATGAGCGTCAACAACTCGCTGGTGTGCGACCCGATCTATCGGTTCGGCACCGACGCCCAGCGCGCGCGGTGGTTGACTCCGCTGGCCTCGGGCAAGCTGCTCGGCTGCTTCGCGCTCTCGGAGCCCGAGGCCGGCAGCGACGCCGCGGCCCAGCGCACCACCGCGACCAAGGACGGCGACGGCTGGGTCATCTCCGGCGTCAAGAACTGGATCACCAACGGCCCGGTCGCCGACGTGTGCGTCCTGTTCACGATGAACGACCGCGCCGCCGGCCACAAAGGCATCACCGCCTTCATCCTGCCGATGGATCAGGCCGGCGTGCGGTGCGGTCCACCCGACGACAAGCTCGGGATCCGCGGCTCGAAGTCGTGCCAGATCTTCCTCGACGAGGTCCGCCTGAGCGACGACCACCGCCTGGGCGAGGTCGGCGGCGGCTTCAGGGTCGCGATGTCGACCCTCGACGGTGGCCGGATCGGCATCGCCGCTCAGGCGGTCGGCATCGCCCGGGCCGCCCTCGAGGACAGCCTCGGCTACGCCCAGACCCGCAAGACCTTCGGCAAGCCGATCGGCCAGCACCAGGCCATCCAGTGGAAGCTGGCCGACATGGCGACCGAGATCGACGCCGCGCGGCTCCTGACCTTGCGCGCCGCCTACCTGAAGGACGCCAAGCAGTCCTACGGCAAGGAGGCGGCGATGGCCAAGCTCCTGGCCTCCGACGTCGCCAACAAGGCGGCCCGCGAGGCCATCCAGATCTTCGGTGGCAACGGCTACGTCACCGAGTACCCGGTCGAGCGCCACTTCCGCGACGCCAAGATCACCGAGATCTACGAGGGCACGAGCGAGATCCAGCGGCTGGTGATCGCCGGCTACCTGGCCAAGGGCGCGTAAGCGCA
>Ga0075163_10014836_pt1 | contig 10040 bp, 10 predicted proteins | sample JI1023141ADNA_FD_71478 | JGI IMG/M metagenome (GOLD analysis project Ga0075163, IMG submission 71478) | Wastewater effluent complex algal communities from Wisconsin, to seasonally profile nutrient transformation and Carbon sequestration -... | ecosystem: Engineered > WWTP > Effluent > Algae... | reverse complement strand
CGCGGTAGCCATCGGCCAGGGCGTGCTGGTGGCCCTGGGCTGCAACGGCGAGACCTACTTCCAGAACGGCGGCCACCACGACGCCATCGCCGACTACAACGCGCTGGGCACCGCGCCGGGCTTCTGCCACCACTGCCACACCGGCAAGTGCCCGGTGGGCATCACTACCCAGGACGCCATGCTTGAGCAGCGCCTGTCGCCGGCCGTCGGCGCCAAGCACCTCAAGAACTACCTCAAGACGCTGAACATGGAGCTCACCACCATCGCCCGCGCCTGCGGCAAGCAGAACGTGCATCACCTGGAGCCGGAAGACCTGGTCGCCCTCACCATCGAAGCCGCCGCGATGGCCGGCATCCCGCTGGCCGGCACCAACTGGATCCCGGGCCGGGGTTTCTGAGGTGGTTCTGTCGGGTTACGCCCTTCGGGCTAACCCGACCTACCCATCACTCGAGCCCCGTCGGTCGGGTTAGCGCAGCGTAACCCGACACCTCCCACGCCTCGGGCCTCTCGGGACAAGCCGCAGGCCGTTCGTCGGCTAACCCGACCTCCCTCTCGCCATTTTTTTACAGGAGAGCACATCCGTGACAGCCCAGATCATCGACGGCAAGGCGTTGTCGAAGCAGCTGCGCGAAGGCTTCAAGCTGCGCGTCGCCAAGCTCGTGGCGCAAGGTGTAACCCCCGGCCTGGCGGTGATCCTGGTCGGCGACAACCCGGCCAGCCGGGTGTACGTGGGCAACAAGGTGAAGGCCTGCGAGGAGTGCGGCGTGCGCTCCTTCCACATTGCCCTGCCCGGCGACGCCGCCGAGGCCGAGGTGCTCGCCACCATCGCCCGCCTCAACGCCGACCCGGCCGTGCATGGCATCCTGATCCAGCTGCCGCTGCCGCCTCACATCGACGGCCGCAAGGTGCTCGAGGCGATCTCGGTGCATAAAGACGTGGATGGTTTCCACCTCTACAACGTGGGCGGACTGGTGGTCGGCAACACCATCTTCCCGCCCTGCACGCCCTACGGCGTGCAGCTTTTGCTGGATACCACCGGCACCGATGTGGCCGGCAAGAACGTGGTGGTGGTGGGTGCCAGCAACATCGTCGGAAAACCCATGGCCCTGATGCTCCTGCAGCGCGAGGCTACCGTGACGATCTGCCACGCGAGGACCCGCGACCTCGCCCAGCACACCATCCTCGCCGACATCCTCATCGTCGCCGCCGGCAGGCCGGGCCTGATCGTGCCCCAGATGGTCAAGCAGGGCGCCATCGTGATCGACGTGGGCATCAACCGGCTCCCAGACGGGAAAATCGTCGGCGACGTGGACTTCGACGGCGTAAAACAGAAGGCCAGCTGGATCACCCCCGTCCCCGGCGGCGTCGGGCCGATGACGGTGACCATGCTCATCGAGAACACCCTGCGCTCCGCCGAGCGCGCCCTGCGTCTGCGCCAGGCCGACGACTACCAGGACTGGGAAGCCCCCGTCCTGAAGGGAGCCTGACATGGAACACGACTGCCTCATCCGCCTCGAAGGCCTCAGCCTCGAAGCCTCCATCGGCATCTACCCCCACGAACTCGCCGCCCGCCAGCCCCTCGAGATCGACCTGCAGCTCACCATCGACGGCACCCTCGCCGCCCGCAGCGACGACATCCGCCACACGGTGGATTACGACCAGGTGGTTGACCGCCTCGAAGCGCTCCTCGCCAGCCGGCACTTCCACCTGCTCGAACACCTGAGCCAGGCCGTGCTCGACACGCTGGGCGACAGCTTTCCGGTGAAACGGGCCGAGGTGACCCTCGCCAAGCCGCTGGCCGTGCCCAAGGCGAGGCGGGTGTCGGTGACGCGGAAGGCGGAGTGGCGGCGGGAAGCCATCAAGGCCGTCCCGCTCGCCCTTTAGGAGCCCCGGCGCCAGGCGCAAAAAAGCCGCCCGGATCGCTCCGGGCGGCCTTGCGTTTCGCGATGCAGGAGGCGATCAGTCGGCCTTGCCGGCCGCCAGCACCTTGACGGCGGCCTCGGTGACTTCGGCAGCCTTGGCCGCGTTCGCCTCGGCCAGCTGCTGCACCGAGTGGCTGGCGTTTTCATAGACGCTGGTGGCCGTCTCCATGGCCGACCGGACCGCCGCAAAGGCGGGCTCGGAGCCGGCGGGGGCCGACTTGGCGGCGTGCTCAAGGGCGGCGGTGAAGGTCTTGTGCAGCTCGGTGAGCTGGGTTTCGAACAGCTGGGAGATCTCCTGCTGGCCTTCGGCAACGATCTCATTGACGCTGCGCGCATAGGCCACGGCCTGCTCGACGATGGGCTGGGTGAGCGCAGACTGCAGCTCGACCAGCGCCTCGGGGCTCTTCACGGTCGTCAGCGCCTGGGAGCTGCCCGCACCGCCCTGCAGCAGGGCCGACGCGGTGTTGAGGTTCAGCGCAGCCAGGCGCTCGGCCCGGGCCAGGGCGCTGTTGGCCAGGCGCAGCGCGGCCTCGACGGTGACCTTATTGACGGCGTAGAACTGCTCGGGGTTCTTGAAGCTCATGGGGGATGTCCTGGTTGATAGCTGCGGATGATCGACAGCCGGGCCCAGCCCGGCAACAAGCCCGATTCTAGCCGCCACCGCCACCCCGTCAAATGAATTTTGTGCGACGCAGCATTGCTGCCCGGACGGCTTCGAAAGCAGAAAAGCAAAAAGCCCGAACATTTTACTGTTCAGGCTTTTTGCTTGTATCTGGTTGCGGGGGCAGGATTTGAACCTGCGACCTTCGGGTTATGAGCCCGACGAGCTGCCAGACTGCTCCACCCCGCGTCTGGAGAAACCGGATATTAGACAACCCAAAGAGGGGAGTCAAGGTTTATTTGCATCGCACCATGAAAAAGCCGCCTCGCGAGCTGCGAGCGGTGCCGCAGCGCGCTACTTTCCCACCAGCCTCGACACCAGCCGGCGACGCTTCTCCGCAGCCCGCCCGCTGCTGCGCACATCCCTCACGAACAGCGCCGCCGCGACGACGGCCACGCAGACACAGCCCCCGATGATGATGTAACCGATCAATCCCTGCATGTTTTACCGGATGAAATGGGTCCAGACCTGACCCGGCGATGACCAGCAAAAAGGCCAACCCTCGCGGATTGGCCCAAGTGCTTGATATGTATGGTGCCGGTGAAAGGAATCGAACCCTCGACCTTCGCATTACAAGTGCGCTGCTCTACCAACTGAGCTACACCGGCAAACCGTGCCATCGCCCCTTGAAGCCCTTCTGGCACCTCTCGGCATGGACGGGAGCGCGCGGGCTGCTCTATCCTTCACGACAGCGCGCCCGAGCAAGGCCGCGATTATAAACGGAACCGCCCCAATAACGCAGCCCGGGAATGTGCATGCCTGAAGCCCGCCGCCGACGTGGCATCGCGCCCGAAGGCCAAGCCGCCGATCCGGCTCCTGTTCATCGAGGACTCGGAAAACGATGTGATCCTGCTCCTCCATCGCTTCCGCGACGCGGGCTACGCGCCGACCTACCGCCAGGTGATGTCGGAAGCCGAGATGCACGAGGCCCTGTCGGACGAGCACTGGGACCTGATCCTGTGTGACCACAACCTGCCCGGCTTCAGCGCCCAGGCCGCGCTGCGCCTGCTGCAGGATCTGGCCCTCGACCTGCCCTTCATCATCGTCTCCGGCGTGATGCAGGAAGACGAGGCGATCGCCGCGATGCGCGCCGGCGCCCACGACTACCTCAGCAAGAACAAGCTCGACCGCCTGATCCCGGCCGTCGAGCGGGAGCTGCGGGAGGCCTGCAACCGCCGCGAGAAGCGCCAGGCCGAACAGACCCTGCGCCAGAGCGAAGCCCGCCTGCGGGCGCTCACCGACAACATCCCCGGCGTGGTCTTCCAGATGAGCTACACGCCCGAAGGCATGCTCGGCTTCCAGTACCTCAGCGAGGCCGCGGCGATGCTCTTCGGCACCCCGGCCGACGAGCTCATCAGCGGCTCGGCCGGCTGGATGAACTGGCTGCTGGCCGCAGACGTCCCCGGCTTCATCGAAGCCGCGCGGGTCTCGTCCGACAACCTGTCCACCCTCAACTGGGAAGGCCGCATCCAGCTCGCCAGCGGCGAACTGAAATGGATCAACCTGCGCAGCTCGCCGCGGCTCTCCGAGGCCGGCGCGGTGGTGTGGGAAGGCGTGATGTGGAACATCACCCACAGCAAGCGCGTCGAGGCCGACCTGCGGGAATCCCGCAGCCAGCTGGCGGCGCTCTCCAACCACCTGCAGCGGATCAAGGAAGACGAGCGCGAGCGCATCGCCCGCGACGTCCACGACGTGCTGGGCGGCACCCTCGTCGCCATGAAGTTCGAGATGTCGCTGCTCGAGGCCAAGCTCGAGGCCAACCCCGCCCAATCCCGCGAGCGGGCCCGCAACGTGGGGCGCATGGTGGACGACGCCATCGCCACGGTCGGCCGCGTGACCCGCGAGCTGCGCCCCGGCATCCTCAAAGACTTCGGCCTCGCCGCCGCCATCGAGTCCCAGGGCGAGGACTTTGCCCAGCGCACCGGCATAACCTGTAACATCCGGTGCACCGACCACGACCTCAACCCCGACTACGACACCTCGCTGGCCCTGTTCCGGGTCTTCCAGGAGGCGCTCACCAACGTCAGCAAGCACGCCCGCGCCAGCGCGGTCGACGTCCGCCTGATGCAGGAGGGCGACGAGGTCGTCCTCGAGATCTCCGACAATGGCTGCGGCCTCGCCCCCGCCGATCTGCGCAAGCCCCGCTCCTTCGGCCTGCGTGGCATCCGCGAGCGCCTGACCAGCCTCGGCGGGCGTCTCGACCTGAGCCCGATCGCCCCCCAGGGCACGCGCCTCACCCTGCGCGCGCCCCTCCTGCCCGCCACGGCAGACGAACATCCGAACCCTCACCGGAGCCCGCACCCATGAAGAAACCCATCCGGGTCCTGATTGCCGACGATCACGCGATCGTCCGGCAGGGCCTGCGCCAGATTCTCTCCGACACGCCCGACCTCACCGTGTCCGGCGAAGCCGAGAACGGCGTCCAGGCCGTGCAGATGGTGCGCGCCGGCGAGTGGGATGTCGTGCTGATGGACGTCTCGATGCCCGACCGCAACGGCATCGACGCCCTCAAGCTGATCAAGAAGGAATACCCCCGCCTGCCCGTGCTGATCCTCAGCATGTACCCCGAAGAGCAATACGCCATCCGCGCCCTCAAGGCCGGCGCGGCAGGCTACCTCACCAAGCAGAGCGCTCCCGAACTCCTCGTCACCGCGATCCGGCAGGTGGCCAGCGGCAAGAAATACGTCAGCCCGTCCCTCGCCGAGGAGCTCGCCAACGCCATCGGCGACGACAGCGAACGCCCGCCCCACGAAAAGCTCTCCGACCGCGAATACCAGACCCTCTGCATGATCGCCTCCGGCAAGACCCCCACCGAGATCGCCGAAGCCCTCAACCTCAGCGTCAAGACGGTCAGCGTCTACCGCGCCCGCCTGCTCGAAAAGATGAACCTGCGCAACAACGCCGAGCTCACCCACTACGGGCTCAAGCACGGCCTGGCCGAGTAGGCGGCCCCGGACACATCCGGCCGGGGCGGGGTCCAGCCCTCAAGGCTGCCGACGGCGGGCCGTTATTCCGAACGATTCCAACGCAAAATACCAGGGCCCGTTTGCCCGACCTGCAGCGGGATGCATCGATGTTCCCCAAACGAGCCCAGACCCTGCACCGACCCAAAATGATCGATACGACCCAGCCATCGGATGTCGCTCGCGAAACCCTGCGCCAACTCGCCCTGCGGCGTATCGCCCCCACTCCCGACAACTACCGCGCCCTCTACCACGAGATCGCCGGCACGCCGCCGGACGAGGCCTTTCCCGAGCGCGCCCTGCGCCAGCTCGCCGCCGCCCTGCCGCGCCACAACCGCGAAGCGCTGCGCATCGCCCAGGACGTGGAATCCGCCATCGGCACCGCCGACTGGGCCGCGCTACGCGCCGCCCTGGTCGGCGCCCTGTCAAACACCGAAAGCCCCGAGCTCAACCTCGGCGCCCTGCTGCGCGACCTGATCACCGAATGGGACCGGCGCCAGGCCGGCCTCACCCAGGCCCGCAAGCGCGAGATGCTCGACCGCGTCCTCAGCGCCTCCGGCAGCCAGGCCGAGAAGCTCGTCGAGCGCCTCAACGGCATGCTGCGCAGCTGGTCGCGCAACGGCGACGACGAACTCCCCGGCGGCGATGCCGCCACCGCCCACCCCGGCGCGGCGCCCTCCGCCACCGTCGCGGTCACCTCAGAAGCCCCCGCCGAGAGCCCGCTCTTCGCCGAGCTGCTGGTCGTGCTGCTGGACGGGATCGCCGCCCACGCCCGTGGCCTTGAGCCCGGCACCGCCGACGAGGCCCTCGCCCTGGCCGAAGCGATCCGCAGCACCCCGCCGGCCCTCCCTGCAGCCGAACTGCTCGAGCGCCTCCAGGCGCTCCGCGCAAAGCTCGACTGGGCCGCCGAAGACCAGCACGCCGTGCGTGAAGCCCTCCAGCGCGTACTCCAGCTGATCCTCGAGAACATCAGCGAACTCGTGGTCGAAGACCGCTGGCTGCACGGGCAGATGGTGCTGATGGGCGAGCTGTTCTCCCAGCCCCTCGACGTACGCATCCTCGGCGAACTCGAGATCCGCCTGCGCGACGTGATCCACCGCCAGACCAGCCTCAAGCACGAGCTCGACGACGCCCAGACGCGGCTCAAGGAGATGCTCAAGACCTTCGTCGACCGCCTTGGTGAGTTCGCCGATTCAACGGGCGACTACCACGCCCGCATCGAGGAGTCCGCCGGGCGCATCGCCGCCGCCCGCGACATCACCGAGCTCACCGACGTGATCGCCGACGTGATGCGCGAAACCCGCGCCGTGCAGGAATCCACCCAGCGCTCCCGCGGCGAGATCGAAGAGCTCCGCCAGCAGGCCAGCCACGCCAACGCCGAGATCGCCCGCCTGCAGGCCGAGCTCGAACAGACCAGCGAACTCATCCGCCACGACCCCCTCACCGGCGTGCTCAACCGCAAGGGCCTCGACGAAGCCCTCAGCCGCGAGGCCGCCTTCGCCCAGCGGCGTGGCACACCCCTGTGCCTCGGCCTGCTCGACGTGGACAACTTCAAGCTGATCAACGACACCCACGGCCACCAGACCGGCGACGAAGCCCTGCAGCACCTCGCCACCGTGATCCGCGAGAACGTCCGCCCGCAGGATTCCGTCGGCCGCTACGGCGGCGAAGAGTTCGTCGTCCTGCTGCCCGACACTGCCCTCGACAGCGCCGCGGCGGCCCTCGTGCGCCTGCAGCGCGCCCTCACCAAGCGCTTCTTCCTGGCCCGCCAGCAGAAGCTGCTGATCACCTTCAGCGCCGGCGTCGCCGAACTCAAGCCGGACGAGAAGCCCGAAACCGCCGTCGACCGCGCCGACAAGGCCATGTACATCGCCAAGCGCTCGGGCAAGAACCGGGTCATCGCCGCCCCCTGAACCCGCCCTGCCGCAGCCGATGACATAAGACTTGCCGACAGGCGGGCCGAGGCGTGCTAAATTCGCGTCAACATGCGAATGTATTCGACGCCCGGTTTGTGGTTTCCGCTTGCGCGCAGCGCCCTGGTCGCCCTGCCGCTGCTGCTCGCCCCCTGGCAGCCCGCCCACGCCGAGCCCCTCGGGCGGCTCTTCTTCAGCCCCGCCGAGAGGGCCCTGATCGACCGCCCCGGCAGCCTCCGCCCCCCGCCCGCCCCACCACCGCGGCTCGACGGCATCGTGAGCCCCAGCCGCGGCGCCCCCACGCTCTTCCTCGACGGCCAGGCCCGCCCCGCCACGCCGCAGCAGGTCCACCTCGGCGACTCGACCGCCGACGTCAGGAGCCCTGACGGCCGCCTCCACCGCCTGCGCGTCGGCGACCCGCCCAGGGCCGCCGCCCCCTGATGACGCGAGGCCGCGGCAGGCGCCGCCAACGGGGCATGTTCCTGCCGGCACTCCTCGTGCTCGCCGCCCTCGGCGCCGTCGGCTGGCTGCTTTCCCATCAGGCCAGCGCCGCCAGCCGCCAGCTCCGCCAGGACATGCAGACCGCCCACGCCCTGGCGGTGGCCCGCGAAGCCCTCATCGGCTACGCCGCCACCTACCGCAGCAAGGAACACCCCGACGCCGACTTCGGCTACCTGCCCTGCCCCGACCTCGACGGCGACGGCTCGTCCGAAACCTGCGGCACCAAGGACCAGGCCAGCGTCGGCCGCCTGCCCTACCTCACCCTCAACCTGCCCGACCTGCGCGACGGCGCGGGCGAATGCCTGTGGTACGCCGTCGCCGGCAGCGTCAAGAACAACCCCAAGCCCGACGTGCTCAACTGGGACAGCACCGGCCGCTTCCGCCTCCACGACACCGGCGGCACCGCCATCGCCCTGCCCGGCGACCAGACCGGCCTCGCCGCCGCCCTCGTGATCGCCGCCGGGCCGCCCCGCGCCGGCCAGCACCGCAGCGCCGGCCCCGCCCGCTGCGGCGGCGACGCCGAGGCCCGCAACATCCAGCACTATGTCGAAGCCCTCGGTGCCATCACCGGCAACGGCATCATCGACGTCCGCCCGGACACCGAAGCCAGCAACGACCGCGTCGCCACGATCACCACCGGCGACATCCATAGCCAGCTCAAGCGCCGCGCGAGCTACGGCCCCTACCTCCAGAGCCTGCTCCAGGCCACCGCCGCCTGCCTCGCCAAAAACCCGCTCCCCGCCGTGGTCGCCCCCCAGGCCCACGGCCCCGTCGAGCTCGGTCTGCTGCCGCCCCTCGACCGCCTGAGCGGCCCCTGCCGCAACACCGAACTTCGCGACGCCATCGCCAACTGGGCCGAGATGATGCGTTACGCCCGCTGCCGGGATGGCAGCGACTGCCTCGCCAGCAGCAGCGGGCGCTGCCGCGGCGCCCTCATCTTCGGGGGCGAGCGCGGTGGCGGCCAACCACGCATCACCCCGGCCGACCGCCAATCCACTGCCAACTACCTCGAAGCCCCCACCCTGGCGGCCCTCGCCGCCGGCCAACTGGGCGTGCTGCCCGAGCGCATCGCCCTCCCCTTCGCCAGCAGCGACCCCGCGGTAACCACCGACGTCGCCCTGTGCATCCCCTGAAGACCATGGCCCCCGACCGTCACCCACCGCGCACGCACGGCTTCACCCTGGTCGAGATGGCCATCGTGCTGTTGATCCTCACCCTGCTCGCCGGCAGCCTCACCGCCGGCATTGCCAGCCACATGGCGCGGCGGGCCGAGGCGGCCACCGACGCAGCCATCGATGAAGCCCGCGACGCACTCCTCGGCCACGTGGTCCGCAAGGGCTACTTTCCGTGCCCCGCCAAGAGCCCCACCGACGGCAGCGAAGACCGGGAAAGCCTGCAAAAATGCCGCAAGAACGTCGGCCTGCTGCCGTGGGCGACCCTCGGCATCGCCGGCGTCGACGGCTGGTCGCACCGGCTGCGCTACGCCGTCGCCCGCGAATACGTGTGGGACATCCGCCACACCGTCGTCGGCGAGAAGGCCAACCTGGCCGACGGCGACATCGACATCAAGACCCGCAACATCGACGGCGCCGAACTCTTCCTCACCACCGATGGCGGGCGCACGCCGGTGGTCATCCTGTCCCACGGCGCCAACGGGCTGGGCGCCACCGACCAGGACGGCAACGCCCTCGCCCCGCCCGGCGGCAGCGACGAGATCCGCAATGCCGGCCCCGACGGGCGCCTCTTCTACGCCCGGCCGGTCTCCGAAAACCCCGGCGCGCCCGGCGGCGCCTTCGACGACAGGGTCAGCTGGCTGTCGCCCAACCTCATCGCCCACCGCCTGATCAGCGCCGGCCGCCTTCCCTGAAGCCCCCGCCACACTTTTCCCGGAAGCGCCGGATGGGCGGTGTTGACCCGGCTTTCCCGGCGGCCTGACACTTGTCACACCCCAGCCCGTCAGGAAACCCGATGCCGGCCACCCAGGCCCCCAATTTCTTGCAGCGACTCCTCCGCCTCGGCCTGCAGGCGCAGGACGACGAGGAGCTGCGCCTCGGCAAGACCCTCCTCAACCTCGGCAGCC
>Ga0075163_10014835_pt1 | contig 10040 bp, 11 predicted proteins | sample JI1023141ADNA_FD_71478 | JGI IMG/M metagenome (GOLD analysis project Ga0075163, IMG submission 71478) | Wastewater effluent complex algal communities from Wisconsin, to seasonally profile nutrient transformation and Carbon sequestration -... | ecosystem: Engineered > WWTP > Effluent > Algae... | reverse complement strand
GTAGAACTGTACAACCTGGCAGACATCGTCATCGGTTCTGACGTCTGCATCTCCCAGCATTCCTATGTGTGCACGGGCAGCCACGACGCGGATTCGCCGACATTTGAATTCGACAACGCGCCAATCGTCGTGGAAGACGGAGTCTGGCTGTGCGCGCGGACCACAGTGCTGCGCGGCGTCACCGTTGGCGCTAACTCCGTTATTGGGGCGACGGCGTTGGTGACCCGCGATGTCCCACCTGGATCCGTGGTGCGGCCACCACGGGCGACTGTCACCGATCGTTGATGCGGATCCTTCAGATCGTGGCGTTGTTGAGCCCCGACGGAGCGTATGGCGGGCCGGCAAGAGTGGCGCTGAATCAGTGCGCAGAACTACGCGCACGAGGACACGACGTCACATTGGCGGCTGCCACACGGGGCTATCCGGTAGTGCCCACCGAACGTGACGGCGTCCCGTTGCGTCTGTTCGATGCCCGCATGATGTTTCCCGGGATGGGATTGCCGGGGATCAGTGCGCCCGGTCTCATGCGATGGTTCCGCAGGTCGGTGTCGGGATTTGACGTTGTCCACATCCATTTCGGTCGCGATCTGGTGTCCGTGCCAGTGGCAGCAGCCGCACGACGGCACGGAATCCCGTATGTACTGCAAACCCACGGCATGGTGATCCCGTCTGGACACCCGCTGTCCGCGCCGCTGGATGCGATGTGGACGCGCAAACTGTTGCGCGCCGCCAAAGCGGTTCTCTATCTGACCGCCCAGGAGCACGACCAGCTTGTCAGCGTTGCGAAAACGCCGTTGCGGTTGGTTCCGCTGAATAACGGGGTGCCGGAGTATCCGGAACCGGTCGTGCCACGTGGCTCGAATCCGCCAGAGGTGATTTACCTGGCGCGAATGCATGCGCGGAAGCGGCCGATGGTGTTCGTCGGTATGGCGAGGGCTTTGCTCGCGCAGGGGGTGGATGCGCGATTCACGCTGATAGGACCGGACGAAGGTGAGGGTTCCCGGCTCCGCAGCGAACTCGTGGGTGAACGTCGGATCTGCTGGGAGGGTTCGCTCACGCCCGAGGAAGTCCCGGCCCGTTTGGCGCGGGCTGACGTCTTCGTGCTTCCTTCGGTACGGGAGCCATACCCGATGTCGGTGTTGGAGGCGATGGCGGTTGGACTGCCGGTTGTTCTCCACGCGGATTGCGGACTTGCACCCATGGTCGATGCTGTGCGCTGCGGTATCGTCGTCGACGGCAGCTCGGATGTGTTCGCTGCGGCGGTGAGATCCATCTTGGCCGACCGCGGCGCGGGACGCGCAATGGGCGATCGGGGGCGGACGGCCGCACGCATGGATTTTGGGATGGATTCAATTGGTGACCGACTGATGGACGTCTATCAGTGATCGGACGGTGGCGTTCGGTATTGATGGTGGCGTTCGTCGCGATGCTGGTGGGCGGCAGCGTCGCCGTGGTTTCGAATTGGCGAACGGCCGCCGCCGCGGATCTGAAGTCGTGGCCGCTGTCGGTGGCTGTCGTCGGGGATTCGATGACTGCGGGAGCCGCCAATCGAGTTGTCTGGCCGACCCTTCTCGCCCAGCGAACGGGATGGGCGGTCGGCAATTTCGCACTCCCGGATGCGGGCTTCGTCGCTGACGGAATCGGCGGTCATGCGTTCCGGTATCAGGTGGAGCGGGCTGAACAGATGCATCCACAGATTTTCGTTCTCTTCGCCGGTGGTGTCGGGGATGCGGCCTACGGTTGGACCGGAGCCATCGGTGCGGCTGTCGCAGATTCGATCGACAAGATCAAGAGAACTGGCCAACGGATATTTGTGGTCGGTCCGACCTGGTACGGGCCGAACGTCCCCATTGCTATCAGCGCGGTGTCGGATGAAATCCAGAAGGCAGCCGAAAAGGCAGGGGTTCCGTTCCTCAACGCACTCAAACCGCCGTGGCTGAACCCCAGCCTGATGCAGCCAAATCTGAGCGGACCGAACGATAAAGGACAGTCGGTTATCGCCGACAATGTCGCGGCGTGGCTGAGGGCAGAAGTGATCGCCTCGTGAAGCGCTCGGACATGGCGGCGCTTGCCGTGGCCGTTGCGGTGATAGCCGGTCTCGCCTTCGCGATCCGTCCGCATCACACCGACATCGTCGCGGATCGTGGCCTCGCGACACCTGCGGCGGCGTCCGGCTCTTCGCTCGCCCCGCGTCCGACATTGCTCTTCATCGGTGATTCGTACGTTGCGGGTACCGGCCGCGACGAGACTACGTACGGCTGCATGGCTGCGGCGAGAATGGGCTGGTTTTGCAAGGTCGCCGCAGGCCCCGGGACCGGGTACATCAGCGGTGGACCAGCCAACCGATTTCAGCTCGAATACATCGGACAATCGACGTCATTCGATGAACGCCTGGGCGGGTTGGCGCTGAAGTATCAACCGAATGTTGTCGTTCTCGACGGCGGCAGAAACGACCTGTTCGCACCGACTGACGCTGTGTACGACGTCATGGTGTCGACCATCGCCGACGTCCAGAAGATGTGGCCCGACGCGACGGTTGTGTTCATCAGACCGAGATTTCTGGCGAGGCCCACCGATAACCTGGGGTACGACGATCGGCTCATGAGACGACTCGAGACCGATCCCGCTCTGGGGCCCATGCTCATCGTTATCGATCCGATTGGAAGCATGGCGGGTCAAGACACCTCGGATCTGGTCGCTGCCGACAAGATCCACCCGAATCGGCGAGGAGAACTTGCGATGTCCTCCGAACTGGTCGACGCTCTGCTGACAGCGGGATTCACGCCGGCAAAATGACCACCTCGGTAGCAAAATACGGACAGCTGATGCGCGCCAATTGGCGATGGATCGTGTGGGGTGTCCTGATCGCGTTGGTGCTCGCGACAGCGGTCCTGGTGATCCGGCCGCCCTTGTACCGCTCGGAGGCGGTTGTTTTCATCCGGACACCGGGGGACACCAGCCGTGTCGCCGACGGCGGCGCGGTCTACGGATTAATACGAGCCGATACCTTCGCGACCATAGCCACCCGAACGGAGCTTTCCAGGCGGGTGATCGCCGATCTCGGCTTGGATCTGACGCCCGAAGAGCTGTCGTCGCGGATCCATGCGAAGCCGCGTGGCGGAACCTCGCTCATCTACCTGACTGTCGACGGGTCGTCACCCGTGGACGCGCAGCGGATCGCGACTGTGGTACTGACCGAATGGCAATCGGCAGTCACCGAGCTCGAGTCGGTCCCGGGTATCTTGGTGCCCCGGGCCGAGCTTTCCGTGGTGGATCCGCCGGACAGGTCCGTGCGCATCGTCGTGTGGGGCGTGCCCCTTACCCGTGCGCTGTTGGGGGTGGTGCTGTTCGGCGCGGCTTTCGGGGCACTCGGCGCTGTACTGCGAACAATGTTCGGTGCGGTGGGGCGGCATCAGCGAAACGAGGGCAGGGAATGAACTTCAAGGCGTTCGTCGAGATGATCTGGCTGTATTGGAAGACCTTTCTTGCCTTCACCGCCTCGGTCTTCATTGCTGCGCTGCTGTGGATCCTGCTTGTTCACAATCAGTACGTCTCGAGCGTCCAGCTGATGGTGGCGGTGAACGGTTCGACTACGGCAGAAGCGTATGAGAACGACACGCTCATTGCCGGTCGCATAAGTTCGTACATCGCGCTGTTGAGTACCGATGCCATCAGCCAACGGGTTGTCGACAAGCTCGGGCTGAAGATGTCCGCGGCGCAGTTGGCAACCAAGATCAACGCGACGAATATGCCTCCCAAGACGTCGATCATCGATGTGGCGGTCAGTGACGATTCACCCGACCAGGCGCGTCGTATCGCTCAGGCGGTCGGTGATGAGTTCGTGAGCTACACGGGGGCGCTGGAGACACCGACGGGTGAGGGGCCGCAGAAGGTGGTCACATCGGTGGTGAGCCCGGCAACCGAGCCCCATCGCCGCTGGCTTGAGAAGGCGGTACTCAGCTGCTTGGCGGCTGTGTTCGCCGTCATGATCGGTGCGGTTGCCGTGTGGGTTCGATCGGCCACCGATCCCGTCATCCGCATCGGCTACCGGGCGGCGAGTGTGGCGAAGGCTCCGGTATTCGGCAGCCTGTCCGCGCCGCCCAGTGCTTTGGCGGACAGCCTGAATGACTATCGGAGGTTCCGCAACAGACTTGGCGCGGTCGCCAGTGGCGGTGTTCCGGGGGTGGTCGAGATCGTGCCGGTCGACACCACAAAGGCGGCTGTGGGAACTGTGGCGAAAGTTGCCCACGGTCTTGCCCAGGCAATGACTCTGGCCGGTAATCGTCCGATCGTGGTGGATGCCGTCGGTGTCGCTGTACCGCAGGGATCAGCGCGTGTTGAGCTGACCGATTGGAGGGTGAAGCCCGACGAGGTCATGAGCGACACCGGCTATCGGTTCGTGGGCAGCCTCCGCAAGGATCATGACGCGGTAATCATTGCCGCACCGCCGGTTCTGTCGACACTGACGGCGTCCGCGATCAGTGACTATGCGGACGTCGTGGTGTTGCTTGTCAGACTCGGTGTCACCAAACGAACGGACGTCATGAAAGCGGCCGAGACTCTGAAGGTGGGCGGCGAATCGAAGATAGGTCTGGTCCTCGTACGTCGCGGGGTCTAGGTTTCCCCTCGTGGGTTATCCCGAGAATGTCTTGGCCAAGGATGAGCAAGTGGTGCTCCACCGCCATCCGCACTGGAAGCGTTTACTCGGTCCGGTCTTGATCTTGATCTTGGTGACGGCCGTTGCCTCGTTTGCGGCTGCTTACGTCAGCTCGCTGGGGTGGGCGGATAATGCCAAGTCGGTGGTGTCGATCGTGATCGCTGTTCTGTGGCTGATCCTGGTCGGATGGCTGACGCTGTGGCCTTTCCTGGGCTGGTCGTCCACTCATTTCGTGATCACCGACCGCCGGGTGATGTTCAGGCACGGTTTCTTCACGCGCAGCGGCATCGATATCCCGCTAGCCCGAATCAACAGCGTCGAATTCCGCCACGGACTGATGGATCGAATGCTGCGGACCGGCACGCTGATCATCGAGTCGGCGTCACAGGATCCGCTTGAATTTCACGACATTCCGCGGGTGGAGCAGGTGCATTCCCTGCTATATCACGAAGTCTTCGACACTCTCCGGTCGGAAGAATCTCCGAGCTGACGCCGGTTTCTGCGGCGCAACGGCGTGACGACCCCGTCGCCATGCGGAGTGTGCGCGGTCGGAGTATGCGCGGTCGGATTGTGCGCGGTCCGATTGTGCCGGGCCTCGTACTCGTCCTCGACGACTTCGGCGAATCCACCGACAGTGAGCGATTCCAGTGCGCGCTCCGGATCGCGTCCAACCTCGTCGGGGAACACCCACCGGCGGAACACCCAGAACCGGAACGCCATCTGCAGGAGGTTGCCGATGATGTAGGCAGACACGAAGTCAGCCAGGTTTTCCATCGTCAGCGACACATTGGGAACGCGCAGCTGCAGGACGTAGCTGGAGAACCAGAGGGGCGCCATCGAGAGCATCACCCCTACGCCACTGAATACGAAGAAGAGCAGGGCTTCGTGATGGCGTTCGCGCCCACCGCGGTCCCGGAAGCTCCATTCCCGGTTGAGGATGTAGGAGGCAATCACCGCGACGATGCCGGCGATGATCTTGGCCGTCACTGGCTTGGGTTCCAGAACGGTCAACTTGAGCGTGTAGAAGATCGCGGAATCGATCACGAATGTCGTCGCCCCGACGATCGCGAATTTGATCAATTCGTGATGTCGCTCGGCGAAGGGTCGGACCGGGCGGGGAAGCCGCGCGATCGTGGCATCTGCGAAGGACACAACTAGTTACTGTACGGACGAGGTGACACGTGTGCGTAATCGCAGCTCAACCGTGACACGATAAACGCCGTGCGGAGATCCCCGGTAGTTGACATGCCCGTGGTGGCCATGGTCGGTGGCGGACAGCTGGCCAGGATGACTCATCAAGCTGCAGTGGCGCTGGGTCAGTCCCTTCGGGTTTTGGCTGTTGGCCCCGGCGATCCGGCCGCCCAGGTGACCCCGGACGTCGTGTACGGCGAGCATACCGATCCCGATGCGCTTCGCCGCGTTGCCGACGGCGCGACGGTGCTGACCTTCGACCATGAGCACGTTCCCACTGAACTGCTGGAGACATTAGTCACAGCCGGTGTGAACGTCGCGCCGCCGCCGGAAGCGCTGCTACACGCTCAGGACAAGCTGCTGATGCGCAGTCGTCTGTCGGCGCTCGGAGTGCCCGTGCCGAGATTCCGGGAGGTGGAGACGACCGACGACGTGGTGGCCTTCGGACGTGAAGTATCCGGCGGACTGGTGCTCAAGACCGTCCGTGGCGGGTACGACGGGCGTGGTGTCGTCATCGCCGATGATCTGGACTCGGCGGTGGTCGCCGCTGCCCGCTATCTCGATAGCGGTGTGAAGGTGCTGGTCGAAGAGCGGGTCGCGTTCCGGCGGGAATTGGCGGTGTTGGTGGCGCGCTCGCCGTTCGGACAGGGTGCCGCCTGGCCCGTCGTCGAAACGGTGCAGCGCGACGGGATCTGCATCGAGGCGGTGGCGCCCGCGCCCGGCTTGCCTCACGACGTTGCAGCATCCGCTCAACAGTTGGCGCTTCGGCTGGCCGCCGATCTGGGTGTCGTCGGCGTGTTGGCCGTCGAGTTGTTCGAGACATCCGCAGGCTCGGTGCTGGTCAACGAGCTGGCCATGCGGCCGCACAACTCGGGGCACTGGACGATGGACGGATCGGTTACCAGCCAGTTCGAACAGCATCTTCGTGCCGTGCTGGACTATCCGCTCGGCGATACCGCGCTGATCGCGTCGACGACCGTGATGGCCAACGTGCTGGGGGCGGCCGAAACCCCGCTGATGGGAGTGGACGAGCGGCTGCACCACCTGTTCGCGCGGATGCCCGACGCCAAAGTCCACCTCTACGGCAAGGCGGAGCGGCCCGGCCGCAAACTCGGCCACGTCAACCTTGTCGGCACGGGTGACGAGGACGTGACCAGCCTGCGTGAGCGAGCACGTCGCGCTGCACACTGGTTGTCCCACGCACAGTGGACTGACGGATGGGATGAACATGGGGTTTAACACTCCGGATATCCACGGCCCCCACGTCGGGCTCATCATGGGCAGCGACAGCGACTGGTCGGTGATGGTCGGCGCGGCCGAGGCGCTTGCGGAATTCGACGTGCCGTTCGAGGTGGGGGTGGTTTCGGCTCACCGCACCCCACAACGGATGCTCGACTATGCCCGTGACGCCGCGGGCCGTGGAATCGAGGTCGTCATCGCAGGAGCCGGGGGCGCCGCACACCTCCCGGGGATGGTTGCCTCAGTGACCCCGTTGCCGGTGATCGGGGTGCCCGTGCCGCTGGCCAAGCTCGACGGCCTGGATTCGCTGTTGTCGATCGTGCAGATGCCCGCCGGCGTACCCGTTGCCACTGTGTCGATAGGCGGAGCCAGGAACGCCGGGCTGTTGGCCGTCCGGATGCTGGGGATCGCCGACTCCGCGCTGCGCGCGCGAATGTCGCAGTATCAGGCCGAGTTGGAAGCCCTCGTGTTGGAGAAGGACGAGGCGCTGCGTGCAAGGCTGCTCGGCGAAGGCCGGTAGGGTAGCCCGCGAGTAGCAAGGAGTGCATCATGGCTGGCTGGGGAAACCCCTCGTTCGACATGTTCCAGTTGCCCGAGGAACATCAGGAATTGCGGGCGGCGATTCGCGCTTTGGCGGAGAAAGAGATCGCCCCGTACGCCGCTGACGTCGATCAAAACGCGCGCTTTCCGCAAGAAGCGCGCGATGCGCTCTCGGCATCGGGCTTCAACGCGGTGCATGTGCCCGAAGAATTCGGTGGGCAGGGCGCCGACTCCGTAGCCGCCTGCATCGTCATCGAGGAAGTGGCTCGCGTCGATGTCTCCGCTTCTCTGATTCCGGCGGTCAACAAGCTGGGCACCATGGGACTGATCCTGCGTGGTTCCGATGAGTTGAAGAAGCAGGTGCTGCCGTCGCTGGTCGATGGAGAGATGGCGTCGTACGCGCTCTCCGAGCGAGAGGCCGGCAGCGACGCCGCGGCGATGCGCACTCGCGCCAAGGCCGACGGTGAAGCGTGGATCCTTAACGGGACCAAGTGCTGGATCACCAACGGTGGTGTCTCCGGCTGGTACACCGTGATGGCCGTGACCGACCCGGACAAGGGTGCCAATGGGATCTCGGCGTTCATGGTGCACATCGATGATGAGGGCTTCACCATCGGGCCCAAGGAACGCAAGCTGGGTATCAAGGGCTCGCCAACCACCGAGCTTTACTTCGAGAATTGCCGGATTCCGGGTGACCGGATCATCGGTGACCCCGGCACCGGTTTCAAGACCGCCCTGGCGACGTTGGATCACACCCGCCCCACGATTGGTGCCCAAGCGGTCGGCGTCGCCCAGGGAGCGCTGGATGCTGCGATCGCCTACACCAAGGACCGCAAGCAGTTCAGATCAGCGATCAGCGACTTCCAGGGTGTCCAGTTCATGCTCGCCGACATGGCGATGAAGGTCGAGGCCGCTCGGTTGATGGTCTATTCGGCCGCGGCGCGGGCCGAACGGGGTGAGCCCGATCTGGGGTTCATCTCGGCGGCGTCGAAATGCTTCGCGTCGGACGTCGCGATGGAAGTCACCACCGATGCCGTCCAGTTGTTCGGTGGCGCCGGATATACCGTCGACTTCCCGGTCGAGCGGATGATGCGTGACGCGAAGATCACTCAGATCTACGAGGGCACCAACCAGATTCAGCGTGTGGTGATGTCCCGCGCCCTGTTGCGTTAGGCCGCTCGCGCGTCAAACGGGACGCAGGTGCACGATGTCGCCTGCGGAGACCTGCACGGTTTCCGCGCCGGCGTCGATGCTGAGTCGTCCGAGATCGTCTATGGCACAAGCTGTTCCGACTATTTCGCGGTCACCGGGAAGGATCGCACGGACCTGGGCGCCAAGAGTTGCGCTGCGTTGGCGGTAGTCGTCCATCAACTGCCCGGCTCTTCCGCCCGCGGATCGCCACTGACCGATGCGGGACATCAGTTCCCCGAGAATGCATTTCAGGATTACCGCTCGGTCGGTATTCGGCGAACCCAGCATCAGTAACGACGTTGCGCGGGGATCGGGTGCTTCCTGCGCGGTCAATGTCACGTTCAGGCCGAGCCCAACCACGATGACCTCAGTAGGGGCCGCAACCTCGGCCAGTATTCCTGCGAGCTTGCCGGTGCCGACCAGAACATCGTTGGGCCACTTGAGAAGTGCCTCGACACCGGTGACTTCCCGAACGGCGTCGACGAGGGCGACACCGGCGAGCAGTGGGAGCCAACCCCAGGTTGCCGGCGGCACGCCGGCCGCGTCGACGCCGAGCGACATGGCGATCTGTGAACGTGGTGGCGCGGACCAGACACGGCCGTTGCGTCCACGACCCGCGGTCTGATGCTCGGCGACCAGGGCCACACCGCGGATATCGTCGCCGGCGGCGTGCCTGGCGAGGAGATCGGCGTTCGTGGAACCCGTGGTCTCGACCACATCAAGCCGTCGGACAGGAAGATCCGACTCGATATGAAGGGGGATGCGGCCGGTCACGAGGTGTACCTGATGAATGTGTCCATGCCGGCCTCCGCGTGATAAGTGTTGTGGCAGTGAACAATCCAATTGCCGGGGTTGTTCGTGTCGAAGTCGACCTCGACTGTGCGCATCGGCGCGACCAGGACGGTGTCTTTTCGGGCGAGCGCAGACCCATCCGCGGCCCGAACTTCGAATGTGTGCCCGTGCAGGTGCATCGGGTGGAACATCATCGATTCATTGATCAGTCGTAGCCGCACCCGCTGTCCGGCGGTGGTCTGTAGCGGATTGTTGGGCGGATCGTAGAGTCGGCCGTTTATCGGCCATGAGTAGCCGTCGACAGGTCCGGAAAGCCGCAACTCCAGTACTTGCTGCGGAGCCCTGGCCGGCAGGGTCACCCCCGCTGCCGGCCTCAGCGACGCTGTGTCGAGCACTACCTGCTCGCGTACGGATGCGGCGAACTTGACGG
>Ga0075163_10014834_pt1 | contig 10041 bp, 11 predicted proteins | sample JI1023141ADNA_FD_71478 | JGI IMG/M metagenome (GOLD analysis project Ga0075163, IMG submission 71478) | Wastewater effluent complex algal communities from Wisconsin, to seasonally profile nutrient transformation and Carbon sequestration -... | ecosystem: Engineered > WWTP > Effluent > Algae... | reverse complement strand
GCCGGGCAAGGCCACCGACCCGTGCTTCAAGGCGTGCACCAAGAACGCCGAGTGCACCGGTGGCGAGGTCTGCCGCGCGGAGCAGGCGTTCTCCGGCAAGCGGATGGTGTGCGCGTCCCCGGTCAAGAGCAAGTGCAAGCCGAGCGAGATTCCCGCAGGGCCCAAGGAAGCGTGCGTAAAGCAGTGCGTCACGAGCAGCGATTGCGCTGCCAAGCAGCAATGCCTTCAGGTGAGCTTCACCGACCCCGAAGCAGGCCAGGTGAACACGCATGCGTGCCTCGCCGCGGACTCTGCACCAGCGGCCAGCGTGACACCCTCGGCCAGCGTGACACCCTCGGCCAGCGCCAGCGCGACCGCTGCCGCGGCCACGTTCAAGGTCGGCGACAAGATCACCGTCGAGTGGAAGGGAAGCAACTACCCGGCCACCGTCACCGCCGTCGCCGGACCCAACCAGTACAAGATTCACTACGACGGCTACGGCGCGGAGTGGGACGAAGTGGTCGGCCCCTCGCGCATCCGCGGCAAGCGCTGAGCGCAGCTACTCGGGTGGAAGCGATTGCAGCTCGATGGGCGCCTCGGCCCCCTGCGTGCACGTGCCGAGCGCGGTAGCGAGCGAATCCGGGGCCCGAAGGAGGGCGGTCCACACCGCGGAGGCACAACCGCGCCCTGCGAGACCGAGCGTGAGCGGCGCATGGCTCGCGTCGGGAACCTGGACGAACTGCCGAGCGGAAGAACGGTGCGCGTCCAGGTGATACTTCGCCAGGGCGACGGTGGTGGTGGGATCGTACGGCCCCTGAAAGTACGAGATGGGCACCGTGAGCGGATAACGCGCAGAGTCGTAGGGCGCGACGAAAGATTCTCCCGCGCACAGGTCGGCACCGGTGGAGTGGAGCAGGCCGTCGCGCAACTCGCGCCCCGACTGCCAGGCGCCCCAGAGCTCACGGCAGGCAATCGTTCGAAAGAGCTCGGATGGTGTCCCTTTGGAGACGCCGTCCATGAAGGCTGCGACGTAGCGTTGGGCCGCCGGGTCTTGCCGGCTCAGCCCGTTGAGCCAGTAGCTGAGGATGTGCTGTTGCCGCGGAATGTCGCCCAGGATCAGCTGCGCCGCGATGAACGCGCCCCACTGTTCGCGGGACCAGAACAGCGTCTTGGGAGGTGGCTCCGTCTCGAACGCCGTGGTCCACACCTGCGGCAACAGCGGCTTGACCCGCAGCCACTCGCGCTCGAAGGCGCCGAAGTACTCGGCGAAGGACGAGAACGCCTTGCCCACGGTGCCCTCCAGCACGATACGCGCGGGACGTGGCACGCCCTCACGCTCCGCCAGCGAGGCGGCCACGGTCACCTGCGCAGTCCCGAACGAAGCGCCATAGAGCACGTAGGAGCCCAGGGCTTCCTTGCGCACGATGGCGAGGAGATCCCGCGCGGTGCTCTCGATGGTGAACACCTGGTGCGAGTCGCTGGTGAGGGCCGGGTAGCTGTTGCAGCCGCTCCCCCGCGCGTCGGTGTAGATGACGTTGACCTCACCCGCCGGAACCGCGCCCAGCGCGAATGCATCGGTGGGCGCTTGCCGCATGATGTCGCCACCCGGGCCGCCGGGGACCACGATGACGGTGGGGGCGTCGCTCTTGCGGGCGGGAAACACGCGATACGAAAGCGCGAGCTTCTCGCCCTCGGGACGCGTGTATACTGCAGGAACGTCCACGCTTCGCACGCCTTCTTGGGGGCAGGCGATCAGACTGCGCACGGTGCCTGCGGCGGAGGGCGCGTCGACCCCCGCGTCCGCCGGGGCGTCCACTCCGGCATCCGCGGAGGGCACTGCGGGCGCAGAGTCGGAGCAGCCGAAGGCAATGAGCAGGAGCGCGTAGACCAGGGGGCCGTGGAACTTCGCCATACGATTCCGTAGCACGCCCGGCGGCAGAGCAAGCCCGGGTGGCCCTGGGCGCCAGCGATTGGCGCCCGCGCCCCGCTACCTCGATAGGCCGAGCAGCTGCCGTGCGCGCGTGGGGTCGGCGGGCGTGCGGCCGATGTCCCGGGCGAACGCCGCGGCGCGGGCCACCAGCGGCGCGCTGCCTTCGGAGAGCACGCCCTTGGAGAGGTAGATATTGTCTTCCAGGCCCACCCGCGCGTGGCCACCGAGGCGCATAGCGAGCTCGGTCATGGGCACCTGGTGGCGACCCACCGCGGCCACGCCCCAGGTGGCCTCGGGCGGCACCAAAGAACGGAGATAGTGCACGTTTTCTTCGCGAGCGCCGATGCCGCCGGCGACGCCCAGCACGAACTGGAAGTGGAGCGGCGCCTGGATGTGCTCTTCCCGAAAGAGCGCCAGCGCCTCTTCCACGTGGCCCACTTCGTAGCACTCGAGCTCGGGGATGCTGCCGGCCTCGCGAATGAGCTTGGCGAGCTTGCGAATGTCCGGGCGCGAGTTGACGAACACGTCGTCGCCGAAGTTGATGGTGCCGCAGTTGAGCGTGGCCATCTCGGGCTTGCAGGCGAGGGGACCGGCGCGTTCTTCGATGGGCATGCCCACGGCGCCGCCGGTGGTGGTCTGCACGATGCAGTCGGTCTTCTTGCGAATCGCTTCCAGCACCTCGGCGTAGCGCTCCTTCGACTGTGTGTTGCTGCCGTCGTCGTTGCGCACGTGCAGGTGAATCACCGCGGCGCCGGCCTCGCGGCAGCGGGCCGCTTCGTCGGCGATTTCTTGCGGGGTGATGGGCAGATACTTGGTTTGCGCGCGCGTCACCTCGGCGCCCACGATGGCCGCGGTGAGGATGACGTCGTTGGGAACCGGCGTGACGATGGGCGAAGCCTCGGGCTCGGGGCCCGGCGGGAGGCCCGGCATGTACAGGCCCTTGGGGCGACGCTGCAGGCTCTTGGGGGTGACGCAGGTGCCGATGGCGCGGCACACCACCAGCGGCTCCTCGAGGACCTCGGCGGCGCTGGGCGAGACGCCGTGCGCGCGCAGGTTGCTCACCACCTTCTTGGCGACGAACGCCATCTTGCGGCTGGTGTTGCCCAGCGTGAGCAGCTCGGCGGACGCCTCGATGTAGTCGCCGGCCAGCACCGGGGCCAGGAACTCCACCGACTCGTAGGCGCGGAAGAGCCCCTCGTCGCCGTCGATGCGAATGAGCAGCTCGGTGGCCAAGTCGCCGAACAGCGCGAGCATGCGCGCGCCGTCGACGAGCTCGCCGGCATAGTGCGCATCGTGGGAAGACATCCGGAGCCGCAGCGTGACGCGAGTGCCAATCATGGCGATGAGATACCAGATACTTGCCAGCCACGTCGACCCGTACTCCCGATCCACCTCACCCCCGGCCCCTCTCCCTAAAGGGAGAGGGGAGCCCAGAATCCGTTCCTTTTCGAGGTCACCCCGAAGCTTCGCTCCTAAGAAACACGCCGGCCAACCACCTCGTTCCAGTTCGCGGTCACCCCGAAGCGCAGCGAGGGGGCCCCTCGGGCTTGCAACGAAGTGACAGAGGGGGTCCCTCGCTTCGCTCGGGATGACCCTTGGTTTCTTCGAAGTGTTGGCGCGGTGTTAGCCGTCGTTCGCTATCGAGTAGAGCGTCACGCGGACGGTGGCGCCGAGGGCCAGGCTTCGCCGCAGCGTCTCTGGCGCGAGGTCGAGAACCAAGGCCTTTCCGTGGGCGCCGGACTCGAGGCCGATGTCGAAGCACCGCACCGCGCACGCAAACCATGCGTCTCGGGCGGTGGCATCGAAACCTTCCACCAGCGTGCAGAAGGCCGCGATGCACGCGTCTGCCGTGGGCGCCTCGGTGGTCAGCTCGAGGGAGGCCACGTACGTCAGCGCCTGCTGCCGAATCTCGAGCGCGTCGCGGTGTAGCGCGAAGGCGCCCGGATCGAAGGCTGCGATGAGCGCATCGAGCGGCGCGGCGCTCTCGAGGTCCAGGTCCACGTTCAAGAAGTGCGGCGGCTGCTCGGCGTTGGTCCCCACGTGGGGAGCATCGCACCGTGCCCGCCGCGTCGCAACGCGCTGTTGCGCGGATGCGAGACGCGGTACGCTCGGGAGGGTATGGAGAACATCGGGGATCGGGGGTTTCTCCTGCGCGTGGATCTGGTTCGCGAGCGCATCGACGATCCCGCGGCCTATCCGTTCTCGCTCCCCGTTCTGCGGTCCTTCACGTCACTGGAGCTGCACCCGCGGGTGACGTACCTGGTGGGCGAGAACGGCTCCGGCAAGTCGACGCTGCTCGAGGCCATCGCGGTGGCCGCGGGCTTCAACGCCGAGGGTGGCACCAAGAACTTCAACTTCGCCACGCGATCCTCGGAGTCGCCGCTGCATCGCGCGCTCCGCCTGGTGAAGAGCCACCGCACGCCGCGCGGCGGCTTCTTCCTGCGCGCTGAGTCGTTCTTCAACGTGGCCACCAAGATCGAGGAGCTCGGCGTGGGTGGCTACGGCGATCGCTCGCTCCACGAGCAGTCGCACGGCGAGTCGTTCGTGTCGCTCATCCAGCACCGCTTCGGGGCCGAAGGCCTCTACATCCTCGACGAGCCGGAAGCTGCCCTCTCGCCGGCGCGCCAGCTCTCGCTCCTCTCCCGCATGCACGCGCTGGTGGGCTCCGGCTGCCAGTTCATCATCGCCACCCACGCGCCCATCGTCCTCGCGTACCCCGATGCGCTCATCTACGAGCTGGACGTGGACGGCTCGCCGCCGGCCCCGCAGACCTACGACCGCACCCAAACTGTGCAAACTACACGCGACTTCCTGCGCGATCGCGAGCGCTGGCTGCATCGCCTCCTGGCCGACGAGGAGCCGTGAAACGCCGCTACGAGATGCCCGGCGAGCAACCCGGGTTCTTCCGCTCGGTGGACTTGGTGCCGGAGCGCATCGCCGATCGCTCGGTGTATCCCTTCGACATCCCGGTGCTGCGGTCGTTCACGTCGCTGGACCTGCATCCGCGGGTGACGTACCTGGTGGGCGAGAACGGCTCCGGAAAGTCCACGTTCCTGGAGGCCATCGCGGTGGCCGCGGGCTTCAACGCCGAGGGTGGCACCAAGAACTTCCGGTTCGCCACCCGTCGCTCGGAGTCACCACTCCACGGCGCGATCCGTCTGGTGCGCAGCCATCGGCGGCCGCGCACCGGCTACTTCCTGCGCGCCGAATCGCTCTTCAACGTGGCCAGCGAGATCGAGGCGCTGGACCAGGATCCGCAGGGAGGACCCCCGATCATCGGCTACTACGGCGGCGTCTCGCTGCACGAGCAATCGCACGGCCAGTCGTTCCTCGCGCTCCTCAAGAACCGCTTCGGGCCCCAGGGCTTCTACATTCTCGACGAGCCCGAGGCCGCCCTCTCACCGGCGCGGCAACTCTCGCTCCTCGTCAGCATTCACGCGCTGGTAGCCCAGGGCTCGCAGTTCATCATCGCGACCCACGCGCCCATCGTGCTCGCGTATCCCGACGCGCTCATCTACGAGCTCGACGTCGACGGCTCGCCGCCCACCCCCCAGGCCTACGAGAAGACGCAGACCGTGCAGACCACCGCCTCGTTCCTCGAAGACCCCACGCGCTGGGTCTCGCGGCTCCTCGCCGACGAGTGACGATCAGTCCCAACTGAGGCCGAGGTAGATGGCGTTCACCGTGCCGTCTCGGCCCACGTCGAAGGAGAGCGCGCGGTCGCCCCGACCCACCACGTACATGCCATTGTCTTCGTGCAGCGCCGTACGGTAGGCGGCGCGCAAAGCGGCGACCGTGCTGCCTACGCCGATGCCGCGACGGGTCTTTGGAGTCCCCTTTACGCCCTTTCCCGACACTTCGAGGCCGGCGACTCGCGGTACGAGCCCGGCGTCGGGCAGGAAGAGCACCTCGAGCTCCGCGCCCTTCCAGAACCACGTCTGGCCCTTGCGCGCTCGCGACGTCGGCGCCCCGAGAAGCCCGCGCACCTCTGCCTGTGTCATGCCGAGGCGAACGCCGCCCAGGCGCTCGCCCGCGTCATCGTTGCCCGCCCGCGCGGTGCCGGTCGCGAGCGCGACGAGAACCGCCAGCGAGCCCTGCACCATGCATCGTCTTCCGGAGCGAGGGAGCATGGTGTGGAGTGTTCCGCGCGGCCGTCGCGAAGTCAACTCCGGCTACTTGCCGGCGTCGCCGCCGGTGGCGTCGAGGGAATAGCCGACGCTGCAGGGCAGGGTGGTGATGCCGGCGGCGCTCAGATCTTCGCACTCGCTTCCGTCGCCGGCGGCGTAGGCGTAGCTCAGGGTGCCGGTGAACTTGGTTTGCGTGGCGTCGAGCACCAGATCGACCGTGTCTTTCCGGTACACCGTGCATCCTGCAACCTTCGCGGTGGCGGCGCGGATCACGTGCGAGCTCTCGGCCACGAAGCTGGCCTTGCCGTCGGCGGCCAGAGCCGAGGAAATGGGCATATCGCCTTGCGACCAGTAGAGCTTGGCGCTCGGGGTGGTCTCCTTGCGCAGCTCCACGCGGAAGGCCCAGGGCGAAGGCGCCTCGCCGCAGGAGTTGCTCTGCAGGGTGCCGGTCACCGCGTAGAAGCCCAGCGATTCACCGGGACGCCGGATGTCTTTCCCGCTGCAAGCGGCGAGGAGCGCGAGGCTCCCGAGCAGGAGGAACGTGCGAGAGGAAGGTGCCGGCGCGCGCATGCGACGAGCTTGAGCACGCGGCTTCGCCCCGGGCCAACTTCATCGCTTGCGGTTCTTGAAGGACATGAGCGCCTGATCGCCGGGACCCGATACGTAGCCCTTGTCCTTGCAGAAGGCATCGGGCGTGAAGTGCGCGTTCGAGTAGCTCGTGAGGTTGCCCAGGGCGCCCAGGTTCATGGTGTCGGTGCAGCTCGACTCGAACGACATGTCGAGGCACACGTCGCCCTGGCCCTGACCCAGGCTGTCGAAGTGGGCCTCGCAGATGCCGCGCTTCTTGGCGCAGCCCAGGTTCCACAGGAGTGCCGCCGAGAGGACGAGAAAGGCCGAGCTCTTCACGATGTGCTTCATGGGACGTCCTACGCGTCGCCGCGCGGCGTGTTCCCCGGTTGCGGAGAACCCGAGGGCTCCGCGGCGGCATCGGCCAATCACGCGACGCGCGCCCGGTGCCGCGAATCCGAGCCGGCGCTTTTTCCGCGTCGACGCGAAACCGACGCAGCCGGCGGTCGTAGGCCCTCTACCCACCCTAACTTTGGAGGTTCAACATGCTTCGTCGATTTGGCGCGCCCGTCGCGCTTGCGGGGATTCTCGTGCTTGCTGCCTGTAGCTCGACCTCGTCGGGCACCACCAGCAGCTCTGGCGGCTCGAGCTCCAGCAGCTCCGGGGGCTCCAGCTCCGGCGGCACCGATGGCGGTAGCGACGGAGGCACCACGCTCTACACGCGCCTCGGCGGCAACACCGGCATCAAGGGTGCGGTCGACGCCATCGTCGCCGACGAGGTCAAGGACCCCACCATCGCAGCCTTCTTCGGCGAGAACGTGAAGAGCCCGCCGCCCGCCGGCACGCCCACGGTGGACCAGATCAAGGCCTGCCTCGTGAACCAGCTCGGCAACGCCGCCGGTGGACCCGAGAAGTACCCCGGCACTCCGGCCGACAGCGCCGGCTTTCAGTGCCGCGACATGAAGACCGCCCACACCGGCCTCGGCATCTCCAGCGACATCTTCGACAAGTTCGTCACCATCGCCGCCGGCACCCTGAAGCGCCTGGGCGTGGCCGACGCCGACATTGCCACCATCGGCGGCGTCCTCAACGGTACCAAGACCAGCATCGTCGAGTGATGCCATGACGAAGTCCCGCATCACGCGCATCGTCGCCGCGACCGCTGCCACCCTCGCCCTGCTCGTGGGCGCCATTGGCCTGCTCCACACGCCCCTGGGAAAGCCCTGGCTCATGAAGATCGGGGGCTGCCCGATCGACGAGTCGCCGGCCAGCGCAGAGAACAGTCGCGTCAAGACGGTGCGCGTGGAGCGGGGCACCGAGGTCGCTCCGGCCCACGCGGCCCTCGGCTTTCAGCTGGAGACGCTCGATCGCGACGGCGTCCGCGCCTGGGCCTCCGACAACAATGTACAGTGCACCGAAAAGCGTGAAGCCACGTTCTTCGCCTGCAAGCACGTCTCCGCCGCTGCACTTCACCGATCCACCGGCGCCGACGAAGTGGACTTCACGTTTCGACCCGGCGATCGCAAGCTCGTATCGGTGACCACCTATCGCTTCGGTCTCTCGGTAGCCGAGGCCCGGAGCGGCTTCGACACCGCCACGGTGAGCCTCGCCCGCGATCTCGGCGCGCCCCACACCCGTCGGGATTCCGAATCGCTCGCCGCCCCGTACGCCACCGCGTCCCTTGCGTATCGCTATCGCGATTTGCTGGTCGACGTCACGGCCACCAATCTTCCGGGCAAGGGCGTTGGCCTCATGGAGAGCTACGTTTCGGGAGTCGAGATGTAGACCGGGTACGGCGAGGAGCGTTGGGCCGAGTCTCGCAAGAGGCTCGGCTCTTCTGCTTTTGTGCTTTGGAAGCCCGAAATCGGGCGTCAGTTCCGCGCCCCCCCATCTTCCGGGCAACGGCGTGGACCACGAAGCCCGGTCGCCCTGTCGCGCTGCGCGTCTCCCCTACCTGACGCGTCTCTCCCCCATGGGGGCGCAGCCCACATTTGGGGAGACGGACGGCGAAGCCGGCCGAGAGGGGGCACCCCTTCTTGCTGCTCGTGCCATGTCCGAGCCTGCGGTACGCTCCTCCGGTGGGGACCAATGTGAGCTCGCAGTTCGACTACACGTATACGCAAGACCGAAGCAGCGGCAGAATCCCGAGAACCACATCCAAGGTGGGCAACGGCGCGGCGTTCCTGGGGAGATCGAACGTGATGCACTGGAGCATTGCGTACACAGCTGCGCTTGTCCTGGCTTCTGTCGGCTGTGCGGGGAGCGCGATCCAGACGGGGACAAGCGAACGACAGGCTGACCCACCCACACCGATTGACGCGGAGAGCGCGAGTTGGCTGACGAATGCTGAGGTCGAGTCGCGGGCGCACTTGACGAATCAGTGCCCTGTTGTCGCGCCATTGGTCGTCATTCGGCCAGGAAGCTCGAGTTGGCAGACGTGCATTGCTCGAGCGGACGCTGCAGTCGACGACGAGTGGAGCCGCGTACGGGACCTTGCCCTCAAGGCTTGTGTCGACGGATCCGCTGACGAATGTTGCTTCGAGAAGTACGTGCCCGGTGCCGACTACGAGCGACGTCGCGCCGAGTGTAGTGCTCGGTGCGCACAGCTGCGCACTGGGAGTGCACGGTCTGTCGCGACCTGCAAATCAAGGGACGTTGCTCCGGCGGCGGCGGACTCCTCACGATTCCTGACGCCGGCGACGCGCGCCGTGGTCGCACGATGCGAAACCCACGCTGATGCGCTCGCGGAATGCGCTGGGCTTCCGACACATATAGAGCGGACCGTATGCGAGGGAAACTGTCGCCAGCTGGATGGATACCGCGTCGCGTACGGTGCGTTTGTCAATGCGATAAAAGCTTGTGCGATGGGAGTCGCCATTAAATTGGATGCATGTGTATTGGATTGGAGCACGGAAAAGGAGGGCTTCGAGCAGGCAAACTGCAAAGCGGCGTGCGTCGAGTACCGCAAGAGAGTGAAGAGGTAGGCCCCAGCAGAACCCGAACCTGTGCGTGTGAACAACGAGGGCTCGCCGGACCCAGCGGCGCCCCGCCCCGCGGGCCCCCGCCAGCTGACGCGCCTCTCCCCCATGTGGGCGAAGCCCAACTGGGGGAGACGGACGGCGAAGCCGGCCGAGAGGGGGCACCCCCTTCTTGCTGCTCGTCCCCTGTTCTTGAGGTAGTCTCTTCGGGTGGGGACGCTCGGCCGCCTGACGAAGAAGGACTACAGCGACGCGGAGGAGCGTTCGAGCGTCAGCCCACGACCGAACGACACCACGCGCCTGGCTGAGGACCTGGAGGTCGTTTGACGGAGGAGAACGAGATGGGTGCGGCTCCATTCCGACGGCCCGAAGCTGCGTAATTTCGAGGGGTTCGCGGAATTAACGATGGGTTCCTGAGGTTCTACCGGCGAGGCGAAGGGTCGCCGCCAGAAGGAGTCGA
>Ga0075163_10014833_pt1 | contig 10041 bp, 7 predicted proteins | sample JI1023141ADNA_FD_71478 | JGI IMG/M metagenome (GOLD analysis project Ga0075163, IMG submission 71478) | Wastewater effluent complex algal communities from Wisconsin, to seasonally profile nutrient transformation and Carbon sequestration -... | ecosystem: Engineered > WWTP > Effluent > Algae... | reverse complement strand
CATCTGGCAGTTGACGATACCACTCCATCAGGGCGGTTCTGATTGCCTGATGATCTGAGTTCAGCGCAATTTTTAGCTCTGCGTACTTCGCCAGCACCTCATCTGCCCCTTCCTTCGGTCGCCGCCACACGCCTTGCTCAAGAACTGCCGACTTGTCACGTACATAGCAGACGATGTACTCGTGCACAGCTGCGATGAGTTTGGCGTCTCCTTTCTTTGATCGCTGCCAAATTACTTGAGCAACGAAATTTTCTTCGCCAAACAGCTCATCCATCACAATCAGGAGTCGAGACAATTCATTGTCGTCACAGGACACCATGACTGCTCCCGCCGGATGAAGCATGGCTTTCGCCACCTTCAAGCGTGGATACATCATATTCAGCCAGTCGGTATGAAACCGCCCGCTGGCTTCGGTATTACTGCTGATTTTCTGCCCGCCGTCCACCTGCCCGGTCAATTCCAGATAGTTTTTGATGTTGTCCTGAAAATTGTCCGGGTACACAAAATCCTTGCCGGTGTTGTAGGGCGGGTCGATATAGATCAGCTTGACCTTGCCGGCATAGCTTTTTTGCAGCAGCTTGAGCACTTCGAGGTTGTCGCCCTCGATCATCAGGTTCTGGGTGGTGTCCCAATCCACGCTGTCTTCCGGGCAGGGGCGCAGGGTGCCGGTGCTGGGCGTGAGCGCCAGTTGGCGGGCACGACGCTTGCCGTGCCAGTTGAGGCCGTACTTCTCATCGGCGTCGGTCACGCTGGCATCACCCACCAGCGCCTTGAGCACGTCCACATTCACGGCCACGCCGCCCGCGCCCTCGGTGATCAGCTCAGGAAACAGCGCCTTGAGCTGTTCGATATTTGCCGCCACCAGGTCGGCGGACTGGGCGTCGGGGCTGGCTGCCGTGATTTTTTTCATGGTCTTTTCCGTCATTGGTTCAATCTTCAAAGTTTTAGGTGCGCAGCGGCCAGTTCGGCCTGAATGCGCTTGAGCGTCAGGTTCAGTTCTACCTGGCGCGCCAGTTGTTTTTCCTTGGTGGCTTGCGCTCGCAGGCGGCCGATCTCGTTCTCCAGCCGCTCACAATCAGCCAGCGCCTGCCAGCGGGCAGCCGCTTGTTCCGGGGTTGTGTCAGCCTGGTAGGTTCCCGTCAGCCGTGCCGCCTGCAAGGCCCACACGCGCTCCATCCAACCCTGATAAAGGGCATGCAGCGTGGTCTGGGGTTGGCGTGCAATCGACAGGGACTGCACGAAGGCGCGCTCGATTTCGGGGGCTATTGCGTCTTCCACTGCGGCGGTATCTTCGGTTGCGTGGGGCAGCGAGGCCAACACGGGGTCGCCGTCGAGCACGACCTTACCTGCCTCGTTCTGCGCCCAGCGTTTGTGCGCCAGCGAGAGGGTCAGTGCCTGGCCTTGCACAAGCAGCAACACGGGATACGGCACGGCCCGATGCATCAATTCGGCAAGGCGAGCGAGACTGGCGGGCTTGACGGTGCCACGCAGGGTCAAGCCAAGCACGGTGACTTCCAGGTATTCACGCTGCGCGTCCCGGTAGCTGGGTACGCCAATGGTGTTGGGCTTGAGTGCGGCAAGCCACTGGATTTCTTCAATGGCGTCCGTGATCAGGCGCTTGTCGGATGCCGTGGGCGCACCGTTCTCCAGCAACAGCTTCTTGGGGACGCGCTGATCCACCCGTGCGCTGTCGGGAAGACACAGTGCTGCAACGACATCCGTCCGGTTCATGACGACAGTTCCGCGCCAAAGGCCTTGATGGTTTCTTCGCTGTCGCGTCCGGCAATGGCTTTGCCCATGGCCTGTTCGATGAGCTTCAACAGCGCAGCAGCGCGTTGGCGGATGAAAGTATCAAAGTCGTCCGAGCGAAGTGCCTGTACCGGAATCACATGCGAAGTCAGGAACTCATCGAGACTGTCGGGGGCAACCTGCTTGGCCTTCTGGATACGGGCGAGGTAGACGCTGGGGGCATCGCCACTGATGAAGCGGTTGGTGCCAGCAGCCAGAGGGGCCTTGTTGACCACGCTGTTCCACTTTTCCTTGGGCAGCTTCTGCTTTTCGCACCAGGCGCGGGGAAAGACGTGGTGGATGTCGATGGCGTTGTTGAAGTAGGTATTGAGATCAATGGGCGTGCCGCTGGCGAAATCACGGCCACCGTGCTTCATGAGCAAGGCGGCCAGCCCTTTGTAGGCCGCAGCGAGGCGGCTTTGCAGGGAGAGCAGCCTTGTCGGTGCGAAGTTGGCATCGCGGACCGTGCGCGGTTCGCTGCCGCCTTCGACCCAGGCGACCACATCCTGGATGTCCATGCTAAAACGGGTTTCGTTGGCGCCACCGTACAGTTCGCCAAGCACACCACTCCAGTACCAGCGCAGCAGCTTCTGTTTGACGCCGTGTTGCGTCGTGCGGTCTGCCAGGTGAGCGCAGATGGCCGACAACGGTATGAGCTGTGTGGCATAGGGAAGGCTTCGGTCGTCGAAGATTTTTTCTTCTGCAAGCAACTCTGCTGCGCGCTTGAACCCTTGCTCCAGCGCGGGTTCGAACGCCTTGAAATCCGCCAACGGCAGCCGCAGCACGTCGGCGCGCTTGCAACTGACGGGCGTGCCCTGTGCCTTGTGCCTTTGATAACTGGCTAGCAGAGTCACTGCGGTGAGAAAGCTGGTGCCATCCACCGCCTTGAGCACGTCATGCTTGGCGGTCAGCCGATCCCGCCGGGCCTCCCAGTCGTCACGCAGATTGAATTCATCGGCTGCGAAGGTGGCCGTCATCAGCTCGAAAACGGTGAGCGTCACGCCGCCGGTATTGACCTTCTCGAACACCTGGCACACGGCTTCGCGTGGCGTGTCCTGGGTCAGTTCGATGGCGGGAACCTTGAACTGCTGGAAGCGTAGCCAGATGTCGTTGCGGAATCGTTGCATGAACTGCATCGCTTCCGCTGCGAACTGGTGATGGGCGCTGAAGCCGCTTTCCCAAGCCATGAAACCCTGAATATCGAAAAGCAATGCCACAGGGAAGAGGCGTTGGCTGTATTGCAAGTCTGGCGTGCTGACGTCCAGCTCAACCTTGCGACCGAAATCGGACGTGACTTGCAGCGTCTCCGGCACCGAGAGAACGGCTTCTTCGCGGTCTGCCGATTCGTCCAGGCATTGGGCCATGTCAAGGAAATACAGGCGGCGAATGTTCGCGCCTTTCTCCGTGCGCGTCGGCACGGGCTGGCCGCTGCGCAGCGCCAGGTACATCGAGGTCAGGCGTTGCTGACCATCAAGTACGAGGGTCTTTGGAGTAGGCGCAGGCTGCAGGTTGACGCCGGCAAACAGTCGGGGCTTGAACGGTACCCCACCTGCTTCCAGAAACATGACCGCGCCGATCGGGTAGGACAGCGAGAGGCTCGCGATCAACGACCGAATATGGTTGTCATCCCACACCCAGCCGCGTTGGAAGTCCGGAAGCTGGATCTGCCCCGATGCGATTCCATCGAGGACATCTTTCAATGCGGGTTCGGCGGTGCGAAAGCTCATGCGGGTCCTTGTAATCAAATACTTTGCTCATCGGGCAGCACGACGAGAAATGCCACCACCTCGAAGTCGTCACTGCCAGCGAACTCGCCCTTCATGGCGTGCGTGCCGCCAGGTGTGAAGAGGCTGGCAACGGCCCGTTCCTCATGCTTGCCGGCGACGGATGCCACGGCCGCCGCGAGCAGCTTCTGGGCGTGGCGCATGTCCTCACCGCTTTTTGTCGCCTTGTCGAAGCGCGCGCAGGCACTGTCATCCGGCCGTTCTCGCCCCAGCGCCAGGCGCTTGAGGCGATCCAGGATGCGCTTGGCCTGCGGGTAGGGCAGCAATACGTGGCCGTCATCGCCGACATGCACCAGGTAGTGCGGCGCGAGCGGGTAGTCGGACGACGCGGCGGATTTTGCCGTCGGGCCGCAGGCTTGCAGGCAAAAGATCACGCCAGGGGGAATGTCGGCATCCAGCGTGGTGGTGACCGCAAAAGCCCCCAGCGGCTGGGTGTCCAGCTTGCCGGGGTGGCTTTTAAGGAACTGCGCGAGGTCGATGCGGAAGTCGGTCAGGGTGAGGTCGGTGATCGCCACGCCGGTGGACAGATCTTCCATGTCGATCACCGTGTCCTGCAGCTTGAGCAGTTGCTTGCGCCGGTACTCCAGGTCGTTCATGGCGTTGCCGGACTGCTGTTCGATCAGGTTTTCTTCGCCGGTGGCCGAGATATCGAGCAGCACCATGCGCCCGCTGACGCGCTGTTCCAGGTTGATGTATTCCTCCAGCTCCATGTTGGGCCAGAAGTTCACCAGCTGGATGCGTTGGTTGGGCGAGCCGATGCGGTCGATACGCCCGAAGCGCTGGATGATGCGCACCGGGTTCCAGTGAATGTCGTAGTTGATCAGCCAGTCGCAGTCTTGCAGGTTCTGCCCCTCGGAGATGCAGTCGGTGGCGATCAGCAGGTCGATTTCGCCTTCATCCGCCATCTCTTGCGGACGTTCCTTGGCGCGCGGCGCGAAGGCCGAAAGCACATCGCCCATGCCTTTGCGCAGGCCCGGCAACGTGGCCTGGATGCCGGCGCTGCCGGTGACGACCGCCGCGTGCATGCCCAGCGTATCCCTGGCCCAGGAGGCAAGTTGGGCGTAGAGATAGTGCGCCGTGTCCGAGAAGGCCGTGAACACGATGATCTTGCGGTTGGCTTTGCCATCGTGGGTGTTGATGGGTTCGGCACATTTGCGGGCAATCATGTCGCGCAAGGCCGCTAGCTTGGCATCACGTGCGGCATCCACTTGGCGCGCTGCCGCCAGCAGGGTCGCCAGGCGGTTGCGGTCTTCCAGCAGATCCTGCTTCCAGCGGATCAGATCCACATCGCCCAGCAGCACCTTGACCTTGCGACCGACCAGCAAGGCCTCGAACGCCGGGTCGTCGATATCGACGTCGGCAATGTCGATTTCCTCCAGTGCTTCGGCATGGGATTCGATGCGTGCCAGTGTGTTCTCTACATCCTTGAGTTGGCGCTGCACGGTCAGGGTGAAGGCCGATACACAGCTTTCCATGCGTTTGAGCACGTTCACGCGCAGCAGGTGGATCAGGCTTTCCTCGCGATCCGCCTGGCGGAAGAAACCTTCGCCGCCACGCACCTGGGTGCTGTATTTGGCGTCGTAGGCCGCCTGCTTGTGGGGCAGCACATAGCGCAGCGGCGCGTAACTGGCGAGCGTGAGCCGACGGATTTCCTGGTTGATGTCGCGGATGGCACGGAATTCGCCCGCAAGGTCCACGTCGGCCTTGATGTTGATGGGCGGCAGTCTGTCAGGGAAGCGGCCGGTCTCGCTGGTGCCGTAGTACTTCTCAACATGCCGCCTGGAGCGGGCAATGGTGAGATGGTCTAACAGGGTGAAGTAGTCGAACCCCAGCATTTCTACCAACTGACTGGGGGTCTTTTCAGCTTCGTCCAGCGCCAGCCAGCGATTGAATTGCGCCTGCGCCTTGCGGGTCGTGGCCTCGATACTGACGATGCCATGCTCCAACAGGGCGGTGTCATCACCTTCGGTGGCAAAGGCAATCTGGTTGCGCAGGTCGGCCAGGCGATTGTTCACCGGCGTGGCCGAGAGCATCAGCACGCGGGTCTTGACGCCTTCACGGATGATGCGTCGCATCAGGCGGTCGTAGCGTGATTCCTTGCCCTTGTGCGTGGCCTTGTTGCGGAAATTGTGCGACTCGTCGATCACCACCAGGTCGTAGTTGCCCCAGTTCACATGAGACAGGTCGATGTCACCCGACAGGCCGCCATCGCGCGACAAATCGGTGTGGTTGAGCACGTCGTAGTTGAACCGATCAGCCGCAAGGATGTTGCGCTTGTCGTTGGCCTTGTAGAGCGTCCAGTTGTCGCGCAGGCGTTTGGGCGCCAGCACCAGAACGCGGTCGTTGCGCAGCTCGTGATACTTGATGATGGCCAGTGCTTCAAAGGTTTTACCCAGCCCTACACTGTCGGCGATGATGCAGCCGCCAAAGCGGTTCAGCTTGTCGATGGCACCCACCACCCCGTCGCGCTGAAATTTGAAGAGCTTTTTCCACACCACGGTATTACGGATGCCAGTGGCAGACTTGACGATGCGCTCCTCGTCCATCTCGTCACCGCTGTCCTGAAACAGGCGGTGCAGCATCAAGGTGTAGATAGTGAACGGGTCACGGTGTTCGCCAAGGGCTCGCAACGCCTCAAGAACGGATTCGTGCTCTTCTCCCTGACCCTCGGAGTCGGTTGAAGCAGCAGTTCGCAAGGCTGCCCACTGGTGCTCGAACCATTGGGCGAGCTGCGCGGCTTCCTCGGCCGTTTCTGACGCCTGAATCAGGTTCAATGGATTGCCTGGCGTCAGGCCAAGGCCAGATGTGTTGAAGGCAAAGGAGCCCAGAACCACTTGTGCAGGTGCCCCGTCCGGGCCGCGCATGACAGCAGCCCCCTGTGGCACCGACCTCGATGCCCGCCGGAGCGCTACTTTTTCACTGATCCATTTCGCGCACTGATTGGCCAGCCAACGTGCCTGCAGACGATTGCGCGCAGCGCGGTCGCCCTCCGTGCCCAGGAGTTCGAGCGCCTCGTTATCTGGAGGCACGATCAATTGGACTCGATCCAGAGCGGACAACGCCTCCTGGATTTCCGCGAAGGCGTAGAGAGAAAACGAAGGCGTTACACAGTCGAGTCGGTTGCCGTGTTTGAGGTTGGGCCTCATCAAGTCGATGACGCGCTGTGTTCCGGTGTTTTGGATCAGCTTCATGGTCGTTTCCGTTCAGTCATCAGTCGACGTTTCTGCGCTTGGCGGCGCATACCCCGGCGCCAGCACCGCATTGCGCACGCCATAGATGGCGAGGTGATCCTTCAACCAAAGCCGGTACTCAGGGCCGCGCAGGCTATGGTCTGAGGAGCAGTCCACACTCCATTTGCGCAGGATGTAGCCGGCGGTGGCGGCGCGCAGCTTCATGTGCAGCACGCCGCCCTGCATGGCGTAGTCCATTTCGGTGATTTCTGGCCGGGGTTGGTCTGGGTGGGGAACCAGCTCCAGCTCGACGATCCGAGTCCACTGAATGTCCTGATCGTTCATTTCATGGGGCGCCACGGGCTGCCCCTTGCGCACCACCGGACGCTTGATCCGGGTGATGACGAAATCCCGGAATTCCTGCGATTTGCGGTCGAAGGCACGGACGTGCCAGCGCAGGCCGTTGTCAATCAACGCGAACGGGACGATCTCCCGCACGGTGCGGCCACTGGAGATGGAGTGGTACTCGATCCCCATCGGGCATTCATAGTGGATGGCACGGGTCACGCTCGCCAGGATGTCCAGGTCAGGGTGGGTGAGCCGGGACGGGCTCTCGCTGGCCACCCAGGCCTTGATGTGCATCGGCTCACCGTCGCCAAACCCCTGTGTCAGCCACGACAACACTCGCTCGGGCGGGAAATCGAAGATCGGCTGGAAGCTCGGACCGAGGACGTAGAACTTGCCTTTGCCGTCGTAGTCGATGTTGCCGGGGGCGAGTTCCTTGTACAGCGCCAGGTCCCTGGACGCAGCAGCGGACTGGATACCAAACCGCGCGACCAAGTCCTGGCGGCGCATCTCCCCAATGAAGCGCACGCGCAACTCCACGAACGCGAGCCGGTCACGCTGTGGCTGGGTTAGATCGGCAAGCTGTTCGTGGGGCATCCTGGTTGGCTCGTTCGGGTTAGCGAATGCTTATGCAGATTTCTGCAGAAAGTATATGAGCTGCTTGAAAAGACGTCTATGAATCCAAGCGAGTTTGCTAGTACGCTGCATTATGATAACCATTTTTTGAGGCGCAAATGAATGATCTGTCACGGACGAGTAGGCGATCAGCCCAGCGGAGCGCACCAGGAACGGCGTGGAATGGGGTGCATCCAGCAGGCCATCGCGGACGAAAACTGATGCGAATAGATCCTTGATATGGAACAGGAGCACGGCCCATGGAACTGCGACACCTTCGCTGCTTTGTGGCTCTCGCAGAGGAGCTGCACTTCACACGGGCCGCCGAGCGCCTGCATATCGAACAACCACCCTTGTCCCGCGCCATCAAGGAGCTTGAGGACGACCTGGGCGCGGTGCTCTTCGTGCGCAACCGCCGGGGTACGGCGCTTACCGAGGCGGGCGCAACGTTCCTGCAAGACGTGCACAGGGTGTTGGCCGCGCTGAAATTGGCTCAGGAAAATGTCCGGGCGGTCGCGTCGGGCCTGAGCGGAAGCCTTCGAATCGCCATCTCCGACGGCGCAATCGATCCCCGGCTGTCAGGCCTCCTGGCCCGTTGTCGCGAGGAAGAGCCAGAGATCGAAATTCGCCTGTCCGAAGTGCCGCTGGCCGAGCAGTTGCGCGGGCTACGCTCGGGCGACTTCTCGATCGGCTTCGCGCACACTGCGGAGGTCGGCGATGACATCCTGACTGAGCCACTCTGGCACGACTCGCTGGTGGTCGCGGTGCCCGCCCGGCACCCCTTGCTTTCGCATAAGACCGTTCCGCTGCACAAGCTCGCGAGCTACCCTCTGGTCTTATGCGATCCACAGCTATACGAAGGCTACTACCGTGAATTGGCGCGGCTCCTGCGGCCGCTGGAGCGTGAGCCTGACGTCGCCGAGCATGTGTCTTCGCTGGACATGATGCTTACCCTGGTCGGTGCGGGCTACGGAGTTGGCTTCATCAGGGCAACCAGGGTCGCGGCGAGCCAGCGCTCCGATGTGGTGATCCGCCCCCTGGCCATGGATTCCGCAGTCATCACGACCTACTTGCTTCGGCCCGTCAGCGAGGATTTGCCGGTGTCGGCTGCGCGGTTCATCGCGCGCCTGCACGAGCACTCGGGCGATTGATCGGGCGGCAAGAGCTGCTACTGAAGCTCGGGCTGTTATGGCGAGCCTGGCGGCTCACTGCCAGAGTTGAGGTTCTTTTCAGTCGCCGCCATCAACTCGCTGGCGCTGATTCCGAGCGCGGCAGCAATTTTCAGTATCAAAGGCAGCGTCGGCACATGCTCCCCGCGTTCGATCTTGCCCATGTGCGAACGCGATATTCCCGCCTGATACGCAAAATCGTCTTGAGCGACCCCCTGCGCGACGCGAGCGGCACGCACGGCCCGCCCGAAAGCTAATGCTGGTTCGGATTCATATGTGGGTGTGCCAGGTGGACGACCTGGCTGAATAGTAAGCTTCTGCATCAACAGAAGCGTCAAACAATCCTCTTAAATTAACCACGTTAAACATATAGACGTTAAACTTCTCTCTTTACTATGATGCTGGTTTGCCCTTGACCTGCTTCGTCGCTTCTGTAGGTTCTCCGTGGACAACATCACCAGCCAACCCGCCCACCTCAGGCTTGCGATTGCGCCAGGCGTATCGTCATCTCAGCTCTCGGCGCTGCTCGCGCTGCAACGAGCGGAAGAACCCGAGGTCAGCATCGCGTTCTTTGAGGTGGCAGGTGACGAGCTGCTTGATGGACTTCGTGAAGGCCGCTACGACGTGGGAATGTCGCTTCAAGGAGCGAGCGATCCAGCCCTGGAAACCCAGCCCTTGTGGATTGAGCACATGGCCGTTGCGATACCGCTGAGGTTTCCCTTGCTTGAGCAGGCATCGCTCACCATCGCCGACCTCCAGAACTACCCGATCTTTCGCTGGAGGGATGAGGCGTGTTCTTCGCTGGATCGTCGGCTGCTCTCACTCCAGGCGGCTGACCAGCAGAATCTTCAGTACGTGACTTCCTTCGAGATGATGGCGCTATGGGTTTCTGCCGGCTACGGTGTCGGGGTATCCGCACAATCGCGTATCAAGCACGCCCCTGGATGGGGAGTCAGCATGCGACCACTGGACGACGGCCCCTACGAAATCGTGGCGCACCTGCATAGGCCCCAGGGGCAAGCGAACCCTGTTTCCGAACGGTTCGAGCGCAGGGCACTGCAGATCGCAAAAGCGCTCCCTTCCTGATCGCAGTGGCTGTCGGTAGCTGCCAGCAGAAGGCGGTGGATTTATGCCTTTCGCCAAGAGGGGTGATGTGGTACATTCAGAGGC
>Ga0075163_10014832_pt1 | contig 10041 bp, 8 predicted proteins | sample JI1023141ADNA_FD_71478 | JGI IMG/M metagenome (GOLD analysis project Ga0075163, IMG submission 71478) | Wastewater effluent complex algal communities from Wisconsin, to seasonally profile nutrient transformation and Carbon sequestration -... | ecosystem: Engineered > WWTP > Effluent > Algae... | reverse complement strand
TTTGATTCAAGTGGGAAAACAAGTTCCTCACCGAGTTCAACATCACGCTTAATCATGCGAGCAGTATCAATCATGATATGCTTTTCTTCATCAAAACGTACCTTCTTGGTGCCGTCGAGGCTAATTTCCTCTTCAATTTCCTCCTCGCCTTCGACAGGTTCGTCAGTGCGGAGCATACTTTCATCAACGGCAATTTTCACCTGGTTGAAGATGGTGTCGCCTGAGGCGAGATCAAACCGACAGGTAACAATCTGTCCACGCTTACCGAACTCCTTTTTGTAGGCGGTAGCAAGGGCTTGTTCAATAGCGTCAATCATTTTTTCACGTGGGATGCCGCGCTCTTCTTCGAGCTCACCGAGCACGCTGTGAATTACTTTAAGGTCAAACATATATATGTAGTTGTGGTGGGGTATTCCCCAGTTAACAATGAATTAATCTGTAACAGGTGACAAGAAGCGCGGGCACAAGGCCCGCGCAGAAGTCCCTTGTACTATAGCGGAAGAAGGTGATGGTGTCAAAGTGTCACGGTAAAGCGTGGACAGGCGGGGCGAGAGTGGGCGGGTGACGTGTATAATGAAACTACGAAAAGCTCTTTGTGCTCGTTTCGTGTGGTTTCTTATATATGCGTATTTTAGATGACCAGCTCAAACGCTTCATCCTCGATTCGAACCTGGTTTCGAAGGCTGATATGAGTGCAGCTGAAAAAGCCGCTCGAGCGGAAGATAAACCCTTGGCCCACACCCTTATTGCTGGCGGGCACCTGACTGAAGACGACATGCGTCGCGTGGAGTCATACATCCTCGGGGTGCCGTTTGTGTCACTCAAGGACCTCAAAATCGAGTTTGAAATCCTCTCCCTGATTCCAGAACCAGTGGCCCGTACCCACAATATTATTGCCTACAAAAAGACTGCGACAGCGCTTGAGGTCGCGATGCTTGATACGGCTGACCTCCCAGCGATTGACTTCATCAAAAAGAAGGTAGGATTAAAGATTCTGCCACGCCTCACGGATACCGAATCAATGCGTGGGGCCCTGCGTCAATACCAAAAGACCCTCAAAGACGAGTTTGGTGACCTCATTATGAAAGACGCGTCGTCACTTACGGTTGTCAGTGAGATCGATGGGGAAGAGGTGTCTGAGGCTGACCTCAAAAAGATGGCCGAAGACCTCCCGGTGGTGCGCATCGTCGACACACTCTTGCGACACGCTATTATTCAGGGCGCGTCTGACATCCACATTGAACCAATGGAGAACGAGGTCTTGGTTCGCTACCGTATCGACGGTATCTTAAACGACGCGATGAAGCTCCCGAAGATTGCCTCAGGGACAATCGTCGCCCGCATCAAGGTACTCTCGAACTTAAAGCTTGACCAAAAGCGTCTGCCACAAGACGGCCGCTTTAAGATGGAGATGGATGGGCAGAAGGTGGCGTTTCGTGTATCGATGCTACCAGTATTCTACGGCGAGAAGATCGTGATGCGTCTCTTGCGTGAGAACCGGACTGGTTTTTCACTTGAAGGGATTGGTTTTCACGGCTCGACGCTTGAGCGTATTCACCGTGCTACACGGGCAACCACCGGTATCATCCTCGTCACTGGTCCAACTGGATCGGGTAAATCAACCACACTCTACACGGTCCTTGACCTCCTCAATACGCCCGAGGTAAATATCTCCACGATTGAAGATCCAATTGAATACCAGATGGCGCGAGTGAATCAAACCCAAGTAAAGCCAGAAATCGGCTTCACTTTTGCGGCGGGACTGCGCTCCCTGATGCGTCAGGATCCAGACGTCATTATGGTGGGGGAAATTCGTGATGAAGAAACGGTCTCCTTGGCCATCAATGCGGCCCTCACCGGTCACCTTGTGCTCGCGACCGTTCACACCAACAGTGCGGCGGGTACTATCGCGCGTCTGATTGATATGGGTTCGGAGGCCTTCCTCCTCGTGTCGACGCTGCGGGTAGCAATTGGACAACGTCTCGTTCGTAAACTCTGTGATGACAAGGTGCCATATATCCTATCTAAAGCCGAGCGGGAAGATATCGAAAAATACGCCGATCTCGATAAGGTGCTCGCAACCCTCAAAGAAGAGAAGGTGGTCGCTGATGGTGCAACCTGGAATGATATTTCTTTTTATCATCCAAATGAAAATGGTATTTCCCCAGACGGCTACCATGGTCGTATGGGTATTCATGAAGTACTCGAGATGTCACCAACCATCAAGGATATGGTGATGAATCACAAGACGAGTGATGAGCTTGAGGTGCAGGCACGAAAGGAAGGGATGCTCACCATGCTTGAAGATGGTATTTATAAGGCAGCCAAAGGCCTCACCAGTGTGGAAGAAGTGCTCCGCGTGATTAGTGAGTAACTATATCTATGGGTAAGTTTATTTACGAAGGGGAAGACAGTAGCGGCAAGAAAGTCCGTGAGACAGTTACTGCAACCGATCGGTACGCTGTGTACGATATGGCGCGTACGAACGGTCACACGGTCTCGAGCGTCAACGAAGCCAAAGGCCTCTCGATTGGTCTTGGTGGTTTTGATATGGAGAAGATTAATGCTTGGCTCGGTAAGGTGAAGCAGGATGAGCTTGTGATGGTGACACGTAACCTCGGGTCGATGCTTGATGCGGGACTGACAGTCACACGAGCACTTTCGGTTATCGAACGTCAAACCAAAAATGCCAAACTAAAAGCCACTGTGCGGGATATTATCGATCGCATCAATAAAGGTGGGCAGTTTTTTGAAGCGCTCCACAATCACCCAAAGGTGTTCGACGATCTCTACGTGGCGATGATTAAAGCCGGTGAAGAAGCGGGAAACCTGGCTGAGTCACTCCGAACGCTTGCTATCCAGATGGAACGTTCGACGACGCTCAAAAAGAAAATCAAAGGGGCCATGATCTATCCATCAATTGTTATCACAGTGATGGTCATCATTGCGATTCTCATGATGATTTTTGTGCTCCCATCAATCACTGGTATTTTTAAGCAAATGGGGACTGAGCTCCCAGCGACCACCCAATTCCTCATTTCCGCGAGTGACTTCATGGTGGCAAACACTGTTCTTGCCCTTGCCGGTATCATTGGGTTTGTCACCGCGCTCATGTACATGATTCGATCAAAGCCGGGCAAAATTGCCACCTCATGGCTTGTGACCCGGCTTCCAGTGATTGGCACTATGGCCAAAGAAACGAACGCAGCACGCACCGCTCGTACACTCTCTTCACTCCTCAATTCTGGAGTGGATGTAATCCAGGCCCTTTCGATTACTGAAGAAGTGGTGCAAAATCACTTTTACAAAAAGATTATACGTGAGGCGGCCCTCCGGGTAGAAAAGGGAACCGCACTCTCAGAAACTTTCATTGAACGTAGCGACCTTTACCCAATTCTCGTAGGGGAGATGATTCTCGTGGGAGAAGAGACCGGTTCGATTGCCAAGATGCTTGGTGAACTGGCCCAGTTCTACGAGATTGAAGTGGAACGAAAAACGAAGGATCTTTCAACTATCATTGAACCACTCCTTATGGTCGTGATTGGTACTGGCGTTGGCTTCTTTGCACTAGCTCTCATTGCGCCGATTTATTCGATTGGTGATAGCATCAAATAAACATGCGGACTACTCACGCACGCGGTTTTTCACTCATTGAACTTTTGGTCGTGGCAGCAATTATGGCGCTATTTATCGGCGGCCTCTTTGTGACCATTCAAACCTCCCTCAAGCTTGTGGCCGAAAGTCGAGCGCGTATGTCTGCCTTGTCGGTCGCAAACGACCGTCTCGAGTATATTCGTTCACTTTCATACAACGCTGTTGGAACAGTTAGTGGATTGCCAGCAGGGAATATACCCCAAGTAAGTACTTCGAGCCTCAACGGCTTTCAATTTACCGAACGCACGCTCATTGAATTTATTGATGATCCAGCCGATGGTCTTGGGGTCAGTGATAGTAACTCGATTACGACTGATTATAAGCGGGCAAAAATTGAAATAAGCTGGACGATGCGTGACGAGACAAGAACCGTTGTATTGGTCACTACGATAGTGCCGCGGTCTATCGAGACCAATGTCGGTGGTGGTACGATTCGGGTCAATGTTACCGATGCTAACGTCGCTCCTATTGGCGGTGTTTCTGTCCGGCTGTTGAACACCACAGGAACCACCACGGTTGATGTGACGAAACTGACTGATAGTAGCGGCTCTGTCTTGTTTGGTGGTGCTCCGGCAGGTTCTGGCTACCAGGTGTTTGTGTCTCGGGCTGGATATTCTTCAGAGCAAACCTATGTAGCGACCACGTCGATTCCAAACCCAGTATTGCAACCAATTTCACTGTTGGCGGCGGATATTTCAACCGTTAATGTGCAGATTGATGCCCTCAGTACAGTTGCCCTCCGGCTACTCTCAGACCGAGTAGAGGCCTCAAGTACCCGTTCGTTTGCATCGAGTACAGAATTGGCTTCTTCAACGAATGTTGCGGTAGTAGCCGACAATCTAGAACTCGCTTCAAGTGCGGGCGTATACCAAGCAAACGGGGTAGGCATGCTCACGGCCATTGCTCCGTCTCCTCTAGCGCGTTATGAGACTATTGCTATACAAGAATTAATCCCGGCTCAGACATCGAGACTTATCCGTGTGTACGCGAGTACCACCCCCGATTCCCTGATTCCGGATAGTGACTTACCAGGCAACAGCGCTGGCTTTGCCGGGAATAATATTGATATTAGTCAGCTTGATACAACCACCTACCCGAGTCTCACGCTTGGTGTGGCACTGGAAACCACCAATACGGCTGTTACGCCCCAGATAGATGCCGTTACTGTGTACTATACAGAAAGTGAGACACCACTTTCGACAAGCTTTATCTGGCGGGGTACTAAAGTAATAGGTTCACAACTCGATTTTTCGCCAATTTATAAACATGAATTTTCTACGACGTCTGATGCGGGTGGTGAGCGACTCCTGACCAATGTCGAGTGGGACACGTACCAAGTTGCTATCGCTGGGTATGATATTAAGGAGGCCTGTATGGCTCATCCAATTGCGGTGGCCCCAAATACAACGAACGCAGTAACGCTTGTCACCACTCCAGACAGTGCTCACAATCTCCGAGTGGTCGTGACCGCTGGTGGTGCACCACTTCGTAATGCGACGGTGACACTCACTCGAGGCAGTAGTGATATCGAGACCACGGAAGGTTGTGGTCAGGTATTTTTTGGCGGTCTGACAAACGCCGCAGATTATCAACTCACCGTATCGGCCGCTGGGTACACTACTGCGACCATTGATCCACTATCAATATCGGGGGATACAGTAGTCGAGGTTGCGCTATAATACGGTGAGTATGGAAATGCGTTTTGCCAAAGGAGGGTTTACACTCGTTGAAACCGTGATTGTCATTGCGCTCTTCACGATGCTTCTTTTGGCTATCATGAATGCGGTGACGCAAATCTACAAATACAACAGTGTTACCTTGGAACAAGCCAACGAGATTGAGGTGGCAAGACGCGGTCTCCTCACTTGGGTGCGTGACGCGCGTGAAATGACTTCAGGCGCCGATGGTGCTTTTGCCCTCGCTCGAGCCGAAAGTCATCGCATGGGTTTTTATAGTGATATCGATAAAGACTTTAGTGTTGAGTACGTTGAGTATCGACTGGCCACCACGACACTCTACAAAGACACGTATGAAGCCACCGGAAATCCGCCCGTCTACAGTACCACTACACCAACCCGTACTGAGATACTGTCGCAGTATGTACAGAACCTTCCCCAAGGACAAACTACCTTCAGGTATTATAATGATGCTGGTACTTTGATTGCGACATCAAGTGCGATGATCTCAGATATTCGTTATCTGCGAATCAATATCATTGTAAACATTGACCCCGCCCGTTCACCAGGCGAATTTATGTTGCAGGGAAGCGCAACACCACGTAACTTGAAAGAAAACCTGTAATTATGAAACAACGACAAGCACAACGTGGGTTTCTGATGGTCTATGTGCTTATTTTTGCGAGTGTCTTCATGGTGATACTGACCTCGTTTGTGGTGTTTATTGTGACACAGAGCCGTCTTATCGAGCAGCGTATGCAGTTTGAACAGTCTGGGCAGATAGCTGAAGCTGGGCTCGATTACTACCGCTGGTATTTGGCTCACTATCCAAACAGTACCTCCACCGCTATTACTGGCGTGTATAGCGACCCCGAATTTGGTCCAATTGGAGAGTATCAACTGACACTCGCGAGTACGACATTTTGTGGCACGATTATGTCGAGACAAATTACCTCGCGCGGTTACACCTATGAAAATCCGACCCTGACCCGGACTCTGTCGGCGCGGTACTCCAGACCAAACGTAGCCGAATATTCTTTCATTATTAATAGTAATGTATGGGCAGGTAATGACCGTATTATTAATGGTCCGTATCACAGTAATGGTGGGGTGCGTATGGATGGTACGAATAATTCAAGTGTCACCAGTGGTCAGACTTCGTGGTCATGTACACCAAGCTTTGGCTGCAATCCAACTACTACTCAAAATGGTGTTTTTACCACTACCGGAAATGCGAACGCTGGTCTCTTTGACTATCCATCGGCACCGGTTAGCTTTGGCGGTATTACAGTCGACTTGGCAGAAATGGAGACCAAAGCCCGTAGTAATGGAATCTTTCTAAATAAATTACCAGCTGGAAACTTTGGGTACCAAATTCGCTTCAACAGTAATAACACGGTGACCGTCAATCGGGTGACGAGTGTTCATACCTATTGGGGCTACACCACCGAAAACGGTTGGCAGTCTGAACAAAATGTAGTGAATGCCACCAGTTCAGTTGGAACATACGCAATCTCCAACAGTTGTCCTTTGATGGTGGCACAGGACAAGGTATGGCTACAGGGAACAATTCCGCAAAAAATTACCCTGGCGGCTAGTTTTGCTACCTCAACGACCATCAATCCATCAATTATCTTGGCCAATAATATTACCTACACATCGGCCACTACTTCAGGTCTTCTTGCGATTGCCGAACAAGATGTACTGATTGGCGTAAATGTCCCCGATGATATGCAGCTAAATGGAATCTTTATTGCCCAAAATGGTCGCTATGGACGTAACTTCTATTGTAATAACACTAGTTACTGTGCAGCATCACAACTATTACCAAATGCTGCTCCTAATCTCCGTCAGTTCACTATTCGTAACTCGGAGACCCATAACGGTACCGTTGTTTCCAACGGTCGCGTCGGTACTCAGTGGACCAATAGTGGCAATACTGTTTCTGGTTTTCGCGATCGCTACACTTCATACGACCGAAACCTGGTAGAAAGTCCACCACCGTTTATTCCGGAGACGTCGGATGTTTATGAATACTCCGACTGGCGCGACTCGAATTAGAGTCCACTAAATCACCTCGTCTTCTGTGTTGTCTGCGTCGAAGAAACGTTCATCGTACAATCAGTACGCCTCACATTACTTCTCCTGGACGCCTTGAATCCAAGGCAATTTATTGAACTCTGAGGGTCCAATCAAAACAATGTAATTATTAGCTTTTTCCAAGGCTCTAGATTTACATATGCTACACTTATTGGGTTATGGTACAAAAACACCCATTAGTTATTGGCAACTGGAAGATGAATCCTCAGAAAGAAAGTGAAGCCGTTGCGCTCGCAAAAGCGGTGGCAACGAGTATCAAAAAAAGTACTGGAGTTACAGTTGTGATTGCACCACCAACCTTATTTATTGGAGCAGTCGCAAAAGCAGTGAATAGATCAACTCTCCATCTCGGTGTGCAGCAAGTGCACCCAGGTCCAGTCGGAGCCTTTACCGGTATGGTCTCGGGAGCTCAGTGTCGCGAGTATGGAGTATCGTACGTAATTGTTGGTCACTCTGAGAGTCGCGCTCGTGGCGAAAGTGATAGTATGGTGAATGCGAACGTGGTGATGCTCCTCAAGCAGCGCATGCGACCGGTTATTTGTGTGGGTGAGCGTGTGCGTGATGCGCAGGCAAATTTTTATGCAGAGATAGAAGCACAGATTGTAAAAGCCCTGGCGACGGTGCCGGTTGCCCGCTACAAAGAAATTGTCATTGCGTATGAACCAATCTGGGCGATTGGTACCGGTGCGACAGCGACGCCGGCCGATGTCCTTGAGATGAAGCTCTTTATCCAAAAAATCCTCACTAAAATCGGTGGACGTAGTGGAGCGAGCGCAGTGACGATTCTCTATGGGGGATCTGTCACCGGAGATACGGCGCCACAGTTATATAAGGAGAGTGCCGTTAGTGGATTCCTCGTTGGTGGCGCAAGCCTCAAGCCAGCGGAGTTCCAAAAAATTATTTCTGCGTGTATTTAAATTAATCATAGTTCATATGATGCGATCAATTACTGAGGCAGGGGATGTACAAGGACGGTATGTGATTGTTCGCTCATCATGCAACGTACCGTTGGTGAATGGCATCGTCGGGAACATGTATAGACTTAAGCGAGCGCTACCAACCCTGACTTACCTGCACGAGGCGGGAGCCAAGGTCATTTTGATTGCGCACATTGGTCGTGATGAGACCGATACGCTAATGCCAGTGTTTGAAGCTTTTAATACGCTCATCCCGTGTACCTGGGGCGGGAGTCTCGGGAGCTCAGAGCTTCTGACCGCGCGAGCGTCCATGGCACCTGGTGAGATTTTGATTGTTGAAAATCTTCGCCAGCATGAAGGTGAGTCAGCCAATGATGGCGCGTTCGCTACCACGCTAGCTTCACTTGGTGACATCTACGTGAATGATGCTTTTGATAACATCCACCGCAACCATGCGTCGATGGTGACCCTGCCGACTTTACTCCCAGCGTATGCGGGCATCACTCTTCTTGAGGAGGTGACCCACATCGAGCAGGTGATGCAGCCAGAGCACCCGTCTCTCTTTATTATTGGGGGAGCAAAATTTGAGACGAAGATTCCACTGGTTGAAAAGTACCTTGCTTCGTATGACCGAGTTTTTGTCTCCGGTGCGCTTGCAAACGATATTATGCTCGCCGATGGACTCGAAGTCGGATCCTCCCTCGTATCAGACGTCTCACTTGTCGGTACTCCATTTCTTACTAATCCAAAATTGATTCGCCCGGTTGACCTCATTGTCGAAAGTGCTCGTGGGGTACGGGTCGCACGTGTCGATGATGTTCAGGTTGATGAAAAAATTACTGATATGGGTCCAGCGACTGTGGCGCAGCTAGCACCAGAGATACAAGCGGCCAAGACCATCCTCTGGAATGGTCCCCTTGGTCTCTACGAAAATGGTGTCCCTGGTAGTACCCAGGCGGTGGCGAAGCTGATTGCGGGCAGTGACGCGATGAGTGTCCTTGGCGGCGGCGATACCGTGGCGGCCGTAGAGGAACTCGGACTCAATGATAAGTTTGGTTTTGTCTCCATTGGTGGTGGTGCGATGCTGACCCTCCTTGAGGAAGGGAATACGCCAGCACTGAAGGCCATAGGCTACGAAGGATAGTTTAATAATCAAAAACAAAACACACTATCATATATGATAGTGTGTTTTGTTTTTCATACGGATTGATTACGATAAGTGGGCAGAAATTTGTTTGCCGATTGTTTCAGCTTCATCAGCGTCGTAAATGGCAGTAGCTGGTATGTGTACAGCGTCATCACCTGCTGTACGTGGAATCACATGCAGGTGAGCATGGAAGACTTCTTGACCAGCAGCCTCGCCGTTATTCATGTAGAGATTCACCCCGTCTCCTAATTCAGCGGCTATCAGCGCTTTACCTACTTTCTGAGCAGTTGCCATCATGTGAGTTAAATGAGTGATGTCTCCATCCATAATGTTTTCAAATGGTTCTTTTGGTACCACTAAAGTGTGACCTTTAGTCACTGGGCCAATAGTGAGAAACGCAATGGTAAAATCGTCCTCATACACAATAGTGGCAGGTATTTCACGGTTAATAATGCGGGTGAAAATTGATGGTTCGGTCGACATATGCATTTTATGGTACCATAGTCGGTACGTTATGACTCTTCCGTACACGCTTCTTCATGATGGT
>Ga0075163_10014831_pt1 | contig 10041 bp, 10 predicted proteins | sample JI1023141ADNA_FD_71478 | JGI IMG/M metagenome (GOLD analysis project Ga0075163, IMG submission 71478) | Wastewater effluent complex algal communities from Wisconsin, to seasonally profile nutrient transformation and Carbon sequestration -... | ecosystem: Engineered > WWTP > Effluent > Algae... | reverse complement strand
GCCGTCCAGCTAATGTTTGCTGACGTTTGTGAAATGCCTGATACCGTGAGGCCCGCAACGTTTCCACAGTTAGGAGCGACAACAGTGCCACAACCGTTTGAAGTGAGCAGGGATGCGCGTGTTCCACCTGTGGCAAATAGTGCTTGCATTCTAGTTGCTTGACCAGTAGAAAACATAAACATGCATGCGTCATCAGAATAATCCATGTAGTTCATGAACATATCTCCGTTCGGGCCGTTGCTGCATGAAACAGAAGGAAATGTTGGGCAACCATAGTTTTCGTCGGCTTGGTTCGGAGTATCAGAAACCAGATCGCTGCCAGTGCAGCCAGTGCCGTCATCACCCCAGATGTGATAGAGGTTGAGCCAGTGACCCACTTCGTGTGTAGCTGTGCGACCTTTGTTGAAAGGAGCTGTTGCAGTTCCGATCGTACCGAAATATTGGTAGTCGATTACAACGCCATCGGTGCTCGCTGTGCCGCCAGGAAATTGGGCATAACCGAGAATACCTCCACTGATGTCGCATACCCAGATGTTGAGGTATTTGTTGCGATCCCAGGCATTTGTTCCGCCGGAAGTTGAAGATTTTACGGTGTTGTTCGTGCCGAAGGAAGTAGCAGTTGTCTGCACACGGTTGATACCCGTTGTTGCCGCACCTGTTGGACTAACTGTAGCCAGGCAGAATTCAATGTTGGCGTCAGCGGCAAGGCCAGCGAAGGCAGAAGGAGTATTGGCCGCGTCTGCATTCAGTTTTCTAAAGTCGGCGTTTAACACAGCGATTTGTGATTGGATTTGAGCATCGCTGATGTTCTCCGCTGCGGTATTCCAAACCACGTGAACTACCACGGGGATGCTAACAAGTGCTCGATCTCCTTCGCTGTAGTGCGTTACGAATTCATTGGTGAATGATTCTATTTCCTGTCTGCGCTCAATGATTGAGGGATCCTGCTGTTCCAGCATTTGCTGGTAATCATTGGTCCCACAAACACGCTGTGCATTCGTGTAAGATGCTAATGAAAGCACCATTGCGGTGATTGTAAAAATTTTTCTCATGTAATGATTTTGCTTTTTTAGGTTTAAAACAAACAACAATTGCGAATATGGCGAAAAAATCAATTCACAACACAGGATGGATTTATTCCATATCAAATGAATTTCACACAGCAGATAACTGCTAATTATTTGGATTGAAGGTCATTCGTATTTTGTTTTGCGAAATGATTGACAACGCGTCGGTTAACCGATTGCTTGAAATACTCGCGGTAGCGCTCAACTTGTTGTTCACTTTGTTTTACCTGAATAGCAATCCGTGGTGCTACCTGTTTGGCATTTTGGGACCTCTTTTCCTGATGGTGCTCTGCTATAGAAAATTACTTTTTGCCGAACCTTTGTTACAGATTTTCTATATTGGTTTTGCTGTTTATGGCTATTATAATCAAACACCGCAATGGGAAATGATTCATTGGCCATTTTTGAAGCATCTTCCGCTAATTTTGATTGGGGCAGCCATTTCGGTACTCTCGGGATTTCTTCTTTCAAAATACACCAAAGCGAAACTCCCTTATCCGGATAGCGTAGTAACGGTCTTTGCAATCATCGGGACCTGGCTTATGGTAAACTACGTACACGAAAGTTGGCTTTATCTTCTTATCATCAATTTCATTTCTGTTTTGATCTATTTGAGGAGAAAGATGTTTATTGGAGCAGCGATGTTTGTCATTTATTTTCTGATGTCCATTGATGGATATTTTGAACTAAAAATTTTCTATTCATGATTAGAATAGCAATTACTGGCCCTGAATGTTGTGGAAAGACTACGTTGTCGAACTGGCTCGGTAAACAGATCTTCGATGCACGAGTGATTCATGAATATGCACGCGAATACCTTGAAGGTAAGGGTATCGGCTATCAATATACCAGAGAAGATTTACTTGCAATAGCGCGTAAGAGCGCAGCATTGCTTTCAAAGGCATTCAAAGCAAATACCGATGCGCTCATTGTCGATACTGATTTCTATGTCATTGATATTTGGTGGAGGGAATTGTATGGTGAGGAGAATGAAGAAATCCGGATGTTGAAAGAAACTTTTGATTTTGACTTATACATATTGTGCGAGCCAGATATCCCGTGGGAAGAGGATCCGTTGCGTGAGAATCCTAATGATCGCGACCGACTTTTTGAGATATATCGCAATGAGCTCGAAGAGGATGGACGCACTGTGGAAGTAGTGCGCGGCTCAGGTGATGATCGAATGAAAAATGTGCTTCAGCGATTATTGAGAAGATTTCCTAATCTGATGATGGAAGAAGAAGGGTAAGAATGTGGTTCCCGACACAGCTATGCCGACAGCAGCGCCAAAAACATCGGCAAACCAATCGAAAACATCACTATCCCTTTTGGCAGGAGTGAGCGTTTGCAGGTACTCCATCAAAGCGCCGTAACCGATGCACATAAAGAATACCAATAAAATAATCGTCTGCTTTTTGTAGTTGGTGTTCAGTAAGAACGAGCGAACGAGCAAAAATGCCATGGTAGCAAACATGCCAAAATGTACAATTTTATCGGCATGTGGTATCAGTTTAGCTCGGTCATTGTCGATGTCTACTTTCACAAGATGGAGCACAGAAACCACAATCATCCACAATATGGGGATGACAAACGACCAAAACTTCATGATTAAAAGCTGTTTATCAGAGAGATGCTTCGTACGCAGCTGAATCCATAAGATTGCTCATATCTGCACCAGCGCTAATTTTTACTTTGATCATCCAGCCTTTTCCGTATGGATCATTGTTCACGGCAGCCGGATCATCAGCTAAGCCTGGATTTACCTCCAAGATTTCTCCTGCAACAGGCATAAAAAGATCGCTCACGGTTTTTACTGCCTCTACAGTACCAAAAACTTCGTGCTCACCGAATGACTGACCTTGTGTTTCAATTTCAACGAAAACAATATCGCCTAGTTCGCTTTGAGCGAAATCGGTAATTCCAATTGTGGCCACATCGCCTTCGATGCGCACCCATTCGTGATCTTTTGTGTACTTGAGGTCTGCAGGAAAATTCATTTTATTATTTTTTGATGGGTCAAATGTAATCGGATGCGGTCAATTTTTATCAGTAATTTGATCTGATATAAAGCAGAAGTTTATTCTATCATATCTGCCGGCGCACTCATATCGTGATATCCTTGAGAATGCAGTAGTTCTATGTTTTGTAGAACACCACTAAGAATGCCGCTGAAGTGTGAAGCGCCCAAATAATTCAAGTGAGCAAGATCCCTGAATTCTTTGTTGTCAAATGCACGGTTGCCAAAGTCGAGGAAGGGCAAGTCCGAAAATTGACGCTGCATTTGTTCCCTAAACATATTTTCATTTTGACGATATTCCCAGCGCTCATGAATCGGGCTGCGCATAAGTATCAGTTGTACCTCTTTGATTTTGCAAAGGTTTGCGATTTTTCGAATATATGTGCCCGCATGCTCAGAGTATTTCATGGCAGCCCGATCAAGTGAATCCTTTTTCGGACGCAGGAGCAAAGAGTCAACATCACTGTTTTTGTAATGTCGATGTTTATGCCATTCTGCATAGGCTGGATAACTCATTGCAGTATCCGTAAGAAACTCCAGTTGCGTGCGAGCGCTGATTGTGAATGTGATCAAGGTTGTGGTTGGCTCTTTGCGAAATAGGCACAGAAAATCTTCTGATTCGAGATTAAGATTGTAATCAGGGAGTTTGGTTTTGATAAAGTGCTCAGACCAAGAGCGCGAGTCGTAGTATTCACTCAAAGCGTTGTTGGTGCATTCGAGCATCACGTATTTTACCTGAGGATTGTATGCAAGGTATTGTTTTAGTTTTTGATACGTATAAATATACGCCTCACCCTCTTCGGAAATGTTTTTGGCTCCTTTGATCAAAGAATCATTAACCGCAAGTCTTACGTGTGAGTGACCGGCGAATAGCACTTGAACATCAGATGGTAGTTTGAAGAATTTTTCCTTGTCACACGTTTTTCTCAAAATCATGATTACCAAAACTGAAATGGATAGTGCAATCAGAACGAACAGCAATGTTTTGTTGAGTAATGCCTTCATGATTGTCAGAATTGGAAGTAAATAAATTCTTGTTCTTCACCACTGAAAATGATGACCATCACAACAAGGAAGAAATAGAACGACCATCGCAACAATCGCGTTTTGCGAAGTGCGAAACTTTCGAGTGCATATTTTCCTTCTCGGCCGAACCACTCTACCACAAAAAGCAATGGCACTAAGAACAACAAGAGGTGTGAGTAGTATTTGCTATCAGGAATGGTAAAGAGTGAAGGCTTGAAGATATCAATGACAAAATGAACAGCTTGCTGCACGCTGCCGCTTCTGAAGAATATCCATCCTATGGTGACGAGCATCATTGTAAACAGCATGGAAAGAAGTTCTTTGAACGTTGGCAATAATCTGCCTTGGGCCACAATTTCGAGGTTGTGTCTGTTCAATTTGAAGAGCACAAGAGGTGTGATATAAATGGCATTGAGCATACCCCATGCGATAAAGTTCCAGTTTGCCCCATGCCAGAAACCGCTTACCGTAAAGATGATGAAAGTATTGATTATGACGCGCACTATTCCTGCTTTGCTGCCACCAAGTGGTATATAGAGATAATCTCGGAACCATGATGAAAGTGAAATGTGCCAGCGGCGCCAGAATTCGGCGATGTCTCTTGAGAAATATGGAAATGCAAAATTCCGCAACAGTTCGAAGCCAAACAATCTTGCCGAGCCAAGCGCTATATCTGAATACCCTGAGAAGTCGCCATAGATCTGCACGGCGAAAAGAATAGCCGCTAGGGCGAGTGTGCTCCCTTCAAGTTCGAGTGAGTGAGCGAAGATGGCGTTTACGGATTCAGCGCAAGTATCTGCGACGACTACTTTTTTAAATAGTCCCCACAAAATTTGTCTGAGACCATCGACCATTTTATCATAATTGAAGGTTCGTGGTTTTTCTACTTGAGGGAGCAGGTGGGTGGCACGTTCAATAGGCCCCGCAACAAGGAGAGGGAAAAAACTCACGAACAATGCATAGTCAACTGGATTTCTTCTAGGCTCAATTCTTTTGTAGTAAATGTCGAAAACATATGACAGGCCATGAAATGTGTAAAACGAAATGCCTACAGGTAGAATGATGTCGAGCGTGGAGAAGTCGCCAGGAGAACCTGCGATATTCAGCAGTCTTTCGAATGACTCAATAAAAAAGTTATAGTATTTGAAGAAACCTAGAAAACCCAGATTTGTAGCTACACTGATGATCAGCCAAACCTTTCGCACGCGAATGGAATTGCTGTCATGGATTTTTATTCCGGTATAAAAGTCGAGAAAAGTAGAAAACGCTAGCAGAAACAAAAATCTCCAATCCCAGCATCCGTAGAAGAAATAGCTGGCGATCATCAACAGAATGTTTTGTGCCCTCATTTTGTTCCCGGCGGCAAACCAATACAGGAAAAAAATTATAGGAAGAAACACGGCATAGCCGATGGAGTTGAATAACATTCTGGTGCTGAACAGAGTTTCAGGTTCTGATCGTGACAAATATATAAGGTCAGGCCAAAGCTTTGTTCATCATCACTTGTTCGAGATCATTTGTGGAATGATGTTATTCGCGTTGGTCTTGTTTCTTAATTTCGTTTTTGAAATAAATACAATTATGGACCTGAACGTTTCGCAAATTTTGATTTTACTCGTGATTGGGCTGCTTGCCGGCGCTCTGAGTGGTTTTGTAGGTGTGGGCGGTGGCATCATCATAGTTCCGGCGATGATTTATTTCATGCACATGAATCAGATGCAAGCGCAAGGTGTAAGCCTTGCCGTTTTGATGATGCCCGTTGGTCTTTTGGGAGTTATGAATTATTACAAAGCCGGTCACGTCAATTTCGGCTTCGCAATAGTGATTGCACTTGGGTTTGTAGTCGGAAGTTATTTCGGATCGAAGTATGCCCTAAAACTTCCTGAATACAAGATCAAATTTTTGTTCGGTGTTCTGCTGCTTTATGTTGCGGTTCAAATGCTTTGGAAAAGCGGCATGCGCTGGTATACCGAGCAATAATTACATACCTCTTCTTTTCATTTCTTTCAAGATCAGCGAAAGCTCACGACCAGTTTGTCCTTTTACTGAAGTGTTTTCTTGGGCTCTGCGGATGAGATATGGCACTACCTCGCGTATTGGGCCGTATGGCACGTACTTGGCGACATTAAATCCGGCATTCGCAAGATTAAAACTGATGTGATCACTCATGCCAAAAAGTTGAGCGAAGAAAACGCGTTTGTCTGAACGGCCTATACCCTTTTTATCCATCAAGCCAGCAAGGTAAAGGCTACTTTTTTCGTTATGTGTGCCGGCGCAAATCGAAATTCTGTCGATGTGTTCAATACAATAGTCGAGGGCGAGATCAAAATCTTTATCACATGTTGATTTATCTGGCTGAATAGGGTCTCTGTAGCCTTTTTCAGCTGCACGAAGCCGTTCTTTTTCCATATATGCTCCTCGTACTAGCTTTAAACCGAGATGATAATTTCCACGAACAGCTTTTTGATGTGAGCTTTTCAGAAATGCAAGCCTGTCGTGACGATAGAGTTGCACTGTATTGTATACAATAGCCGTTTCATGATTGTATTTCTCCATCATCTCATCCACCAGATCATCAATGGCGTCTTGAATCCAACTGTCTTCCGCATCAATAAATAGTGGTGTTCCCGTCTGATTGGCCAGAGCACAGATGTCATCAACACGCTGACGCACACGCTGCCATTCTGCAACTTCGGAGTCGGTCAGTTTTTCTTTGGCGTTGACTTTTTCAAGCAGTGCAAATCGCGCCACCCCTGTTATTTTAAACACACAGAACGGGATGTGAGGATTCCCTTTTGCGGTTCGGATCGTTTGAAGCGTTTCGTCCCGAGTGTGATCAAAGTCAGTTTCGCTTTCTTTCCCTTCAACGGAGTAATCGAGTATAGTACCGATGTGAAACTGATCAAGGATTTTGGTAGCGCGGGCGCATTCTGCGATTGTTTCGCCGCCACAAAACTGCTTGAATATATTGCCTTTGATAGCCCAGCCAATAGGTATTCTAAGGCTCAACGCAATGTTGGTTGCATGTTTTCCGAAACTGACAAATGTCGGATTTCCTATAAGCCTGAACAGGTAGTAGGATTGTCTTAATTCTCCATTGCTTTTGCTGCTGAAAGCAATTTCGGTGTTATCCAATGAAATGGGGGGGTATGTTTCCATCGGCTGCGAATTTCAGACAAGTAACAGAAGTTCACAAACAAATTTGTCCATTACATTCGCAGTCCAAAATTTTTTATCAATGGAAAAAGCCATTCAATACATCAACGACAACAAACAAAGATTTCTTGACGAACTCTTTGAATTGTTGCGAATACCAAGCGTAAGCGCGGATCCTAAGTATAAAGATGATGTTGCCCGCTGTGCGGAATCAGTAGCGTCACACTTGCGCAACGCAGGCGCAGATAAGGTAGAGGTTTGTCAGACAAAAGGTCATCCTATTGTTTATGGAGAGAAGCTCATAGACCCTTCAAAACCGACAGTTTTGGTTTATGGTCACTATGATGTTCAGCCGGCCGATCCATTTGAACTTTGGGACACCCCGCCTTTCGAGCCTACAATCCGTAAAACAGCTATTCATCCTGATGGAGCCATTTTCGCAAGAGGTTCTTGTGATGACAAAGGACAAATGTTTTCTCATGTGAAAGCTTTCGAAGCCATGATGAAAACAGGCACTTTGCCTTGCAATGTCAAGTTTATGATTGAAGGTGAAGAAGAATGTGGCAGCAATAATCTTGGTCCGTTTGTCAAGGAAAATAAAGAAAGATTGAAGAGCGATGTGATCCTAATTAGCGACACTTCGATCATTGCCAACGACACACCATCAATTGATTGTGGTCTGCGTGGCTTGAGCTATGTGGAGGTTGAGGTAACCGCGGCGAACAGGGATTTGCACAGTGGCGTCTATGGCGGTGCGGTGTGCAATCCTATCAATATTTTAGCGAAGATGATCACCAGCATGCATGATGAAAACAATCACATCACCATTCCTGGATTCTATGATAAGGTTCTCGAACTAACTGCAAATGAGCGCGCGGAATTGAATAAAGCGCCTTTTAGCATTGAAGATTACAAAAAGGACTTGGGCATTGATGATGTCTGGGGCGAAAAGGGATATACAACCCTCGAGCGCACTGGAATTCGTCCGACATTGGATTGTAATGGTATTTGGGGAGGCTATATCGGTGAAGGTGCGAAAACAGTATTGCCTTCAAAAGCTTTCGCAAAAATTTCTATGCGATTGGTGCCGAACCAAGTGAGCGATGAAATCACTGCGCTTTTCAAGAACCACTTTGAAGGCATAGCACCGAAGGGTGTGAAGGTAGAGGTTCGCCCGCATCATGGAGGTGAGCCTGTAGTTACACCAACGGACTCTAAAGCATACAAGGCGGCTAGCGATGCGATGATCAAAACCTACGGCAAAACACCGATTCCAACAAGAGGCGGCGGATCGATTCCTATCGTTGCGTTGTTCGAAAAAGAACTTCAGGTGAAAACCGTGCTGATGGGCTTCGGACTTGATAGTGATGCATTGCACTCACCCAATGAGCACTATGGAATTTTCAATTACTTCAAGGGTATTGAAACCATTCCATATTTCCATCATTATTTTGCCTCTTAATTTTTTTTGGTTAAATATTCAACACCTGCTTTCTCTTCGAAGGCAGGTGTTTTTTTATTGCACCATGCAGAATGACAGTGTTGCTTTTGGTCGGGTCTTTGAATGACAAATTAGAAATTGAAGATGATGAGAAGAATATTTTTTTTCGCAGGATTGATAATGATACTTCAATCATGCGCGGTATACAAGGAAGTTGAAGTCAAAGAAATTCTTGATATCAATATTCTGGAGATGAATAATGACGGCGCAGATTGCGAAATATTTCTAAATGTTGAGAATCCGAATAATTATAAAATCACTTTAACAGAATCAGAAGTTGATCTTTTTTTTGAAGGTAAATTTTTAGGCCACGTTGAGTTGGTGGAAAATCTTGTACTTCCAAAGAAGAGCGTGTCGACCGTCAAGATGAAATGCAAGGCCGATTATGAAAGCCTTCAGCAGGTTTTGGGCAATGTAATTACATTGCTTTTCAAAACGGAGTATGTGATGGAAGGAAAAGGGTTTGTAAAAGGCAAAGCACTTTTGGTGGGTAAAAAATTCCCAGTTGAATTCAAGGAAAAAATTACAAGAGAAGATATGGGCTTCTAGAAATTTTGCATGCGTTAACGCTGCATCGGACCTAATCACGCTCCATAAATATCCTGATAAGTTTTGGTGGCGATATCATAGCTTCGGTACTTTATTGCAATTTCACGAATATGACTATGAACGTGAGGATTTTCTTCCAATAATCGATGGGTGTTTTTCATAGCGAGGATCATGTCATCATCACTCAGTGATTGAAGAATGACACCGGCATTTTCTGATTTCACAATTTCTGAGTCATCGCTTATATCCGGAAGAATGACAAGCGGAAGTCCCATTGCCCAATATTCACCATCTTTTACAGGTGTTCCATATCTTTTGGATGGCACTGGTTGTTGCGGATTAAAGGCAAAATCGCATGCAGATAACCACGAAGGAACTTCTTCAAATTTTGCATGAGTGTGAGTGAAGAACTCGGCATTAAGGCCTGCTGCTGATGCCATTTTTCGAACTTCTTCTTCGTTGTGTTCAGATAGTAGCAATGCATGGAACCGCGCTCCAAAGACTAATTTTCCCGCATGAAAAAAGCGGAAAACATCTTCCTTCAAATACAGACCACCGAGCTTGCTCACACAGGCACACACGACTTTATTTTCCCAACCGTTTTTTTCTCTAATTGATTTTCTAAAATTTTCATTGCGTTTGAAAACAGCGGTGTCGACGCATGCTGGCCTGAACAAAACTCTACCTGAGAAATTACCAAAATTTTCCTGAGCGTACTGTGGCAT
>Ga0075163_10014830_pt1 | contig 10042 bp, 8 predicted proteins | sample JI1023141ADNA_FD_71478 | JGI IMG/M metagenome (GOLD analysis project Ga0075163, IMG submission 71478) | Wastewater effluent complex algal communities from Wisconsin, to seasonally profile nutrient transformation and Carbon sequestration -... | ecosystem: Engineered > WWTP > Effluent > Algae... | reverse complement strand
TTATGACTGCGCATTTGTTTAACTGGAGTATTCTTTGATTTATTATTATAGCCCCTTTGATAACGTCTACTTGCCTCAACCATAATACCTTCTTCACGGCAGAACTTTGCAAAATCTCCTCTTAATTTCTCTAGGAAGTTTTTACGTGGATCTAGCTTTTTTCCATTATATGAAACCATCTTAACTATCGCGTGGACGTGTGGCTTTTTAGTATCAGTATGCAATACAAAAGCATACTCATTACTATCACCAAACTCATTAGATAAGAACTTCTCTGCAGCTAATTTTAGCTTGTTTGGGTCGGAATTTTCAGGGGCAGATAATACAATTTTTAATACATCTCGACTGTTCAGGCGCTTAGAAAAATCATCTGACCATGAGTCAACTAATTCTTTAATCGCGGTCGTGCCTTTCAATGAAGAACCATCATTTAAAACTAGTTCTAGCTTGCCATATCTTGAGATATATTCTATATGCTTTTGAGAATGCTTAGCCCCTTTGCAATACCCACTAATCTTCAAAATTGCTTGTGGCATTTTGGATGCTGTACGTAATAAATCTGCTTTACTCTTCTTAAATTGGTTTTTGAAATTAGCATCTGCCTGTCGCCGGTTACTCTTGGATGAAGAAAATTTAAGACTATTTTGAGATGATTTACCAGCAAGTAAATCTTCTAATATTTCATCTTCTTTTAGACCTTTATCCATAAATATCACTAATAACTATTATTTATTATTTATTATTTTCTTAAATTCATTATTTAGTTTATATATATAGTCCTTGAGACTTTCTAAATAATGTGATCCTAAATTATCTAAAGATACTACTTCTTCGCTATTTAATCTTCGAGTAACTTGATTTAAATTACGTGCGATCCCCGACAATTGACAAACAGCCAATCTAAAAGTTGCTAACTGAACATCTGTTAAAATAGGCTGGTTTTTTGCAGTCGAATGCAGCATTTTTACAAATAGTTTTGATATATTTTCTTTACCTAAAATCTCTGAACTTACAAGTTTCGCTAATTCTTTATCTTCATTAGTTAGTCTAATTAAAACTTGTTTATTCTTCGTCATAATTAAAGCTCCATATCCATTGTTTTTTCTTGGCTTATATTTCTGGTATTAATAAGATCCTGTCTTGGTGAATTAATTGATTTAAATTTCATGCTAGCATTATCAATAAGTCTAGATACTTCATCTTGGCCAAGTTTTTGTAAGACATCATTAAAATCAAATCCATTTTGATCTGGCTTGGTAACAAAAACATTGAACCCTTTATTCGCCAGCTCTTTAGCTGCCTCATTAGTTTTGAACTCAGTATTTGGGTTTTTAATATCATTATCTGCGCATATAATAAGGGGTCTGCCGTTACCCTTAATCTCAGATTGACTAAAATTAGTTATGCTGCCCAACGAAGCGTAGACAGTAAGATCTGGACGGGCGCAGGCTACACTCAAAGCTGTTTCAACTCCTTCTGCAACTGCAATAGCCACACCACCATTTTGAACCGGTAGCAATGTCCCTTTAATATTCCCATATGATCTTTTAGGAATTGATACATCTAATTTCTTTGCGGTATTATTATCTAACCAGATTGCTTGCATTCCTTTAACTAGACCCTTTGCATCTTCTGAAAATACCACTAACGCTGGATGGTATTTATTAGTTTCTGGCTCCTTTAGTCCCGAGACAAATCGAATATTATCTCCAATCGCGCCTGAGATTTTTCTATGCTCTCTAAGATATTTCTCTCCTAAAGTGCCAGTTATAGGTAGGCTTTTTTGAAAGACAATTTCAGTATATGTTTTAGTGTTTTCCCTCATGTTTGGTTCACTCTTTTCAATAGGCAAGGCTTTTAATTGGTTTACTCCAATATAGTCTGATCCAAATTTTATACTTTCATAAAAACTGCATTGTTTAATATATTGAATTAACTGCAATAAATTGCCACCTCGACCGCTTTCATGATCAAACCACAAACCTTGTTTTGGGCCGTGTAAAGTTACCGCTATACTTCCATTTTTACCAAATCTATACTGGTTTTTGTTAGAAAGATTAGCATTTGGTTCTCCTAGAAGATGGATAGCCAAATTATTAACTAGTGGGTTTAAAGCAATTTGGATCTCTTTTGCGTCTAGTTTATGCTTAGACTGGAATGCCCTAGTCATGTTGTCATCCTTTACTTGCGATCTCACTTTAATAAATTTCATACTTCCTTTTCTTACACAACTTTATCAAAAACGGGCTTTTCCCCATGATTTTTGTATGATTCTTTACATTTTGGATAGTTAGAACAGCCCCAAAATAAGCCATGCTGACCTTTCCTAAGTATTAATTCATTATTGCACTTTGCACATTCAAAATTTGTTGCATTTGGTTGAACAACTCTTTCCTTATGCTGACCTGGTGACCCTTTTAGATCAGGCGCAGTATATTTACACTCGGGATAACCCAAGCAACCCCAAAAGAATCTTTTATCTTTTTTAGCTTGAATCTTTTGTAATGGCTTACTACAGTTAGGACATTTATGCATGTTTTTGCAATCAATTAATTTTATAAACGGATTGCTTTGTTTACTTTTTAAAACAAGATTTGAGATCACTTCATTAATAATTTCTTCTTGTTGGGACATAAATACATCTATTGGATATTTTCCAATTGCTATATCATTAAGTGCATCCTCCCAACTTGCTGTTGTCTCTGGATTTTTTAGTAACTCTGGAACTGTGTCTATTAGGGCTCGCCCTTTTTCTGTTGAAATCAGATCTTTACCTTTTTTAGTTATATAATCTCTATCAAGAATCTTCTCTAAAATATCTGCCCGCGTTGCCTCCGTACCAATGCCAGATGTATCGCGGAGAGTTTTCTTCATTTTCTCATCTTTAACTAACCTTCCTATCGACTTCATAGCTCCGATTAATGTGCCTTCAGTGTATCTTTGTGGTGGAGTTGTCTTTTTTGCTACTACTTCACTAGACATATTTATCAATGAGGTTTTTTCATCAAAAGTTGGCAACTGATTATCTTCGGTCTTATCATTATCTTTTATGGCCTTCTTCCAACCAGCCTCTAGCTCCTGTTTTCCACTGGTAGTGAACTCCTCGCCTTCACAAGTTAATGAAACTGTAGTTTGAGCATATTTATAATCACCTAAAAACTGTGCAATAAAGGTTTTACAAATTAAATTATAAATACTTCTTTCATTCTCACTCATAGCGTTGAGATTTACTTTATTATTAGTTGGAATCATCCCATGGTGGGCTGTAACTTTCTTATTATTCCAACATGACGATTTAAAATTAAAATCACATAGCTTTGATATTTCTTTATATTCATTATTTATTGACGTAATAGTCATTATAATATTTTCCGCATCGCCAAACTGTTCATCTGGTAGATATCCACAATCTGTACGTGGGTATGTTATAGCTTTATGAGTTTCATATAATGCTTGGGCAATGTTTAATACTTCTTTTGCTGAAAGATTAAACATGCTTGACGCCTTTTTTTGTAGCTCTGATAATGAAAATGGTAAAGGCGCAGGTTGAGATTTGTTTTTTGTCAAAAACTCGGTTATGGTGCCATTTTTATTTTGTATCTTATCCGCTACATCTTGTGCTAAAGTTTTGTCTAAACATCTTGGAGCATCATCTCCATGTATGTTTTCAGGCACCCGCCATTTCAATTTAATACTTTGCTGATCCAAGCTATTAAATATTGCAAATAGTTCAAAGAAATCTTTTGGTTTGAAGTTCTCAATCTCTCTATCACGATTAACAATTAAACCTAATGTTGGAGTCTGCACCCTGCCAACGCTTAGAGAACCAATTAATCGGTTAGAAAATAAAACTGTAGACGCCATACTAGCATTCATCCCTATTAACCAATCGGCCCGCTGTCTGGCTAAACCAGCATAATATAAACTTTCAGTCGTTGACCCATCTTTAATATTATCAAGTGCCTTTCTTATACTTGCATCATCCAAGGCAGATAGCCATAGTCTCGCAACCTTACCTTTATATTTAAATTTATGTAAGATTTCACGAGCAATTAATTCCCCTTCCCTATCAGCGTCTGTTGCGATGACAACGGAAGATGTCCCTTCTAATAATTTCTTAATTGCCTTTAATTGGTCTTTAGATTTATCTTTAACTAGCATCTTCCAATCCTTTGGTACAACTGGTAATTTCTCAATCGCCCACGGTTGAATGTCTTCACGGTATTTACTCACTGGTGCTTGCTCGAGCAAATGACCAAAACACCAAGTTACAATAACTCCGGGGCCAGTTATATGAGAAGGTTCTCTTTTTTTTGCACCCAGTACGGCTGCTATGTCTCTTCCTTGTGATGGCTTTTCGCAAATATATAATGTGTATTCCATAATATTTCCCTTAAATTAGATCTTCTAGTGCATTCGAAATTTCATTAATTTGGTTTAAATTATTTAACTCACGATCAGAATCTGTTGAAACCTGGGAGATATTCACCTTGGCAAACATTGGCGATATCGCATCGATTACTGGCGGGGGCAACAATCGTGAGGTAAATCTTTCATCTGTGTAATAAATAATACGGTCATATTTAATCGGTGCACCGCTACTAACAATTGCTATTGCCTTTTCTCTAGGGAATTTAAAAACCTCTGCAGGAGACAGTAAAGGCCGTGCAATGTACGAGTCATTAAAACCATCATTTTGCTTTAAAAAAAATGATTTATGGCTTTTTGACCGAGTAAGGTCGGTCTTATCCCCTAATAATTTTGAAACAAACTCTGCACCAACAGGGTCATTTTGATAATAACAGATTTTATAGTCTGTATTGCTGATAAATGAATCAAAACCTTCTTTGCCATAAATTTCATAGCCCTGAGCTAAGTTTTGAATAATACCCATGATGTGTATTCCATATCCCGCAAAAAAGCTCATACCTTTTTTAATAGTCGACAATGGGCCTAGGTTACAGATCTCGTCCAACAAAAAAAGTACTTTGTGAGGTTCATCTTTGCCAGGTATTTTCTCTGATAATGCTTTCCCTACTTGCTGGATAAATAAATTAACTAATGGTCTTAAGCGATCCATATCCCTTTCTGGAATCCCAAGGTAAATACATATACGCTCACGTCTCATATTTTTTATATTAAAATCACTTTTATAAGTAGCAGCTCTTATAAGTGGATCATCCCAAAGACTTAAATGGGAGACTAATGTGCTACGCACCCCTGAGCGCTCTTTTTCCGACTTTTGCAAGTAATTATTTAAATTTTGATAGGCAATGGTGTCAATATCTATCATGTTTTCGCCAATTATTGAGTCATTGAGCAAGGTTTGTAAAAATGCGCTTAAATCAGGCGTGCCTTTAATTACATCGTTTAACTCGCCAATATTAAACGGTCTATCCGTATCTGCCAGCCATACCAAAAAACCAATAGCTAAGCCTCGTGCTTCAGATGCCCACATCTCACCATCTCCACTTACGCTAGGAATCAAGATATGTGTAATCAATTGTAATTCTGAAATGCGTTTAACTCTGTCATACCGAGAGACTAAATCAAGTGGATTGTAACAATGAGTTCTATACTCAGGATGACTAGGGGCAAATAAAAAAACTTTATCACCAACTTTTTGACGAAATCCCGCGGTATGTTCAAATACTTCGCATTTAATATCTGTTATTAACATACTGCCATTCCAGTTAAGTGCATTGGGTATCACTTGAGAGACCCCCTTGCCACTACGAGAAGGTGCAAAAACTAATACATGAGATGATAGTTTTACCCGAAGCAACTTCCCCTTATAATTACCTACTATAAGCCCTGTCTTTGAAAAGAATCCTTGGCGTTTAATCTCAAATGCATTAGCCCAATGTGCATCACCATAGATTTTTTCAAAAATTTTCTTATTTTTATTAGTTATTACCAACAACACAATTAAAAAAATGGGAGCTGATATTGCAACTTTTAATACTGTTTTATAATAAAATGTTGCATATTCATAGTTTAATAGAGATTTAAAAAAGTAAATGGGATTCAGGTAGTTATTATTTATCATTAATAAACTCACCACCGCACTTACCACTACTGTATAGCAAAGCAGGACTAGTGCAGCTTTTATAAGATTTTCTTTAGTAAACATCGTCATAGTTAATCTTGTCATAATATATCTCTGATACATACATATGTCTTTGTGGTGATGGACAACGCTTTAACTGCACAACAACGTTTATAATTGATTTAAGATAATCAAAGGCATCTTTTCGTTCTGACTTGTCGCCATAACGACGCATTTTTCTATAGATTTGCTCAAACGCTGCTTTAGGATGATCTGCATGGATTGTAGATAAAGAGCCTGGGTGGCCTGAATTTATGGCCTCTAAAAAAGCAAAGACTTCACCGCCACGTATTTCGGAGAGAAATATTCTATCAGGTCTCAAACGCAGACAGCTTTCGAATAAACTTTCCGTTGTTACTTCCGAAGTTCCTTGACCTTTACGAGGTGCTAATAAATGTGCGCAATTAGGCTGAGAGACTATGACCTCTCGGTTATCTTCAACCGTAATTATCCTTTCAGTTTTGGGTATTTCTTTAAGACAAGCATTCAGAAAAGTGGTTTTACCAGTGCCTGTACCTCCCGATATTAATATATTCTTCTTCGATATAATTGCTTGCTTTAAAAATGCTTTGTAATTCTTCTCCTTATAGTATTTTATCAAGACTAATTCACTATCGTTAACTTTAACCTCATCACTTTCAATATTAAAAAATGCCCCGCCCAGCTCATAATCTTCAAGGTTTAAATCCCTGACTTGTTGCCTTCTTATAGACATTACAAATTCTTGTGTTGCAGGTGACCGAACTATCTCAATACGCTCCCCTGCTGGCAAGTTGCCGGACAATAACGGTTTATTAACACTTATTTCTTGATTGTTATAAGTTGCGACTATATCTGCTAAGTTCTCAAGGTAGTCTAGTGATAATTCTGGGATTGCAATTTTTTCGAACTTCCCAAACTTTTCAAGCCAAATTTCATACTTGTTATTTACGCATAGCTCTGTAACACCATCTAGCTTTAAATATTGGCTTAATGGTCGCAATATATTATTTATTGCAATCAAACCTGTGTTCATAATAGCTCACTATAGACTTTATCAAAGTTTAGATCTTTAGCTACAAACACTGTGATTTCTTTACCCTGTCCGATTTTTAATGTCGGAGCCAGGTTAGTATTTTGCTTTAATGATCCTTTTGCAGAATCAGCGAAGCTTTCAGCAATACCACTTCTATACATACTTAGTGAATTTAATTGTTCTTCGTCAGAAACATTCATTGTAGCTGCACTGGCTGATAGCACCGCTAACAATGTGGCTTCACCAAACCTTTCAAAGAAATGTGTATCTACACTATCCGCCCCTACACCAACCACACCTAAAGGACTTGCAACTTCTGAGCCTAAGTTAATACTAATACCATCAGCTTTAATGATCCTTGAGCCCACTGCAAAAATTCTGGCAGCCCCCTTGGTAACTTTTGAAGTATATTTCATTACTAATCTATCACCAGGACTTAATAATTTATTCAAACCATCAGCAGAATAAACGGGGCGACTAATTACAGCTCGCATAGAACCTGGTAAGTCACTATTGACAGCTGTTTCAAGAGTTGCATGAATTATTGTTCCTTCCAAAATTGAAGTTGAAAGATTGGTAGTATGTACTGCTTCAACTATAGGCGTGGTTTTATCAACCTCATCTACAAAGCTTTTTGCTTTTGGGTTTAAATCACTGGCTTCACTAGTGTTTTTGTCTAAACTAGTGTAAACCAATGTTTTTGTGGCTCTCCTCTTAATAATTTCTCGCATTTGTTCCTCATTCATAGTATCCATGATTTTTTTAAACTCCATTAATTTTTCAGGATCGAGGTTTTTTGCTGGATCTATATTATTATGAGATACAGATTCTGCTTCCGACTCAGTAGGGTTCTTTAGCCCGGCTTCCTGGTTGCTTGGAGATGCTTCTTGGATACTCGGTATTAAGTCTAATCGTTTAGTTTCGTTAAAACTTAAAACAGGCGTGGTTTCCTGAAGATTATAATTACGTGTTACCTTCTTACTACCAGCCACGCTGGCATATAAGATACCAACCAAAAAAAGGATTAACACTAGTGTTACTGCAATTATTTTGTTATTGCCTTTAACTCGGCTTGTAACTTCTGATATCTCTTGTATGTCATTCGGCATATCAAACCTCACTTGTTCTGTCATTAAAGACTGCTACTGATCTATCACCTAGTCGCAGATGATATCGCTTATCAAGCCTATGTATGACAAGATATTCACCATCTTTAGTATAATTGACCAAAGATTCATTGCCGTTTTCATCTACAGAAAATATCGCTGGCAGAGAGTTTTTATCGGAAAATTTAAAATAAGTAAATTTACCATCATCAAAAGCTGCAGTTGGTGCTAATTCCTTACCCGCAGATGGCGCATACTGATACTTCCAATTAATATTTCTAGGATCTATATCCTTTAAGTTTTCAGACAAGCTTTTTTTCTGTAAATCAGCCATTTTGTCTTGTAGCCGTTTTTCCTCGGGATAGCTAAAGTTTAACTGATATGTTAACTGTTTTTGTTCGGTTGCCGTTCTCAAACTGAATACGTAACTATGCTTATCAGTAACTACGGACATGTTAGTGCTTGATTCAATGATATTTTTAATAAATATACTGTTCTCACTTGCGGTAATGACCCAACCATCTGCATCACCAATATCTACTTTGAGAATTTTCTCCCCTGAAGACAGACGCACATGCGTTGAATATCCATAATTTCCATAGATGGGGTATACATTATTGTCACTATACAAAACAGTTTTAATTCTATTGTCGGTTGTTAATGGCCTAGGAGTTTGCTCAGCATACGTGTTGGCACTTAATAAAAAAATACTCAATAAAATTGTTTTCTTAATCATCTTATTATCCTTTTACAGTAGTTATGATTGATGAGCTATAGTAGGTGACTCTAAAATTAAATGGGTTAAGGTATTGCTCTTTATAATCCATCTTAGCCTTTGAGTATTGCCACTTAATTACACTTTTATATTTAAATTCCTTGCTCCTTCCAGTATCTTTTTCATGAAGGGTTTTAGTGAAGTCGACAAAAGCGGTATCCATATCATTTATTTTTTGAATGTTGTTGATAGTTACAGTTATATATTTATCATCACCATAAACCTTTGCTGGAGAATTTGAACCATCTTGACGCAATGCGGCTATTGCCTCATTACCGACACTATTACTACTTTTGCTTATAACGTCCATCAAGGGCACATTAATGTTATCAGGATGGTATTGTTCACGACTCTCGACATATTGCATTATATTAAATCTTGTAATTGGCCAATCTTGAGATATCGATTGAGGTGTAACTCGGTCAATCACTGTATAACTACCAGTTGCCTTATCTTTTTCAATTACAATTGGTTCAACCGTATTGCTTCCAACCTGCTTTAAAATGATGGCAAATGATAACATTAGCATAAGGGCTAGTATTACATTTATAATTTTTGAACGAGCCAATGATGTTACCTTCGAATAATAAAGTTCTTGTCGCCACGATTTTGCCACCTGGTAATAATCCGCATCGTTAAAGTCTTCTTTTAACTGTAATATTCTTTCTGTAAACATTTGCTTTTGATTTTTAATGTTTTTTCGATATGAGAAGTAGTTTTTTATTGAACTTGAAATCATCAATTGGCTCCTTAAGCGTGTAACCTATTTGCAATATTACGAACCTTTTTTGAAGCTTGAGCTTTACTACTAGCTGTTGCTCCTTTCTTGACAGCTTCTATAGAGCTCCGACCAGTAATTTTTGCACCCATTTTATTTAGAGAGGATAAGGCATGTAGTGAATTATTTTTAAACTCTCTAGATGACTGCACGGCGCCTCGATAACCCGACAGCATCACCCCTCCTGCAAGGGCGGCAGCTTTACTCGGAACCTGAGTTAATAGAAAAGCTGTTAATCCCTGGAATATAATAAATTCGA
>Ga0075163_10014827_pt1 | contig 10042 bp, 7 predicted proteins | sample JI1023141ADNA_FD_71478 | JGI IMG/M metagenome (GOLD analysis project Ga0075163, IMG submission 71478) | Wastewater effluent complex algal communities from Wisconsin, to seasonally profile nutrient transformation and Carbon sequestration -... | ecosystem: Engineered > WWTP > Effluent > Algae... | reverse complement strand
CAGCCGGGCAGAACCTCGGGTTTGCCGAGGGCTGCAACCGCGGCCTCGCCTTGTGCCAGACGCCGTGGGTCTTCTGCCTGAACAACGACACCCGCCTCGATTCCCGGGCCATCGCGGCCCTGCGCCAGGCGGCCCAGGCGGCCCCGCCGCGGCTCGGCATGCTCCAGGCGCGCATCGTCTTTTTGGACCGGCCGCACCTCACCAACTCGACCGGCGTGCTGGTCAAGCGCGACGGCACGTTCATCGATCGCGACTTTGCGGCGCCGCTGCGCGCGGACGATGTGCAGGAGCCGATCTTCTGCGCCTCGGCCGGCGCCGCGCTCTACCGCCGCCGGATGCTCGACGAGCTGACGCTGCGGAGCGGCACGTTCGACCGCAGCTACTTCATGTACTACGAGGACGTGGACCTGGGCTGGCGCGGCCGGCTGGCCGGCTGGGAGGCCGCTTATGTGCCCGCCGCCCTCGTCTACCACCGCTTTCAGGCCAGCTCGCGCCGGCAAAAGCGGGCCTTTGTCGCCAGCCACGCGCATCCAAACAAGCTGCGCACGCTGCTCAAGAATGCCTCGCTCGGCTACCTCGGCCGCGTCTTTCCGTCGCTGATCTGGCGCGATGTGCTGCCGCTGTTTCGCCATCGCGGAGCGGCGGCGCTGCCCGATCTGGGCCGGGCACTTTTCGACGGACTGTCGCAGCGCCGGCAGGTCGGCCGCCTCGCCCGGACTGCCCGCAAGGAGCTGGAACAGAGCTGGCTCGCCCCGCCGGATCGCTAGCGGAAGCGGCGCTCCAGCCGGCGCAACAGGATCTCGGTCTTGGCGTCGCTGATCTCGCCGCGCTCGCACATGGCGATGGCCTCTGAAAGCGGCACAAAGCGCTGACTGCTGCCCTCCTCCATCGGCGAGCCGTCGCCCTCGGGGGCGGTGGCCGCGGTCGGATCCACGACCTCAGCGCAGGTCAGATAGAAGCACTCGGGGGCCATTCCCGGCGTCGGAAACACCGGCCGTCCGAGCAGCTCGATCGCGGCCGGATCGATGCGCAGGCCCGCCTCTTCATGCGCCTCGATGGCGGCGCGGCGGCGGATGCCCTCCTCCCCGCGATCTTCGTCTTCGAGAATTCCGGCGACGAGCTCGGTAAAAAACAGGAACGGCGCCGGATCTGGAATCGGCAGCCTCTCGACGGGACGACCAAAGCGCAGGGCGGGCCGCAGCCCCTGCCGCAGCAGCACCTGCACCTCCCCGCTCGCGTCGCGATGCCACAGACCCACCACCACCGCGTCGGTGCCGTGGCGCGGCCGATCCACGAACTCGCAGAAGTAGCGCGGCGACAGCGAGCCGTCGCGACGGCGGTTCTGGATGTGCACGCGCCGCACCCGAAGATAGCCCGAGCCGCCAAAATCCTCGACGCCGAGCGTCTCGTAATCCACGACCTCGTGCGGTGAACCAGAGCTCTTTTCCACGGCCATGGCTAGCTCGTCCTCTTTTTGATGAAGCGCGCCGCGTGCTCGATGGCGTCGGCAGCCGGACGCGAGATGAGGTGCAGCATCAGGTAGACGTGCGCCAGATCGGGAGCGCAGACATAGTCGACCTCGACGCCGGCCGCCTGCGCTTTTTCGACCAGCGCCCGAATCTGATCGCTCAGCATCTCGACCTCGCCGGCAAAGACGCACAGCGGCGGCAGCCCGTGCAGCTCGGCGAACAGTGGCGAGATCAGCGGATCGCTGGCCGGGGCGCTGCCGCGATAGATTCCCACCCAGTAGTCGAGCAGCTTGCGATCGCCAAAATCGTAGACCGCGTTGGTGTCCACCGACGCCGATGCGCTGGTCAGATCGACCCACGGCGAGATCAGGAGCGCCCCGCCGGGCATCGGCCGCTTCGCAGCTCGCAGCCGCAGCAGCAGCGCAAGACTGAGTCCACCACCCGCCGAGTCGCCACCGACGACCAGCCGCCGCGGCGCCATCCCCTTGGCCAGCAGCGCCTCGTACACCGCCTCGGCGTCATCGATCGCCGCCGGATACGGATGCTCGGGCGCCAGCCGGTAGTTTACCGCGAACACCTGCACGCCCGACTGAAGCGCCAGCATCGCCATCAGGTCGCCGTGCGTGCTCACCGAACCCATGACATAGGCGCCGCCATGTAGGTAGATCAGCGCCGAGTCCCCGCTCGCCCCGGGCGGCACCAGCCACTCGCCGTCGACGCCCCCCAGCCGCTCGGGACGGCGCGTCAGCTTTTTCAGAGCCCGCGACGGCACCGAGGCGGCAAAAGCGTCCTGCTCCTGGCGAAACTGGATCGGGTCCATGTGCGGCGCCTGCATCAGCCGCTCCTTGAACACGTCCAGCGCCAGCTCCACCGGCAGCGACCAGCTGGGACGGCGCGGCCCGTACTTCCAGCGACGCTTGACGACGCGGGCGAAGGCGCGAGCAAAAGGTGCAATCTGCAACATGCCCGCATTGAATCACATCGGCTATAAACTCGCCCTATGAAGACGCTCGACAACCCGGCCCACGAAAACCTTTCGTTTTCGCCCCCAGAGTCCTTCGTGCGCAAGGCGCTGCTCGACCCGGACAGCGCCGACGCGCTGCACAAGTCCGCCCGCCGCGATCCCGAGAGCTTCTGGGCCCATCAGGCGCGCGAGTTTCTCGTCTGGCGCAAGCCCTTCACCCGCTCGCTCGACACCAGCCAGCACCCGTTCGTGACCTGGTTTGCCGATGGCGAGCTCAACCTGACCGAGAGCTGCCTCGACCGCCACCTGGCAACCTGGCGCCGCAACAAGGCCGCGCTCATCTGGGAGGGCGAGCCCGGCCCAGAAAATGGACAGACCCGCGTGCTCACCTACTTCGAGCTCCACCGCGAGGTCTGCCGCGCCGCCAACGCCCTGGTCGCCCTGGGCGTCAAAAAGGGCGATCGCGTGGTCATCTACATGCCGATGATCCCCGAGCTGGTCATCGCCATGCACGCCTGCGCCCGCATCGGCGCCACCCACTCGGTCATCTTCGGGGGCTTTTCGGCCGAGGCCATCCGCGACCGCATCCTCGACGCTGGCGCCACCTGCGTGCTGACCGCCGACGGTGGCTACCGGCGCGGCAAGGTGGTGCCGCTCAAGCAGAACGTCGACCAGGCGCTCAAGAGCTGCCCCGACGTGAAGAGCGTAGTCGTGGTCAAGCGCGTCGGTGGCCACGGTGAAGCGCTCAACCTGGTGCCCGAGCGCGACCACCTGTGGAGCAACGCCTTGCGCGACCAGCCCGGCACCTTCGCCGCCGCCTCGCTGCCCGCCGAGCATCCGCTGTTCATCCTCTACACCAGCGGCACCACCGGCAAGCCCAAGGGCGTGGTTCACTCGACGGGCGGCTACGCGACCCAGGTCGCCTTCACCACCAAGTACGTCTTCGACCTCAAAGACGAGGACACCTATTTCTGCACCGCTGACATCGGCTGGATCACCGGCCACTCCTACGTCGCGTACGGCCCGCTCATCCACGGCGCCACCGTGCTCATGTACGAGGGCGCTCCCGACACCCCCAACAAGGGCCGGCTGTGGGAGATCATCGACCGCTGGGGCGCCACCATCCTCTACACCGCACCGACGGCAATCCGCAGCTTCATGCGCTGGGGGCGCGAGTGGCCGGATCGCTACCGCCTCGACTCGCTGCGCCTGCTTGGCACCGTCGGTGAGCCCATCAATCCGGCGGCCTGGCTCTGGTACAACGAGACCATCGGCAAGGGGCGCTGCCCGATCATCGACACCTGGTGGCAGACCGAGACCGGGGCCATGATGGTCTCGCCGCTGCCCGGCGCCACCGTCGCCAAGCCCGGCTCGTGCACCCGTCCGCTGCCCGGCCTCACCGTCGAGGTCATCAACCGCGACGGCAGCCGCTGCGCTCCCGGCCACAGCGGCTTTCTGGTCATCACCAAGCCGTGGCCGTCGCAGCTGCGCACCGTCTGGGGCGACCCCGATCGCTACGTCAAGACCTACTTCAGCGACTACACCGTCGACGGCCGCAGCGTCTACTTCACCGGCGACGGGGCGCGCATGGACGCCGACGGCTACCTGTGGGTGGTCGGTCGCGTCGACGATGTGCTCAACGTCGCCGGCCATCGCATCGGCACCGCCGAGGTCGAGAGCGCCCTGGTCTCGCACCCCGACGTCGCCGAGGCCGCGGTCGTGGGCCGTCCCGACGAGATCAAGGGCCAGGGCATCGTCGCCTTCGTGACGCTGCGCACCGGCCGCAAGCTCGAGCCCGGCGACGCTGCCGCCGACGAGCTCAAGCGCCACGTCGTCCACGAGATCGGCGCCATCGCCCGCCCCGACGAGCTGCGCTTCACCGACGCCCTGCCCAAGACCCGCTCGGGTAAGATCATGAGGCGCCTCTTGCGCGAGATCGCAACCAAGGGTCACGCCAGCGGCGACGTCACCACGCTCGAAGACATCGCCGTGCTGGAGAGCCTGTCGGCCCACCCCGGCGACGAGGACTAACGGAGGCAAAATGGCCTGGGATCCGCGCCAGTACCACAAGTTCCAGGGCGAGCGCATGGCCCCGTTTGCCGACGTGGTCGCGCTCGGCAGCTGGCGACCGGGGCTCAACATCGTCGATCTCGGCTGCGGCACCGGCGAGCTGACCGCTCGGCTCGCCGACCTCTCCGAGGGTGCGGACATCCTGGGCATCGACAGCTCGGCCAGCATGCTCGCCGAGTCCGCCCGCCACATGCGGCCGGGGCTGCGCTTCGCCAAGCAGGCGATCGAGACCTTCGTGCCCGAGGTGCCGCTCGACGTGCTGTTTTCCCACGCCGCGCTTCAGTGGCTGGACGACCACCCGGCGCTGTTCCGACGGCTCGCCGGCCACCTGCTCATCGGCGGCCAGCTGCTCGTGCAGATGCCGTCGAACCACGACCACGTCTCGCACCTCATCGTGCGCGAGCTGGCCGCGACCCCGCCGTGGCCCGATCGGCTGGGCGGCTTTGTGCGCCACTCGCCGGTGCTGTCCATCGACAGCTACGCCGAGCTGCTCTATGCCCTCGGGTTCGATCGGCCGATCGTGCTCGAAAAGGTCTACGGCCACGTGCTGGCCGACGCCGACGCGGTGCTGGAGTGGGTGCGCGGCACGCTGCTCGTGCCCTATTTAGAGCGGCTCGGCGAGGCGCACCGGGACGAGTTTCTGGACGCCATCCGCGCCCACTACCAGGCCGCGATGCCCACCCGTCCCTATTACTACGCCTTCCGCCGCACCCTCATCGCCGCCATCAAGACTAATAGCATTAGCCTTCGCTGACGTGAACGCTAACCGGCAGCCCGCTGCGGCGGCACAGCGGCGGGGATGGCCAGCTTCTCCTGAAGCTCGCGCTGCTCGCGCGGGCTCAGCCCCAGCGCCGCATAGTCCGGCGTCTCGCCGCGCAACAGCGCCCGCACCGCCTCCAGCTCGGGCCGCGACAAGAGCGCCCCGCTCAGCCGATAGTCGACGAACGCCTCCCACGACTGCGGCACCCAGCGCTCGACCAGCCGCCCGATCGCCTCGGCATACACGCGGATCTCGTACTGCGCATGGGCATCGGCCCGCAGCGACAGAAAGTGCAGCAGGTTGTGAAGGTCGACCTTCCAGTACCACTGCGTGTAGTAGTTCAGTGTCAGGTTCATGCGCGCCAGCTCGCGCGCCAGCTGCGGCTCGCCTTCGCGACGCGGCGGCCGCTCGGGTGAGCTGCCGATGCCGCCGCCTTCGCCCGGAGCCTCGTTCAAGAGCTCCTCGTAGTGGTCGTAGCAGCGCTCGGCATCGCCGCGCAGCAGCTCCAGCACGCGCGCCGACTGCGCCGGCGTCAGCGCATTGCCGCGCCCCTGGCGGTTGGTGCGCGCCTGCTCGCCCAGCTGCGACGGCTCTGGGAGGTAAAACTCCCGATCCAGGATCGAGTAGCGGGCCGAGTACTCGTTGACGTTGGCGGTGCGGTGGCGGATCCACTGCCGGGCGATGAAGATCGGCAGCTTCACGTGCAGCTTGATCTCGCACATCTCGAACGGCGTCGTGTGGCGGTGCCGCATGAGGTAGCGGATGAGGCCGCGATCGTCGCGCAGCTTGCTGGTGCCGCGTCCATACGAGACGCGCGCGGCCTGCACGACCGCGGCATCGTCGCCCATGTAGTCCACGACGCGCACAAAGCCGTGGTCGAGCACCGGCTGCGGCGTAAACAGCACCTCTTCGAGTGCGGCGACGGTGGGGCGGCGGGTGGTGTTGGCGGTGAGGCGCGCTTCTTCGATTGCGCTGCGCTCGGCGTCCTTGAGTAACATCGCGAAACCTTACTCAAAAGCCGAGCTCGACACCAGCCCGGCCCGCTGCACCTGCCGCATCCTGGGCGTAACGGCGATGTGTTATCGTCTGCCCGTGAGCATCGCCCAGGACGCTTCCCGCCCCTCCGCAACCGGAAACCAGCACCACTGGCTCGCTGCCCTGCGCCAAGAGCTGGGACCGGATCGGGTCTCGCTGCGCTCCGAGGATCTGGACACCTATTCGCGCGATCTGTGGCCGCGCTGGCTGCTGGGAATCGCCGGCCGCCAACAGCAAGAAGAGGGTCCGGGCGCCGTGGTGTGGCCCGAGACGCCGGCCGAGGTGCAGGCGATCCTGCGCATCTGCCACGAGCATCGCATCGCCGTGGTGCCGTACGGCGCCGGCTCGGGCGTGGCCGGCGGCGCAGTGGGTCCCAGCGGCAGCGTCGTCATCGACACCAAGCGCATGCGCCGGGTCGAGATCGATGCCGAGCGCGGCGTGGTCAGCTTTGGTCCCGGCATCCTCGGCTGGCACCTGGAGGAGCTGCTCAACCGCCGCGGCCTCACGCTCGGCCACTTTCCTTCGTCCATCATGTGCTCGACGGCAGGCGGCTGGGTGGCGACGCGCGGCGCCGGCCAGATGTCGACCAAGTACGGCAAGATCGAAGATCTGGTGCGCAGCGTCGACCTGGTCACCGGCCCCGGCGAGCTCGTGCACTTTGACAACGGCGACAGCAGCAGCAGCAGCGGCGGCACCGACTGGGCCCAGCTGGTCACCGGCAGCGAGGGCACGCTGGGCGTCATCACCCGCGCCACCTGCTCGGTGCGGCGAGCGCCCGCAGCCCGTCGCCTGCGCGGCTACTCCTTTCCCAATGTCGAAGCGGCCTGCCGCGCCATCCAGCACCTCCTGCAGCTGGGCCTGCGCCCGGCGGTGGTGCGCCTCTACGACGAGATCGACACGCTCATCTCGGGCATGAGCCGCGGCAAGGCGCCCAGCCATGCCAGCACCGTCAGCGAGCCCGATCTCGCGACCCGCCTGCTCTTGAACCAGGCGCAGTCGCAGCCGGGCAGCCGCGGGCTCGACTTCGACGAGCTCTTGAAGTTCTTGCGCCCCGACGCGCAGCGCCTCAAGGGGCGCGTCGAGCGCTGGCTCATCCAGACCCTGCTCGGGGATACCGAGCAGCTCACCCGCCTCATCAACCGCCTGCTGGAGCGGCTGAGCGCCGACAGCATGCTCATCCTGGGCTTTGAGGGCGAGCCCGACATCGCCGCCGCCGAGGACACCTACACCCGCGACCAGATGGCGCGCTGCGGCGGTCGCGACCTGGGCGAGGAGCCGGGCCAGCACTGGCTGCGCCACCGCTACAACGTCAGCTTCAAGATGCCCCGCGCCTTCGCCGCCGGCGCCTTCACCGACACCATCGAGGTCGCCACCACCTGGGACCGCCTGATGCCGCTGTACCGCGAGGTGCGCGCCGCGGTGGCCCCCTACGCCCTGTGCATGGCCCACTTCAGCCACGCCTACCCCGACGGCTGCTCGATCTATTTTACCGTCGTCGGTCGGCGCAAGGCCGGCCCCGGCCTGTCCGTCGACGAGAACCGCCTGGCCGTCGCCGAGGATCGGCAGCACTACGACGCCCTGTGGAGCGCGGCGATGCAAGCGACGCTGCGCATCGGCGCCACCATCAGCCACCACCACGGCGTCGGCCGCCTCAAGGCATCCTACATGCCCGTCGAGCACGGCCCGAGCCTGCGCATCCTGTCGGCCTTGCGCACCGCCTGCGATCCGCACGGCATCTGCAACCCCGGCAACCTCGCGCCCATGTCGCCAAACCCGAGCAGCGCCCCGCCGCCCTGCCCTGCCGATCCGCCGCGCCTCGGCGAGCCCGACACCACCAACCACCTCATCGAGGTCGCGGTCGCAGCGCCCCTCTTCGAGGTCGAACAGCAGCTCTACCGGCAGCGCCTCTCCCTCGGTGGACTGCCGCCGTGGAGCTTTGCCCGCACGGTCGCCGACGCCCTGACCGCCCCCCACGCCTCCGAGGCCAGCATCGAAGCCGGCCGCCTGCGCGACCGGCGGGTGCGACTGCGCGCCACGCTGGAGGATGGCAGCGAGCTGGTCGTGCCCCCGCATGTGGTTCCCCGTCGCGCCACCGGCCCCGAGCTCGGCCAGGCGCTGCTGGCGCCCGCCAACCCGGGTCAGGGTCCGGGCGTCAAGCTGACTTCGGTGACGCTGCGGCTCAGCCCGCGCTCGCTGGAGCCGGCCTGGGCAGGCTACCTGTTCCCCAGCGCCCGGGCCGCCACCGACGCGCTCTTTGCCGCCCGCACGCTCCACGGGGCGCTGGGCCTGGCCGAGGTGCTGCTGGCCAGCAGCGCCCTGCTGGCCAAGGTGCTCGGCGACACGCCCCTTCCCCCCAGCGATGCATTCGAGTGGGCGCTCATCGTGCGGGCGCCGGCCGCCGCCCCCATCGCCACCGCCGTGCTCAAAGAGCTGGATGCGCGCATCGGCGGCACCGCGAGCGGCCGACTGCATGCAGCCGCGTGCCGCGACTTCTGGAGCCCCGACTCGCTCTGCGGCCCGGCCGCCACCGCCGAGTCCGTGGCCGCCTTCGCCGGCCGGTTTCCGGCTCACGAGCACGCGCTCGCGCTGCAAGACAGCTCCCCGGCGGCCGTCGCTGCGCTGCTGGGCGCAGAGCGCGGCCCGACCCTGCTCTGCGGCGTCTATCTGCACGGCCTCACGCTCTGCACCGACCACCCGCCCACGGCCACGGCCCCCGACGCTGCCAGCGCCCAGACCGTCCTCGGGCCGCGCCTCGCCGCCGCGCTCAGCGGACGCTCAGCGTAAAGCCCGCATAGTCGACCCCGCCGCGGCTGTCGCGCAGCACCGCCCACAGGCTCAGCGCCCCCGGCACCGGCGGCAGCACCAGGTCGGTCTCGCCCTCGGCGTCCGTCGCGGGCGTGCGGCCCCGCAGCACGGCCCCGGCGGTCGCAAACCACGAGACGCTCAGCGCCTCGTCATGCTCGCTCAGGCTCTGCGTCGCCGGATCCACCACGACGTAGCGCTCGCTGGAGCCGGCCGCCAAGCGCAGGCGCAGGTGAACCTGGGCGCCTGCCGGCAGCGCATCGGGGGCCAGCGTCTGCCCATCCTGCTCGATGCCCAGCGCCGCGATCTTGGGGTTGCGGTTCGGCTGATAGCGCGCCCGATACTGCGCCGCGACCTCCAGCGGCACCCCGGCCACCCCGCAGCCCACCCGCACCAGCGCAATCGCCGTCAGCCCGCCCAGGCGCGCCCTGACCGGCTGGTAGTAGCCGCCCGTCAGATCGGCATCCCGGGGCCGCGGCGGCGGCTCACCGGCCCGCTGCGGCGGCGGCAGCGGCCCGAACAGCGTGCACGACTCCGCGGGAATGGCCGCCATGGCGCTCGGACCCAGGCCCGAAATTGGACTGAATCCATCATCCAAGCAGCCCCTGCTGATGCTGTTCTCCTCTGTGGGAGGCTTGGGCGCGGTGCAGAACGCCCACGCCAGCTCCGCGGCCGCCAGCGCACCGCCGGCATCCACCACCAGCGCCCGCAGCGCCACCGCGTCTCCGGGCCGGGCCTCGGCCGGCTCGCTGGCGATGGCCAGCACCCGCGGACCGCTTATCAGCGACGGCGGCGCCCCCGGCTCGGGCAGGCACCCGCCGGCAAGCAGCGCCCAAACCGCCAGCCGCTTCACCACGAGAGCCGCGCCCCAAGGATCGCCAGCGTCGGCAGCCCCGTGATGTAGTCGGGCTGCGTGAAGTCGTAGCGGTAGACAATCTCCTC
>Ga0075163_10014826_pt1 | contig 10043 bp, 9 predicted proteins | sample JI1023141ADNA_FD_71478 | JGI IMG/M metagenome (GOLD analysis project Ga0075163, IMG submission 71478) | Wastewater effluent complex algal communities from Wisconsin, to seasonally profile nutrient transformation and Carbon sequestration -... | ecosystem: Engineered > WWTP > Effluent > Algae... | reverse complement strand
GATACAGTCTCGACCGATGAAATCCGTTTTGGTGATAATGACACTTTAGCTGCAATGGTAGCGGGACAGGTTCAAGCTGAGTTACTGATCATTTTGACGGATCAGCAAGGTATGTTTGATTCAGATCCGCGCAGTAATCCGAATGCCAAGCTATTTTCTTCAGTTCGTGCCTTAGATGATACGTTGTTTGAAATGGCGGGCGGTGGTGGAGTCTTAGGTCGTGGTGGTATGGTGACTAAGGTTCGTGCTGCACGTCTTGCTGCTAAATCTGGTTGTCCAACCTTAATCGCGAGTGGTGAAAGTGACCATGTTTTGGCTCGTTTAATGGCGGGTGAAATGTTGGGTACTTTATTCACAACCGATAATGATCGTATGACAGCACATCAGCAATGGTTGGCAGCTCATTTGCAAACAGCAGGTCGTTTAGTGATTGATGATGGTGCTGTTGAAGCGATTAAACTCAAGCATCGCAGCTTATTACCTGTTGGTGTAAAAGCGATTGAAGGGCATTTTGATCGTGGTGATGTAGTTGAATGTGTTGATAAAACAGGTGCTCGTATTGCTGTAGGGCGTGTGAACTTTAGTTCTCGTTCGGCAGAAATGGTTAAAGGCTTGCCTTCTGAAAAAGTTTACCAAGTTTTAGGTGAAGCACGTTCTTTAGAAATGATTCACCGTGACCACATGGCAATTTACTAAATCTGTTTATAAGAAACTCGCTTAGGCGAGTTTTTTTATGCCCGTTTGGGGCTTTGATAAAGACCTATCTCTCTGGGTTTTAGCTCAGGTAATGATTTTCTCTTGCCCATCATGTAGGGATGATCAGCGAGTGAGAGCATGTCTAGATCTTCTTTGCTATTTCCATAAGCATAAATATATTGATAATCTTCTAAATTATATCGTTGCAAAATCCGTAATTTTTTCTGTTCACGGCTACAATCCTGTGAGCTATAACGCCCCGTTAAAATACCATTTCTAATTTCTGTTTCTGTACAAATCAATTCAATATTGAGCAGTTCGCAGATTGGTGCTAAATACAAATCGACTGATGCAGAAACAAGAACGATATGATCACCACGTTGTTGGTGTAAATAGAGTTGTTGTAGTAAATCTGGATCTAACTTTTTAACCAGTTGTTTCGCATATTCATATACTAAATTTTCTACAACATCTGCTGAGATTCCCTCAAACATGGTTTGAAATAAACGAGGTCTCATCGCATGAGCTGGATACAAGCGTAAATAATAGGCTTGAATCCAAGGTAATATCGTTAAGCCTTTTTTGACGATGTGACGCTTTGACAGGGTAAAGAAAATAAACCCTGTAAAACTATCTTTAGGATAGAGTGTGCCATCAAAGTCAAATAAAGCAAGATTTATAGTTTTATGCGTTTCGCTCTTTGCATGCATGTCTCATATCGTCCATTTACACGGCTTGCAAACCAATTTGTATTGTAATCACGACTCAGTTTAGGTCCTGAAATAACCACTTGTGGCATGACGGCATAGATTGGTTCTTTTTTAGTTTTATTTTGATAAAGCTTTTGTACTGCTAAATAGGTTTGAGTATCTTCAAATTTTTTCTCTTTTTCTTTTTTCAAATCATCGCGAATTTGGCGTGGTGTCACTAAAATATTATTCTTTGCAAAAATTGCAATCAGCTCTTTTTCAGTCTGGCTTTGTGTTGCTTTTACATCACCATCTTTACTATAAAGCAATAGGTCGCCATCTAGGCTAATTTCAGTTTCAGTGAGTGCATTTAACATGGTTTGGAATGCGGCATTACGGCTCGAATAAACACCAGAGTTGTAGTCTGCAAAACGATAGATTGCTTTATCATAATCAGCAGGGTATTCCATTAAACGATGAATACCATAATATAAACCACCATATTGGGTATACAGATCATTGCGTAGTTCAGCAATGCTACCACTTTGGCGTTTATGTTCTTTCGCATAGTTAATATGAACTTGCATCGAACCTAAAGTGGTAATCGGATTCATTTTTTCGCCAATGTCTTGTCCAACAAGTTTAGCTGCACCTGTTAATGCACTAACATGGTAATGCTTTGACATGTAATCGAAAATTTCACGGTAGAGTAAATCGAGTTCACGCTCAGTTTTGACTTTGCGCATTTGGCTCATGTAGTTATTTTCAGGAGATGGTTGGTTTTTGAGTACATCTTCGAAATAACCAGCAATTGTTCCACCAATTGTTTCGCCCAACTTTGCTTCAAATTTTTCTTTGAGTCGGGTATTAATCTCTTGTACTGCTTTTTCCCCAAGTCCAGGTACGGCAGGGTCAGCAACAAAATTTGATTCCTGATCAACGACTGCAACGATACTGCACACATTCTGCTTCGTTTTAGGAATATCAAGTTGCTGCATGATATCAAAAATATCTTTTGCCCACGATTGACGATCGTTTACACGGGGAGGAATGACCTTCTTAATCTGTTCTGCTTCCATTTCTGGCTCTTTACCATTAGACCACCATGCTTTATCTCCACAAGCTGATAAGCTGAGACAGGCAGTCATGATGCTAACAATTTTTAATAAAGGACGAGTCGGGAATGATTTATTCATAATCAGAACAACACCACATAATAAAGATGAGTCAAATGGGCGAATGAAGTATACTATGTTGCTCAGAATTTGTAAGAATATATATGTATATTGGTTCATATCAACTGTCAAATAATTTGATTGTTGCCCCTATGGCAGGTGTAACGGATAGACCCTTTAGGACACTGTGTAAATACTTTGGTGCAGGTCATGCTGTCAGTGAAATGATGACGGCTGATAAAACTCTGCGTATGAGTAAAAAGAGTTTATATCGGGCAAATTTTGAGGGTGAACTAGCACCCATCTCAGCACAAATTGCAGGTTCTGACCCTGAACAGCTTGCTGAAGCTGCACGTTATCAAGTGGCAAATGGCGCGCAAATTGTTGATATTAATATGGGTTGTCCAGCAAAAAAAGTCTGTAACAAACTTGCAGGTTCAGCTTTGTTACAAGATGAAGACTTGGTTGCTCGTATTTTAGATGCCGTGGTGGCTGCGGTTGATGTGCCTGTGACTTTAAAAACTCGATTGGGTTTTTTAAATGGACATGAAAATATTTTACGTGTTGCAAAACGTGCGGAAGAATCGGGAATTGCTGCTCTAGCGTTGCATGGTCGTACCCGTGAAGATATGTATTTGAATACAGCACGGTATGATCTGATCAAACAGGTCAAAGAATTGATTGATATTCCTTTGATTGCGAATGGAGATATTGATAGTCCTGAGAAAGCCAAATATGTTTTAGATTATACAGGCGCAGATGCCATTATGATTGGGCGTGCAGCACAGGGGCGACCTTGGATCTTTAGAGAAATTGCACATTATTTGAAAACAGGCGAACATTTGGCAGCACCTGATATTGCTGAAGTGAGAACTGTACTGTTAGGACATTTGGCTGAACTTTATCAATTCTATGGTGAATACTCAGGTTGTCGTATTGCACGCAAGCATATTGCTTGGTACACCAAAGGCTTGCGTTCGAGTAATGAATTTCGCCAAAGTATGTATAAAGTAGAGAATACTGCTGATCAGGCCAAGGTTGTAGAAGCATATTTTGATCAATTGCTTGATCTAGGGCAGCGTATGAGTGATGTGCAAGTTGAACAAGTCAATTTGTTAGATATAGAATAGCCTAAGTAAATCTATATAATATTTTTATCTTTCATGCTTTTAGAAGATAAAATTCAGTCGGCATCTTCCAGCCAATCGTCAGTTCTTCGATGTCGACCAAGTTTAACTTTATCAAACTCATCTTGATCGTTTGTTTTGATGACACCTAAAAATTTTAACGCTTTATTGATTTCTCTATTAGATGACTGTGATAGATAAACTCTTTTACCATTTTCCCATATTATGGTTGTTTGCTGACCAATACCGCCAAAATAATCCGCTTCAATATATGTAAATGGATTATTTTGAAAATATTGTAAGAGCTGAGTTTCGATTTTTTCATTTAAATAATTAAAGTCTCCAACTAATGGAGAAGTCGTGAGCTGACTGATTTCATCTAATAATTCATGAGTGCATGGAATTATGGATAAGTTACCATCAAGATCAATAGCGGTGGCATGTTGATAAAAATCAGTCAATTTATGTTGATCAGATTTTTTAACAATTATGGCATTTAGTATATATGTCATTCACTGATCTCTTTTATAACATTATTCCAAATGTGCAGTGATTTTTTGCAAAATTTGCAAGATCACATCAAATTCACTTTGCAATGGTGTGCTTTTTCGTGTCACCAAAGCTAAGGTACGGCTCGGCGCAGCTTCAATTGATTTAACGGCAATTTCTTCATTGAAATGAATCATACTGTTTTTCAATGCAATTTCAGGTAGAAGCGTAAAGCCAAGATCAGATGAAACCATTTCGATGAGCGTTGGAAGAGAGCTTGCTTTCAAACGATGATCATTTTTACGCTCACCCACAGGACAAGCACTTAATGCATGATCCCGTAAGCAATGTCCTTCCTCTAGCAACATTAGACGTGATAAATCCAAATCATCTAGTGAATTTGCATTCTCAGCATTCTTGTCATTTTTATTGTAGACAACGAATAAATTTTCTTTTGTGATTTCAGCAACTTTTAACCCACGCGTATCGAAAGGAAGCGCAAGCACAATCATATCTAGATTGCCGTGTTCTAATTTTTCTACGATTTTTTCGCTTTGAGCTTCATGCAAGTGAAGTTGAATCTTTGGTAATTGCTGATGCACTTCATCAAGAAGTCGGGTCAAGATAAATGGTGCAATCGTTGGGATAATCCCAAGGTGTAAATCACCCGTTAGTGGTTCACTCATTTCTCGACTTAAACGCATCAAGTCTTGCGCATCTGCAAGTAATACACGTGCACGTGCGACAACTTGTTCGCCTAAAGGGGTTAAACGAACATTTTGACGATCACGCTCAACTAGGACGCCACCTAAGAGACGTTCCAACTCCATGATGCCACCCGATAAGGTGGACTGAGTAACAAATGAACGACGTGCAGCTTCAGTAAAATGTAAAGTTTCTGACAACGTAACTAAATACGATAGCTGTCTTAATGAGGGTAATGCAGCCATAGAGTCCTAGTGTGATGATCTAAAGTGGTGAGCAAACAAACCGCTAAGTTGTGGAATGAAGTGAGCAGGAATATCATGCCCCATTCCTTGAATTAATTCAAATTTAGCCCCTGAAATTGCCTTTGCAACGGCTTTCCCATGACTTGGCGGCAATAAACGATCTTTTGAGCCATGTACAACCAAAGTCGGTTGGGTAATATCTTTGTTCAATGGTAATAGAGAACCTGTACATAATATTGCTAAAAACTGTTGAAGTACACCCGCTGGATAGAAACTACGACGATATAGTTTGCGAATTGTTTGAATTGCTTCAACTTGATTCACATAACCTGGAGAACCAATGATGTGAAAGACCTTTAAACTGTGATTAACAATTGCTTCTTCATCATGTGCTTCAGGCTTACCAATTAAACTGAGAAGTTGTTTTGGAAATGGTGGCGGAAGGAAGGGCTGATTGTTACTGGTAAATAGCAATCCAATTTTTTCAACTTTTTCTGGATATTTTGCAGCTACAATTTGAGAAATCATGCCACCCATTGACGCACCTAGGAGATAGGTTTTTTCTAGTCCTAATTGGTCGATCAGCATTGAGACATCTTCAGCCATATCATAAAGCGTATAGGGTGCGCCATCATTGCCAAGCCCCATGATAAAGCGACCCATCAATTTCATGGTATTGAGTCGTTTTCTTTTTTCACGAATTTTTGAAGATAAACCAATATCTCGATTGTCAAATCGAATAACACGAAAGCCTTGGTCAATTAATGATTTACAAAAAAAGTCAGGCCAAAACAGCATTTGAGCACCTAAACCCATCACCAATAAAATTGTTGGGTGTTCTGGATTCCCCCCAATTTCAACATGCAGTTGAATACCATTGCCTAAAGTGACTTTGGTTTCTTGCATAAATGGGGCGTAAGGTGACACATTAAATTGTAAGGCGCTGTTCATGGCATTCATTCCGAGTTGAATTCTTTTTATCGAATTAAAGTCTGTTGGAAATTCCTTTCTCAACAGACCCTAATTTAAACCTTAAACTTGTGCTGGAATCAAGTCAGGAACCAGTTTGGTTAAGCTTAAACGTTGTTTACTTGCTGTTGCACCTAACAGTACAAAGCCTCGTAATGTTCCTTCGCTATCCGCAGCTTTTGCAAGCATACCATCATCAAATTCTTCTGTTTCCCAACTTACATCAATACCGATTGGTGCAGGTAAAACAGTTAATGGCGCAGCAGGTGTTTTTACTGCAACAGGCATAGCAGGGTAGTGTACCGCAGTGCTTTGCCCACTCAGTGTTTTTGCTAAGGCACGTGCTTGTTGCATGATTGGCATCACAAATGGCAATAATGTTCCATTGACTTCAGCACAGTCACCCACCGCATAGATATCTGCTTGATTGGTTTCCAATAAGGTATTGGTCACGATACCGCGACTGGTTTGAATATTTGCAGCTTTTGCCAAACTTGTATTTGGCTGTAAACCAATTGCTGAAAGGACGATATCCGCGACTAAAGTCTGACCAGTTGCCAAAGTCACTTCGTAATCTTCACCATCATTGATTTTTGTTACTTTTTCAACAGTGGTCGACAATGCGAATTTAATACCTGCTTGTTCTAAATTGGTTTTAAATGCATCTGCAACATGATTTGGGAGTAAACGACCGAGCGGTTGTGGTGCAAGATCAATCACAGTGACATCATAGTTGCTATGAAGTAAATCATTGGCAAATTCGCAGCCAATTAAACCCGCACCTAGAATCACAACACGTTTATCTTTGCGGTTTGCTAAATTTTCACGGAATGTACGATAGTCACTGAGCGAGTTCACTACATGAATATCATCGCTACCATCACCAGCAATGGCTAAACGAATTGGATTTGCGCCAACAGCAAGCACAAGTTTTGAATAAGGTTGAGTTATGCTTTCACCATTTTTTTCTAAGGTGATCTCATGATTTTCAGCATTAATCTCTTTCACCAAGGTTTCAGCTTCAATACGCATATTGAGTTGAGCTGTCATTTTAGCTGCATCGCCTAGAGCAATTTGTTCAGGTGCTTTATTCCCTGCAAATGCGTTAGATAATGTTGGTTTTGCATAATTTACCGCATCATCTGCGCAGATCATAACCAGTTCTTGTTCAGGGCTTAGTTTGCGAAATTCTCGTGCAACAGTATAGCCTGCCATGCCCGATCCGATGATGACGATAGGATGCATTATATTCTCCAGTATTTTTTCAATAAAAAACAAACGATAGGAAAAAAAAGACCATGATCATGATCACGGTCTTTTAGATCTATTTAGATTTCAATCATTTCAAAATCAGCTTTTGAAACGCCGCAATCTGGGCAAGTCCAATCATCAGGGATATCTTCCCATTTGGTACCTGCTGCAATGCCGTCTTGTGGCCAACCATCTGCTTCGTCGTAAATCCACCCACAAACGATACATTGATATTTTTTCATGTGACTCTCCAAACTGATAGGTATGCTCAAATTGCCTTTCAGTAAAACTATTCCATAATGTCGCTACGATCGCTGCAATACAACAAACTTGTGTTGATCAGGAGTTAGATTTTTACGCAGAACGCCATTTAAGTAAAGCAAATGCAAGAGTTTAATCATTTATGTAGAAAGTGGAATGGCAATTTGTTCTGAAAGTCTTGTTATTTGAGCAATTACTCTAATTTTTGTAGATATGTATATGCTTATAGCATTTTGAAAACAGTAAAAGTATAAATATAGGGTGGGTGAAAAATAACCATTTAAAATTAAAAGATCAAAAATATCACCATAATTATGAGGAAAATAAAAATGCAAACCTTATCTTATGAAATTGAAATTCATGCTTCTAAACAAAAAGTTTGGGAGATTTTATGGCAAAAAGAAACTTATCAAGCGTGGACGCAATTTTTTTCTTGCAACTCGACCATGCAATCAGACTGGAAAGTAGGCGGTAAAACCTATTTCTATGATGATAAGGGAGATGGCATGATTTCAACAATCGAACGTTTAGATGAACCTAATGTGATTATTTTTAAACATATCGGGATGATTCAAGATGGAGAGGAAGATACTGAAAGTGACGATGTAAAATCTTGGGCAGGTGCATTAGAAAAGTATATGTTATTTGATTTGGATGATGTTACTCAACTCTATGTAGAAGTGGATATTCAACCCGAATATATTGAAATGATGAATCAAGGATTTGAAAAAGGGTTAGCTTTGGTTAAACAACTCGCTGAGCAATAAAATCACTTTTGTCGTACATTTATTGCAAGATCGGCGTACTATTTTTGCTTGGAAATGGATAAATCTTTGCTTTTTTCACCTTTGTGGTACTGAAATGATGCGAAAATGGGCTGTGATCTGCTATCCTATGCCACTTCAATTTTACTTAGATCGAGGCAGAGATGACGCAACAAAACGCTCAATCGACTTCTGAACAAACACTTTCCGAAAACGATTTAATCGCACAGCGTCATGCCAAATTAAAGCAAATCCAAGAGACTGCCAAACAAACAGGCAAGAGTCCTTGGCCGAATACGTTTAAACGTGAGCACTATACGGGTGACTTACAAGAACAATTTAAAGATCAAGATAAAGCACAAATCGAAGGTGCTGAAAAAGTTTATGTAAAAGTTGCGGGTCGTGTCATGTTGAACCGTGGGTCATTTATTGTGATCCAAGACATGACAGGTCGTATCCAACTTTATGTGGATCGTAAAGGTTTACCAGCTGACATTTTAGAAACTATTAAAAGCTTAGACCTTGGCGATATTATTGCTGCTGAAGGTTATATTGGTCGCTCTGGTAAAGGTGACTTATATGTACACCTTGAAGGTTTTGAATTATTAACTAAATCACTTCGTCCGCTTCCAGACAAATTCCATGGTTTAACGGACACAGAAGCGAAATATCGCAAGCGTTATTTAGATTTGATTGTCAACGAAGAAACACGTAAAACCTTTGAAATTCGTGCCAAAGTCGTTGCGGGTATTCGTGCATTCTTGACCAATGAACGTTTCATGGAAGTTGAAACGCCAATGATGCATATCATTCCGGGTGGTGCATCGGCTAGACCATTTGTAACGCATCATAATGCTTTAGATATGGAACTCTATTTGCGTATCGCGCCAGAGCTCTATTTAAAGCGCCTTGTAGTGGGTGGTTTTGAGCGTGTGTTTGAAATTAACCGTAACTTCCGTAATGAAGGGGTGTCAACACGTCATAACCCTGAATTTACCATGATCGAGTTTTATCAAGCTTATGCTGATTATAAAGACTTGATGGCATTGACTGAAAACATGCTTGAGAAATTGGCAGTCGACATTTTAGGTTCTACCGATTTGCCTTATGGTGATGAAGTATATAGCTTCAAAGGGCCATTCAAGAAAATTTCAATGTTTGATGCCATTCTTGAACATAATCCTGACTTCACACCTGAAAACGTGAATGATCGTGAGTTCTTGGCTAAATTTACTCAAGATGTGTTGAAAGAAAAAGTGAAGCCAGGTTTTGGTTTGGGTAAGTTGCAGACGATTGTCTTTGAAGAAACGGTAGAAACGAAGTTACGTCAGCCGACATTCATTACAGAATACCCTGCGGAAACTTCACCGCTTGCACGCCGTAATGATGATAATCCTCATATTACAGATCGTTTTGAGTTCTTTATTGGCGGTCGTGAATTAGCCAATGGTTTCTCGGAATTAAATGACCCGATTGACCAAGCGGAACGTTTCCAAGCACAGGTTGAGGAAAAAGACGCAGGTGATGATGAAGCGATGCATTATGATGCAGACTTCATTGAAGCATTGGAATATGGTTTACCGCCTACAGCAGGTCAAGGGATTGGTATTGATCGTTTGGTTATGCTATTTGCCAATGCACCAAGTATTCGTGATGTATTGTTGTTCCCACA
>Ga0075163_10014825_pt1 | contig 10043 bp, 7 predicted proteins | sample JI1023141ADNA_FD_71478 | JGI IMG/M metagenome (GOLD analysis project Ga0075163, IMG submission 71478) | Wastewater effluent complex algal communities from Wisconsin, to seasonally profile nutrient transformation and Carbon sequestration -... | ecosystem: Engineered > WWTP > Effluent > Algae... | reverse complement strand
GCAAGCCTGCTGCTGCGCCGGCCGTGGTGGCGAATCGTCATCAGCGCCACCAGCGCCATCAGCACCATTGCGAACGCGTGGACATGGAGATTTGATGACTGAGCAAGGCCATGAAGTCGTGATCTATGCCGACGGCGCCTGCCGCGGCAACCCCGGGCCGGGTGGCTGGGGGGCCTGGCTGAAGGCAGGCGAAGCCGAGCGCGAACTCTTTGGTGGCGAGAAGCTCACCACCAACAACCGCATGGAGCTGACGGCGGTGATCCAGGCGCTGGCAGCGCTGACGCGGCGCTGCAAGGTCACCATCTACACCGACAGTTCCTACGTCAAGGATGGCATCACCAGCTGGATACACGGCTGGAAGAAGCGCGGTTGGCAAACAGCAGACAAGAAGCCGGTCAAGAACGTGGAGCTGTGGCAGCGGCTGGACGAACTGAACGCCGCGCACCAGGTGGAGTGGCGCTGGGTCAAGGGCCATGCCGGTGACCCTGGCAACGAGCGTGCCGACCGTTTGGCGAACAAGGGCGTCGACTCCTTGCGCTGACGTCCTTGCAGCAGCACGACCCACGTCGGCTGGTTACAGTCGCCCACTTGCCCAGTTCAGCTTGAGACTTTGCCGTGAAGAAGATGCACTCCGTGGTGGCCGTTGTTGGCGTGGCCTTGGTCGGTGGCGCCGCCTGGTGGTGGCAGCGCCAGCCGGTCAAGCCCATGGACGTGGTGGCCGCCACAGCGCCTGCCTCGGGTGGTGCGCCACGCGGGGCCGCCGGGCCAGGTGGCCCAGGCGGTCCCGGCTCTTCAGGCCCTGCTGCTGTGGAAGTGGCGCGGGCCGAATCCGTCACCCTGACCGATGACCTGCTGGCCGTGGGCTCGCTGAAGTCCGCCCAAGGCGTGATGCTGCGGCCAGAGGTGAGCGGTCGTGTGTCCAAGCTCGGCTTCCGCGACGGCGACGCCGTGCGCCAGGGGCAGCTGTTGGTGCAGTTGGACGACACGCTGCAGCAAGCGCAGTTGAAGCAGGCCGAGGCGCAGGCCAGCATCGCGCGCACCAATCTGCAGCGCAGCCGCGAACTGTTGGCGCAGAGCTTCGTGAGCCAGAGCGCCGTGGACCAGAACGCCGCCGCGCTGGAAGTGGCCGAAGCGCAGGTGGCGCTGGCCAAGGCGCAGCTGGCGCGCATGCGCGTGGCGGCTCCCTTCAACGGCACGGCAGGCTTGCGCGCGGTGGATGTGGGCGACTACGTGAAGGACGGTGCCGACCTGGTCAACCTGGAAGACCTGTCGGCCATGACCGTGCAGTTCGCCGTGCCGGAACGCTACGTGGACCGTTTGAAGGCCGGGCAGACCGTGGAACTGGCGGTCGACGCGCTGCCGGGCCGCAGCTTCAAGGGTCGCGTGCAGGCCACCGATTCGCAGGTGGACGCCGCCGGTCGCGCCCTGCAGGTGCTGGCCCAGGTCAGCAACCCCGGCGCGGTCCTGCGCCCGGGCATGTTTGCCCGGCCGCGTGTGGTGTTCTCGGTGCGCGAAGGCGCGGTGGTCGTGCCGGAGGAAGCGCTGGTGCCGCTGGGCGAGAAGCAGTTCATCTTCCGCATCGAGGAAGGTGCCGACGGCAAGAAGCTGTCGCGCCGGCTGGAAGCCCGCATCGGCCTGCGCTTGCCCGGCCGTGTGGAGGTGCTGCAGGGCCTGAAGGCCGGAGACACTGTGGTCACCGCCGGCCACGGCCGCCTGCTGCGCGGCGACGGCCTGCCGGTGCGCGTGGTCGACCTGAGCCGCGCGGGCGGGCCGGCGGCAAAGCCGGGCGGGCCTGCTGCATCGGCCGCCCCCGGCGCCGCGGCAAGCGGTGGCAAGGCGGGCGGCAAGTCCTCTGCCGGCTGAACAGGAGCCCCCCATGCGACTGTCCGAGACCTCCATCCGCCGGCCCGTGCTGGCCACCGTGATGTCCCTGCTGCTGGTGCTGGTGGGGCTGGTGTCCTTCAAGCAGCTGAGCCTGCGTGAGTACCCGCGCATCGACGAGCCGCTGGTCAACGTGTCCACGCGGCTGCTGGGTGCGTCGTCCGAGGTCATCGAGTCGCAGGTGACCAAGCCGCTGGAAGACTCCATCGCCGGCATCGACGGCGTGGACATCATGACCAGCGTGTCGCGCACCGAAAGCAGCCAGATCACGGTGCGCTTCAAGCTCAGCAAGGACCCTGACACCGCCGCCGCCGAGGTGCGCGACCGCGTGGCCCGCGTGCGCGGCCGGCTGCCGGACGCCGTGGACGAACCCGTGATTGCCAAGGTGGAGGCCGACGCCACGCCCACGATCTGGCTGGCCTACACCAGTGAAACGATGAGCACGCTGGAGCTCACCGACCTGATCAACCGCGTCGTCAAGCCGCGCCTGCAGACCGTGCCCGGCGTGGCCGACGTGCAGATCGGCGGCGACCGGCGCTACGCCATGCGTGTGTGGATGGACCCCGACCAGCTGGCGGCCTACAAGCTCACGGTGCAAGACGTCGAAGACGCGCTGAGGCGCCAGAACCTGGAGGTGCCGGCTGGCCGGATCGAAAGCCGCCAGCGCGAGTTCAGTGTCACAGCGCGCACCGACCTCAACACCGTGGCGCAATTCAACGAGATCGCACTCAAGACCGTCGGTGGCTACACGGTGCGCCTGCGCGACGTGGCCAAGGTGCAGGAAGCCGCCGCCAGCGAACGCAGCCGCGTGCGCCTGAACGGCGTGCCCAGCATCAGCACCGGCATCATCCGCAACGCCACCGCCAACCCGCTGGAGGTGGCTGCCGGCGTGAAGGCGCTGATGCCGCAGATCCAGCGCGACCTGCCGGCCAGCGTCACCGTGGTGCAGGCCAACGACCTGTCGGTGTTCATCGACCGCAGCATCAAGGCCGTCTACACCACCGTCACCGAAGCCGTGGTGCTGGTGGCACTGGTGGTGTTCGTATTCCTTCGCACGCTGCGCGCTTCGATCATTCCGCTGGTGACCATCCCGGTCAGCCTGGTGGGCGCCTTTGCACTCATTGCCTTGGCCGGCTTCACGGTCAACACGCTCACGCTGCTGGCGCTGGTGCTGGCTATCGGCCTGGTGGTGGACGACGCCATCGTGGTGCTGGAAAACATCTTTCGGCACATCGAGGACGGCATGGAGCCGTTCCAGGCCGCCATCAAGGGTGTGCGCGAGATCAGCTTCGCCGTGGTGGCCATGACACTGACGTTGGCAGCGGTGTTCGCGCCACTGGCCTTCACGCCAGGCCGTACCGGCCGGCTGTTCGGTGAGTTCGCGCTGACGCTGGCCGGCGCGGTGCTGGTGTCGGGCTTCGTGGCTTTGACGCTCACGCCCATGCTGTGCAGCAAGCTGCTGCGCCACAACCCCAAGCCCAACTTCTTTGACCGCCTCATGGAACGCATGCTGGTGCGTACCACCGAGGCATACACCGGTGCGCTGCGCTGGTCGCTGGCCCACCGATGGGTCGTGGTGCTGGTGATGCTGGCTTCTGCCGGTGGCAGCTGGTACCTGTTCAGCAACGCCAAGAGCGAGCTGTCGCCAATGGAAGACCGCGGCGTCATCTTCATGCCGGTGCGCGCGCCCGATGGCGCCACGCTGGAGTACACCGCGCGGTACCTGGACGCGGTGGAAGCCATCACCTCGAAGTACCCCGAGTTCGACCGGCGCTTCATGTTCATGGGTGGCGGCCAGGTCTCCACCGGCAACGCCGTGATGCGCACCGTCGACTGGGAAGAACGAACGCGCACCACGGCCGAGTTGGCGCGCTCGCTGCTGCCGCAACTGGGAGGGCTGCCGGGCGTGAGCGTGTTCCCGGTCACGCCGCCCAGCCTGGGGCAGGGGTTCCGCGAGCGGTCGATCAACTTCGTCATCGTCAGTGGCGACAGCTACGCCAACATGGCGCGCGTCGGTCAGGCCATGATTGCCGAGATGCAGAAGAACCCCGGCATCGTGCAGCCCGACAGCGACCTGCAGCTGAACAAGCCCGAGATCTTCATGGACGTGGACCGTGCCCGTGCCGCCGACATGGGCGTGTCGGTGGACGCCGTTGCGCGCACGGTCGAGACCATGCTGGGTGGCCGCGCGGTCACGCGCTACAAGCGTGACGCCGAGCAGTACGACGTGCTGGTGCAGACCTCTCAGTCAGGCCGTGCCACGCCCGAGGACATCGAGAAGATCTTCGTGCGCGGCCGTGGCGAAGCCATGGTGCCGTTGTCCAGCCTGGTGAAGGTGCGCGAATCGGTCAGCCCCCGCGAGTTGAACCACTTCAACCAGCGGCGTTCGGTCACGATCACCGCCAACCTGGCGCCAGGCTATTCATTGGGCGAAGCGCTGACCTTCATGGATGCCACCGCGGCCAAGGTTCTGCCCCAGGGTTATGCGACCGAACTGAACGGCGTGAGCCGAGAGTTCCGGGCCTCGTCCGGGTCGCTCGGCCTGGTGTTCGTGCTGGCGCTGCTGTTCATCTTCCTGGTGCTGGCGGCGCAATTCGAGAGCTTCATCGACCCCTTCGTCATCCTGCTGGCCGTGCCCCTGTCCATGGTGGGTGCGCTGGCGGCGTTGCAGTGGTCGGGTGGCACGATCAATGTGTTCTCGCAGATCGGCCTGATCACGCTGGTGGGCCTGATCACCAAACATGGCATCCTGATTGTCGAGTTCTCCAACCAGTTGCGCCAGCAGGGCAAGGGTGTGGTGGAGGCAGTGACCGAAGCCGCCAGCCTGCGCCTGCGCCCCATCCTCATGACCACCGGCGCCATGGTGCTGGGCGCGGTGCCGTTGGCCCTGGCCACCGGCGCTGGCGCCGAGAGCCGGCAGCAGATCGGTTGGGTCATTGTCGGCGGCATGAGCGTGGGCACGCTGCTCACGATCTTCGTGGTACCTGCCATCTACACGCTGTTCGCCCGCAAGGTTGTGCCCGGCGAGATCACCACGCCCGCGCTGGCCGAGGCCGGCGCCGACTGATCTAACCGCCGATGTAGTGCATCTCGATGCGCCGCTGGCCCGAGCCTGGGTCGGCGGGCATGGAGCCACGCAACTCGGAGTAGCGGTCGTCGCGCTCGCCCCAGATCAGGCCCACGGCGCCGGCGATCTGCTCGTCGCTGTGCCCGCCGCGCAGCAGTGCGCGCAGGTCGTGGCCGCGGTTGGCGAACAGGCACAGGAACAGCTTGCCCTCGGTGGACAGGCGCGCGCGGTTGCACTCGCGGCAGAAGGCCTGGGTGACGCTGCTGATGAAGCCCACTTCGCCGCCGCCGTCTGCGTAGCGCCAGCGTTCGGCGGTTTCGCCGGCCGCGCTGGCCTGCAGCGGCTCCAGCGGGAACACCTCGTTCAGCCGTGCCAGCACCGCGCGCGAAGGCAGTACCTCGTCCATGCGCCAGCCGTTGGTAGCGCCCACGTCCATGTACTCGATGAAGCGCAGCACCACGCCAGGGCCGCAGTGTTCTCGGATGTGGCGCGCCAGCGGCACGATCTCATGGTCATTCGTGCCGCGCTTGACCACCATGTTGATCTTGATCGGCGCCAGGCCCACACGCTGTGCGGCTGCTATGCCGCGCAGCACGTCGGCCACGGGGAAGTCGACGTCGTTCATGCGCCGGAAGATGGTGTCGTCCAGCGCATCCAGGCTCACGGTGACGCGCTTCAGGCCGGCGTCTCGCAAGGCCTGGGCCTTGCGCTCCAGCAGCGATCCGTTGGTGGTGAGCGTGATGTCCAGCGCGTCGCCGCCTGGCGTGCGCAGTTCGCTCAGTTGCGCGATCAGCGATTCCAGATGCTTGCGCAGCAGCGGCTCGCCGCCGGTCAGGCGCAGCTTGCTGACGCCGTGGCTGACGAAGATGCGCGCGATGCGGGTGATTTCCTCAAAGGACAGCAGCGAGGTCTGCGGCAGGAACTTGTAGTCCCGGTCGAAGACTTCCTTGGGCATGCAGTAGCTGCAGCGGAAGTTGCAGCGGTCGGTGACGCTGATGCGCAGGTCGTGCAGCGGCCGGCCCAGGCGGTCAGCCAACAAGCCGGTCGGGGCCGTCAGGTGCTCGGGTATGCGTGGCAGCGCGGCGGCGTAGCGCAGGTCGGCCAGCGGAATGATGTTTTCACCCATGCGCGGATTGTGCCGGGCCCCGTGGTTCATGCAGCCCAGTCCCCACGGCCCCGTATGGGCTACTGCGGCCGGGGCGTGGGGACCGAGGTGTCGGGTGTGGGCAGGTCGGCGCGACGGGCGCCGTTGAAGCGCTTGGACCAGTAGGCCTGGCGCATGTCTTCCACGCGCACCTCGCCGCCGGCGCGCGGGGCGTGGATGAACTTGCCCTCGCCCACGTAGATGCCCACGTGCGAGAAGGCGCGGCGCATGGTGTTGAAGAAGACCAGGTCGCCCGGCTTCAACTCTTCACGCTTCACGTTGAGCAGGCCGCTGCTCTTGGCCTGTTCGTCGGCGCGGCGCGGCAGCACCAGGCCGATGCTGTTTTCGAACACGTAGCGCGTGAAGCCGCTGCAGTCGAAGCCCTGGTCGGCTGTGTTGCCGCCGCGGCGGTAGGGCACGCCCAGGAAGTTCATGGCCTGCATGACCAGGTCGGACGCGGTGTCGCGCACTTGCTGCACCAGCGGGCTGGCTTCCACCTGCGCGGCGACCTGTGTGACGGACGGCAACAGGCCCTTGTCCTGCAGCAGCTGCACCACGGCGTCGCCGGCCGGGGCGTCCGGCGCGGCGCGCAGCGGGCCTGCGCACAGCAGGCCCAGCGCGGTGGCGGTCAACAGGAATCGGGAGCTCAGTGACATGGGCGGGCGGAGCATAGCAGCGGGCCCCTGGCCGTCAACGCGGGCGACCCGCAGCCCGCCGGCAAGGGGTGCAACAGGCTGTGAGCCTTCCGCGATGCGGAAATGCGTCAGGGGAGAGTCAGACCCTGGCCGCCCAATTCCGCTAAAACCCGCGCCCATATTCAAGGGAAAACCCGCAAGACGCTGCGGACCGCATGAACACCGCATCCAAGACCCCAGGAGACAGCCGCATGGCCGCCAACGCGAATTACGCCGAGTTCTTCCGCCGTTCCATCCAGGACCGTGACGCGTTCTGGTCCGAGCAGGCGCAGCTGATCGATTGGAAGACACCGCCGCAGCAGATCTGCGACTACAGCAACCCGCCCTTTGCGCGCTGGTTTGCCGGCGGCACCACCAATCTGTGCCACAACGCGGTGGACCGCCATGTGGCCGCGCGCGGTGACCAGAACGCGCTGATCTTTGTCTCCACGGAAACCAACCAGGAGAAGACCTACAGCTTCCGCGAGCTGCAGGCCGAAGTGGAGCGCATGGCTGCCACGCTGGTGAGCCTGGGCGTGAAGAAGGGCGACCGCGTGCTGGTCTACATGCCCATGATCCCCGAGGCCGCGTTTGCCATGCTGGCCTGCACGCGCATCGGCGCCCTGCACTCGGTGGTGTTTGGCGGCTTTGCCAGCGTGAGCCTGGCCAGCCGCATCGACGACGCCGAGCCCACGGTCATCGTCAGTGCGGACGCCGGCAGCCGCGGCGGCAAGCTCGTGCCCTACAAGCCGCTGCTGGACGAGGCCATTCAGCTGGCCGTGCACAAGCCCGCCAAGGTGCTGATGGTGGACCGCGGCTTGTCGCCCTTCACCCGCGTGGAAGGGCGTGACGAGGACTACACCACCTGGCGTGAAAAGCACATGGCCACCCAGGTGCCTTGCGAATGGGTAGACGCCACGCACCCCAGCTACACGCTCTACACCAGCGGCACCACCGGCAAGCCCAAGGGTGTGCAGCGCGACACCGGTGGCTACGCCGTAGCGCTGGCCGCCAGCATGAAGCACATCTTCTGCGGCAACCCCGGCGAGACCTACTTCAGCACCAGCGACATCGGCTGGGTGGTGGGCCACAGCTACATCATCTACGGCCCGCTGATCGCCGGCATGGCCACCATCATGTATGAAGGCCTGCCCATCCGCCCGGACGCCGCCATCTGGTGGAGCCTGGTGGAGAAGTACAAGGTGACGGTGATGTTCAGCGCCCCCACCGCCGTGCGCGTGTTGAAGAAGCAGGACCCGGAAGCACTGAAGAAGCACGACCTGTCCAGCCTGCGCGCCTTGTTCCTGGCCGGTGAGCCACTGGACGAGCCCACGGCCAAGTGGATCAGCGACAGCCTGGGCCGCCCGATCATCGACAACTACTGGCAGACGGAAACCGGCTGGCCCATCCTGAGCCTGTGCAATGGCGTGGAACCCGCGACCAGCAAGTTTGGCAGCCCCGGCAAGGCCGTCTATGGCTATGACGTCAAGCTGCTGGATGAGAACACCGGCGAAGAACTCAAGGGCGCCAACCAGAAGGGCGTGGTCGCCATCGAAGGCCCGCTGCCCCCGGGCTGCATGCAGACCGTGTGGCGCGACGACGCACGCTTCGTCAACACCTACTGGAAGAGCGTGCCGGGCAAGCTGGTCTACAGCACCTTCGACTGGGGCATACGCGACGAAGACGGCTACATCTTCATCCTGGGCCGCACCGACGACGTCATCAACGTGGCCGGCCACCGCCTGGGCACGCGCGAGATCGAGGAAAGCATCTCCAGCCACGCCCAGGTGGCCGAGGTGGCCGTGGTGGGCGTGGCAGACCAGTTGAAGGGCCAGGTGGCCATGGCCTTCGTGGTGCTGAAGGATTCCAACGCTGCCAGTTCCCCCGAGGCGGCGCTGAAGCTGGAAGGCGCCATCATGAAGGTGGTGGACGAGCAACTGGGCGCCGTGGCTCGCCCGGCGCGGGTGCGCTTCGTCACCGTGCTGCCCAAGACGAGGTCCGGCAAGCTGCTGCGCCGCGCCATCCAGGCCGTCTGCGAAGGCCGCGACCCCGGCGACTTGACCACCATCGAGGACCCGACCGCGCTGGCGCAGATCAAGGAACTGGCGGCGCCCATGGCCTGAGCCGCTGCCGATTCGGCTGCCGGGCGTGTTGCACCAATGCACACCCCGGCGGTCTTGGTGCACGCCCCTAGACCGCCGTCCGGCCGGACCCCCCGCCGACGCGGGATAATGGGGGGATATACGCGGGCGACCCACCGCAGGGAGCGGCGCCAGGGCCCGTCGCCAAGCACATGAACAGCAGCACTGAACAGATCATCTTCGACATCATCGCCAAGACGTGTTCGGTCGACCGCGACCGCATCACGCTCGACTCCACGCTCAAGGACCTGGACGTGCACTCGCTGGACGCCGTGCAGGTGCTGTTCGAGATCGAGGACAAGTTCGACGTCTCGGTGCCGGAACGTGAAGACCAGTACTCCGCCGGCACCGTTCGCGACCTCGTCGAAGGCGTGGACAAGTTGATCGCGGCCAAGGCCGCTGTCTGACGCCCCTGCACCCGGCCGCGATGCGACGCGTCGTCATCACGGGGCAGGGCTGCGTCAGCGCCCTGGGCAACACCGCGGTGGCCACCTGGGCCGCCATGCGCGAGGGCCGCGCCGGCATCGGTCCGCTGGAAGGCCTGGACGACCCGACGCTGCGCAGCCCCATCGCCGCCCAGGCCAAGGGTTTCCAGGCGCTGGACCACTTCGACGAGAAGCGTCTGGTGTTGCTGGACCCGGTGTCGCAGATGGCCCTGGTGGCCGCGCGCGAGGCCGTGGCGCAGTCGGGCGTCGCCTTTGGTGGTGAGCTGGGCGAACGCACGGCCGTGATCATCGGCACCGGCATCGGTGGCGCCAGCACCCAGGACCAGATGGCTCGGCGGCTGTACGGGGAGAAGAACCCGCGTGTGCACCCCATGGCCATCGTGCGCGTGATGCCCAACGCGCCGGCCTCGCAGATATCGCTCGAATTCGGCCTGCGCGGCCCGGTGTTCGCCGTAGCCAGTGCCTGCGCGTCCAGCAACCACGCGCTGGGCCAGGCGCTGCTGCTGCTGCAGTCCGGCGTGGCCGACGTGGCCCTGGCCGGGGGCGTGGAAGCCTGCATCACCCTGGGTACGGTCAAGGCCTGGGAAGCCATGCGTGTGATGGCGTCCGACACCTGCCGACCGTTCAGCAAGGGCCGGCAAGGGCTGGTTCTGGGCGAAGGCGCCGGTGTCTTTGTGCTGGAGACGCTGG